>Ga0070689_100001015_pt1 | contig 17602 bp, 12 predicted proteins | sample KBSS23HmetaG_FD_64669 | JGI IMG/M metagenome (GOLD analysis project Ga0070689, IMG submission 64669) | Switchgrass rhizosphere microbial communities from Kellogg Biological Station, Michigan, USA - KBS S2-3H metaG | ecosystem: Host-associated > Plants > Roots > Rhizosphere ...
TCACCGTCGCCGATCTCAATGTCGCTGCCGTCATCAGCCGCGCCATCGAGATGGACCTGAGTGCGGTGCCGAACCTGAAAGCCTGGCTCACCCGCTGCCTCGATCGGCCCGCCGCCCGCGCGGCGCTGGCGCTCAAGACCGCGGCCGACCACGCCACGCCGGCCGACGTGACGCGGCGCATCGCCCGGACCAACCGGCTGTGACCGCGAAGCCCGGCCCGTTCAACCCCGGCCAGGCGATTCAGCAGGCGGTCGCGCTGCATCAGCAGGGCCGCCTCGACGAGGCGTCGAGCCTCTACACCCGCGTGCTCAAGACGCAGCGCGACAATTTCGATGCGCTGCACCTGCTCGGCATGCTGAACCATCAGCGCGGCAAGGCCGGCGAGGCCTATCGCCTGATCACCGCTGCCCTCAAAGTTCAGCCGCGCTCGCCCGACGCGCTGTCGAACCTCGCGCTGGTGCTGCATGCGCTCAAGCGCAGCGCCGAGGCGTTGACGGCCCTCGACAGGGCGCTGGCGCTGGCGCCCGGCCATCTCGACGCGCTCAACAACCGCGGCAATGTTCTGCTCGAACTGCAGCGGCCGGCCGACGCCATCGCGGCCTTCGACGCCGTGCTGGCCAAGGCGCCGCGTCATGCGCAGGCGCTGATCAACCGCGGCAATGCCTGCGCGGCGATGAACGAGGCCGGGGCGGCGCTCGCCGACTACGATGCCGCGCTTGCCGCAGCGCCAGGCCATCCGCTCGCGCTCTATAACCGCGGCAATGCGCTCCGCGCGCTCGGCCGCGAGCAGGACGCGCTCGCGGCCTACGACGGGGCGCTCGCGGCGGCGCCGAACCATCCCGGCGCCTGGACCAACCGCGGCATGGCGCTGGCCGCGCTCAATCGCCACGGCGAGGCGGTCGCAAGTTACAACCGCGCGCTCGCTTTGCAGCCGGACAACGCCGACGTGCATTTCAACAATGCGCTGTCGCTGCTCACGATCGGCGATTACCCGCGGGGCCTCGCCGAATACGAGTGGCGCTTCAAGCGCGCCGGCACAGGCCCGCGCAAGGACCTGCGGCGGCCGCTGTGGCTCGGCGAGGTGCCGCTCGCCGGCAAGACCATCCTGCTGCACGCCGAGCAGGGCCTCGGCGACACCATCATGTTCGCGCGCTATGCGCCGCTGCTGGCGCGCACCGGCGCCAAGGTCGTGCTGGAGGTGCAGCCGGAGCTCAAAGCTTTGCTGGCCGGGCTCGACGGCATTGCCGCGATTGTCGCCCACGGCGAGCCGTTGCCGCCGTTTGATCTGCATTGCCCGCTGACCAGCCTGCCGTTCGCCTGCAAGACCGAGCTCAACAGCGTGCCGGCGGACATCCCCTATCTCAGCGCCTCCGACGTTCAACTCGCGAAATGGCAGCCGCGTTTGGCCGAGCGGTTGCCGCATGTGGGGCTGGCCTGGTCCGGCCGCGCCACCCATGTCAACGACCGCAATCGCTCGCTCTCGCTGTCGCAGCTTGAGCCGTTGCTTGCCGCGGAGGACGTGCGGTTTGTCAGCCTTCAGCGCGAGCTTCGGGCCGCGGATGCCGAATTGCTGGCGCGGGAGCCGCGCATCATTCATCTCGGCGGCGAGCTTGATGATTTCACCGACACCGCGGCGGTGCTGTCGACCGTCGAGCTGCTCATTTGCGTCGACACCTCTATCGCCCATCTGGCCGGCGCGCTCGGGCGGCCCGCGTTGGTGCTGCTGCCGTTCCAGCCGGACTGGCGCTGGACGCTCGATCTCGACCGCAGCCCCTGGTATCCGGCGATGAAGCTGTTCCGTCAGCCCGCGCCCGGCGACTGGGCGAGCGTCGTCGCGCGGGTGCGCGAGGAGCTGGCGCTCTTGGACTGAGCATGATCCCGAAAAGTGTGAAGCGGTTTTCGGAAAAGATCATGCTCGAACAAAGATGAAGCTAGAGTCTGATCCAGCGAAGCTGGATCAGACTCTAGCGGCTCGCTTCCATGCCGTCCCACATCGCTTCGAGGCGGCGGCGGAACGACTTCGGCTTCTCGGCGAACAGCCGGCCGGCGATGCGCCGCGACACCGCGATGTGCTGGGCCTGCCGCTGGCTGATCACCGATTGCAGGCGCGAGCGCCAGCGCGCCAGCGGCTGATGCGGCTCGGCATAGCGCGCCAGCACCGCGAGGTCCTGAACCTTGCCGAGCCGGTTGCGCAGCTTCTGCGCCTCCCGCACCCAGCTCCGCCCGAGCCGCGGCCACAGCGGCTCGACCAGCTCCATCTGATAGCGGTGGATCACCACGCGCTGGCGCAGCTCGTGCAGATCATGGGCGCTGGCCGCCCGCCAGTCGTCGGGAATGAGGTGGCGCGCCCGCCGGTAATCGGCGCGGAGCCCATCCGCGATGTCGAAGAACGTGAGACCATCGAGCGGCCAGCGCTCGATCCGCGCGTCGGCGCGGTCGAGCGCCGCCGAAATTCGAGTCCGGATCGAATTGGTCAGGCCTGCGGTCTCCGCCGAGGAGCGGAGGTCTTCGAGTTTGGTGCGGATGGTGTCCCACGATTGCGACGACAGCCGGTGCGACGGCGCATGGTGCTCGGCGTCGGCGACGGCATCGAGCGCGGCTTGCGCGTCGCGCGCCCCGGCCAGCATCCGGGCGAGGTCGCGAGCCTCGGTCCGCCAGCGGCGCTCGTCGGTCGGCAGATGCCGCTCGACCAGCCGCAGGAAGGCCCGCCAGGACTTCATTGCCGCGCGGAAATCGTGAACGGCCACGGCCTCGACGCGCTTCTTGTCCTCCACCGCGGTGCGGCCTTCGGCGAGAATGTGGCGGGCAACGTCCCGCAGTGCTTGTCCGACCGCCTGTTGCGGCCGCAAACCCGGTTTGTCACTCATGCGACAGTTATATGACGCCTTTCATGACACTCTAAAGAAATGGAACCTCAGCGCCCTTTCCATTCCGGGAAGCGCTTGTTACATAGGCCCTGCCGTGTGCAGACGCCTGCGGTCCGAATTGACGCGGGGTGGAGCAGCCCGGTAGCTCGTCAGGCTCATAACCTGAAGGTCGTAGGTTCAAATCCTACCCCCGCAACCAAATAACGCCGCCAAGTCATAGACTTGGCGGCGTAGCGATTCTGCGGACCTCTACGCACTCTGGCCGTGTCAACACTGTGTCGACAACCAGGACGCTAGGAAGGGCTTCCGCAGGCGGAATCTGGGGGTCAGGAGTTCGAACCTCCTTTCGGGCGCCCCAGCTACCTTGAGGGCGAACGGTGCAGGCGGTCCGGCACGGACATGATTGGCCCAAAAGCGACATGGGCCGCCTCAAGAGGCCATCACTTTCATCGAATACGAATGGGAAGTAGCTCAGAAACGATCCGATAAGCGAATTTTTATCGAGATTCTGGGCCTGGGTTTGAAGACGATCCGATAATGGGCACGCAGGCACCAGGGCTGCACGACACATTGCCTACGTTTTGTTTCTGACTCTTTGGCAGGGCAGAATTTCCTTTGGTCTCCTTGGGCTTCAAAGAGATAGCATCACGATTGTCGGAAATGGGGACAACCATCAGTCCCGCTTGGGCAATTGTTGCTGTCAAAGCCAGCGTACCGACGAATGCAGCGAGAATTGCAAGGCGCATTTGGCATCTCCGTCAGGTTGCCTGGTGTCGATACAGCATTAGTGGAGTCTTGGCGCCGAAAGGTTCAATCACGGGGCGAATAAGGTGGGGTACGCCACGCAAGGTCTGGGTGGCTACTCGTCGCAATGTTCAGCGTCATAGCCGGGCCCGCGACAGCGGAATCGATCTTTCCGGTCTCTATATTCATATTCCCGGCAAATGCGTCGACTGGCCCAACGTGAGGGTGTGTCGGCGGTGATCAACAACGAGTACGAAGCGGCAAAAGCGAAATTCAAGTTGGCTCGGCTCAGCTCTCGAGATTTTTTGCTGTTCAGCGCGCCAGGATCCTCAACCTTTATCGCTCTACGCGGAAATAGCGCACGGCCACGCTAAGCGAATCGATTGCGCCTCCGGTCTCTCCAAGAATTTCTGAAAAGACCTCTTCAGCTGGCCGATCGAACCGCTTGCCACGAAGTTCTGGGGCGCCGGCGAGGGCGATCAAAAGAACAGGCTCAGACTTCTCGCTGGGGGGAGGCATTTTCACGGTGAACGTCTTAGCGTCGATGCCGTCCTTTAGCATGACAGAACTAACGACGCCGCGGGGGCTTACCAGAAGCACCTGGATAGAACGGTTGCCGAAGTGATCAACCGAACCGTTCAGCGTGTCCTGGCTTGTCATACGTATTTTGTCGATATCGACGCGAGGTGGCCGCGCCGAAGAATTAGGTAGGCGCGCTATGAAATTGATCGCCGGGCACTGCGGGGGAGTGACCAGCCGAACGCCGATGTCTGCTGCAAAGCCGATGTCCTTTTTGAAAGCGTCGTCCAGGGCCTCGAATGGCTTTGTCGATGCACCGTAGCCCTCGAGGCTCGCGTTTGCCTCGCCAATCGCAACAGGCATAATAAAGAAACAGTCACCGCCGCTATACTGCTTCAAAAAGCGTTTGATCTTTTCAGCGGGGGCCGTCGGCGGATCGCGAGGTCCAACCGTCGGAAGGGGATTTCCCGCCGGCCGCTCCTGCGGAGAGGAATCTACCACTAGACCAGGCCCCACCTGCGGTGGGGGGGCCCAGGAATCCAGCGCAGAGAAGTAGTAGTAGCCGGCGCCGACCATAACGGCGAAGGCACCCGCAATTGCAGCATAAATGCCGCGCCGAGACTTTTTTTGGGGCTGCGGATCAGCCGACGCGCGCCTTGGAGCATTGCTCTGATTGAATTTGCCGTCACTGCTCCCACCGAGCAAAGCATCGGCGCACATGGTCATGGAGGTCGGTCGGTCGGCAGGATTGGGCTGCAACATTCGTTCGAAAAGCGGACGCAACCGCATATCAATTGCGCCAAGATTCGGAAGCACCCTTCGCTTTTCGATGATCTGGAGTTGGCTGCCCCCCATATCGATCGGGCGGCCCGTCAGCGCCTGGACGAGGACTAAGCCCAGACTATAGATGTCGGATCTGGCAGAGACGTCGCCGCCAAATAGACCGAGTTGTTCGGGTGAGACGTAATTATATTTCCCGGCGAAGCCACTGCCGATCACAGTGCCATCGCTCAGTTGCGTTGAGCGCGCGATACCAAAGTCGATGATCTTCGCGCGGCTGACGTCGCCTCCGGGTAAGATAATGTTATCGGGCGAAACGTCGCGATGGATGATGCCGCATTCGTGCGCCACTTGCAGGCCCGCCGCGATCCGCCGCATCAGCGACCGCACGGCTTCGAAAGGCAGAGGTCCATCTCTCTCCAAGATTTCCGACAGCGACGGCCCGTCAACGTATTCCATAGCAAGATAGGGTCGCTGGAGCACCGGCTCTATCGTGAATACGTAGTAGCGAACGATAGCGTCGTGCTGCAGGTGGTGCAGCGCCGAGGCTTCCTTTCGGAATAACGCAAGCGCTGCCTCATTCTCGGCAAGCTCAGGAAGCATGAGCTTGATCGCGACGGCGTCTCCTGTCTGTATGGCGTGACCTTTGTAAATTTCTCCCATGCCGCCAGTAGCGATCAGGGCACCAACCTCGTAGATACCATTGAGCCTCGTACCTGGCGAAATACGTTGCCGCGAAAGGGCGTGGTCCGAGCTGATCGGCATTATCCGCGCTCAATCGATTGATCGGATCGTCCGGTCGCTCTGCTGAGTGTGGTCCTCGGACAATAGTGCATTACGACAACTGTCACGTTGTCGAGGCCTCCTCGTTCCAGGGCAAGCGAAATGAGATTGTCGCAGACTTGCTGCGCGGGCTCGCTAGATACGCAAGACAGGATTTCAGTATCCGCCACGTGGCGGGTCAGGCCGTCGCTGCAAACCAGAAATGTATCGCCATTGAGAAGCGGCCCGCTGGTGATCTCCAATTCTGGTTCTTCGAAGACGCCAATTGCGCGTGTAACGATGTTGCTACGAGGCCAAGTCTCCGCTTCTTGGGCCGTGATTGTGCCCGCGGCAACCAGCTCTTGAGCTTCGGTATGATCTTGCGATAGTTGCGTGATTGTGCCGCCGCGAATCATGTAGATTCGGCTGTCTCCCGACCACAAACAAGCATAGAAATCTTCAAAAACAAGCAGAGCCGCCAGCGTGGCTCCGACGATCACTCCGCCGCGGGCCTTGCCAATCTCCTTGAGACGCTGGTTGGCTGATGCGACATGGGCTTCGCAAGCGGCGAGCAAATCGGCCGCAGTGCCCTGCGGCTGTATCGATTTAAGCGAGTCGATGATGGTCTGGCTCGCCAGATCGCCCGAATGGTGACCGCCCATTCCATCGGCAACGGCCCAAAGCCCGACTTCGGGACGCAGAAGGTACGCATCTTCATTGCGCTGGCGCACCCTTCCGACATGCGTGGCAGCCGCAGTCTCATAACTTCCGAATACAAGGCTCCCCATAACCTACCCAGTTAATTGCTCGTCTCCGGAGTCGACCTTGAAACGACCGGTGAGGATATTGGCGTAAAGAAACGGATCGGGCATTCCTCGACAGCTTAGCCCCGCGGGCTTGTAATCGCCACCACCCAACGTCCACCAAAAGCTAGCCGCAGCATAGACGCTGCCGTGGTTGGCTGTGCGGAACAAGGAACAAAGAGATGTGAATGACAAATCGCCAGCCGGAGCTGCGACAATCCCCGGTTTGATGAAGGGAAACATATCGGAGGCCGAATGGCTCGCTTGACAGGCTGGCGGCGCGAGCCGATCGAGCTCGGCCGTGATCGTATCGTATGAGACATCCCGATCGAGCGTTGAAAGAAGCAATTGTTCTGTTCCGGCGAACCAGCCATCCTGCGAATCGATATCCGGGGGTGGTATCGGCGCCTCTTGGTCAGCGACGGCAAACACAGTAAGTGGATAATATCGGCCCACACCGTCCAATGATGGCATCAGTGCGCCCATAACCGTCGCGCCGCAAATTTCGGCACCCAGCCAAAATCGCCAGATCGGCGCCGATAAGTAGGCCTGCTGCCAGTTCCCCTTGAGCAATTCGCGACTGGCGGAGAGACCGCTTTGCATCCACGGCTCCCAAACATCGAGCAAAGATCTCGGCGCAGAAACCGCAATAAAATCGCGTTTGGCGGGCAGCTTTCCAAAAAGGCCGCAGCGCATGGCTTGCTCAAATTCCCGACGGGCAGCGGAATTCCCGAATAAGGGCAAAGTTCAGCGGATTGCGGATGGAGTTGGTGGTGATCTGGAACGGCAATTCCTGGCCGCCAAAAACGTATGTTGCCGTCGCGGTTTCGCCTTGTTGAGTGAGGGAGGCAGCTTCGATTATGCGGAACAAGGACCAGGAGCCGCTGCGCTCAAGCACCGTCGGTTGCCCGGATGATGGTGTCATTGTGACTGCGCTTCGCATGGCAGCGCCGGGCCACTGGACGGTGGTGAACGTAGGATTGGCTTCGTTGGCGGGAGGGGGAGAGCTGAACAACCCGCCGGACGTTCCTTTGCTTCGCACCACTGCCCCTCCGCTCTCGAATTCAATTGTCGCGCCCTTTACGACGGGTGGGCGTATCGCAATCGAAACCGTGGGGGTGTTGCCGCCGCTCTGGAAATAAGCATCGCGTATCAGCGCGGCTATTTGGAACGAACGCAATGTTTCGGGCGACGCCAGCGCGCTCACCGGGGTCCCGGGGCGCCACGCCCACCGGGGCTTCGAGGTGTCTGCGTGAGGTTCCAAATACTGTTTGAAAAACTTGTCCATCACGCCGACGTTGGGCGCGAACACTCTGGCGAAATCCGCCAGAGGAACTTCGCGGTCGCTCGCCCGGGTGAAAGGATATCTGTTGGAGATGGTCTCCTGGCAGACTGGATAGACCTCATTTCGAAGTGCAACCTGCCACTGGCCTACGGTTGTACCGGCCACACCGTCTTCGAACTCCCGAACTGCGGCGCGGAGGAAGTCCGAGAATGGTGCCGGCAGCCGGCCGGTATTGTTTCTGAGTTTTGCGACTTGCTCTTGCAACGCAATGTTGGCCCGCGCAGTCTGGGTGGGATCTGTCGCGAGGTTCAAAGCAGCGGCGATGTCGTTAAAATTGGCCACAATGTCATCGATGGGCGGGCGGGGGCTGCCCTCGACGGCATTGCGGAACGGTTTGAACCGCTCTTCGATCGCCGCACCTGGTGCCCGATCTTGAAGCTTGGGGAGTACTGGCAACTGGGGTTTTGCCGATTTCTTATCCTCAGTTCCGCCGGCCTGAGCCGCCGGCCGTTCACGCGTCAGGGCGGTTTCGTCGGCGATCGACACCAGCAGTTGCTTCAACGGCGAGGACGGAGCGCCGATCGCGCTCAGTGTGATGTACTGCGGCTTGTCTGCGAGCAACTTCCGCATCCGCAGCCTGCCCAAGGCCTGCTGCCACGCAGCCAAAAAATCCCGCGTGTAGAATTCGAGCATCTGGTTCGGCAGATTATCGAACTGCGCAGCGACCGCCGTATCCCGAGCCGCGTCGCCGAGAACCCAGCGCTCTGTTTTGAGCCGCTCGGAGACATCGGCGAGGCGCGCAATGAACCCGCTATAGAAGCCGTTGTAGGTGAAAAACTCGGGAACGCGGATGGTATCAAGAGGCTGGCGGTCGGTCGTCTCGAAAACCTCGCCGACATTGGAGCCTCCCTTCCGCGAGGCTAGCCAATCTCCTGCGGCCGATGATAGCGATTGCGACTTTAACAACGTGTAGGCGCGCTCCGCGATGCTCAACCGCGCCAGAGTTTTCTGGCCTTCGCTGATCAGGCGGCGGTCCAATTCAATCAAGGGATCGCCCTGTGCGAGTTGAAACAAGGCGGCAAGATGCTCCTCGAGGCGTTGGACCGCAGGCGCATTGGCTGCGCCGGGATATAGGCTGGCCCAGTCTCGATGCATCCAGCCTTTGATCAATTCGAGGTCAGCCGGTTGTTGGCCGCCCAACATCAGATAGACCTTTAGGGCGTCATATACGAAGCCAGGATCATTAATCCTCGCATCGAGCAGCTCTTCGAGCCGGAATAAAAGGCGTGACCGAAACATCCGTTCAAGGCCGATGCGATAAAGGTTCTCTGATGCCGATTGCAAGCGTTCTCGTTGGCTCAGGCCATAAGTGGCGGCCCAGGGTGTCCGTACGTTGTGGGTGGCGAGGCCGGCCGGTAAGTGTCGCAGGCGGTCGAGGAGGGGGAGGATTTTGTGAAAGTTTCGATCCTCAATCAGGGTTTCGGTCAGATAAGGGCCGGCTACTGTGGCAGCCTCCTGATACTCCTTGTAGGCCGAAGCGGTCTGGTCGATCAGGGCGCGATTGGCCCGGTAGCTGACAAACCACAATAGCATGGCGCCACAGGTGATTAGGGCGATCGTAGCGAAGGCGCTGGCCTTCATGATCATGGCCCGACGAACGGCGGCACGATCGGTCGTGACCCATGCGGCCTCCCCGATGACGACTTTCAGGATCAGATCGTGGAGGAAGAAGCTCTTCCCGAGACCGGAATAGGCCGTCGGCGCGACATTCTCGGCGCCGAAGGTCTTGCTCAGCGAGCCGATGAGCTGATCGATCGGTGTTCCTTGTTGCGTGCCTGACGTGAAGTAAAAGCCACGTAATGTCGCGTTGACGTGATACCGCGTCGGCTCGAATATTTGGTTGAGGAAGTTGAACAGCGGCTGCTTAAGCCGCGCCATTTGCGTCGCAAAGCCGAATAGCAGAACCCGCGTCTCCGGCGCCGGCTCCTCCTGTAGCCGGTCGATCTGGTCTTCGGAAAGCCGCTCCAGGAGGAGGTCGAATTCGGCCGGCACCTCGCTGACGAGATTGCGTGTCTTGTCTGCGGTCTGGAACGTGGCGCCCCACACCTGCTTGCGTCCGTTCTCACCAAGCGAGCCGAAATACTCGACGAATCCGGCAATCAGATCGCCTTTCGTGAACAAAGCGTAGACCGGGAAATCCACTTTCAGCCGGTCGTGAAGCTCGAGCAAACGAGCCCGGATGGCGTTGGCGTGCGCGGTCAGTTCGGCAGGACCCAATGTCACCAAGTCTTCAAGACTAATGGCAACCATCACGCCATTAATCGGCTGACGGGGCCGGCTCTTCTTCAGAAGGTCGAGAAAAGAAAACCAACTCTGCTTGTCAAGTTTCACATCGGAATCGTGGGTCGTATAACGCCCAGCGGTGTCGATCAAAACCGCATCTTCGGTGAACCACCAGTCGCAGTACCGTGTGCCGCCAACGCCCGCGATGGCGGCGGGCGTCGCACCTCCTGATAGCGGAAATTTCAGTCCCGAATTCACCAACGCCGTCGTTTTGCCGGAACCCGGCGGACCAATCAGCAAATACCACGGCAAGTCGTAGAGGTAGTCCTTCTTGTTGCCGCTCGAGGCCTTGAGCGTCGCAAGGGCGTCTTTGAGCCTTTCCTTGAGAACAATCTCGTCGCTCTCTTTCTGATCCTCCTGGGTAACGCCCTCAGCAAGGGCCTTTACCGCTTTCTTGCGGCGAAAAAACTTGAAGCCTGCGAATGACGCAAAACCGGCGATCATCAAGACGACGACAATCTCGCGTACGATGTAGTTTTCCAGCGGCCGGTAAGAGCCGAAGGCGATCATCGGGCCGGCGAGATATACCATCGCGGTGATGGAGGTGAGGCCGACACCGTAAAGGACAATCGCTAGAATTTGTTTCGGAAGCATCGAGCCCATGATGTTGTCGTCTGTTACTCGCGCGCACGCGCGATCATCACCTCGACGCGGCGGTTGGTAGCTTTACCTTCCGCCGTATCGTTTTTCGCTAACGGGATATCCGCGCCCTTGCCTTCGACCTGGACCCGTGCCGGGTCGCGCAGGCTGCTCTTGATCAACTCGGCAACCTTGGTCGCGCGGGATAATGAGAGATCGTAGTTGGACTTCCAGCGATACCCGACGGGGTCGCTATCGGTGTGCCCCGCCACCTTGATGACCCCTGGCTCGCCGTCGAGCGCGCGTGCGATTTGAGCGGCAACTGCCTTGAATTGCTCAAGCACGGTGTCGGATCCGGACGCGAAAGTGATCGAACCGCAGACTCTGATGATGTGCTGATTTGCTGTGGTGTGAACCGTGATCTTGCAGTTGCCGATTTGGCTCGGTAGCTGCTTTTCGATGCGCGTGGCCTGTGGCGGTGGCGGGGGCGGCGGGAGTGGCGGAGGAGGTGGCGCAATCACTTTGCGCTTGAGCCCGAGTTGGTCGTTTATATGCAGCGTTGTCGTCATCGCGGCGGCTGTTTCGGAATTGCCGCCCAATAGGACCCGCAACGTCACGAACAGGCCAAACAGTAAAACGCCTGCAGCTGAGGCCACCACCCAAATGGGAATGCGCATGCGGTTTGTTGTTGCCGGCATGGCTTGGCCCTGCCAGTGCAGGGAGAGATCGCGCACCACCTTCGGCCGTACACGTCGCAATAGCTCATAAAGGTCGCGCTGGATCTGCTGGAGGTTGGCCAGTCCGCCCGCGGCGGCTCGGTACATGCCCTGGAAGCCCAGTGCAAGACAGGCGTGCTGCAGCTCTAGCACCGGATAGTTGATCAGCGGATCAATCTTATTGTGGTTGAGAATTTCAAAGAAGCGCACGCCGCCGACCCGTTCACCAAAGAAGCGGCTCAACATGCTGTATTGGGTCCACACATGCCGATCCTCGGTCGGGATATGCTGCACAATGTCGTCGGCCGTGGCGCACAGGATGTATTTGGCGGTATTCGCCTGATGTTCGGAGATGCCGGCAGACCGGATGTCTCTTTCGAAGAAATTGATCGCTTCGGCGGCCTGCTCCATCAGCGACGCGAACGACACGCGCGTCAAGGCAACGCGCAAACGGCCAAACAGCAACAACAGCGGCCCGGCTGCACGTAAGATCGGGTTGGCGTTCGGAGCCACCAATTCGTCGACCCGGAAGGCGCGGGCCTGCTGTGTGATGGGCGCCTGCGGGATAGGTCTGGCCGGAGTAGAAATCCATTCTTCCGGGGCGGGCGTCGATGGTGCCGCCGCGTAACCTTGTGCCAGCGGTTGCTGGTAGGGCGCGGCCGGCGGAGCGGGTGCCTGGACCACCGGGCCAGGTCGGCTAGGCAGCGGCTGCGGTGTTGGGGACGGCGGTGCCCCGAGCGGTGACGAAGGGGCGGGTCCGAGCGGCGGCGGGCTCGGGTATTGCTGCTGCCCAGCAGGCGGTGCTGGAGTGGGATACGGCTGGCCGCCACTCGGTGGCTGGCTTTGCGCCGGCGGCGAAGGCAACCTGCCTCCCGGGTTGGGCCGAATGATTGTGCGATCGCCGCGGCCAAACGGATTTGGCGGACGGCCCTTTTCGGTCATCGCCGATCCTCCAGGATAGCCCACAGCTCAAGTTCAAGGCCGGGCCAATCGCCCGAGAAGTGCATCCCAATCGAGCCCGCCGTACTGAAATCCGGCCACAGGGGTGATTTCTTGTCCAGGTAAAAATAAACGTGATCCGTGATCGCACGGATTTGGGACGGAGGTGTCGGCAGGTGCACGAGCGGTACGCCGGGAAGGTGCGCGTGAACGATCTCGTTCATCTTGGTATTGGGCCCAACCTTGAAAAGGTGTGGGAACTGGTTCTGAATCTCGATCAGCGGCCGAGTTGCGGCGACCTCCAGGACGAGCGTTGCATTGCGAAACAGCGTGCGGTCGCGGATCGGCGATACGAACGCGTTCTGGGCGCGCTCGATCACCTCCAGCCGAATCGCGCGGCGGCCTAGCCTTGCGCTGAGGAAGTCTTGGATATCCCGGACCAACGGCTCGAATGTGGTTTCAAGATCGTCGTGGTCATATTGCGGGTAGTTCCGCGCACGCCGTTCCGGTGTCGCGAAGGTGGCAAGCTCGCCTGCGAGCCTCAGCAGTTCGTCGTAGAGCCGCTCGGGATGGACGTAGCGGGACGCTTGCAGATGCTTAAGTGTCGGGATCTGCCGATTAAGCAACTGCAGAACGAAATAGTCGACACTTTGTAAGCCACCGCCGGATGTCGGATCAGCTGCATAGCGTGACAGTTCGTCGAGCTTGTTCTCGATCCAGCCGACGATCCGACTAATCCAGCCGTCAATCACCGCATGCGCCGAGCAGATCAGCATGGGCGGCACGTACTTCTCATCGAATAGGATGTTCTTGTCGTGGATCTCCAGAATGCGCGCGGTTCCGAGTCCGATGTATCCGGGCTTCGCGGTCTTACGCAATTCGAAGCTCAGACGTGGAAGCGCGATGTCTATTTCCTCTTCAACTCGCAGTGCCGAGGTTGAGTCAATGAACGTTTCCGAACTGCGGATGAAGCGGGTTGCGCTGTTGACAGTCTTGTCATCGACCTCGCGCGTGTTGGGTGCACCGACAGGAATGGCCAGCCAGGCGATCTGGCCCGTTGCGTTTTCGGGGACATCGATTGGGTCCGGGATCGGACTGTCAGCAGGGATGTCGAACGGTGTGCCGTCAGGCATTACTCCGGTCGCGCGCCGCAGCGAAAATTTGCTCTGTTGCGCCAGATCGTGGTCGATTTCGAGATGAGAAAAACCCCAGGGATACGGCGTGACCTGGCGAACGCGGTTCTCAAGGAGGCGCTCGACATAGCGGTCGTTCTGTTGAAGATGATGAGGCCTGAGGAACAGACCTTCAGACCAAAAGACCTTGCTGGACCAGGGCATAGAATTCCCGCGGACAAACGCTCGATGAAGGTTTGAGGCTAGGAAAGTACCACGGATACAAAATCCCACTAGCCCCTCCATCAAGGCCGAGCGCGGGGGTCAGGAAGAAGTCAATAATCGAGGGCGGAGGAAGGATTTTAGCTCGGCATAAGCCGGAGGAGGGCTCACGGCGTTCCCTGTTGGCCGCCCGCCAGACCATAAAGACTAGACACTGTCGCGATCGTAGAATTCTGCAAACAAGAGCATAAAACGGTCGACCGCGCTCCCGCCTTGGCCGATCATTTGGGCCTGCCAGCGAGCGACATAGGCATCCCACAATTTCGCCTTGCGCGAGGTTACCAGCGCCGAAATGCCACTGTCGGCCAGCGTGCTTTGGTCGATCGCGTTCGGGTCCAATTCGCTTATAAATGCTGCCAGCGCGTGCTGCATGGCGGAGAAGGTCTTGATCTCGTGCTGCTTGAGATCTGCGAAGCCTTGCTGGATGGCGTCTTGGGAATTGAGGTAGGCCCGCGTCGGGGGGCCGAACATGGTGCGCAGGGCCTCCTCCGCGTTCGGAGAGAACTTCAGGGGATTGTTGTCGAATGCCTGGATCACCGTATGTCGGGAACTGCGCGCTAGCAGCCTCGCCTGATGGCGGGCATTCAGCAGTTGCATCAGGCTCTCGACCATGAGGCGTAGAATGCTGCCGAGTTCGTCGGCGAATTGGCCTGGATCCTTTTGTGCCAGCAAATCTGCCGGTATCCCGGCCGCCTCGGAGAGCCGTTGCAAAAAGCCGTCGGGCATTTCAACTGCGATATTGGCGGCAGCAGGCTGGGCCGGCTCAGTTTGGCGTGCTGGGCGCTGGAACGGCGTTGCTGGTCGCTCAAAAGGCGTTGCGGCTGCGCGCGGCTCGGGCGGAAAGGGTGCCATGGCCTCCGATGCCTTCTGCGGACGCCGGGGTGCGGGCAGGTCAGGGGTTAACGGGTGCGGAGGCGTCGGTTCTGGCGTTCTTGTCCCTGCCGACCAATCCACGACATCTTCGGCGGGCCTTGACGCCGCCGAGGTGGGTTGCGGACTTATTCGGTCTGGGTTCGGTACATCGGTAGCCCAGTCGAGAAAGTCCGGGTTGACGGGAGCGGGGCGATCGCGCGCCGCTCTGAGCTGCTCGCGGTCAATCGGCGGCGCGACATCGGGTACGTCATCCCAGAGCTCTTGATAGCCGCTCGGTTGTGGCGCCGCGGCCGGCGCCGTGGCCCGGAGGTCGCCCACTTCGTTATCGACCGCGACCGCAATAATGTAATGGCCGATCGTAAATCGGTCGCCGTCGCGCAGGCGATGCGGCGCCTGCATGCGATGGTCTGAGCCATTTAGCAACGTGCCATTGCTCGACACGTCGTGGAGCCAATAGGCGCCTTCGCGATAGCGGATTTCAGCGTGCTTACTGGAAATGTATCGGGTCGGGTCCGGCAGCGTCCAATCGAGATGGGAGTCTCGTCCGATGTCAATGCCACGCTTGCCGTTGACGGTAATGCTGACAGGGCCGCCGTCCGGCAACGTCGTCTCGTTTTCAATCCTCAGATGGAGCGCCATCGCTAGTCCGGACAGTGACAGTAGTTAGCAAGGTGAACTAAAGCGCGACATTAATTATCGCACGCTTTTCATGCAGCCGCGAGCCGAAATCACTGTCGAGTGCGGGGCGCCTGGGACATCGGCCGGAACCCGGCAGTGGTGCGCAAATTTGTCGCGCTCTCTCTTGCCGCCGTGTCACCGAAATGCACGTGTGCCCAATGTGCGACTCGGCGACCAGGCCGCGTGGCGGGGCGATTGTTACCGGTGCCGACGGGACTCGGTGGATAGCGATTGGCCTTTCGACCAGCGTCGGGTATCGATCTGCGGCAGGGATCGTTCCGGTTAGCGATTGCCAGCGATCTCAAATTTGACGCCTTGCTCTTCCTCCAGCCATTTGTCGTTGACGCCCAGCAGCTTGCGATACGGCGCCAGCTTCACCAAGTTGATATTCGGGCTGCTGTTGATGTGCGCTTTCAAGTCGGGCGGAAGCTTTCCGAAATTTTGGTGCTTCTTGAATGCCTCCCGCAGATGCTCGCTGGCCATGCTGTCAACGACGCCAGCTTTATCGACATGGCCTCCAAGATTGAAATAGCTAGCCTTCGCCGTCGTCGTGACTCGCCATCGCTCAGGCGTGACCTGCAGCTGCTGCTTACCAGACGCGTCAGGTCCGGACGATGAGCCAACCTTGTTCTGACTTTGCGGGGCATTGCTCTTGGCGAGCGTTTCCACCTCGGGCCGCTGGGTGGCTGCCTTCTTTTGTACAGGAGGGGTGACAGGTTCGACCGATTGCCGCGGCCGCGAGTCGATCCGAAGATCATCGTCGGCGTTCGAAGGAAGACTCGCGGAGGTGTAGCCTGGCGTGTCAGCGGGTGGCGCCAGCAGCAAAACGAATGTTTGCGGCTTCTTCACCGGTGGTGGTGGCGTCCGCAACGCGAAAACCGTTCCGGCGGTCACTGCGCCGGCCAGGACCACCACCCCTGCAATCGCGCCCGTCAGAGGCCAGTCCATGAATGTCGTCCCGATATCCCCGTATTATACTCTTTCTGCTGGGGCTATAAAATACACTTCAAAGCAAACTATCCCTGTCGGGATTCCGCCATCTGGATACCATCCTCTGCTTGACCAATAGGCCGGGTTTACTTGGCCGGCCCTGACGCGCGACTGTCGCCAGGACTGCGGCTCACGGCGGATTGAGGTGGACTCGCGGCGATATCGATCCGAAGCCCCAATTCTTGTAACCGGCGTGTCTTCCCTCGAAGCCCCGCAGGTGGTGCTGGCGTTAATGGTTGAAAGCTTGAGCGTTGGAATTATTTCACGAGACCAACGGTTTAGCGCGATTGCGCGCAATTTGAATCACACGGTTTCGGCGGCGAGCAGCTTGATTGTCGGGGGCGCCGTAGCGATGATGAACCGAGGGAGCATCGTGATGCCGAGAGGTCCCGCTGCCAGGATATTGGACCCTGTAGTGCATCCGCTTCCGGGCGTGCTGTTGCCTGGACCGGGAAGTCCCACCGTTTTCACCGGGGGGAAAATGCAATGGCGCGGTGTGCCAGCCGCTGCGGCAGCAGCAATTGGCGCGGCCAAAGCCACCTCGGATGCAACGATCAAGGCTGCGGAAGCCGTAACGCTCGCGGCGGCCGGGACGCCTGGTGCGCCGGCTGCGAAAGCCGCGGAAGAAGCCGTCAAAGCTGCTGCTGCCAGCATCATGGGTTCCATGATCACAGGCCTGGCCGGCGGCGCTGACATTCATACCTGCGCCACCCCACTGCCGTTGCCTCCGCACGGCCCCGGTGTCGTGATCGACGGCTCGCCCACGGTTTTGATCAACGGCCTACAGGCCTGCCGACAGGGCGATACGATCATCGAAGCCGTCGGCCCACCTGACAAGATCGCATTGGGCTGCCCAACCGTCATCATCGGGGATGTTCCGAATGCAATCGATAGCCTCGTCCGGCCTGCTCTTGATGCGATCGCAAACGATCCGGCTGTGATGTCGGCAATCAATTCGGCCTGGAACGCGTCGAACCCCGACAGCGCTGGTGCAAAGCAAGAAAATGGCTTTTGGGTGGTGCGGGACGACGCAACAGGACAGCTATCAACCGTACCATTCCCGACCAACGGGACGCGGGATTCGATGGTTCCGGGCGCGCCTCCGAACAACCCGGGGCAAACGACCGTGGCTTTCGTTCATACGCACCCCAATACTGATGCCGAGGGATATAGTCAGCAGCCGAGCGACGCGGACACCAATTTTGCCAATGCGAACGGAGTTCCTGGGATCATCCGATCCCATAATGGCATGTATTATTTTCCGTAGATCACAACTGAGCGGTTCGTCACGCGCGAGAATATGGAGACGTCACAATGGCAAGCGAGCAAG
>Ga0070689_100001022_pt1 | contig 17574 bp, 17 predicted proteins | sample KBSS23HmetaG_FD_64669 | JGI IMG/M metagenome (GOLD analysis project Ga0070689, IMG submission 64669) | Switchgrass rhizosphere microbial communities from Kellogg Biological Station, Michigan, USA - KBS S2-3H metaG | ecosystem: Host-associated > Plants > Roots > Rhizosphere ...
CGCATCTGCCGGCTCGGGTAATCCTGAGCCGCCGCCATGGCTGAGAATGCAGCCAGCAAGCAGGCCGCCGCGAGAACTCTGCGCAGATCTGCCATGAGCCCCGTCCCCCTCGGCTCAAGCATGCGCGGCTGGTGCGATCATTTCAACACTCAGCCATGGGGGCATGACCGAATGCCGCGCGTGCATGGGACGGCGTCCGCTCAGAGATGGTAGATTCACCGCCTGGGTCCATGTCGGTGTGCGGGAGAACGTCATGATGCTCGGTCTTAGTTTGTCGACCTTTACGACCATTCACGTCATCATCAGCCTGATCGCGATTGCTACCGGTTTCGTTACGGTTTTCGGCATGCTCACCGGGAATCGGATGGCCCGCTGGACCGCGATCTTCCTCGTCATGACCGTTCTGACCAGCGTCACCGGCTTCGGCTTCCCGTTCGATCATTTCCTGCCATCACATTGGGTGGGCGTCGTGTCGCTGGTGTTCCTGGCGGTGGCGCTGTTCGCGGTTTACGTCAAACACCTGGCCGGTGCCTGGCGCTGGATTTATGTGGTCAGCGCGGTCGTTGCACTGTGGTTCAACGTGTTCGTACTGATCGTACAGTCTTTCATGAAGATTTCGGTCCTCAAGGCGCTGGCGCCGACGCAGTCGGAGCCGCCATTCCAGATCGCCCAGGGCGCGGCGCTCGTGCTGTTCGTCGTCCTCGCCATTCTCGCGGTGCGGCAATTCCGCCCGGCGGCGGCATAGAAGGATTCGCAATTTCCGCTATCATCCCGTCGTCGTATGACCGTCGCCGGAACGTCATACCAAGGCGGTACGACACAAGGAGAAAACCATGCTGTCCTCGATCGCGCGGCTGGCCGGCTGCGTCGCAGCCATAATCGTCATCGGAACGGGGTTAGCCGCGGCACAGGATTGTCCGCGCGGCGACCTCGATAAGGCCTATTGCGACAGGAACGGCGATCTGGTCGCCGACGCACCGACCGATCCCAAGCAATTGATCAATCCATCGACGCTGATCTTTGCCTACACGCCGGTCGAGGACCCTGCGCTGTATTCCAAGGTGTGGGATGGCTTCATCAAGCACGCCGAGAAGGTCACCGGCAAAAAGGTTGTGTTCTTCCCGGTGCAGTCGAATGCGGCGGAGATCGAGGCGATGCGATCCGGACGTCTGCATATCGCTGGCGTCAGCACTGGCCCTACTCCGATCGCGGTGAACTGCGCGGGCTATGTGCCGTTCGCCATCATGGGGACCCAGGGCGGCACCTTCGGCTACGAGATGGAAATCATCGTTCCGGCCGACAGCTCGATCAAGACGCCGGCCGACCTGAAAGGCAAGAAGGTGGCGTTCACCGCGCCGACCTCGAACTCGGGCTTCAAGGCACCATCGGCGATTCTGGAGTCCGAGTTCAATCTCAAGGCCGAACGCGACTTCACACCGGTGTTCTCCGGCAAGCACGACAACTCGGTGCTCGGCGTCGCCAACAAGGACTACGACGCGGCGGCGATCGCCAACGAGGTGATGTTCCGCATGTTCGAGCGGAAGGTCGTGGACAAGGCCAAGATCCGGACGGTCTACAAATCCGAGACATTCCCGACCACAAGCTACGGCATCGCACACAATCTCGATCCGGCGCTCGCCGCGAAAATCAAGGAAGCGTTCTTCACCTTCCCATGGGAGGGCTCGGCGCTGAAGGCGGAGTTCAAGACGGAGGATCGCTTCGTGCCGATCACCTATCAGAAGGACTGGAGCGTGATCCGCAAGATCGACGCGGCAACCGGCGTCAAATACACCTGCAAGTGAGGCTTGGTATGCAAGATGTGCTTCGGAATAGATCACTGACGGTCATCGCCGCGCTCGCGGGCGCTCTCACGCTGTCTGGTACGCCCAGCGCGCAGGAAGACTGCCCACGCGGCACGCTCGACAAAGCCTATTGCGACCGCAATGGCGATCTCACCGCCGACCTACCGACCGATCCGAAGAAAATCATCAATCCGTCGACGCTGATCTTCTCCTACACGCCGGTCGAGGACCCTGCCGTCTACCAAAAGGTTTGGGACGGGTTCATCAAAAACCTGGAAAAGACGACCGGAAAGAAGGTGGCGTTCTTCCCGGTGCAATCGAACGCAGCGCAATACGAGGCGATGCGGTCGGGCCGCCTGCACGTGGCCGGCGTCAACGCCGGCGGCAACGCTCTCGCGGTGAACTGCGCGGGCTTCGTGCCGTTCGCGATGATGGCCGCGCCGGACAACAGCTTCGGCTATGAGATGGAAATTATCGTGCCGGCCGACAGTCCGATCAAGGAACCAACCGATCTGAAGGGCCACAAGATCGCGTTCACCGATGCGACATCGAACTCGGGCTTCAAGGCGCCATCGGCCATCCTCAAGGCCGACTTCGGTCTCGAGTCAAAGCGCGACTTCGAGCCGGTGTTCTCCGGCAAGCACGACAATTCGATACTCGGCGTCGTCAACAAAGACTATGAAGCCGCGGCAGTGGCCAACTCGGTGCTCAACCGGATGATCGACCGCAAGGTGTTCGACAAGGCCAAGATCCGCTCGATCTACAAGTCCGAGACATTCCCGACCAGCGGCTACGGCTACGCCCACAACCTCGACCCGAAACTGGTCGAGAAGGTCAAAGAGGCGTTCTTCAAATTCCCCTGGGAGGGCTCGGCGCTCCAGGCGGAGTTCCAGAAAGAGGGCAAATTCGTCCCGATCGACTACAAGAAGGACTGGGCGGTGCTGCGCAAGATCGACGAGGCGACCGGCGTCAAATACACTTGCAAGTAAGCTACAAGTAAGTGACCGGCGGGGGCGCGGCGCATGTTGCGGATCAGGGGTCTGGTGAAGCGTTACCGGACCGGCGACGTGGCGCTCAAGGGTATCGACCTCGACGTGCCCGACGGCCAGGTGATGGCGCTGATCGGCCCGTCCGGCGCCGGCAAATCGACCGTGATCCGCTGCATCAATCGGCTGGTCGAGCCGACCGCAGGCACGGTCACCCTCAACGACATAGAGATTACCACGCTCGGCCGCGGCGAACTGCGCCGCGCGCGGCGGCGCATGGGCATGATCTTCCAGGAGTATGCACTGGTCGAGCGATTGAGTGTGATGGAGAACGTGCTGAGCGGGCGGCTCGGCACCATCGGGTTCTGGAAGAGCTTCTTCCGGAAATTTCCGCAATCCGACATCGACGAAGCCTTCCGCCTGCTGGCGCGGGTCGGGCTCGATCACATGGCCGACAAGCGCGCCGATGAACTGTCCGGTGGGCAGCGCCAGCGCGTCGGCATCTGTCGGGCGCTCATTCAGGACCCGGAATTGCTGCTGGTCGACGAGCCGACCGCCTCGCTCGACCCAAAGACCTCGCGGCAGATCATGCGGCTGATCAAGGAGCTGTGCGCCGAGCGCAAGCTCTCCGCCATCATCAACATCCATGACGTCATGCTGGCGCAGATGTTCGCCGAGCGGATCGTCGGATTGCAACTCGGCGAGATCGTCTATGACGGGCCGCCGAACAATCTCACCGCCGATGTCCTGACCAAAATCTACGGCGAGGAGGACTGGTCGGCCACCATCCGCAAGGTCGATGACGAGGCAGCCGAGGCCGAGGCTGACGAAGTTATTCCGCTGGAATTGCCGCTCCCAAGCCGAGACCGCATGGCCGGGCTGACGTAGTCATGTCGATCGCCGCCACCTCGCCTCGCCGCTGGAAGAAGCCGCCGATGATCCAGCGCGCCTGGCTGCGCTGGTCTCTGGCACTCGGCGCCGCGATCTATCTCGCGCTGGCGCTCGGCACCACCGAGGTGAACTGGACCCGCGTCTGGGAGGGCCTGCCGCGCGGGGTGAAATTCTTCTCGGCGTTCTTCCCGCCGGATTTCGTCAGCCGCTGGAGCGAAATCGCCGAAGGCATTGAAGAGAGTCTGTGGATGACGGTGATCTCCACCGTGATCGGCATCGCGCTGTCGATTCCGGTCGGCATTGGCGCTGCGAAAAACATCGCGCCGGCACCAGTCTATTATTTCTGCCGCGGCATTCTCGCCGTGTCGCGGAGTTTCCAGGAGGTCATTCTCGCGATCTTCTTCGTCAAACTGTTCGGCTTCGGCCCGTTCGCGGGCTGCGTCACGCTTGCCTTCGCCACCATCGGCTTCTACGGCAAGCTGCTTGCCGAAGACATCGAGGACATGGACCCTGGCCAAGCCGAGGCGGTCCGCGCCACCGGCGCCGGCTGGCTGCAGTGGATCAACTATGGTGTCCAGCCGCAGGTGATGCCGCGCATGATCGGGCTCGGCCTCTACCGCTTCGACATCAACTTTCGCGAGTCGGCCGTGGTCGGCATCGTCGGCGGCGGCGGCATCGGCGCGACGCTGAACACCGCGTTCGACCGCTACGAGTTCGATTCCGCGGCCGCCATCCTGCTGGTCATCATCGCCATAGTCATGGTGGTGGAATATTCGTCCGGCTATCTTCGCCGCTGGGTGCAGTGATGGCGGTCGCAATCCGCAACGGCACCAAAGTCTGGCAGCGCCGCGACCGCAAGGCGCAATTCGCGACCTGGGGCGTCTACCTCGTGGGCGCCGCGATCTTCATCTACTGCTGGAATCTGATCTCCGACAAGACGATCTGGGCGTTCGTGCTTGACGCGCCGACGCAGGCCGCCGATCTCGGCGCGCGCATGGTGCCGCCGGATTGGGGCTCCATCCACGGGCTGTGGCGGCCGATCTGGGACACGCTCAACATCGCCACGATGGGCACTGTCATCGCGGTCATTCTCGCGGTGCCGGTGGCTTATTGCGCCGCGCGTAACACTACGCCGAGCGTCACCTTCGTGCGGCCGCTCGCGCTGTTCGTCATCGTGTCGTCGCGCTCGATCAACTCACTGATCTGGGCGCTGATGCTCGTCACCATTATCGGGCCTGGCGTGCTCGCCGGCATTCTGTCGATTGCGCTGCGCTCGATCGGCTTCTGCGCCAAGCTCCTCTACGAGGCGATCGAGGAGATCGACGAGAGCCAGGTCGAAGCGGTGCGCGCGACCGGCGCGAGCGGCGCGCAGGTGACGGCCTACGGTATCGTGCCGCAGGTGCTACCGGCCTTCGCCGGTATCTCGGTGTTTCGCTGGGATATCAACATCCGCGAGTCGACGGTGCTGGGCCTCGTCGGCGCCGGCGGCATCGGTCTGCCGCTCAATGCCGCGATCACCACGCTCGCCTGGACGCAGGTGTCGCTGATCCTGCTGATCATCATCGCCACCGTGGTGGTGAGTGAGTGGGTGTCCGCCAAGGTGCGGCACGCCATCATCTGATGGCGACGGACCTAAGTGAGCCGCTTCCAGAGAACCTCAGCGACTGCTCCGAGCGACGTCACCGGATTCGAATATTTGAACTCATCCGCCGTCAGCAGCATGATGTCGCGGTTCTGAGTGGTGCCGGCAAGCTTAGGCGCCGAACACGATACGATGCGCGTGATAAGTAGCTTCTTCGCGTCGTCGACCGAATACGTACCGAACGCGCAGAAAGTCTTGGCGCCGAACACCTTCGACTCCGACCCGACGATGATCTGCGCGTAATTGCCGCCACGGTCGAACATGAAGATCCCTCTGGGATCGGTGCCCCAGCGATCGAACGTGCTGCCGTCCTTGCGTGTGTTGACCGAGGAGGCAAAGCTCCAGGTGCCAACCAGCCTTCCGGAAATCGAATCCGGCGGACGTGTTGGTTCAGCGCTCGCGCGCGACGGCATCGCTGCCGCTGCCATGCCGATGAGCGCGATAAACTCGCGTCTCTCCATTTGCCATCCCCGCAGTCTATTTTTTCTGAATTCTAGCACATCGCACGGCGAGCGCATGCTTTGAATTGAGCACCTCCGGTTGCGGCGCAGCATTTCTAGTGCGCCACGCGGATAACCGTCAAAAAACGACAGAAGCTACAATCACGCCCCCGTGGCCTTCATGCGCTTGGCGGCGTCAAGCGCGGCCAGCACGATGCCCTGATAGCCGGTGCAACGACAGAGGTTCCCGGAGATCGCGACCCGCACCTCCTGCTCGGTCGGGTCCGGATTATCGCGCAGAAATTCCAGCAGTGTCGTCAGCATGCCCGGCGTACAGAAGCCGCATTGCAAGCCATGGTTGTCGCGGAACGCCTCCTGGAGCGGATGCAGTTTGTCGGACGACGGCGCGATGCCCTCGACCGTGAGTACCTCGTGGCCGTCGGCCTGCACCGCCAGCATCAGGCAGGAACGTGCCGAGCGGCCATCAAGCAGGATGGTGCAGGCACCGCAGACGCCGTGCTCGCAGCCAAGATGCGTGCCGGTGAGGCCCAATTCATAGCGGATGAAATCGGCAAGCGTGATGCGGACCGGCACCTCTTTGCTGTGCTTGATGCCGTTGACGCTGACGGTGATGGTGCGCTTGTCGGTCATGCTTCCAATCACATCCTAATGCACGCGGTTCCACGGCGCGTTATCGGCGAGGCCCGCGGCCTTCTCCAACGCACGGCGCGACAGCACGGTGGCAAGGTGTTGACGGTAATCGGCCGAGGCGTGAATGTCGGCCATCGCGTCGATCGAACGGCAGCTTTCGCAAGCCTTGGCGAACAACTCGCTCGTCGGCGCCTGGCCGGTGATGGCGTTCTCGACGTCGCCCACGCGCACCGGCGCCACCGCGACACCGCCGACGGTGACCGAGGCGCGGCTGATCTTGCCCTTTTCGATCTGCAACAGCGCCGCCGCCGACACGATCGCGAAATCGCCGTGGCGGCGGGAGAACTCGATGAATGCTGCCTTGTGGCCGGCGGGCCAGAGCGGGATGCGAATTGTGGTAACGATCTCGTTCAGTTCGATCGCCGGCGTCAGATAGCCGGCAGGAAAATCCGCAAACGCGACCTCGCGCGTGCCGTTCGGCCCTGCCACCGTCACGGTCGCGTCATGCGCGGCGCAGACCGAAACCAGTTCGGCGGCCGGATCGAGATGGCAGAGCGAGCCGCCGATGGTGCCGCGGTTCCGGGTTTGCCGGTGGCCGATATGCATGATGGCCTGATGCAGCAGCGGGCATTTCGCCTTGATGAGGTCGGAGAATTCGAGGTCGCGCTGGCGCGTCATGGCGCCGATCTCGAGCGCCCCGCCGCTCTCCTTGATGCCGGACATGCCCTCGACCAGATTGATGTCGATGATGTGGTCGGGCTGGACGAAACGCATGTTGAGCATCGGCATCAGCGACTGACCGCCGGCCAGGAGCTTGGCGTTGTCCAACTTGCCCAACAGGCCTACGGCCTCGGCAAGCGTTTTCGGATCGTGGTATTGAAAAGGTGGCGGCTTCATCGTGGTCCCGGTGCAAAGGCAGCCGCGAGTATAGGGACCCGCCGCGACCTGGAGCAACCGTTGATGCGTCGCTCAATCATTGTCGGCCTTTGTTGCCTCCTGTTCGTTGGCCTCTTGGCCTTGCCGAAGCCGGCGTGGGCGCAAGGCTCGGTCGCCGACTTCTATCGCGGCCGCAACGTGACCGTCATCGTCGGCTACAGCGCGGGGGGCGGCTATGACACCTATACCCGCATCCTGGCGCGGCACCTCGGCAAGCACATCCCTGGTAATCCCGCCATCGTGGTACAGAACATGCCGGGCGCAGGCTCGCTCAAGCTGGCCAATTACCTCTATAACGTCGCGCCCAAGGACGGGGCGACGATCGGCATCTTCAGCCGCGGCATGGCGATGGAGCCGCTGATCGGCGGCGCCAATGTGGCGTTCGATTCCACGAAACTCACCTGGCTCGGCAGCGGCACCAACGAGACCAGCGTCTTCGTCACCTGGCACACTTCGCCGGTGAAGACCTGGAACGATCTCCTCACCAAGGATTTCACCGTCGGCGGCGAAGGTTCGGGCTCGGATCCCGACGTCTATGCGCTGCTGCTGAAGAATGCGTTCGGCGCCAAGCTCAAGCTGATCAGCGGCTATCCCGGCACCGCCGAGCTCGCCATTGCACTCGAACGCGGCGAGGTCGATTCCCGTGCAAGCTGGTCATGGACGAGCTTGAAGACGCTTAAGCCGAACTGGATCGCGGAGAAGAAAGTGAACTTTCCGGTGCAGCTCAACCTAACCCGAGGTGCGGATTTGCAGGACGTGCCGCTGGTCACCGAGTTCGCCAAGAACGACAGGCAGCGGCAGATGCTCAAACTGATCCTGAGCCGGCAGGAGATGGCGCGGCCCTATGCGGCGCCGCCGGGCATCCCGGACGACCGCAAGGCGGCGCTAAGGAAGGCGTTCGACGATGCCTGGGCCGATCCGGAGTTGCTGGCGGAGATGAAGGCGCGCGGCCAGGAGGTCAATCCGGTGAGCGGAGCGGCGCTCGATGCGCTGATCGCGGAGCTCTACGCCACGCCGAAGGATGTGGTGGAGGAGACGCGGCGCGCGATCGGCGGGCAGTAGCGGCGGTCAAGCCTTGGCCTCGGCAGGCCGCATCTCTTCCTGTGCGGCGCGGACCGCCTTGATGATGTTCTGATAGCCGGTGCAGCGGCACAGGTTCGACGACAGCACGTCGAGCAGTTCCTCGTCGCCGATGTTCGGATCACGCTCCAGCGTGTTGGCTGCGAGCATCAAGAACCCCGGCGTGCAGAAGCCGCATTGCAGGCCGTGATGCGCCATGAAGGCGCTTTGCAGCGGGTGCAGCGCGTTGCCCTTGGCCAGCCCCTCGACCGTGCGGATCGGCTTGCCTTGCGCCTGCACCGCGAACATCAGGCAGGACCGCACTGCTTCGCCGCCGACGATCACCGTGCAGGCGCCGCAGACACCGTGCTCGCAGCCGATATGCGTCCCAGTGAGGCCGCAGTCCTCGCGGATGGCGTCGACCAGGGTCTTGCGCGGCTCGACGCGGACAGAGTGATCGCGGCCGTTGATGCGGAGCTTGAGATCGACTTTGTCGGTCATCGCTTCATCACTTCGGCAGCTTGTCGCCGAACTTGGCTCGCACCAGAGCCTCAACCTCCGGGCTGGAGCGCACCACGATCGGGAACGTATCTCGCCGGCCAAATGGTTTGCAGGCATCGATGACGACGCGGGCGTTGCGTGGATCCTTTTCGCCGTAGGCCATCGGGTCGAGCGCCGACGACCAGCAGCCGCGCAAAATCTCCATGCCCTCGCGCGGATCGCAGCGCGTGCACATCGCCCAGATCACCTTATCCATGTCGGCGGGATCGATGTCGTCGTCCACCACCACGACAAAGCGGTTGACATAGGCGCCGGCGTGGCATTGCGAGGCAATCAGGCCGGCCTGCTTGGAATGACCGGCGTACTGCTGCTTGATCGCGACAGTGAGCCAGAGCCGGCTGCCGCCGGCCGCGTGCGACCACACGCCTTTGACCTCAGGCACGCCGGCAGCTTCGAGCTGATTCCACACCGCGCCGGAACGATAAGAGCCGCGATAGAACGAATCGTCATCCGGCGGAATGCCGGGAATAGCGCCGAGCAAAATCGGATTATCGCGATACATCATGGTTTCGATGCGGATCGCCGGCTCCTTCTTGAGACCGCCGGCATAATAGCCAGTCCACTCGCCGAGCGGGCCTTCGTCGATCCTGTCGTTCGGATGGATGAAGCCTTCGAAAGCGATCTCGGCATGCGCCGGAATCGGCAGGCCGGTCTTGGGCCCGAGGATCACCTGCACAGGCTCGCCCAACAGCCCGCCGGCCGCGTCGTACTCGTTCTTGCCGTGCGGAATTTCCAGTCCTGCGATCATGAACAGCGCCGGGTGCATGCCGCACACCACCGCGACCGGGCACGGCTGGCCGCGCTCGTGATACTTTTTCTGGATCATGTCGCCGTGCTTGCCCTTGGAGCACATCACGGTGGCGAGATTCTTTTCGTGGGCCTGCACCCGATAGGCGCCGTAGTTGATCCAGCCGGTGTCGGGATCACGCATGATCACCATGTCGCCGGTGCCGATGTAATAGCCGCCGTCGTGCTCGTGCCAGCGCGGCACCGGGATCTTGAACAGGTCGATGTCGTCGCCGGTTTTGACGTTCTCCAGCAACGCGCCACTCGCCACCGTCACCGGCGGGATGCTTTTCGCCTCCTTCATGTATTTGCGCCAATGCCGCACCAGCTCGATCTCGGTGCCGTCGGGCGGATTACCCATCGTCATGTTGATGCGGCGGATCGAGGTGAGCAGGTTCGCCAAAACCCGGTGGCCCTTCGGATATCCCGGGATGTCGTCGAACAGCACCAGCGGATTGCCGATCTTGCGCTGGTAGATGTCGACGATGCCGCCGATCTCGCGCTCGCGCTCGGCGCCGCTGATGTGCGTGACCTCGCCAGCGGCCTCCATTTGCGCGAGCCAGGCACGCAAATCCTGCTTCGGCGCGTTGGAGGCGCGGGTTGCCGCTCGCGGATCGACGTTTTCGTTCATGACAGTTCCCGCTTCTCGCTGGAGGCGCATTATAGTCGAGACGAACATGGGAAAGCGACAGTTTGGCAGTCGCCAGCCGGTTCTTGCGGCGATAGCCTTACTCGGACGATACATCTCTCACTTTTCAGGGGGTCCCATGCGCAGCTCCATCGTGATTCTGCTGTTCGCTGCCGTCACGCTTGGCGGCTGCTTCGAAGGACCTCAGGGCCCGCCCGGGCCACAAGGCGCCGCGGGTGCAGTCGGACCGGCCGGCCCGAAAGGCGACAAGGGCGATCCCGGCGAACGGGGGCCTTCGGGCCCGAAGGGTGAGGCAGGCACGAAGGGCGATCCGGGACCGACCGGCCTTCCGGGAACACCGGGCCCGGCCGGCGCGCCGGGTGCCGTCGCGGGCCGGGTAGTCACCTGCACTGGACCGAGCTGCTCGGTGCAATGCAACTCCGGTGAAGTTCTGGTGTCGGCTCACGTCGCTCCGGAAGCCAGCGCCGCATCGCATTGCAAATACACCAGCACCACCGCAGCGGAGTGCGCGGTCCCCGCGAATGCGGCCGGCTACGGCTACTGCGTGAAGGGACCGTAAGCGTCGGCGTTATCGCTTGCCGTCGATGATGGCTTTGAGCCGCTGCGGCGTCACCGGCAGCACGGTGATGGCGCCGGGAATGCCGATGGCGTCGTCGATCGCGGAGGCGATAACGGCGCCGACCGCGTTGACACCGCTTTCGCCTGCGCCCTTGATGCCGAGCGGATTGAGCGGCGTCGGATAATCCTCGCGGAGGATAATCTCCAGGTCCGGCGTCTCACGCACGGTCGGCATCAGATAGTCCGCGAAGGTAACGGCGAGCGGGTCGCCACGCTCGTTGTAGGTGAATTCCTCCATCAGCGCGCCGCCGAGGCCCTGCGCGAAGCCGCCGGCGATCTGACCCTTGACCAGGGTCGGATTGATGGCACGACCGATGTCGTAGCCGACGACATAGCGCAGCACCTTCACGCCGCCGGTGTCGGGATCAACCTTCACCACGGCGAGATGATTGCCGTAAGGATAAACTTGGTGGTCGGCATAGAACCAACCTTCGGCGGAAAGCCCTGGCTCGCGGTCGCCGCGGGTTTTCGAGCTTGGGCCGAGCGCCGCGGCGATCTCGCCGAGCGACATCGAAGGGCCGCCGACCCGGTCTTTGACGACGACCTCGCCATGAACAATGTCGAGCGTCTCGAGCGGCGCCTGCATTAACTCGGCCGCGATGTTCAGCGCTTTCTCACGAACTTTGAGCGCCGCGACCCGTGTCGCCGACGCCGTCATCACCGTGGCGCGCGAGGCGTGCGCACCGATGCCATGCTCGATACGGTCGGTCTGGCCGTGAATGACGCGCATCTTCTTCATGTCAGCGCCGAGCATTTCGGCCGCGACCTGAGCCATCACGGTCTCAAAACCCTGTCCAATCGAAGCGCCGCCGGTGATGACCTCGATTTCGCCGGAGGTATCGACCTGAATCCGCACCCCATCGGCGGGACCGAGACCGGCCTTCTCCACGAACATGGCGAGGCCGACGCCGACCATCTCGCCGTTCTCGCGGCGCGCCGCAAGCTCGCGGTTAAGCTTGGCCCATTCGACATGATTGAGCGTGATGTCGAGCAGCGCGTGGTAGTCGCCGGAATCAAAGTGGATTTCCTCGCCGAGCGCCTCAAGCGGCCGTTTGAACGGCATCTCATCGACCCGCACGGCGTTGAGCCGCCGCACGTGGATCGGATCGAGCTTCAATTGATGGGCGATGGCGTCGACCAGCCGCTCGCGCACGAAGGTGGTCTCGAACCGCCCCGGCGCGCGATAGGTCGCGGCCGGCGTTTTGTTGGTGAGGCGGAAGTGGCAGATCGCCCGATAGGCGCCCGGCACGCGGTACGGCCCCGGCAGCACGCCGCAGGTCATCATGGCGACGCGGGTGGCATGGGTGCGGACGTAGGCGCCGTTGTCGTGATGGATGACGTCGTCGATGGCGAGGATCTCGCCCTCGTCGGTGCAGGCCGCCCTGATATGGTGATGCTGGTTCCGCGAATGGTTGGCGGCGATCAGATGCTCGCGGCGGTCCTCGATCCATTTCACCGGGCGTTCGAAGCGCATCGCGCCGACGCAGACCAGGATATCCTCGGGATAAAGCTCGCCGCGGATGCCGAAGCCGCCGCCGACATGAGATTCCAGGCACTGGACCGAGGCCGGCGCGCGGTTGAGCATCCGCGCGATCAACTCCTTGTTCCGATGTGGCACCTTGGCCGCGCCGTGCAGCTCCAGCACATCGCACGATGCATCGTAGCGGCCGAGCGCGCCGCGGCACTCCAGCGGCACGCCGGAGTGCCGGCCGCTGGTGAGCTTCAATTCGACGATATGCGCGGCGGACTTGAACACCGCTTCGACATCGCCATAACCCTGCGTCAAAACATCAGCTTCGGTGTCGCGGCCAAACGAAAACTCGCCGGGGTCGTCACGGGCGTCGAGCAAGGGCGGCAATTCCTCGACTTCCATGGTGACGAGATCGGCAGCGTCCTCGGCGACGTAAGAGTCCTCGGCGAACACCGCCGCAATCGGCTCGCCGACATAGCGCACCGTGTCGACCGCCAGCACCGGCTGGCGATACGGCGCGAGCTTCTCGATCGGCCCTTCACGGAAATCGATCGGCGGCACGTCAGTGATGTCGGCCGCGGTCCAAACAGCGACGACGCCGGGAAGGGCCCGAGCGGCCTCGGTGTCGATCGAGACGATATTGGCGTGGGCGTAGTTCGAACGCACGATCCGCATGTGAAGCTGGCGCGCGAAATTGATGTCGCCGGCGAAGCGTCCGCGGCCGGTGACCAGCGGCGGGTCCTCCAGCCGTTCCACCGACTGGCCAATCCATTTCGTTGCGCCGTTCGCTGTGTCGTTCATGTAACGGCATTCTCCAGCGCGCGGGTGACCATGGCGCGCACCACGCCGCGGCGGTATTCGGCGCTGACGCTGGGGTCGTCGAGCGGATCGATGGCCTTGCGCGCCTCGTGCGCCGCCGCCTGGAAGGTGCCGAGGTTCGGCGGCCGGCCGATCAGCACGCGTTCGGCCTCGGCGATGCGTCGCGGCCGGGCTTCCGCGCCGCCGACGGCGACGTGCATGTCGCTCATGATGCCGTTCTTCAGCCGGTAGGTGGCGACCGCCATGGCGATGGCATAGTCGCCGGCGCGCCGGCTGTATTCGGAGAAACCCGCATAGGTGCCCTTCGGCAGGATCGGCAGACGCACTTCGCGAAGCAGCTCGTTCTCGCGCAGCGCGGTCGTCATAATGCCTTCGAAGAATTCCCGGGCCGGGATGACACGCGTACCGCTGACCTTGCTCTCGGCCACCATCTCGGCATTGAGCACCGCGGCGACGGCGCACCACTCGGAGGCCGGGTCGGCGTGGGCGATGCTTCCGCAAAAGGTGCCACGGGCGCGGATCGGCCCGTGTGCGATGTGGCGGACGACGGACGCGAGCAGACGGCCAAGCGGGCCGTCCTCGACCGGCCGCTCGAATGCGGCATGGCGCACAGCGGCACCGATACAGAGCCTGCCATTCTCCACCTTGATGCGGTCCAGACCGGTCACGCCGTTGATATCAATCAGATGCTTCGGGCGCGCCAGCCGGAACGCCATGGTCGGAACGAGGCTCTGCCCGCCGGCCAGCACGCGGCCGTCGTCATGGGCATATCGTCCGAGCAGGTCCAGCGTTTCCGCGATGGTCTTGGGGGCGTGGTACTGGAACGGGGCGGGCTTCATTTCCCCGAAAGCATAGGGGGTGTGGCAGCGTCAGGGAAGCTGCCGGTTTCGGCAAGCCGCGTAGATGCATAGCCGGTGCTTGGCCGAGCGGCTGGCGCGGGCCGATCAGGACGATATGCTGCCGCCGCCATGCCCCAGACCATCGGACAGCCACTGCGACGCAAGGAGGACCTGCGCCTCCTCACCGGCAGCGGCCGCTATAGCGACGACGTCAGCCTGCCCGGCCAGGCTTATGCCTTCGTTCTGCGCTCACCGCACGCCCACGCCCGCATCCGTTCGATCGATACCACGGCCGCCCGCGCCATGCCTGGCGTGCTGGCGGTGTTGACCGGCTTGGACGTCAAGGCCGCCGGCCTGAAAGACATCCCGCACACGCCGATCCCCTCCAAGCCGCCGGCCGACATTCTGCTGATCAACCGGGACGGCTCAGAGCACGGCTATGCGCCGCAGGAGTTGCTGCCGACCGACCGCGTCCGCTACGTCGGCCAGCAGGTCGTCATGGTGGTGGCGGAGAGCATCACGGCCGCCAAGGATGCCGCCGAGCGGGTCACCGTGGACTACGAACCGCTTGCGGCGGTGACCGAGACGCCGGGCGCGACCCAGTCGAACATCCGGCTTTACGATCACACCGCCAATGTCTGCATCGATGCCGATGTCGGCGACGCCGAGGCGACCAAGGCGGCATTCGCGCGTGCGGCCCATGTGGCGAAATTCGACACCTGGGTGCAGCGTGTCACCGGGGTGCCGCTCGACGCGCGCGCCGCTGTCGGCGTCTACGATCCGGCGTCCAACAAGCACACGCTGCATGCCGGCTCAGGCGGCGTGGTCCGCCAGAAGCATGAACTCGCCACGATCCTCGGCGTGCCGATGGCCGACGTGCGGGTGGAGTGCGGCGACGTCGGCGGCAACTACGGCACGCGCAACGCTTTCTATCCGGAGTTCGCGCTGGTGGTTTGGGCGGCGAAAAAACTCGGCCGCCCGGTGAAATGGACCTGCGAGCGCTCGGAGGCCTTCGCCAGCGACTACCAGGGCCGCGATCAGGCCATCACCTTGGAGCTCGCGCTCGACGACAAAGGCCGCTTTCTCGCGCTGCGCGGCTCGGTGATTTGCAACACCGGCGCGCACAGCGTCATGTACGTGCCGCTCATGAAATGCGCACAGCTGCTTTCGTCGGTCTATCGGGTGCCGGCGGCGCACATCCGCGCCCGCGCCGCGCTGACCAACACGCCACCGACCAATCCGTATCGCAGTGCCGGCCGGCCCGAGGCGATCTACGCCATCGAGCGGGTGATCGACATCGCCGCAAAACAATTCGGCTATGACCGCATCGATCTGCGGCGCCGCAACCTCATCCCGCCGAAGGCACAGCCCTACGCCAACCCGCTCGGCATGACCTACGACTGCGGCGACTACGGCAAGATCATGGACCGTGCGCTCGCGCTGTCGGACTGGAAGACATTCAGCAAGCGCAAGCGCGAATCCAGGCGCACCGGAAAGCTGCGCGGCATCGGCCTTGCGAACTATCTCGAAATCACCAGCGGCTCGCCGCGTGAATATTCCAAGATCCATGTGCATCCGGAAGGCCGCGTCGATGTCACCATCGGCACGCTATCGAGCGGACAGGGTCACGAAACGAGCTTTGCGCAATGCGTCGGCGAATGGCTCGGCGTCGAGGTCGACAGCATCCGGCTCATCCAGGGCGACACCGACATCGTGCCGATCGGCGGCGGCTCGCATTCGGCACGCTCGATGCGGATGGGCGGCGTCGTCATGGGCAAAGCGTCGCAGGCGGTGATCGCCAAGGGCAGCCGCATCGCCGCGCAGGTGCTGGAGACCGATCCGGCCGACGTGGCATTTGCCGAGGGCCGCTTCACCGTCAAGGGCACCGACCGCTCCATCGGTCTGTTCGAGGTCGCCCGCGCGGCCCGAGAACGGAATGATCTGCCGGAAGACTTGCGCGGATCGCTCGCGGCCGACTGCGAAGAGTTCATCCGGATGGCGGCGTTTCCGTTCGGCTGCGCGGTCTGCGAGGTCGAGATCGACCCGGATACCGGACATGTCGAAATCGTCCGTTACACCGCACTCGACGATGTCGGCCGGGCGATCAATCCGATGATCCTGCATGGCCAGACCCACGGCGGCATCGCCCAGGGCGTCGGCCAGGCGCTGTGGGAGCATTCGCACTACGACCCGCAGAGCGGGCAGCTTCTGGCTGGATCGATGATGGATTACGCCATGCCGCGTGCCTGCATGATGCCGTCGTTCACCGCCGAGCTGAGCGAAACACTGGCGCCGGGCAATCCGCTTGGCGTGCGCGGCGGCGGCGAAGGCGGCACCACCCCCGCGCTCGGCGTGGTGGTCAACGCGGTGGTGGATGCGCTATCGGACTACGGCGTGACCCATATCGAGATGCCGGTGACGGCGGAGCGCGTCTGGCGCGCGATCCGGCAAGGCAAGATACAAGCCGCCTAGGCGGCGAAACGAAAGCGGGCCGCCTAGGCGGTGTAATGGGAGAACCAAATGGCAGACGAAATTCTGGTGAAGCAGGACGGGCCGATCCTGCGCATCACGCTCAATGCGCCGGACCGCGGCAACGCCGTCACCGATGACAACGTGCGCGAGCTGACCCGGCTCATCAACGGCGCAGGCGAGAAAGCCGACATGGTGGTGCTTCGCGGCGCCGGCAAGGAATTCTGCGTCGGCCGCGCCGGCATGGGCTCGCGGCCCGCCACCGAGCCCACCGCCTACGCTCGGCGCGGTTTCTCCGACGTGGTGTTCGACGCCTATGGCGCGATGCGCAACTGCCCGATCCCGATCATCGCCGTGGTGCACGGCGGCGCGCACGGCTTCGGCTGCGCGATCGCCGCGGCCTGCGACATCACCATCGCGAGCGACAAGGCGGTATTCTCGGTGCCGGAGATGGCCCACCAGATCATGCCCACCATGGTAATGTCATCGTTCGTCGATCGTGTGCCGCGCAAGGCGATGGCCTACCTGGTCTATTCGATGTTCGAGGTGTCGCCGGAGCGGGCGCTGTCCTACGGCATCATCAGCGACGTGGTGCCCGCCGCGCAACTCGACTCTCACGTCGACAAGCTCACTTCGGCAATGCTCAAGGCGCCGCGCATCTCGTTGACGAGCGCCAAGGAATACATCCGCACCGGCCCCGACATGCCGGTCGCAGGCGCCGTCGAATACGCACGAAACTTGCACGCCACCATCAACTCCGCCGCAGAAATCAGGAAGCCCCGCACGTGAAAGTCTTCATCTTCGATCTCCTCGCCTACGGAAAGCACTTCGATCAGTACAAGGCGACGAAGTATCTGCCCTACCCGCTGGCCAACGATCACTACGATCCTGAGGTCGCGGCGCAGACCTATGAGCAGCACCTCCAAGCCTGGGAGGAGATGGACAAGCTCGGCTT
>Ga0070689_100001027_pt1 | contig 17530 bp, 19 predicted proteins | sample KBSS23HmetaG_FD_64669 | JGI IMG/M metagenome (GOLD analysis project Ga0070689, IMG submission 64669) | Switchgrass rhizosphere microbial communities from Kellogg Biological Station, Michigan, USA - KBS S2-3H metaG | ecosystem: Host-associated > Plants > Roots > Rhizosphere ...
GAAGTCTTCGGTGAACCAGCCCGTCACCTTCTCGCCGTCGATCGTCTTGGTGGCCTTGCGCGAGGCGAATTCCGCATGCTGCGCCACGTCGGTGGTGCCGCTGATCTCGTTCTCGTGACGCGCCACCGGCACGCCGTCGCGCGTCATCACCAGGTCCGGCTCGATGAAATCGGCGCCGTCGGCGATCGCCTTGCCGTACGACGCCAGGGTGTGCTCCGGTCGCAGCGCGCTGGCGCCGCGGTGGCCGATCACCAACACCTTCTTCGCCAACGGCGCTTCATTTGCCCGGATATCGGCTGTCATGAACAGTGCACCCGCCATCACAATGATCCAGCATAAACGACCCACGGTAGCTCCTTCGCAATGATCACGGCACGCCGCAGAGGGCGCATGGAGCGCCTATGGTGCCTATGACTCTTGGCACCGGTATGACTTGCGGCCAATGGTCGCCCGACAAGCCGATGCTAGCCTCCTGGCGACTTATTCGACGATCGGACTCTCCATGCTCACCACGCTCTTGGCCGCCCTGCTCACCAGCGCCGCTCCCGCCACCGACTGCCACGTAGGTTCATATCGCCTCAGCGATGGCAGCGCGCTGGATATCGGCCATTCGGACGAAAACACCCTGCGCTGGCGACGCATCGACGGCAGCACCGGCAAGCTCAAGCGGGGTGCCGGCGATAGCTGGACCAGCACGTTCGGCTGGACGGACCGCCCGGACGGCAAGGATGTCCAGTTCACCGATTGTGCGAAGGGCAAAATCACCTTCGATGGCAAGCACGGCGAGCGCATCCCCTTCACGGTGCAGGAGACGACGTTTGCCGGCGAAGGCGGCACGCGTCTGGTCGGACGGCTGATTCTCCCGCCCGGCAAGGGCAAGGTACCGGTGGTGGTGCTCGTGCATGGCTCGGAAAAGGATTCGGCCCGCACGTTCGATGCCATGCAGCGCGAGTTCCCCATCGAGGGCGTGGGCGCGTTCGTCTATGACAAGCGCGGCACCGGCGCTTCCGATGGCCAGTACACGCAGGATTTCAGTGTGCTCGCCAACGATGCGGTGGCCGCGGTCGCCGAGGCTCGCCGGCTGGCCGGCGCGCGTGCCGGCCGGGTGGGTTATCGCGGCGGCAGCCAGGGCGGCTGGGTGGCTCCGCTGGCGGCCACGCGCACCAAGGTGGATTTCGTGATCGTGGGCTACGGCCTGGCCATCTCGCCGCTGGAAGAAGACCGCGAAGCGGTGGCGTTCCAGATGACGCTCAAGGGCTACGACCAGTCGGTGATCGACAAGGCGTGGGAGCTCTCCGATGCGGTGGGCCTGATCCTTTCCAGCGGACTGACCGATGGCTTCGACCAGCTCGATGCGGCCAAGGCCAAGTACGGCAAGGAGCCCTGGTACAAGGATGTGCGCGGCGACTTCAGCTATCTGGTGCTGCCGATGAGCAACGCCGAGATCCGCGAGAAGGGCAAGGCATACATGTGGCACACGCCCTGGCACTACGACGCCATGCCGGTGCTGGAGAAGCTGCAGACCCCGCAGCTGTGGGAACTGGGCGGCGACGACATCGATGCGCCCAGTGGCGAAACCCTGCGCCGCCTCGCCTCGTTGCAGGCCAAGGGTCTGCCGATCACCACGGCGTTGTTTCCGCATACCGAACACGGCATCACGGAATACGAACTCGGCAAGGACGGCGAACGCGTGAGTACGCGCTATGCGGCGGGTTACATGCAGCTCGCCATCGACTTCGCGAAGGGCACGCTGCATCCGCCCTATGGCAACAGCGCGATGGTGTTCCCGCAGCAAACACCCGCAAAATGAACACCCGTGGCACCGCGTTCGCGCGGTGCTAGGCTTCCGCCATGATCCGTCGTGGCCTCTTGTTCGCATGCCTCACGGGGCTGGCCTTCGCCGCCCCGGCCGCTGACGTCGCCACAGGCGTGTTCAAGGATGTGGTGTTCTCGCAGTACAGCAACCTGTCGAGCAGCACGGAACTGGCCCGGCGACTGGTGACGCCGTTGAATGCATGGCGACTGCAGCGTCACGCCGCCGGGCTGGGCATTGCCATCGCGGAACAGCCCATCGATCTGGCCAAGGAGCGGTTCGCGCTCTACGTTCCCGCGCAGATGCCGCCCGGCGGTTATGCCCTGCTGGTGTTCGTTCCGCCGTGGGACGAGGCCAGCGTGCCGGCCGCATGGACGTCGATCCTCGAACGTCACGGCATGATCCTGGTCACCGCGGCCCATATCGGCAACGACACCAGCCTGCTCGACCGCCGCGAGCCGGTTTCGCTGCTGGCGGCCAGCAATGTGATGGCGCGTTACCGGGTCAATCCGCAGCGCGTCTATGTCGGTGGCTTCTCCGGCGGCTCGCGCGTCGCGTTGCGGCTGGCACTCGGCTATCCGGATGTGTTTCACGGTGCGCTGCTGGAGGCCGGCAGCGATACGCTCGGGCGGACGGTGCCGCTACCGCCGTTGTCGCTGCTGGAACAATTCCAGTCCTCCACACGCCTGGTCTATTTTACCGGCCAGCGCGACACGGCCAACCAGGATGCGGACAGGCAGAGCCGTGCGTCATTGCATGATTGGTGCATCGACGACTTCGATGTGCGCGCGATGCCCTGGACAGGTCACGACCTGGCCGAGCCGCCTGCCCTGGATCGCGCCCTGACCTCGCTGGAAACCCACAGTGCAACAGACCCCGCGAAACTCGATGCCTGTCGTGCACGGATCGCCAGCGATGTCGACAAGGCCCTTGGCCAGGTCGATGCGGACATCGCGGCCGGCAAACTCGACAACGCGAAACAACGGCTGGACGACGTCGACCGTCGCTACGGCGGATTGGCCGCACCGCGCAGCGTGGAACTGGCGACGCGGCTCGAACCAGCCGCGCCGCACAAACCCTAGGCGATGGTCATCGCATCCACCCGGCCAGCGCGTACCGCCTTGACCAGCGACGCATGGTCGCGTTCGTTCTGGTCGGCATACGCCACCGAGAAGCTCGTCATGGCATCGGCAAAGGCATCGCTCTTGCCCAGGTAGGCGGACAACAACACCGCATCGCCCGAGCGCGCATGCGCGCGTGCCAGCGTGCGGGCGCACAGACGGCCATAGCGGCGCAGATTGGGCGCGCGCATCACTTCGATCTGCGGCGAGATCTTCGCATCGCGCAACTGACGCACGTAGAAGTGACGCTTGGTTCCCTGCGTCCACCCCAAGAACAGATCGCTGGCCGCTTGCATCAATCGCTGGCCCGCGACGATGCGCTGGCCCTGGTGCTTATACGGCTTGTTCTTGACGTAGGGATCGATCACCGACCGCCGCGCTTCCTTGAACTGCAGGAACAGCGGATCGCCATTGCCCGACACCATCAGCATGATGCCGCAGTAAGTGCCCACGCTGCCCACGCCCACCACCTTCACCGCGGCGTCCACCGTCTGGAAGCGATCGAGCAATACGCGGCGTTCCGGCAGCAGCGAGTCGCGATAGTCGAGAAACGCCTTGCGGCGTTCGTCCAGCGTCACCTGGTTCTCCAGCAGCTCATCGTGATAGATCAACGGCGGTTCGTCCTGGATGCGCGGCGGCGAGCCGCCTTGCACGGTGAGCTTGATGAACTCCTTGGTGTGCGCGGTGTATTGCACGGCCTTGCGCACGCTCTTGTTGGCGAGCTGCTTCATTTCCTCGTCGCGCATGCGGTCGATCACGTCCTGCAGATCGATATGGTCGTACCACGCTTCCAGCACGGGCATCTCGGCGTAGTCGGCCAGGTGCGTCCGGTACGCGGACGCTGCCTCCCAGGCGATGTCCCTGGCCTCGCCGTCGTTGAAGCCGTTCGCGCGCGAAGCCACCACCAGGCTGGCGCACAGGCGCTTGATGTCCCACTCCCACGGCCCGACCGTGGTTTCGTCGAAATCGTTGATGTCGAACACCAGCTTGCGCTCGGGCGTGGCGAAACCGCCGAAATTCACCAGGTGGCAGTCGCCGCAGATCTGCAGGTGAATGCCGGTGCTCGCGGTGTGGGCGAGATCGGCCGCCATGATGGCCGCCGCACCGCGGTAGAACGCGAACGGCGACGCCATCATGCGGCCGTAGCGAATGGGCACCAGCGAATCCACGCGCCCCTTCGAGGTTTCGATCAGCAACTCCACGGGGTCGAAGCGATCCTTCACCGGCTTCCAGCCGCCCAGCGACTTGCGCGCCACCTTGGCGCGAATGGTGCGCGCCATGGCCTCGCGATCCGCCGGCGCCTTGCGGAAGCTCTGCTGCGAAAGCGCTCCCTCGCCGACGTGGGCGAAAGCATGCAACGACGCTTCTTCGGCTCCCTTCGGGCGCCTGTGGGTCACCTTGGGCGCGCGCTCGTCCTTCGTCCTCGACATGGCTCCACCTCGCGATGAATACAGCGGATCAACAGGGAATCGCACGACGGATCATTTGACCTCCGCCCACCGCAAAGTGGAATAGCAAAACTACGTAACGAGCGAAGCGGCGCGGCCGGCGCCGGATCAGTCGGTGAGCGTTTCATGGCTCGCCGCTTCGCCCTGCTTCCAGTAGCTGGCGGCGCGGATACGCTGGCGGTCGAGTCCGTGCACGTCGATCAGACGCTGCCGTACCTGGCGGATGCTGCCGTACTCGCCGGCAGCCCAGGCGAAACCGTGGCCCTCGGGCAGGATCAGCTCGGCCACGGCGTCCGGCAGCGCGGCATCGCCCGACTCCCGGCACAGCCAGGTGATGCTGGCATTTGCTGCGGTGGAGATGTCGATACGGGCGTCGGCGCTGCCGGTCTCGATCAGGGCGATGATGCATTCGCCCGCGCCGGCTTCTTCCAGGCGGCGGGCCATCGCCGGCAACGCTGTTTCGTCGCCGATCAACAGGAGCCAGTCCAACCCCTCGGGCAGCAAGGAGGAACCACGCGGCCCGCCCAGGCCCAAGCGGTCGCCCGGCCTGGCGGCACGCGCCCAGGATGCGGCCGGACCCTCGCCATGCAGCGCGAATTCGATCTCCAGCTCGTTGGCGGCGCGGTCGTAGCGGCGCGGGGTGTAGTCGCGGCTGGCGGGCCGGGGACGCGTGGGATCGAAGGCCATGCCCTGCTCCGTCACCGTGGGCAGCGATGGTGCGGATTCGCCTGCGCCGGGGAGAAACAGCTTCACGTGGTCGTCGAACGAGGCGGAGATGAAATCGCCCAGATCGCCGGTGAAGGTGACGCACAGCAGTCGCGGGGACACCAACTTCAGCCGTTTCACGCTCAATTCGCGCACTTTCAGGGGATGCCGGACGCGCCGGACTTCGGGGATCGACGTAGCCATGGAAACCTCGCTGGCCGCGGCTGGGCAGCGGCGCTATAATGGATGGAACTCATAGTGAGCTTGCTCAATACTTTTCCATGACGACGCCACGCAAGTCAAGCCCAAGCCGATCCGCCACGGTCGAACTCGCCGACGCTTTCCTGGCCCTGCATCACCTGGTGCGCAAGCATGTCGACGCCGCCATGACAGCGGCCGGCCTGTCGCTGTCGCAGGCGAAGCTGCTGGCCTTGGTGGCCCGGCTCGCGCCCTGCCGGCCCAGCGATATCGCCACCGAAATGGGCTACGCGCCGCGCACCGTGACCACGGCGCTGGATGCGATGGAAGAAAGCGGCTGGGTCGAGCGCTCGGCCCATCCCACCGACCGCCGCGCGCAACTGGTGGTGGTCACGGCCGCCGGCCAGGCCAAGCTCGATGAAGTGCAGGGCCCCAAGCGCCAGGCGGTGGAGCACCTGTTCGGGGTGCTCGATGCAACCGAGCAGAAACAGTTGCGCGAGCTGATGGATCGCGTGCGCCTGCGCGCCGACGACTGAGTCGACACTGCCCCACTCAGTTGAGCGGCGCAGACATGACCAGTTTCTCGATGGGATAACCGCGTTGCGCGGCTCGATGACGCAAGGCCTCGAACTGCGCGCGCTGCATTTGCGCATCGCGCGAGAGTACCCACAGGTAATCGCGACTCGGACTGCCCACCACGGCCCAGCGATAGTCGGGGTCGACATCGAGCACCCAGTAATCGGCCCACACCCATGGCAGCCAGGACATCCATGCGGGAGCGAAGCGCACTTCGAGCGCACCTGCGGCCTTGTCGGTCGTCCGCGCCACGCCGTTGGCGTCGTCCATCTTGCCGTCGCGCGTGCGGCAGGCATTGCGCACGCTGACCTTGCCATCGGGCAGGCTGGTGTAGGTGGCGGTGATGTTGTCCACGCATTGGCGCTGGAAGAACATCGGCAGGTGCGCGATCTCGTGCCATTGGCCGAGGTAGCGCTTGAGGTCGAGCTGCTTCACCGGCTCATTGGCCAGTTGCTGCGCCTGCACCACCGGCACGAACACCGCCAGCAGCACAGCCAGGCCTATCCACGGACGATGCTGCATGGGGCACTCCTGCGATATTCGCGTTCGGGTGCCAGTGTGACCAGCGTGCATCACGGACATGCCAAAGGAGGGTGACGGTTTCGTCACCCTCCCGCTTTCAGCAAACGAAAGCTGCGGCGATCAGGCCGCCTGGTTCTGCAGGTGCGCCACCGACGGGGCCGACGTTTCGCCGATCTCGATGCGGCGCAGCTTGTAGGCCTCGGGAATCTCGCGCTTGAGATCGATCACCAGCAAGCCGTTCTCCATGCGCGCCCCGGTCACCTGCACATGCTCGGCCAGCTCGAAGCGGCGGTTGAACGGGCGATTGGCAATGCCACGATGCAACACTTCGCCTTCCTGCTCGCCCTTGCGCTCGCCGCTGACCGTGAGCACGTTGGCCTGCACGCTGAGGTTGATCTCCTCGCGGCTGAAACCGGCCACCGCCATGGTGATCCGATACTTGTCTTCACTGAGCTTGACCGAGTCGAACGGCGGCCAGTTGTCGTTCGTCTGCGAGCGCGCGGCCGCGTCGAGCAGGTCGAGCACGCGATCGAAGCCGATGCTGGAACGGTGCAACGGCGAGAAATCCAGAACAGTACGCATAACCATATTCTCCATTGAGCAACAGGTAGACGCCGCGCAACATGCAGCGACGTACCGGTCCCGAAGCGACCGGTGAGAGGGAGATGTGGCTGCTCGCCATCGAATCAAGTGAGAATTTCAGCTTTCGTTTAGCCGTCCAAATAGTTCTTGTGGCCACTTGAAAAGCCGGGGTCGAACCCAATGGCCCTGCCGGTGAAGAACGCTCACGCATGCGCCCCTCGCCGGGCCCGTCCTTTCGTTTTCGGAAAGGATGGTTTGCCCGGCGCCCTGATTTTTTCGTCACCGGGCCGGCATTACCGTAAGCCACCTTCTTGGAGAACAGCCATGCCTCGCCAGCTCATCGCTCCCCTGCTCGCCGCCGCCCTTTCCGCCGCTCCGCTGGCCCAGGCGGCCAGCCCGGACGCCACCCTGGTGACGCCTAGGCAGCTGATCGTCGACGCCAGCCTGGCCAAGGCCACGGCCAGCGCCAACGAACTGGCGGCCCGCCGCTACGACACCTTCTGGAATACCGGCGACGAGGCACTGGCCAAGGCCGCGCTGTCGCCGCACTTCATCGACCGCACCCCGCCCCCGGGCCGCGTGCAGGGTCCGGAAGGTCCGCTGCAGGCTTCCAAGGCATTCCGCCAGGCGGTGCCCGATCTCACCTGCGAGGTAGAACAGATGCTGGTGGTCGGCGACCGGGTCGTCGCGCATCTGCATTTCGCCGGCCATTTCACCGGCAGCTTCAACGGCATGCAGGGCAAGGGCCAGGCGATCGACTTCATCGCCACGGATATCTATCGCGTCGTCGACGGCAAGATCGTCGAGAACTGGCACCTGGAAGACAACCTCACGCTGCTCAAGCAGCTGGGTGCGATCAAGGAGTAAGTGCAGCGCGCATTGGTGGGAGCGCACTTGTGCGCGACGGGTGTGCGATATCGCCTCACTCAGGCCGTCGCGCACAAGTGCGCTCCCACATGAGGCGGGCTTCGCTCAGCGACGGATCGCCAACACGCCATCCAGCGCCAGCTGCGCCTTGAAGCCCGCCTTCTCCAGCCGCTTCGCCACTTCGTTCGGCACATCGCGATCGCTGGTGAGCTTGTTTGGGCTGCCGGTGTAGTGGAACATCCGCCCGCCACGGCGAAGCACGCGGGCGAGCTGATCGTAGAACGCCTGCGAATACAGCTCGCCGGCGATGCCGAAGCGCGGCGGATCGTGCAGCAAGGCATCCACCGAGGCATCGGCGAGCTGCGTGATCGCCTGCGATACGTCGGCATGGGTGAGTTCGAGCCGGCCGCCGCTGGACGGCGCGTCCGGATCCGGCGACCAGGGATTGAGCGTGCGCAGCCACAGCACGTCCGGATTCTTTTCGAACGACTGGATGCGCGTCACGCCTGCTTCCAGGCAACAGGCCGCGAAATAACCCAGGCCGCCGCAGGTATCCAACACCGTCTTGCCGCGCGGCTCGACCAGCGCCACCTTGCGGCGCGCGTCGTCCACCGGCGATTCCTTCGAGGTGGGCAGCATCTTGATGCCGTCGATCTCGAACGTGGGCGCGCCCCATTCGGTGGGCACCAGCTTGATCAGCGAGCCGGAGAAGCACGACACCGAGGAAAAATCCTCGCCATCCCAGTAGTAGATCGTGCGGTCCTTCAGCTTGCCCGGATACGGATAGCGCTCGCCGTTCCAGGCCCAGTCGTCCGCATGCAGCGATGCACTGCCGTTGGAGCGCTCCAGATCCATCGATCCCGTCCACTCGCCCATACCGGCAGCGCGCGCGGCAAGCAGCGCCTCGGTAACGGAACGCGTCAGCAGGGGACCGGAATAATGCGACACGGGCGTGATTCTCCAGGGATGGCCGTGCAGTGTAGGAGCAACGGGCGCGGGGCACATCCGGCGTGCATGTCTATAATGGCCCACATGACTTCCTGGCAACGCCGATGACCGAACCCGTACGCCTGGCCAAACGCGTCGCCGCCCTGACCCAGTGCTCGCGACGCGAGGCGGAGATGTACATCGAGGGCGGCTGGGTGCGCGTGGACGGCGTGGTCGTGGAAGAGCCGCAGTTCATGGTGCAGGAACAACGCATCGAGATCGATCCGCATGCGCAGCTGGCGCCCGCGGAACCTGCGACGCTGGTGCTGCACAAGCCTGCCGGTGCCACCCTGGCCGAGGCCCGCGCGTTGATTCGCGCCGAAAGCCGTTCCCCCGAAGATGCCTCCGGCGTGCGCCTGCTCAAGCGTCACTTTGCGCGACTGGAATCGCCGCTGTCGTTGCCCGATAGCGCGAGCGGCCTGCAGGTATTCACCCAGGACTGGCGGGTCAAGCGCCGGCTGGAAGAGGATTTCGACCGCATCGAGCAGGAAATGGTGGTGGAAGTGGCGGGCAAACTGGCACCGAACGGACTTGCCTTGCTCAATCACGGGCTGAGCTTCGACAACTATGCGCTGCCGCCGATCAAGGTCAGCTGGCAGAACGAAACCCACCTGCGCTTTGCGCTGAAGCGGATTGCGCCCGAGAAGATCGAGCGCATGTGCAGCGCGGTCGGCCTGAAGATGCTGGCGATGAAACGCATCCGCGTCGGCCGCATTCCCATGTCGCGGCTGCAGCCGGGGCAATGGCGCTATCTCACCAGTTCGGATCGCTTTTGATCCTTACTTAGCCTTCCTCAAAGGATCGAGCAGCGACTTCAGGCCGTTGTGATCGAGCTCCAGCGACAAGGCCAGCAAGTTGCCCAGATCGCCCGGCGGAAAACCCTTGCGGGCGAACCAGGCCAGATAGGCGCCCGGTAGATCGGCGATGAGACGGCCCTGGTACTTGCCGTAAGGCATGGTCACGGTGACCAGTCGCTGCAGGTCTTCGGCCTTCATTTGGCGAACAACCGCGAACGGTCGGCGAAGGCCTTGAACTCCAGGGCGTTGCCGCAGGGATCGAGCAGGAACAGCGTGGCTTGTTCGCCAGGCTGTCCCTTGAAGCGGATATGCGGTGCGACCACGAAGCGCGTATCCCTGGCTTCCAATCGCGTGGCCAGCGCCTGCCAGTCGTCCATCGACAGCACCACGCCGAAATGGCGCACCGGCACGTTGTCGCCATCGACGTCGTGCGCGCTCACGCCGCGCGCTTCCTCGGGAGCGAGATGCGCCACGATCTGGTGGCCATAGAAATCGAAGTCGACCCAGCTCTCGCTCGAGCGTCCTTCCGGACAGCCCAGCAGTTCGCCGTAGAAAGCGCGCGCGTTGGCGAGCGAGGTGACCGGGAAGGCGAGATGGAACGGCGATAGTTCGGACATGCGGGAGCTCGATGGCAAGGGCTGCGCTTTATTACCACTATGCCGCGTCATCGCAAAACGGCATCGCGCCAGTCGCTACACCTGGCCCGACGATGCTTTCTGGCGCAGACGATGCGCCGCCTGCTTCGCCCGATTGCCGCACAGCGCCATGCTGCACCAGCGACGCGCATGACCCCGCGTGTGATCCGCGAAGAGCAGCGTGCAAGCCGGACCTTCGCAGGCTTTTACGTGCGCGAAGTCTTCCTCGCACACCAGCCGCGCCATGGCTTCGGCGATGGGCAGCAGCAAGGCGTCCGACGAGTTCCAGCGGCGCTTCTGCGCGAGCGCGAACACAGCCGACTCGCCGGACGGCTCGGCCACCACTTCGGCAAAGCGCTCGTCGCGCTTCAGCAGCTCATTCAGCGGGTCGAGCGCCATCAGGTCGATTGCCTGCAGCGGGCGTCCCTTGTGCTCGCGAACAAAACCGCGAAACCACTCGCGCAAAGCCCTGGCCTGCCCGGCCAGCCGATCGATCTCGCCCGGAATGGCGCGCTCGCGTGCGAAGCGGAGCGCCGCCTCGGGCACCAGCTGCGCCTGTTGGAGCCAGGCCAGCAAGCCCTCGCCGTCCTCAAGCCAGTCGATCGGGGTGTCCACCGGCGTGGCGACGGAATTGAGGAAATCCAGGCCGAGCGAATCGGCGAGGAAGAAGGCGGGCATGGGCTGGGTCATAGGGTTCTCCTTGGCGCCAAAAGTAACCGGCTAAAAAGTGCTTGACAAGTTACATCGTCAATCATAACCTCCTTATCGAATTTGAGGCGGTTACAAGAGATTCAAGCCCCGCCCTGCCGCTACTCGCCAAACAAACTCAATAGGAGTCCCGGATCATGAACATGAAGGCTACGACGGTGGTATTGGCGCATGGCGCCTGGGCAGACGAATCGAGCTGGGGCAAGGTAGTCCAATCCCTCCACTCAAAGGGAATCAAAGCGGTTACTTTCAGCCTACCCATGACGACCCTGGCAGGCGACGTGGCTGCACTGGACCAGGCGCTGGCTTCGATCGATGGACCGGCTGTCCTGGTCGGGCACGCTTACGCGGGTGCGGTGATTGGCGCCACCCGCAGCGAGAAAGTGAAGGCCTTGGTCTATGTGGCCGGTCTGGCGCCCGACGAGGGCGAGACGGTGGCCGAGGTGTTCAACCGTTTCGGGCACGACGACAAGACGCCGGCACTGGCACCGGACGAAAACGGCCGCATCTGGCTGCCCACCCAGGCGTTTGAAAGCGCATTCGCGCAACACGCCACGGCGCAGGAGCAACAAGACCTGGCCGCGGCGCAGCGATCCATCGCACCGGCCTGCATCACCGTGCCCGTCGACGCGCCGCTCTGGAAGACGCTGCCCAGCTGGTATCTGGTGGCGCAGCACGACCACATGATCCCCGAGCGGACGCAGCGCTTCATGGCGGAACGCATGCACGCGCACATCAGCGCCTTTCCCGTCGACCACCTGCCGCCCGTCACGGCGCCCTCGCTGGTGGTGGACGTGATCGTCGACGCCGTGCGGCAAACGGCCGCCTGATTCCCGCCGCAAACCTGTCCGCCTATTCGCCCGGTGACCCGTCATGCGCCCTGAAATTTCGCCCGACAACCGCGTCGCTGCTTTTTCCGATGGCGTGATCGCCGTGATCATCACCCTCATGGTGCTGGAGCTGAAGGCGCCGGACGCAGATACGTTTTCGGCGCTGTGGCCACTGTGGCCGACGGTGTTGAGCTATGCGGTGAGTTACCTGTTCATCGCCATCGTGTGGCTCAACCATCGTCACCTGATGCAATACGCGCGACATGCCACGTCGCGCTTGATCTGGGTGAACTTCGCCCATCTGTTTGCCGTATCGCTGGTGCCGTTCACCACGGCCTGGGTGGCGCGGACGATCCTCGCCGCGGCGCCGGTCGCCGTGTACGCGGCGGTATTCGTGGGCGTGAATGCGGCCTATCGCGTATTCGAGTCGGAAGTACTCAAACAGGTTGGCGCTGCACAGATGGGCGAGCAGGAGCGTCGCATGCGCCGTCGACGCTCATTGTCCACGCTGCTCATCTTTGCCGCCGCTTCGCTCACTGCGCTGGTCGCGCCGAGGATCGGCTTCGCCATGATCTGCGCCGCGCTGTTCCTCTATCTGCGACCGGAGGCGCCGTTCCATTGGCGACTGCGTGGCTTCCGCCGCAGCCGTCATCCCGTCAAGTAACCAGAGCTGATTCAACGTCCCCTCATCCCGAAGGAGAAACGCCATGAACACCATTCGCTATCGCAACGCCGACGTCGACGGCTTCAACATCTTCTACCGTGAAGCTGGCACGCCCGGGAAACCGAAGCTGCTGTTGCTGCACGGCTTTCCGAGCGCGGGGCATATGTTCCGCGACCTGATTCCCCTGCTCAGCGACGACTTCCACATCGTGGCGCCGGACCTTCCGGGCTTTGGTCAGTCGGCCATGCCGCCGCGCGAACAGTTCAAGTACACCTTCGATCACATCGCCGACGTCATCGACCGCTTTACCGACGTGGTTGGCTTCGATCGTTATGCCGTCTATGTATTCGATTACGGTGCACCGACGGGCTTTCGTCTTGCGGTGAAGCACCCGGAGCGCATTACCGGCATCGTCTCGCAGAACGGCAATGCCTATGTCGAAGGGTTGAGCGAAGGCTGGAATCCCATCCAGGCGTACTGGAAAGACCCCTCGCCCGCCCATCGCGACGCGCTGCGTGCATTCCTCGCCCCGGAAGCCACGCGCTGGCAGTACACGCATGGCGTCGCCGACGAATCGCTGGTGTCGCCTGACGGCATCGCGCTGGACAATCATTACCTTGCTCGCGAAGGTGCGGACGACGTGCAGCTGGATCTGTTCCTCGACTACCAGAGCAACGTGGCGCTGTACCCCACCTTCCAGGCGTACTTCCGCGAACACCAGCCGCGCTTCCTGGCGGTGTGGGGCAAGCACGACCCGTTCTTCCTGCCGCCAGGCGCCGAAGCGTTCAAACGCGATATCCCCGGGGCGCAGGTGAGCTTCCTCGATACCGGACATTTCGCGCTGGAAACCCATGCGCGCGAGATCGCCGACGCCATCCGCACGTTCTTCATCCGCTGACCGGTCGACTCAGGAGAGCATCATGTCCCCCAGAACCGCCATCGTGACCGGTGCCAGCCAGGGTATCGGACAGTCCACGGCGATCCGCCTGGCGAAGGATTTCGGTGCCGTCGTGTTGGTGGCGCGGCATCGCGAGCACTTGCAGGAAACCGCCGCCATCGTGGAAGCGGCCGGTGCGAAAGCATTGATCATCGATATCGATCTGGCCGAGCGCACCGCGGCCAAGGCAGTGGTGGAAAAGACCTTGGCCGCGTTCGGCCGTATCGATGCCTTGCTCAATATCGCCGGAGCAGTGCCGCAGATCGACCTGTTCGAGATGACCGACGAGCAATGGGACGACGGCATGGCACTCAAGCTGCACGGCGCGCGACGGCTCACCATCGAAGCGTGGGAAGCGCTGAAGCAGGCGGGCGGCTCGGTGGTATTCACCTCCGGCAACTCGGCGATCTTTCCCAAGGCACCTTACGCCGCGGTCGGCACCATCAATGCTGCGATCGCCGCGCTCGCCAAGGCGTTCTCCGATCGCGGCATCGCAGACGGCGTGCAGGTGAACAGCGTGCTGCCCGGCCCGGTGATGACCGGCCGCCGTCGCTCGTACCTGGAACACTGGGCGCCCTTGCAGGACATGACGGTCGCCGAAGCGATGGAGCGCTTTCCCCGCGAAGCTGGTATTGCCCGTTACGGCCAGCCCGAAGAGATCGCTGAATTGATGGCGTTTCTCGTATCGCCGGCAGCCCGCTGGATGACCGGCTCGATGCTGCGCATGGATGGCGGAGAAGTGAAGTCGGTGTAGCGATTCGACGAAGCTGGGCGCGCCGCATACCGTGCATCAGGGATGAAGCGCGCCCTCACTCGCTGGAGCACGCTGCTTCGGAAGAATGACGCCGTGGACAAAACCGTCAGCCGTGCTTTCCGCCTTGAGCTCCGTACTGTTGACGTCATAGGTCAACTTGTCCCCCTGCACTTCACCTTGTCCCTCAATCTTCACGATGGCGTTGCGCGTCAGCACCGCGATCTGGTGAACATTGTCGTAGTCGAGCGTTTCCGCGTCGCCCTGGACGAGTCGATTCTGTTCGTCCAGTTCCTGGATATGGGCTGGACGCCCGGTAACGACCACGCGGGCGATCTGCTGGTTCTCGTCCATGTAAAGCGTGGCCACATCCCCTGTAACGACGAGGCTACCCTGGGTAATCCTGACGTTGCCCTTCAAGGTGGTGACGGAACTGGGGCTGTCATAGGCTTTCGTTGATTTGGCGACGATGCCAATGGGTGCAGAGCGGTCCGCCTTCTTGGCTATGGCGGCGCCGCCCACCGCCAGCAGCAAGGCGAGCAACAACGAAGTGGCCAACCGTTTGAGCACCATCGACCTCTCCTCGTTGCGGCGCCGACGAGCGATCCGTCCATGGCGCCGGGCCAGCGATCAACGGGTGCGCATTCACTCTGCGACGCGCGGCGCTCGTTGATCCATGCCATTCTGGTGCAGCATCAGCGCCACGACTTTGCCGTCCTTATCGCGTTCGAAGTCGATCTGCGCGTCCACCACGCGAAGAAAGAACTTGTCGCGCGCACTGGCATAGATCGGGAACGCGTTCTGGCCAGTGAGCTGCACAAAGGCTTGTCCATTCTTGAGCGTGACGTCGATCACGGCCTGCGGTGCCAGCTGGTAGTGGCCGATGTAGTTGCCAAGGGTGGCGGTGTCGAGCGTGATCGCCGGCCGGTCACTCGCTTCGGGCATATGCTCGCCCACGCGGGGCGCCACATGATCGCCATGCTGATGCACCACCACGCTGGTGACCTTGCCATGCTCGTCGCGCTTGAAACTGAGGCTGATATCGGCCACCGCCGCGAAGAACTCATCCTTGGCGCTGGCATAGACCGGAAACTCGTCCTGCCCCGTGCCCTGCGACATCAGCTGGTCGCCTTTGTGAAACACGGCGATGTTGAAGCCGGGATGCAGCTGGTAACTCCCGACGTAGTCGTCCAGCTCCTTCTCCGGCACGCTGATGCGCTTGTGCGCGGGCGCCAGCGGCGCGTCCGCCAGCAGGGTCGCGCGGCCCAGGTCCTCGGGCGCGATGGCGGCATTGGTGAGCACCACCACGCCGTGCCGGCGATCGGCAGTGAAACCGAGATAGCTCGCGTACCCGCCCGTCATGCCGCCATGTTCGATGACGTCGCCGGCGGCGTCGTGATGCGTCATCCATACCAGGGCGATGCGCTCGGCCGGCGTGGGGCCATCGGCTCGAGCCGCCTGCGCGAACTGCATCGCGGGATAAAGCGTCGACGGCAACCGCCCCATGTTGGCTTTCAGATAACGCAACATGTCGTTGCCCGAACTGACCAGGCTGCCCGCACCCGCGAGCGCATCGATATGCCAGTTGCCCATCGGCTTGCCGGTCGCGTCGTGCCCCGGTGCCATGGTGGCGTGCATGGCATCGGTCTGCACCGTGGAGCTGTGGCGCATGCCGAGCGGCTGCAGTACCTGTTGTTGCAGCAGTTGCTCGTAACTCGTGCCGGCATGCACACCCAACGCATAGCCCAACAGACCCACGCCAAGATTGGAGTACTCGTAGCGGGCGCCAGGATCGCGCGGCAACGTGTACGAAGACAGGAACGCCTTCAGCTTCGCGGGACTGTAGTCCGCATAGGGGTCCATGGCGTCAGCCGGGCGCAGATTCGATGGCAATCTCGGCAGGCCGGAGTTCTGCATGGCCAGATTGCCCAATGTCACAGCCTTGCCGTCACGGGACGGAATGCTGAAACCAGGCAGCAGCGTCGCCACCGGCTGATCGAGCTGCAGCTTGCCCGTGGTCACCTGTTGCGCCAGCAGAGTCGCGGTAAACGTCTTGGTGATCGAGCCGATCTCGAACACGGTATCGCCATCGAGTGGCTTGCCCTGGTCGAGCTTGCCGTAGGTGTACACCGCGCTGCTGTCGCCATCCACCACGGCGATGACCAGGGCGGGATACTCACCCGCATCGATGCGCTGTTGCAGCGTATCGGCAACGCGTTGCGGAAGCAGCGGCGCATCCGTCGCGGCACAGGTGGTGGCAAGCAGCAAACCCAATGCGGCGCAGAGCTTTTTCATGGCACGTCCTGTTGATGAAGTAGCACGCACATCATCCCGCGCAGACCTTGGCCGTCGTGTGCAAGGGACGGCTTATCTTGAGGCAAACATTGTCGGTCCCGCTATCGCATGGACGTAGGTGCAACGGGATCACGTGATGTGCTTCATGGGATGCATCGCGCGTTCTTGCGAACACAACTTGCAAATGCATCCACGACGAATCCTGAAAAGGTTGTTGCGCGTTTCGACCGGCACTGCCGTCGCGTCGAGCACTCAAGCTGGCAACGTAGCGGGATAGCCGTTACTCTTCGATGTTGCAACGCATCACTGCGCCGCCTACGGCCCGAGTCATCCCCATGTCCTCTTCCGTCCCCGTTCTCGATCCGGGCACGTCGCCCGTTCGCGCCCCTCATGTTGGGCTGGTCATTCTTGCGCTCGCGGTAGGTGGCTTTGCCATCGGCACCACGGAATTCGCCTCGATGAGCATGCTGCCGCTGTTCGCGCAGGGACTGGGCATCGATGCACCCACCGCCGGTCACGCCATCAGCGCCTACGCCTTGGGCGTGGTGGTGGGTGCGCCGGTGATCACGGTGCTCGGCGCGCGATGGCCGCGCCGGCGCCTGCTGTTGCTGCTGATGGCGATGTTCACCGTGTTCAACGGATTGACCGGCCTCTCCCCCAGCTATCACTGGATGCTGCTGTTTCGTTTTCTCAGCGGCCTGCCACACGGCGCGTACTTTGGCGTCGGCGCGCTGGTCGCCAGTTCGCTGGTGCCCGCCAACCGGCGAACGCGCGCGGTGGGCCAGATGTTCCTCGGGCTCACCTGCGCCACGGTGGTCGGCGTGCCGCTGGCCAGCTGGCTCGGCCAAGTGGTGGGATGGCGCTGGAGTTTCGCGCTGGTCGCCTTGCTTGGCGTGGCCACGATGAGTGCCGTGTTCGCGTTTGCGCCGAACACCCCGGCCGATGCCGAAGCCAGCCCATTGCGTGAACTGGGCGCACTGAAGCGCTCGCAGGTGTGGATCACGCTGGGTATCGGCGCGATCGGTTTCGGCGGCATGTTCGCCGTGTACACCTATCTCGCCGACATTCTGCTGCACGTGACGCACATGCCGCTG
>Ga0070689_100001029_pt1 | contig 17502 bp, 11 predicted proteins | sample KBSS23HmetaG_FD_64669 | JGI IMG/M metagenome (GOLD analysis project Ga0070689, IMG submission 64669) | Switchgrass rhizosphere microbial communities from Kellogg Biological Station, Michigan, USA - KBS S2-3H metaG | ecosystem: Host-associated > Plants > Roots > Rhizosphere ...
GGCACCGTTGCGGCGTGAGCGCTACTGAACATGAGCAAAGCGGCAAGAACGCACAGAACTGATTTCATACAAACCTCCACAGAAACAGATAGGTCGGCGAAATACGTAGTCGGGTGACTTACTTAGCGACGGGAGGTGAGGGACTTTGCCATGATTATTTTTCAAAAGTTTTGCAGGACCATTGTTAACCAAGAGCGTTAACAAGTTTCCGAGCTATAATTCTTCCGAAAATGATTCAAACAGAACTTGATGTGCTGCGTGATGTTACGCTACGGCTCGAGTCGGGTGGAATACCGTTCATGTTAACGGGCTCAATGGCGATGAACTACTATGCGCAGCCTCGCATGACGCGCGACATTGATCTGGTAATCGAAATTGCCATTGATCAAACCGACGTGTTTGTGGCGCTTTTTGAGGAAAAATACTATGTGGACCGCCGCGCAGTGGCCAAAGCGACTGCACAACGTTCTATGTTCAATCTTATTCATAACGATACAATCCTGAAACTAGATTGCATTGTGTTAAAGAACGATGAATTTCGTCGGGAGGAGTTCGCAAGACGGAAGCGAGTAACGATTGGTGATTTTCAGACTTGGATTGTCAGTCGAGAGGATTTGATTCTTTCGAAGGTATACTGGGCGCGGAACTCAAAATCGGAATTACAGATTAGGGACGTCAAGAACTTGCTGACAGCAGACTGCGATATCTCGTATTTACAGAGCCGAGCCGAACTGCTGGGAGTGAAGACATTCTTATTGGAGATTCAGGGCACCGATGAATGACACAGCACCTGAGATTGCCAGACTTGTTCGCCAGCGCATGTTAGAGCGATCCGGAGCTGAGCGAATGCTAATGGGAAGCCAGATGTTTGACACGGCGAAGACCATGATTGTGGCCTCTCTGCCCGACGGTCTGACCCCCCTCGAAATCAAAGAGCAGCTCTGCCGGCGGCTCTACGGTGATGAGATTGATGTAGACGCCTTCATCCAGCACCTCCGCTCGAGAGAGCAGCTCAAAGTGTTGAAATAACAGCTATTTGGCTTAAATCCTTCGAAAAATTGACCACTCCAGTCGATTTGTCCGACACGAAATCTTCACATTTTCACACGTGTTTGAGTGTTGAACCTCTTTTTACTCTCTGCTAGACTTCGTGCCCCCCGACAAATAGGGTGTGTGAAAGATTGCCCTGAAGTAAACCTCCTTCATTCACCGACTGACTGAAACTTTAGCAGCCGAGAGGTGAAACTACTCACAAGTTTCCCGGAGTTACAAATGAAGCGTTTTATTTACCCGATCCTGTGGAGTAGTTTTATCTCACTCCTGTTTCTAACTCTCTTTGTCTTCGAGCCCGGCACGCGCGCCGAATCCGATGGCAGTAGCCATCCGGAACGAAAGGTCTCGAAAGACATCCTCAAAAAAGTCACTGACGGCAAGGGCGCGGATTTCGTCCGAGTGATTATTCAACCGGCAAGCTCCGCGGATATTTCAATCGATTCGACGATTGAATACTCAGGCGGAAGCAACATACGCAAGTTCAGAAACTTCGCGGTACGTGTAGCTACGCTGCCCGCACAGGCTGCCGTAAATCTTGCCAGCCGCAGCGACGTTTCCTATGTTTCTTTAAACCGCGACGTGCGTCCGATGGGCCATGTCGTGCGCACCACCGGCGCAGATCTGGCTCGTGGTCCAGTTGACCAGAACGGCAATACAGCACTGGATGGCTCCGGTATCGGCATTGCCGTGCTCGACTCCGGAATGGACACCAACCATCGCTCGTTCCTCGACAAATCGAATAACGTTCGCGTGGTCTATAGCGAAGACTTTACCGGCGAAGGTCGCATTGACGATCCTTACGGGCACGGAACTCACGTCGCTTCACTCGCCGCGGGAAACGGTCGCATCTCAAATGGTGAGTATGTAGGCATCGCTCCCAACGCGAAACTGATCAACCTGCGTGTGTTGAACTCTGAAGGAGTCGGCACCACTGCCTACGTCCTGCGCGCGCTCGATTGGGTAGCCACGAATCGAAGCATTTACAACATTCGCATAGTCAACATGAGTCTCGGCATGCCGGCTGTAGACTCTTATCGCAACGATCCGGTTTGTCGCGCTGTGCGCAGGCTGGTCGACGCCGGCGTAGTCGTCTTTGCCGCCGCCGGAAACAACGGCAAGGATAGCGACGGTAACAAACTCTACGGACACGTCCACTCGCCTGGTAACGAGCCTTCCGCGATTACCATCGGAGCGTCGAATACATTCGGCACGGATGAACGTTACGACGACGTTGTCGCGTCATTCAGCTCTCGCGGCCCGACGCGCAGCTTTACTACCGATGAGCAAGGTGTTAGACATTACGACAACTTGATCAAGCCCGATCTGATTGCGCCTGGCAACAAGCTGATCGAAGCAGAGTCGGAAGATAACTACCTCGTTGAACAAAACCCGTCATTGGACGCGGGCGTCAGTGGAGCAGACACGCGCAAGATGATGTACTTGAGCGGCACTTCAATGTCCACGCCGGTTGCCGCGGGAACCGCCGCGCTGATGTTGCAGGCGAATCCGAGTTTGACACCGAACCTCGTGAAGCTGTTGTTGATGTACACGGCGCAACCTCTAGCCGGCTTCAATATGCTGGAGCAGGGCGCTGGTCAATTAAACGCCGCGGGCGCCGTGCAAATGGCCCAACTCGTGCGGACAAACTTGAGTGCTACGACCGCTGTTGGCTCGCCGTTGCTCATAGTCAGCGTTCCGCCTGCGTCTCAGACTACGATCGCGAATTACACGTTCACGTGGTCGCGCGGCGTCGTTCTCAATCACACCTACGTCACCGGCACGGATCTGATCACGAAATATCAACGCGTTTACGCTCCGGGATACCTGCTCGGAAGCGGCGTGATCACAGGCGACAGTACGCTCAGTCTTGATCCTGCATATTTCTCAAACGGTGTAATTACAGGCGATCACGTCCTTACCAGCGACGGCGTGATCACCGGAGACGGCGCGGCCTTCCTGGCAACTAGTTTGCTCTTTAAGGACCTCTTGCCGGTGGGAACTATATTGGGCGATGGAGTAATCACGGGTGACGGAGTGATTACCGGCGACGGTGTTATCACTGGCGATCTTATAATCAACGCGCAGTCAGCAATGATCATTGGCGACATGTATTTATCGATGGAAGTGGTAATAGACGACGGCATCGACTTCCTCGACTATTAATGTCGACTTTGTAAATGGGTGGCTCTAAAGGCCACCCTTGTTAGTAAGTGTCATACGGGGTGGCAAGGGAGTGCCGCCCACAAGCAACGACAATTGAATCTTGTCCCCGGTCTTATTTGCATGCCGGACTACGGTCTCGCACGTCAACTTAGACCATTTCCCTCGAGGTATAACAATGAGTGCGGCACGAGTGGAAGTTAATCGACCCCAGTTTGGGCAAGTTTACATGTGGTCGCTTGTGATTGCGGGAGCGGCGATTGTGCTTGTCTCGATCTATACGTTGCCCTTCAGCAAACTGGATGTGAGTTTCGTCTTCCTCTGTATGATGGTGATGGCAAGCGCCCTGATTGCCATCAAGATTCCTCACGTTAGCGGTCGCATCACGGTCGCTGATACGTTTGTTTTCCTGACGCTGCTCCTCTACGGCGGCGCCGCTGCGATTGTGGTGTCGGCGCTCGAGGGAATAGCCGCGACACTCATCATCAGCAAACGTCCCCGTACCATTCTTTTCAACTCGGCGATCCTCGCCACCTCGACTTCGTTTACCGTTGTCGTTTTGAATTGGAAGTTTGGCTCACCGGTAGAGATTATCTCGAATGATTTTACGAGCAAATTCTTTATGGCGATCTGCGTGATGGCCCTGGTGCAATACGCAGCCAACACGACTCTGATTGCCGTCGAGAAGGCAAATAAGATTAATGAATCAGTGTGGAATACCTGGCGCACGTATTATCTCTGGACGTCGGTGACTTACTTTGCCGGAGCCTCGGCTGCCGGGATCATTGCGATTCTCATCAAGACTTACGGTTTCTACGCTATCATTGCGACAGTTCCCATTATCTTAATTATCTTTCTCACTTATCAAACCTATCTTAAAAACATCGAAGCCTCAGTCGCACAGACCGAGGCTGCCAGACTACACGTCGAAGAGCTCTCGAAGTACATCACTGAGCTACAACGTTCGGAAGAAGCGCGCGAGCAATTGCTGCTTCGCGCTGAGCGCGCCCGCAGTGAAGCTGAAGCGGCGAATCGAATCAAGGACGAGTTTCTCGCCACTCTTTCTCACGAATTGCGCACACCGTTAACTTCGCTACTCGGCTGGTCCAGTGTACTGCGCGAAGCGAGGCGTGATGAAAAGGTTTTGAATCAGGGACTCGAAGCGATCGATCGGAACGCGCGTGTCCAGGCGCAGCTCATCGACGATCTGCTCGACGTCTCGCGTATCGTGTCAGGCAAGCTCAACCTCGACGTCAGGCCGTTGGACATCACTTCGGTAGCGCGGGCTGCAATCAACGTCGTTCGTCCGGCGGCTGATGCGAAGGGCATCCTGTTGGAGTACTGGGCGGAACCCGGACTGGGAGCGATTTGTGCCGACTCCGCCCGGCTTCACCAGATCATTTGGAATCTCTTATCAAACGCGGTGAAGTTCACTCCGAACGGCGGCCGGATCAATGTTCGCGTCGAGCAGGATGGAACGGATGCGCGCGTAACGGTAAAAGATACAGGCCAGGGGATCGATTCGGAGTTTCTGCCGCGTGTGTTCGATCGATTTCGGCAGGCGGACAGTTCCACGACGCGCAGCTTTGGCGGGTTAGGGCTCGGACTGGCGATCGTGAGACATCTCGTCGAGCTTCACGGCGGAACAGTTTCAGCGCAGAGCGACGGCGTCAACAAAGGCGCTACTTTTTCAACAACATTTCCGCTACTGGCCGATCGCAGCGAGGCGGTCGCGTTGGCCCAGAACGGTGAGACATACGAGTTTCGCTCACTCGATGGCTTACGTGTCTTGATCGTCGACGACGAACCGGAAGCACGCGAGATCATCAGCACCGTGATCATGCGCACCGGCGCGGAAGTGACTGCCTGCACGACTGCAACCGAGGCGCTGGCGAAGCTCGCCGAGTGGAAGCCGGATGTGATCCTGAGTGACATCGCGATGCCGGATGAAGATGGCTACAGCTTCATCGGCAAGGTGCGTTCGCTTCCGCGTGACAAAGGCGGTGAAACACCCGCCGCGGCTTTGACGGCCTACGCCAGGGATGTCGATCGACGCCAGGCGCTCGCGGCCGGCTATCAAATGCACATCGCCAAACCCATTGGCGCCAGCCAGCTTGTACACATGGTCGCGCGCCTCGCCGGGCGCGATTCATAAAATCCTAATCCTCTCAACTTTAATAGGTCCTATACGTCCTATAGGTCCTATTCTTCTGTGATAAAGTATTGTGGCCATGAAGAAGTCACCGGTTGGAATCGGAATTATCGGGACGGGGTTTGCGCGCACCACCCAAATCCCGGGTTTCCGCGATTGCATGGGCGCGAAGATCGTTGCGATTGCGAGTCGCAATCGAGAACGCGCCGCGGCCATCGCAAAAGAGTTTGGCATCGAACACGTCGCCACTGACTGGCAGGAGCTCGTCGCACACAAGGACGTCGACCTCGTCAGCGTCGTCACTCCTCCATCAACTCACATGGAAATAACTCTCGCCGCACTCGGGCACCGCAAAGCAGTGCTCTGCGAAAAACCGATGGCGTTGAACGCCGGCGAAGCTGCTCGCATGGTCGAGAAAGCAAAGTCAGCCGGCGTGCTCGCGTTGATCGATCACGAGCTGCGTTTTCTCAACAGCAGGCGCGTGATGCGTGGCATGCTGGAGAGCGGCGCGATTGGCTCGGTGCGTCATTGCAATTACGTTTTTCGGTCTGACTATCGAGGCATTGCCGATCGCCCGTGGGACTGGTGGTCGGATGAAGCGATGGGCGGCGGTGCTTTGGGCGCCATCGGATCGCACGTCGTCGATTCCTTCCGCTGGATGTTGAGCACTGAAGTGACAAAGGTGCTCGGCATGTTGACGACGCATATCAAGCAGCGTCCTGACAAAGCCAACGGCGGCATGCGCGATGTCACCACGGATGACGAGGCAAAACTTCTATTCCGCTTTGCTGACGGTACACACACCAAAGATGCGACGGGCGCGGCGTCGATTTCAGTGCTTGAATCCGGAAAGTATGAGAACCGGCTCGCGATCTACGGCACGAAGGGCGCGCTGATGGTCGAGGAGACCGGTGAGCTGTGGCGTTCGCCGACCGGCTCCGGCGTGTGGCGTCCGGTGCAGGTGGACCAGGACCACATGGCGCAAGGCATGCGCGAGGGTAGTTGGTCCAGGGGCTTCACTGCATTTTCTGTCGCCATTTGCGAAGCCATGCGGGCGGGCAAAACAACTGTGAAAGACGCTGCGACTTTTGAAGACGGCTATCGTGTGCAGCTCGTGCTGGATGCAATACGTGCTTCGAATGAAAGTGAGTGCTGGGTAACGGTTGGCCAGTAGACAACCCATACGTATCGGTGTCGACACTGGCGGCACGTTCACAGATTTCGTCTTCGAGCGGGGCGGGCGTTTCAACCTCTTCAAACTTCCTTCAACTCCTTCCGATCCATCGCTGGCTATTCGACAGGGACTCACTCGCATTTGCGACGAGACCGGAGCGCGACTCGATCGGATCGAGGTCGTACATGGCACGACTGTCGGCACAAACGCTTTGCTGCAACGTTGCGGGGCGAGCATCGCGCTGATCACAACAAAAGGCTTTGAGGACGTGCTCGTGATCGGGCGTCAGGCGCGGCCTGAGCTTTACAACCTCAACGCTATCAAGCTGCCGCCGCTCGTTACTGACGAGCTCAGGTTAGGGATAAGTGAGCGCGTGATCGCGTCGGGCGAAGTACTCGAGCCACTTAATGAACGTGAGCTCGGCGCGCTGGTGAAAAAACTGAAACGCTCCGGCGTCGAGGCGATAGCAATCTCGTTGTTATTTTCTTTCTTACATCCGGAGCACGAGGAGCGGATCGCGTCCGCGCTTGCTTCACTCGACGTGCCGTTGTCGATCTCGAGTCGCATCCTTCCGGAGTATCGCGAATACGAACGTACCTCGACAGTAGTTATCAATGCTTACCTGCAACCGTTGATGGGCCGCTATTTGAAACGTCTGTCTGAAACCGCCACGGAAAAACTCAACCTGCGCGTCATGCAATCCTCAGGTGGCAGCATTTCTGCGGATGTGGCAGTGATAGAGCCGGTGCGGACGATCCTGTCAGGGCCTTCCGGTGGTGTCGTCGGTGCTTTACGTGCGGCGCAATCTGCCGGAATTCAAAACGTGATCACGTTTGACATGGGCGGCACTTCAACCGATGTGGCGCTGTGTGACAGCGGCGCCATCCGCACCACGAACGAAGCGTCGGTGGCAGGTCTACCTGTGGCGGTTTCAGTGATGGACATTCACACGGTTGGTGCAGGTGGCGGATCGATCGCGCGCGTCGATGAAGGTGGTTCGCTGCGTGTCGGTCCCGAGTCGGCGGGCGCCGATCCTGGACCGGCTTGTTATGGGCGTTCGTTGTTGCCGACGGTGACTGATGCTCACGTTGTGTTGGGGCACTTCGGTGGCTGTGGGTTGTTGGGTGGAGAAATCAAGCTTGACGAGGCGCGCGCACGCCAGGCGATGGCGAATCTCGCAAACGATTTAAGCAAGGTCTCGGGCAAACGTATCTCCGTTACCACTGCGGCTGAGGGCGTTCTATCGGTTGCAAACACAAACATGGAGCGCGCGCTGCGACACATTTCAGTCGAACGCGGCCACGATCCGCGACAGTTTGCCCTCTTGCCGTTTGGCGGCGCCGGTGGCTTGCACGCCGTTGACCTTGCACGTTCTCTTCGCATACCGGCGATCATCGCGCCGACCGCGCCGGGCGCACTGTCCGCAGTCGGCGTTTTGGTTGCCGACGTGATCAAGGACCAGAGCCGTACGGTGATGTTTACTTATCGAGCTAAAGAGACATCTCGGCTTGGAAAAGTTTTTGCGCAACTGGAAAGGGAAGCGGCGGCGTTGTTGCGCGCGGAGGGGTTCCCTCGCTCGAAACAACGTCACGAACGTTCGCTCGCGATGCGATATCGTGGGCAGTCGTTCGAGTTGGAAGTGAGAAACACGACCGGAGATCTCGCGTCGGAATTTCATCGCGCGCATCGCGAGCGTTACGGTTACGCGCAGGAACAGAGTGAGATCGAGATCGTCAGTGCGCGCTTGCGATCGTTTGGCCTGGTTGAGAAGTTACCGGAAAGAAAGATTGAGGCAGGCAAAAACAAACCGCACGGAAGCGTAACCGCGCATCTTGGCGGACGCAAAATGAGTGTTGCGCTGTACAAGCGAGACGATCTCTTCGCGAATACAAAACTGCAAACGCCGTGCATTGTCACCGAGTATTCGGCGACAACGCTGATCGACGCGGATGCGAAAGCACGCATCGATGAATTCGGCAATCTTTTGATTTTTCTTAACCACAAAGGCACGAAGGCACAAATATGAATTAAAAATTTGTGCCTTTGTGTCTTCGTGGTTGGTTAACCTATGAAAGCTAAGTTCGATCCGACCACACTCGAAATTTATCGCGCGCTTTTCACTTCGGTGGCGGAGGAGATGGGTGTCGCGCTGCGCCGCACCGCGTTTTCGCCAAACATCAAAGAGCGACGTGATTATTCGTGCGCGGTTTTCGATGCCGGTGGGCGCGTGATTGCGCAGGGTGATCACATGCCGGTGCATCTAGGGTCGATGCCGATGGCCGTGGCGGCAGCGCTCGAAGAGATCGAGATCGCGCCGGGTGATGTCGTAGCGCTGAACGATCCGTATGCGGGCGGCACGCATCTGCCGGATGTTACGCTGGTAATGCCAGTCGTCAGCGGAAAACAGATACTCTTCTATGTCGCGAATCGCGCTCATCACGCCGACATCGGTGGAGCGACGCCGGGATCGATGGGCCTGGCTACGGACATTTATGGCGAGGGAATACGCATCCCGCCGATTCGCCTGGTAAGAAAGGGCGAGCTCGACACAGACACTATGCGCTTGTTGCTCGCCAACGTTCGCGGCAACGTTGAGCGCCGCGGTGACTTCGATGCCCAGATCGGTTCGTTGAAGACTGGCTCCGCGCGTCTGCTCGAGATCATCGAACGGCGCGGTGAGCGCGAGACTACCGAATACGCGTCGCAACTAATCGACTACTCAGCACGGCTGATGCGTTACACGATCGCTTCGATTCCCGACGGCTCGTACGAAGCTGAAGATGCATTGGACGATGACGGCGTCGAAGATCGTGAAGTGCCGATCAAAGTGCGCATCACGATCAAAGGCGAACGTGCTGTCGTTGACTTCGAAGGCAGCGCGCCGCAGGTGGCCGGCGCGATCAATGCCGTCGAGGCAATCACCGTGTCAGCGGTCTCTTATGTCTTTCGTTGTTTGATTGCAGGCGAGGTGCCGGCGAGCGCCGGATTGATGGAGCCGATCGAAGTGATCGCGCCGCGCGGCACGGTGGTTAACGCAAACCCACCAGCCTCGGTTGCGGGCGGAAACGTCGAAACATCGCAACGCATCGTCGACGTGCTTTTCAAGGCGTTGGCCCAGGCGCTTCCCGATCGAATCCCTGCCGCCAGCCAGGGCACGATGAACAATCTCACGATCGGCGGTATCGACACGCGCACCGGCCAGGAGTTCTCTTATTACGAAACCGTTGCGGGCGGCATGGGAGCTCGCCCGAGTGCCGACGGCATGAGCGGCGTACACACGCACATGACGAACAGCCTGAACACGCCCGCGGAAGCACTCGAGTACGCATATCCTCTGCGCGTACGCGAATATCGCTTGCGCAAAAATTCCGGTGGAGCAGGCCAGCAACGAGGCGGCGACGGTATCGTGCGCGAGATCGAAGCGCTCGTCCCGTCCCGCATGTCGCTGCTATGCGACCGCCGCAAGCGTGGACCATACGGATTGTTTGGCGGCGAAGACGGCGCGCCCGGCGTCAACACTCTAAATAAGAAATTAAAACTCCCATCCAAAGGCTCGCACGAACTAAAACCCGGTGATCGAATTCGCATCGAGACTCCGGGCGGCGGCGGCTGGGGGCCACGGATTAACACGGATTCTTGACGGATTTAAGTCGTGAGGCGTCTGTAAATGCCAGGTAGTCGTTCGGGTAACGAAAGCACATCATCAATAATCGTGTAACCGATCTCCCCGTAGAGATCGCGAAGCTCAGCCTCCGACTCTCGATCGATCGTGATACAGAACGGCGTGATCCCCTCATTCTTCGCCTGTCGCAAAGCTTCGCGCGTATCTTCGCGCGCATACCGAGCATCGCCGTAATCGTGATCGTAAGGCCGCCCGTCTGACAGCACGATCAAGAGTCGCGTCCGCGCATCCTGCTTCGCTAGCTTTGCCGTCGCATGACGAATTGCAGCCCCGAGTCGCGTGTTGTTCTGGTAAGTGATGCCGCCGATACGTCGCTTCACTTCATCGCCGTATTTCTCGTTAAAATCCTTGACCACATAAAACTTCACGTTCCGGCGACCCTCGGAAGTGAACCCATTTATTGAATAGACATCCCCAACAGCTTCGAGTGCCTCACTCATCAGCACCAGACCCTCTTTTTCGATCTCGATGATCCGCCGTCCGGGACGTGTGTACGGCTGTAGCGGATGACGCCCAATCGTGCGCGCGGTCGACGACGATTGGTCCAACAGAAAAGAGACCGCCACATCGCGGCGCCGCCGCAGCCGCTTCGTGTAGATCCGCTCCGACTGGTAGCCATCAGCGCGGCGATCGATTACAAAATCGATCACGGCGTTTAGATCAAACTCTTCGCCATCAACTTCATTCGCCACGCGCGTCAGGTTCTCCGGTTTCATCAGTTGAAACTGATGCCGTATCGAAGAGATCACGCCCTTGTGTCGCTCTTTTGTTTGATCGACAAAATTCTTATCGCCGTGCTTCACCTTCTTCTCGACCACGCGACACCAACCAAGCCGGTGATCCGTCAACTCGCGATCCCACTCGTCGTAGTTATAAGCAACCTCGCCTTCAGCGAGTGCCTGTTCCGGCGCCTCGGCTTCGGACCACGCTTCCGCGCCGGCCAGTTCATCGGGATCGCTTTCCGGAGAAGGATCGTTCCACGCATTGAACAACTCGCGCGCGTCGCGGCGTTCGGGCGTCCGCTCCGCCTGTTGTTGTTTCATTCGCTCATTCGCGGCTGAATCGTCGTCCGACTCAGTTTCATCCTCCGGCGCTTCGACCTGCTGCACCGAATCATCGATCGGCGTCACCGTTTGAAAGAGATCGTAAACACGACTCGTCGCCATCAACGTATCCGCCACGGTTGTCTGTTCGCGCAAGAGATAGTCGCTGACGATCGTTTCCAGCTCAGAAACGATCTGCCCGTGAGCGATGCGCGCATCTTCGCGTGCGCCGCCAAGCATCGTGACCTGGAAGAGCAGCTCAAACGGAACGAGAGAGCCCGGCAACTCCGTGATTCGCGGACGGCTGCGACTGAGATGCTGGCGGATCAAATCGAGATCGCGGCTTAGACCGCGATAGGTGCGTCGCAGGCGTCGATCGATGCGTCCGTTTTCGAGAGTTCCGAAAACTCGGCGCGCGAGTTGCGGCATCGGAAACATTCTGAGTACGTCACGATAACCGATGTCATCCGAAGGAGTGATTTGCGGCGCCTCTTCTTGATCCTTACGCAACTGAACGATCTCATCGGCGATAGAGAAGGCATCGAGGGCATCGACGTTCTCTTCCGAGTATCTCGCGGCAATCGCGGATCGCGCCGCGCCCAACATGCCGCCACGCGCGTAAGTGCCAAACTCGATCTGTCCCGCAGCGTGCGCGGCGAGCACTTTGTAGAGCCGGAAATCGAGATCCTCGTCGCCGAATTCGTTGACGAGCGAAGGGAGGTGAATCGTGCGCCCATCGTCGATGCGCGCTTCGTCGGGCACAGCGGCCAGCGGCTCGATGTCGACTTCGCGTCCGGTGAGTGCTTCGACGTAAAGCCGGAGTAAGTGTTGGATTGAGTCGAGCGCGAGACCGGCGCTGCCACTGTGTAGCGCTTCATAACTGCCGCGTGTCTCGAGCGAGAAGTAACTGCGCCGCGCGCGCGCATCGCTGCGACCTGACGTCAAACCGCGACGCGCCCACTGCTCAAACTGCTCAATCGACACACTGCGCAACGCGCGCGCGCTCGATCGGAAACAAGCGAGCGCCGCCTCGCCATCGACGGCAGCGATCTCTTTTGTCAGTGCAAGCACGCGGCGTGAAAGCTCGATTGCGGCAGCGCGATTTGCATCGGCGTTTAAGACTCGAATAAATCCCGGACTACTGCGAACGAAAGCGACCAGGCTCGCATTACCATGCGCGGCCACGACCCACAGCAGCGCGATCCATTCGTCAAATATTTCATGCGCGCGGCGCAGGATCTCGCCTCCGGCAATCAGGATGTGCAGAGCAGCGCCGCCGCCGCGTTCGAGAAAAGCGTTGGCGCTGTTGAGCAAACGTATCGCGTCGGCGGCGGAAAGTTCGGCCAGTGCTTCGGGAATGACGGCCCAGGCGTCGGCGGCGATCCCTCCGGCTCGCGATGCGAAGGCGCCTGCGAGTGTGAGCGCCGCAGCGGTTACGTTTACGTCGTTGAAGTTTTTGATCTCGCGTGAGACGGCACTGCTGGCGTTGAGAAATTCGGCGCTGTGTTTGGCGGAACGTCGCGCAATCTCGGTGGCGATTTCGAGTATCGAGCGAAGCAGTTCGTCGTCGTCGATCTCTGCAGATAGCAACGGCAGCGAGCGAAGAGTTTCTCGACCGATGACCGTTGAGAGGGCCATCTGTTGCGGACACAGCGCGAAGATCGCGGGCCGAAGTTCTGGAGAAACGCTGTGGAGTGGTTCGACACCTTCAACAAAGAACGAGATCGCCGTCTCATAATCAGCCATCGCGAGGCGCCTACCCATCTCTCCCCAGGCACGCAACTCCGCGGGTTGTAAGATCTGTGCAACTGCGGGCGCGGCGCGCAGGAACTCTATACCCGCTCGCAGTGATATCCCTGCAATGGTCGCACTCGTCTCCAACACCGCCGCCGTTTGATCGAGCGGCAGGCTGGTGATACTTCGCGTCAGCTCCAGAAACGACTGTCGCTCAGCAGATTGATGTTCTTCTTCAGCCACGGATTTACACGGATGATGGACGGATTCTAAATCACTGTCGTCACGATCTCGCGGATGCTGCGTTGCAGTTCGCGATCGTCCGTGATAGGCGAGCACATGGCTACGTCGGCAGCATCAACGGGAGGAATGCCGAGTGCGATGAGTTGTGCGGCGTAGATCAGTAGCCGGGTCGAGACACCTTCTTCCAAACCGTGGCCGCGAAGGTTGCGCACCTTCTGTCCAATCAAAACCAGATCGCGCGCCGTGCCTTCGTCGACTCCACCTTCGCGCGCGACGATCTCCGCCTCCATCTCCGGCGGCGGATAGTCAAACTCGATCGCGACGAACCTTTGCCGCGTCGACTGCTTCAAGTCTTTCAGGATCGACTGGTAACCAGGGTTGTAAGAAACCACCAGCATGAACTCAGACGGCGCTTCGACGATCGTGCCGAGCTTTTCGATCGGCAAGCGACGGCGGTGATCCGTCAAGGGGTGAATGATCACGACCGTATCTTTGCGGGCTTCGACGACCTCGTCCAGGTAACAGATCGCGCCGTTGCGAACAGCGGAAGTCAGCGGGCCGTCGTGCCAGATCGTCTCCTCGCCTTCGAGCAGAAAACGCCCGACCAGATCGGTTGACGACAAGTCTTCGTGACAGGCGACCGTGATCAGGGGCCGTTCGATCCGCCACGCCATGTGCTCAACGAAGCGAGTCTTGCCGCAGCCGGTCGGGCCCTTGAGAATCACCGGAAGTCGTGCGGAGTGAGCAGCTTCGAAGAGCTCGATCTCACGACCGACGGGCAGGTAGTACGGCTCGGTGGCGACGCGATATTCCTGAATTGCGCTTTCGGCCATTTTTTAAATCCTTTTCTCTGTTTGCGCAGAAAAGAAGGGCATCTTAACATTCGGATAGAGAGGTACCAAATACACGGTTATGAAGATCGCGGTAGCAATGAGTGGTGGCGTGGATTCTTCCGCAGCCGCGGCAATCCTGAAAGAGCAGGGCCACGAGCTGGTCGGCTTTACGATGCAACTGTGGGATCAGCGGCGCGGCATCAACACGGACGAAAACGGCGATCCACTGCCTTCCCGTTGCTGTTCGCTCGACGACGTTTATGACGCACGTCGCGTCGCCGAAGAACTCGACTTTCCGTTTTACGTTTTGAACCTGGAGCGCGACTTCGAGCGCGACGTGGTCCAACCATTCGTCACCAGCTATCTCAGTGGCGAGACGCCGATTCCGTGCGTGTCGTGCAACAGTCGTTTGAAGTTTGCCTCACTGGATCGACTGGCGCTGAGTCTTGGTTGCGAGAAAGTCGCGACCGGTCATTACGCGCGCGTTGAATTCGATCCGGCCAGCAACCGCTATAAGTTACTTCGCGGCAAGAACGAGCAGAAAGATCAATCGTACTTTTTGTGGGAACTGACGCAGGCACAGTTGTCGCGCGCGTTATTTCCGCTTGGCGAAATGTCGAAGCCGGAGGCTCGCGACGCAGCACGGCAACACAATTTGATCGGCGTTGCCGAGAAGAAAGAGTCGCAGGAGATCTGCTTCGTCCCTGACGGTAATTATGCAGGTTTCATCGATCGTTATCTCGAAGCGGAAAACGCGACCGAGCGCTTGCCCGGCGCAGGCGAGATCGTCGACACGAGCGGGCGCGTCATCGGGCGTCATGAAGGTATTCATCGCTACACGATCGGACAGCGTCGCGGGATCGGGATCGCAGATGAAAGACCGTTGTACGTGATTTCGATCGACGCCGCGAAGAATCGCGTGACCGCCGGTTCGTCAGAAGAACTGTTGAGCCGCGAGTTCACAGTGGCGCGAGTCAACTGGATCGCTCTCGACGATCCAAAAGAACCAGTGCGCGCAGAGGTCCGTGTGCGGTATCGTCATACAGCGGCAGCGGCGACCATCACGCCATTGCCAGACCAGCGCGCCCGCATCGTTTTCGATGAGCCACAGCGGGCCATTACTCCTGGCCAGGCGTCTGTTTTCTATCGCAGCGACGAAGTTGTCGGTGGCGGCTGGATCGTCAAATCCGTGTAATCCGTGGCTAAACCTTTTTCACGTCTCTTGCGTACAAACTATCAAAAACTGAGGACTTAATAATGTCATCAACAAGAAAGACTGTCTTAATCATACTCGGCATTTTAGGAAGCATTGTTTTAGTTGCCATCATCGGCATCGCAATCCTCTTTGCCATGTTCCGCAAGGGCGAACCATCCATCCGTGACAATAGCGTGCTGGTGCTGCGCGTAGCCGGCTCGCTGCCCGATTACAGCCCTGACGATCCGTTCAAGAGATTCTTTGGTGGACCAGATCAATCGCTCACGGGTCTGGTGATGCAGTTCAAGAAGGCGAAGGTCGACAAGCGCATCAAGGCCGTTCTGCTTGACATCAACATGTCAGGCGTCGGTTGGGGCAAGGCCGAAGAGATTCGCGACGCGATCACCGATTTCCGCTCCTCGGGCAAACCTGTTTACGCGTACATCGAGTTTGGACTGAACAAGGAATATTACATCGCTACCGCATGCGACAAGATCATGGTGCCGCCGCCGGGCGAGTTGTTTATCAACGGGCTCGCCGCCGACGTGATGTTCTTCCGCGGCTCGCTCGACAAGCTCGGCGTCTATCCCGACATTTATCAGATCGGAAAGTACAAGAGCGCGGGCGACATGTTCACGCAGAAGCAGATGACCGACGCTCATCGCGAGTACATCAACTCGTTGCTCGACGATCTTTACAATCGTTACATTAACGCGATCGCGCAGGCGCGGCACAAGACGCCGGATGAAGTGCGCGCCTTGATCGACAACGCTCCTTACAGCGCAGCCAAAGCGAAAGAGGCGGGACTGATCGACGAAACGTTGTACAAAGACGACGTCGAGAAGCAGTTCAAGAAGATGCTTGGTTACAAGGACACTGATACGTTCGTCGCAGTGCGCAGCGCGGATTACAGAGACGTGTCGCCGGAGTCGCTCGGACTCAACAAGGGCGAACGGATTGCGGTGATCTACGCGATGGGCGATATCGGTTCAGGTAGTTCAGAGAACAGTCCGTCAGGCGATACATCGATCGGTTCGGATACTGTGGCAAAGGCTTTGAACGATGCCGCGGCCGACAAAACGCTGAAGGCGATCGTGTTGCGCATCGATAGTCCCGGAGGTTCCGGGCTCGCGTCGGACATCATCTGGCACGCAGTTGAAGCCGCTAACCAGCAGAAACCGGTGGTGGTTTCGATGAGCGACGTCGCGGCTTCGGGTGGTTATTACATCTCGGCGAGTGCGAGCAAGATCATTGCGCAGCCGTCGACGATTACCGGTTCGATCGGCGTGGTTGCGGGCAAACCTGTGATGCGTGGTTTTTATGATTGGCTCGGTATCTCGAACGAGTATGTGTTGCGCGGCAAAACGGCGGGAATGTTCCGCGAGACGGAAAAGTTTTCGGATGAGGAACGAGCGAAGTTTGAAGAGTGGATCAAGACGACTTACTACCAGGACTTTGTGCCGAAGGTAGCGAAGGGTCGCAACAAAGACGCGCAGTACATCGACTCGATAGCGCAGGGCCGCGTGTGGACCGGACAGCAGGCGAAGGACCGAGGCTTGGTGGATGACTTTGGCGGGCTCGACAAGGCGATCGAAGTTGCGAAACAACTCGCGAAGATCCCTGCTGACAAGGGCGTCGAACGCGTGATCCTGCCTTATCCGCAAACGTTCCTGCAGCAGTTGTTGACCGAAAGCAACGAGAACTCAAACACTCAACTCGAGCAGCAGCGCGCGGTATACGCCGCGTTGCCTGAGGATGCGCGCCGCGCGTTGCGTTACATGCAGTTGATGGATCGGATGAAGAACGGCGAGTCGATGTTTTTGATGCCGTTCGATCTGAGGATCAAGTGAATTTTTGTAGGGGTGACCCTCCGTGGCCACCCCAGCCTGCCGAATTCAACGCTGGGGCGGCCACGGAGTGCCGCCCCTACAAAACGCTTGCACCACCCATGTACGGTCGCAGCACTTCAGGAACGATCACCGAACCATCCTCCTGCTGATAATTCTCCAGCACAGCTATCCACGTACGACCAATCGCCAACCCCGAGCCGTTGAGCGTGTGAACAAATTCCGGCTTCGCACCGCCCGCGCGACGGAAACGGATCTGTGCGCGACGCGCCTGGAACGCTTCGCAGTTGGAGCACGAAGAGATCTCGCGGAACGTGTTCTGCGACGGCAGCCAGACCTCGATGTCGTAAGTCTTTGCTGAGCCGAAACTGAGATCGCCTGTCGAG
>Ga0070689_100001031_pt1 | contig 17472 bp, 17 predicted proteins | sample KBSS23HmetaG_FD_64669 | JGI IMG/M metagenome (GOLD analysis project Ga0070689, IMG submission 64669) | Switchgrass rhizosphere microbial communities from Kellogg Biological Station, Michigan, USA - KBS S2-3H metaG | ecosystem: Host-associated > Plants > Roots > Rhizosphere ...
GCGTTCAAGTCGGTGCCCTATGACGTCGAGCGCGACTTCGAGCCGATCATCTTCGCGGCTTATGGACCGCTGGTGCTGGCGGCGTCGCCGAAGCTGCCGGTCGCGAATGTGGCCGAGCTGATCGAGCTGGCGCGCCGGCAGCCCGGCAAACTTTCGTTCGCCACCGCCTCGGCGCGCAGCATCCCGCATCTGGCGGGCGAGTATTTTCTGAAGGCGGCAAATGTCGAGATGGTCAATGTGCCCTACAACGGCTATCCGCGCGCGATCCAGGACACCATCGCCGGCACCATCGACGTGATCTTCGGCGGCGCGCAGATCATTCCGCAACGTGAGACCGGCAACCTTCGCATGCTCGGCGTCACGTCGGCGAAGCGCCTGCCCGACTATGCGGACATTCCGACCATCGGCGAGACCGTCCCGGATTACGCGATTTCCGGCTGGGCGGCGCTCTTGGCGCCGAAAGGTACGCCGGCGCCGGTCGTCGGCAAGATCAATGCCGACATGCGGCAGGTGCTGGGCACGCCGGAGGTCGTGAAGCGGCTGCACGCGCTCGGCAACTATCCCGACACGGTGGCGCTCGGCACGCCGGAGGCACTGGTGCAATTCATCCGCGACGATTCTGCGCTGATGGCGCGGATCCTCAAGGCCGCCAATCTTCTGCCGGAGGACTCCGCGCCCAAGTAGCGAGGCGGCGCTTGACCGCTGCGGCACCGTGCGGCCTTATCCCTCGCGAGCATGATCCCGAAAAGTGGACGCCGGTTTTCGGATCAGATCACGCTCGAACTCAAAGAGTGTTGGAGGGTTTCAGTTGAAAGCCATTGTGATCCGCGAGTTCGGCCCGCCGAGCGTGATGAAGCTCGAAGAGGTTCCGACGCCGGAGCCGGGGCCGGGCGAGGTGCTCATCAAGGTTCACGCCGTTTCGGTCAATCGTACCCTCGATGCGGTGGTGCGCGCCGGCAAATACGCGCGGCGCGTGACCTTGCCGCTGACGCCCGGCGTCGATCCGTCCGGCGTGATCGCCAAGGTCGGGCCGGGCGTTACCGAGCGCAAAGTCGGCGACCGCGTCACGGTCCAGTTGCGCTTCGGCAATGAGAGTGGCGCCGACTCGATCAGCTCGCTCGGCAACCATGCCTGGGGCGGCTATGCCGAATACGTTCGCGCCGTGGCAAGCCGGACCGCGATTGTGCCGGACGGTCTCGATTTCGCGACTGCCACGGTGGTGTCGCGTCACACGCCGACGGCATTCACGCTGCTGCGTGACCGCGCCAAGCTGCAAAAGGGCGAATGGGTGCTGGTGATGGGCGCGGCCGGCGGGCTTGGCAGCGCGGGCGTGCAGGTGGCGAAATATCTCGGCGCCAAGGTGATTGCCGCAGCCGGCGCCGCCGATCGCGTCAAGGTCGGCCTCGATCTCGGCGCCGATGCTGGCGTGAACTACCGGGCGCAGGATCTGACCATCGAGGCAATGCGCATCACCGAGGGCACGGGCGTCAACGTCGTGTTCGAGAACATCGGCGATCCCGAGCTGTTTCCCAAGGCGTTTGCTTCGCTGGCGCGGCGTGGCCGATTGGTCACGGCCGGCGGCCACGGCGGCGGCATCGTACCGCTCGACGTCAACCGGCTCTATCAGAATCATCTCACCATCATCGGAGCGACCGGCGAGACGCCGGACGATGTGACGCTCAGTCTGAACGCCGCGGTGGAGGGCCGTTTCAAGGTGGTGGTGGACCGCATCATGCCGCTGTCGCAGGCCGTGCAGGCGCACGAGCTGATCGAGAGCCGCACCGGCATCGGCAAGATCATTCTCGACCCGACGAAAATTTAAGCACGTGATGGAACCCGCAAGGCAAGTTTGCGGCTGAGAAAGGGCATTTGGCTAAAATCCCTGTAATCATTTTTCGGCGTTGTCGAATCCATTCTGATTTTTTATGCCACCACGACCGGCGGTCAACATGAGTTGATCGGATATTCCCTCGTGTGTTCTCCGCCCTATCTCCAAGAAAAGCTTGAGACAAGAAACGATGGGGGAAGCGTCACCAGAAGAGCGAACGCAACCAACTTCATGAGAGATATGACAATGAGAAAGCTTCAAATCTTCGCAACGACGGCAGCTCTGTTGGTCGTGGCCTCGGCTCCGACCCTCGCGGCATCGCGCACGCATCGTGCGGCGGACGCCTACGCGAGCGGCGCCGTGACGACCGATCGCAGCGGCGCTTACTATTACGGCCCGCAGGACGCGCAGGGCAGGGCTCTGGTCGCGCCATCGCAGATCGAGACGCCGCGTTACAACCGCGGTCAGAGCGAGCCGTATGCCGATCGCCCGTACGGCGACCCGGACAGCTGGTAAGCATCTCGCCAACGAAAACCCCGGCAGCAATGCCGGGGTTTTCTCTTCCTATCGTTGTCAGTGTGCCGCTTACATCTTCAAAAGCTTCTTCGCATTGCCCTCGAAAATCAGCGCGCGGTCCTTGTCGCTGATCGGCGCGGCCTTCAGCCATTTGGTGCCGAGCGCGTTGTTGATGTAGGGCCAATCCACGGCGAACATGATGCGCTCGACGCCCATCTCGGCGATCGCGCAGGCCAGCGCCGAGTTGGAAAACGCGCCGCTGGTGGTAAGCCAGAAGTGCGTCTTGTAATAGTCGCTGAACGACTTCGAGAGCTTCATCACCTTCTCAAGATTGTGCTCGGTGCGCCACAACGTGTACGGCGCCGTCTCGCCGAGATGTCCGACGATGATCTTCAGGGTCGGATACTGGTCGAACAGGCCGGAGGTGATCAGCCGGAACGTGTGCGTCAACGTCTCGAGGCCAAAGCCGAGCGGCGAGCCCTGCAACGCGGCGCCGTGATCCTTGAAGAACGCCTCGGCGAGAGCGGGCTTCACCGGGGAGGGATGGATGTAGACCGGCACGTCGAGCTTGGTGGCGCGCTCGAACACCGGCCAGAACTTTTTGTCGTCGACGAACTGGCCCTTGGTCGTGCCCATGATCATTGCGCCAAGCAGCCCGAGCTTGGTGACGCCGCGCTCGAGTTCGTCGGCGGCCGCTTTTGGATCGGGCAGCGGCAGCGCGGCAAAGCCCTTGAAGCGGGTCGGGTTGGCTTGGATCTGCGCATGGAGGAAATCGTTGGACGCCTTGGCCATCGTCACCGAGGTCTCGGGATCGAGGTTGTGCGCGGCCGGATTGTTTTCGGAGAGCACGGCGATGTCGATGCCGCCCTCGTCCATGTCCTTGATGAGCCGGGTGCTCGCGTTGTCGAGCATCGCCTGGATCGGGCCTTCGCGCGGGGCGATCAACTTCCGCAGCTGCGGCGAGGTGAAATGCTCTTCGATGGCGATAACGGCCATGTGGTCCTCTCTGTTTTTCTAATGAAGATGGCCGGGACTTTTGCCCGGCCATCCCAATGATGAACGCCAGTGGCGATCAGGCGCTGACGTGTTCGATGAACTTCTGCGGTGGCGGATCGCCCCACTGCGAAACCAGCGCCTCCTCGGCGGAGAGCAGGTTCGAGCCGTTCTTGATGTTGAGCCGGTCGCTGTCGGCCCAGTGCTCGTGCACGCGGCGCCACGGATCGGCCCAGTAGTCGTAGACCTGGCTGCCGAGCAGGTGCCGGCCGATGCCCCACATGTGCTCGTACTTGCCGGTGTCGCGCATGTGCTGGTGACCCATGAACACGTCGTCCATATCCTGCACCTCGAACGAGATGTGGTTGAGGCCGGCGTGGCTGTGGTTGATGGCGAAGAACACGTGGTGGTCGACGAAGGTCTCGCCGCCGTCGATGCGGTTGAACGAGCCGATCAAATTATCCTTCTGGCCGGCATAGACGTCGTCCGAGCAGATGAAGCCGAGATGGTGACGGAACCAGCCGACGGTGTCCTTCACCTTCGGCGTGCCCAGCACGGCATGGGCGATGCGTTTCACCCGTGACGGCCCCTTCGGCAGCCGCATCAGATCGCCGGGGCGCGCCAGCGGCGCGTAGCCGGTGTTCTGCACCTGGCGCGGCGCCGGCAAGGTCGGCACCTTCTCCATGCCCCATACCACTTCGATCTGGTAGCCGTTCGGCTCGTTCAGGCGAACGCGCTTGCCGCCGCCCGGTTCGTCCAGGTTCTCGATGCCGGAGGCACCGGGCACTTTCGCCATCGTCTTGAGATCGTCTTCGCTGGCGGCGTGATAAGCGATGCCGACGAACTTCGGGTCGCCCTTCTCGGTGATGTGGAGGTGGTGAACCGGATCGGTGCCGCGATAGTAGATCGCGTTGCCGGTCTTGGCGCTCTGGACCAGCCCGAAATTCTCGAGGAACTCCGCTTCCAGATCGAGATCGGGCGCGCGCAGCCGCGCGTAAGCGATGTCGGTGACCTTGATGACTGCCATTGTCGTTACTGTCCTTGGGTTTGCGGACGCCGTTTAAACCCCCCGGCGCCTTCTGCCGCGAAGATAACGCAGCCGGCTCGGAGAGGCAATTTGCGCCCGATGCCGCCCAGCCGGCACGGGACTGATATGCGCGGCGCGCGGGCGGCTGGCCGGGGTCTGGGCAATGTGCTGTATTCCCGCGAAATCGTCAGGGAGGACTTCGTGAAACTTGTGCTGTTCCAATCGGCTGCCAACAGCGAGATTCTGCCGGGTCTGTTCACCGACCGCGGCGTGGTCGATATCTCCGCCGCGGTGAAGAAGGGCTACACGCCGCAACTCACCATGCAGGGCATCATCGACGACTACGACCGGCTGAAGCCCTCGCTCGAGAAGCTCGCCGCCGAAGGCAAGGCCGTGCCGGCCGGCCAGGTCCGGCTCAAGCCGCCGCTGCCGCGGCCGGGCAAGATCCTCTGCTGCATCGCCAACTACTGGGAGCACGCCCAGCGCGAGGCGCGCCCGCTCAACATGTTCATGAAGAACCCGGATGCCGTGGTCGGGCCGGGCGACACCATCATGCTGCCGGAATACACCGTGCCCTGGGCGTTCATGCACGAGGCCGAACTGGCGTTGGTGATCAAGGGCCCGGCCAAGATGGTGAAGCAGAAGGACTGGAAGAGCGCGGTGTTCGGCTACACCACCTTGATCGACGTTTCGGCCCGCGAGCTCGGCCGCCGCACCTGGCCCGCGATTCCGCTGACGAGCTGGCTCGGCAAGTCGTTCGACACCTTCGCGCCGATCGGTCCCTGCATCGCCACCGCCGACGAGATTAAGGATCCGAACGATTTGATCGTGCGGTTCTGGGACGACGGCGTGCTGCGGCACAACTACAACACCGACGACATGGAGCACCGCGTCCCCGAGCTGGTCGAGTGGGCGACCACGGTGATGACCATGAACTCCGGCGACCTGATCGCTTGCGGCACCAATCACGAAGGGTTGGGTTTCCTGCAGGACGGCGAGACCGTCGACATCGAGATTCAACACATCGGCAAGATGACCTTGGAGGTCCGCGATCCGCTCAAGCGGACGTGGGAGAAGGGTGTCTACATGGGCGCCGACTCGACCAATCCGGATGCGGTGAAGCGGCATCGCCCTCAGGCCGGTGCGACCGCGACCGGCGCGGTTTGAGTTAGGCTCGACCTTCGAGGCGAACTGGGATGTCATCGTCCGCGAAGGCGGACGATCCAGTACGCGCAGCCACGAACGTCTTCGTCAGCGCCGGTGGCTAATGGATGCCCCGCCTTCGCGGGGCATGACAGGCCGCGATATGGATACGACTAGCCCAGCGCCGTAACGCCGGCCTGCGCGATCTGCTCGTCCTCGTGCGACTGCACGCCGGAGACGCCGATGGCGCCGACGCATTCGCCCTGGTGCACGATCGGCACCCCGCCCTGGAACATCACGCCGGGCGTCGGGAACGTCACGAAGCCCGGCCGCTCCTTGACGCGGTCCTCGAAGAACTTGCTCGGCCGCTTGGTCAGTGCGGAGGTCTGCGCCTTGCCCATCGCGACCGTCGAGGCGATCGCCCCGCAGCCGTCCAGGCGTTCGAGCAGCAGCGCGGCGCCGCTGTCATCGACGATGGCGATGGTGACGGCCCATTTGTTCTTCTGGGCCTCGGCTTTGCAGGCGGCCATCATCTTGTGACAGTCGTCGGCGGTCAGGACGGGTTTTTGACGCATGACGTTTCCTCGTGGGGTTGAAGGTGGAAGGAGGCAGTTAATTGGCTATTCGAGTCCGGTCGGCACCTGCTTGTTCTCGCTTTCGAGCTTCATGCCTGACGACAGCGCCATGGTCTCCATCAGGGTGGCGAAGTCTTTGGCGAGATATTCCTCGGGATTCTTCTGCAGCATGGCGTGGCCCATGTGCATCTGCAGGATCGCGCGGGTCGCAGCGGTGATCGGCATCGGCACGTCGACCTCGTCGGCGAGCGCAAGGCCCAGGTCGAGGTCCTTGCGCAGAAGCTCCGGCGTGAATGTCGTGGTCCAGTCGAGATTGACCAGCGCCGGTGATTTGTAGGCGGTGAACATCGAACCCATGACGCCGTTGTTGAGGAACGACAGAAAGGCGTGGCGCGGCACGCCCATCTTGTTCGTCAGCAGCGTGATTTCGATCAGGTTCTGGATCACCACGCCGAGCATGACGTTGTGCGCGATCTTGCAGACGCGGGCGAGCTCGCCGTCGCCGACGTAGGAGACGCCCTTTGGCGCGAACACCTTGATCATGTCCGCGACCTTCTTGTAGCTCGCCTCCGGCCCGGAGCAGACCGACGACAGCTTGCCGGCCTTGATGACCTTGGCGTTGCCGCTAACCGGCGCGCAGATAAAGTCAGCGCCGCGTTCGGTCAGCCGCTTGCGAATGTCGACCGATTCCTCGACCGAGATGGTTGAGCAATCGACGAACACGCCCGGCGTCTTGTTACCCGAGAGCACGCCGTTCTTGCCGAGATAGACCTCTTCGACATCCTTGCCCTCGGCGACGATCGAGAACACCACGTCCATGCCCGAAAGGTCGCTGAGCTTGTCAACGACCTTGCCGCCGATCTTGGCGAGGGGCTCGGCCTTGGAGCGGGTGCGATTCCAGATCGAGACGTCGTAGCCGGCCTTGAGCAGCCGCTCGGCCATCGGATAGCCCATGCGGCCCATCCCAATCCAGCCGACCTTTTGTGTGTGCTGTGCCATTCCAAACTCCCTCGCGCCACGCGCTGCAAATGATGGATTTTGCTAGCACGGCCTTAACAGCGCCCGCAACGTGGGCCAAAGCCCGCGATGATGCGCCAGACTTGCGATTCGACGACGAACATGCAGGCTAGTGGTCACACCAAGGCGGAGCGAAGATGATGGCTGGCGAAAAGGCCGATGTGTTGCTGCTCGGGCCGAAGAAGTCCCTGATCGTGGATGCACTGTCCGCGGCCTTCAATTTGCACATCGCGGCAGACGCCAAGGATTTCGATGCCTTCACCGCGGAGCTTACGCAACGTATCCGCGCGATCGCGATCAGCGCCACCACCGAGCGGGTTCCCGCTGCCTTGATGGCGCGGTTGCCGCGGCTCGAAATCATTTCGACCTTCGGCGTCGGTTATGACCACATCGAAACCAAATGGGCCGGCGAGCACGGCGTCACCGTCACCAACACGCCGGGTGTGCTCAACGAAGAGGTCGCCGACACCGCGCTCGGTCTGCTGTTGTGCACCGTGCGGGAACTGCCGCAGGCCGAACGGTTTCTGCGCGCCGGCAAATGGCTGGAGAAGGGCTACCGGCTGACGCCGGCGAGCTTGCGTGACGCGACCGTGGGTCTCGTCGGCATGGGCCGGATCGGCCAGGCCATCGCCCGCCGCCTCGAAGCCTTTCAGGTCAAGGTCGTCTATCACAGCCGCAATCCGCAATCGGGCGTGGCGTACAAACACTATCCAGACCTCGTCGCCATGGCGCGCGACGTCGACATCCTGCTGACGATCGTGCCGGGCGGGCCGACGACCCAGAACATGATCAACGCCGCGGTGCTCGACGCGCTCGGCCCGGAAGGCATCTTCATCAACATGGCGCGCGGCTCGGTGGTCGACGAGGCGGCGCTGATCAAGGCGCTCAAGGAGCGGCGGATCCTGTCGGCGGGCCTCGATGTCTATCCGAAGGAACCGGAGGTCTCGAAGGAGCTGATCGCGCTCGACAACGTCGTGCTGCTGCCGCATCTCGGCTCAGCCTCGGTCGCCACTCGCCGGGCGATGGACCAACTCGTGGTCGACAACCTGCTGGCGTGGAGCGCCGGCAGGCCGCCGCTGACGCCGGTGCCCGAGACACCATGGCCACCACGGAAGAAGGCGTGATAATTTGCGGCATGGTCCGTAACACCACACTCGCATTCCTGCTGCTGGTGGCGTTTGCCGCGCCGCTCGCCGCGCAGGCACCGGACGCTGCGGCACCGGAGGAAACGGCGCCGGAGACGGCCGCGCCGGCGCCGCCACGGTCGATGATAGGGAGCTGGGAGTTCTCCAACGCCGACCGCGAGAAGACCTGCACGATCACGTTCCGCAATGACGCCGCCAAGGTCGGCAAGCGGGTCGAATTCGATCCGGGCTGTGCCAAGCTGTTTCCGTTCATCCGGGAAATTGTCGGCTGGCGGCTCGGCGACAACGACTTCCTTCGGCTGCTCGACGCTCAGGGCAACTCGGTGCTGGAATTCAGCGAGGTCGAGAGCGGCATCTTCGAGGCGCCGAAGCCGGGCGAGGGCATCCTGTTCGTCCAGAATCCCACCGACCTTGGACCGGCCCCGAAGACCGCCGAGCAGATGACCGGCGAGTGGACCATCGTTCGCCGCACCGGTCAGCGCGTCTGCGGACTGACCCTGTCGGACACCGCGGCCGGCGAGGAGTTCGTCGTTCGCCTGCAGCATCCTTGCGATCAGGTGATCACGCGGTTTGCGCCGGCGACCTGGCAGATGGATCGCGGCGAGATCGTGCTGCGCGCGGCCAACGGCCAGGCCTGGCGCTTCGAGGAGGGCGAAGACGCCAAGTGGCAGCGCGTCCCGCAGACCGCCAGTCCGCTGCTGATGGTCCGGAAATAGGGCGTGCTGATTTCGGGCCAGCGCAAGCTTGAGCGAATGCGCGACGGCCGCATCGTCTACATCGGCGCAGAGCGGGTCGACGACGTCACCAGCCATGCGGCGTTCCGCGAGGGCGCGAAGACCATCGCCGCGCTCTACGATCTCAAGGCCGACCCGGACAAGCGCGATCTGTTTTCGTTTGAAGAAGACGGCGAGCGGATCAGCCTCTATTGGCTGCGCTGCCGCAACCGCGACGATCTCACGCGACGCATGCGCTGCTGCAAAGCCATTGCCGACGCGACCTATGGCTTTGTCGGGCGCTCGCCGGATCAGGTGTCCGGTCTCGTGACTGGCCTCGCCATGAACGCTGCGCTGCTCGATGGCCTCCGCCCGGGCTTCGGCCAGAACCTGCTGAAGTATTACGACTTCGCCCGCAAGAACGATCTCTACCTCAGCTTCGCCGTCACGCCGGCGAGCGGCCGCAAGAGCGCCGACCTGTTTCCCGGCCAGCAGCGCGACGATCCGAACTTGCAGGTCGTCGCCGAGGACGACACGGGCGTCACCGTCTCGGGCATGAAGATGCTCGCCACCAGCGCGATCTATGCCGACGAAATCCTGATCGGCAACCTCACCCCGATCGACGACAAGCTGAAGAGCGAGGCGATTACGGCGGCGTTGCCGCTGAACGCGCCAGGGCTGACGCTGTGGTCGCGCCAGCCCTATGCGCAGCACGTCGCGCACGAAGCCGACTATCCGATGTCGTATCGCTTCGACGAGACCGACAGCGTGCTGGTCTGCAACCGGGTGAAGATTCCCTGGGAGCGCGTGTTCCTGCACAACGAAGCGGCGATGTCGCGGCGCATCTACATCGAGACGCCGGCGAACTGCTACCAGAACCACCAGTCCAACGTCCGGTTCTGGGCCAAGATGAGCCTCATCGTCGGGCTCGCCAGCCGGATCTGCCAGGCCAACGGCACCGACAAGATTCCGGCGGTACGCGAGCAGCTCGGGCGGCTGGCGTCGCTCGAAGCGTTGATCGGCGGGCTGGTCGCCGGTCAGATCGAGGCCTGGGAGGAATGGCCCGCGGGCTTCGCCACGCCGAACCGCCGCATCATGTATGCGGCGCTCAACTGGTGCCAGGAGCATCACACCGAGATCGTCGACAGCCTGCGCACGTTGCTCGGCGGTTATCCGCTGGTAATGCCGGCGTCGATCGACGTCATCACCGACGATGCGCTGCGCGACACCTTCACACGCTGGTGGAAGACGCCGTCGATCGAGGCGGTCGAGCGGCACAAGCTCTACAAGCTCGCCTGGGACATCGTCGGCACCGAGTTCGCCGGGCGCCACATGCTCTATGAAAAATTCTACGCCGGCAGCTCGATCGTGGTGCGCAACCAGAGCGACCGCGAGGCGCCGTGGCAGGGCTTCCACGACATCGTCGACCGGCTGCTGGCCGATATCGAAGTTCCGAATGCCGGAAAATAGCGTGAGCGCCGGGCCGCCTTAGTGGCGCTTGCGGGCCACGCAATCCTGCACAAATTTTCGGCGTTTGATCGGGTGGAGCACCGAGAAGCGCCGCCGGGCTTCCGCCTTGCACCGGCCTTCAACCCGGCCCTGGTCTTGCGCGTTCTCGATCTGGACATCCCAGCCTTTGTTGAACCGCTCTTTCAACAAGATGCGCTGGCGCAGCACCTCATCGGATTTGCTGGAGGTTCCTTGGGCGCTTCCTTGGGCGCTGGCGGGCCCAATGGTGGCGGCGACAAACATGAGTGCAAGGACAAGACGCATGGGATCTCTGTCGTTCGAATGACGAAGCAGCAGCATAGCTCATTTTTGGGATTGCGGTTTGGGTTGGGCAGGTGCCCTTGTGCCGTTCACGGCGGGACGGCACACTTGCCGGCAACAGGGCACGCGAATGTCCGGATATGGTGCCCAGGGGAGGTTCGATTGATCAGGAAGCTTCTATCGGCCGCCGGAGCAGCGGCTGTGGTCATGGCGCTGACGGCCACTGCGCCCGCGCAGGAAATCAAGCTGACGCTCGCCGACCAGAATTCGCCGACCGGCTGGGGCCCGGCGCACGCGCTGTATCCCTGGATCAAGCAGGTCGAGGAGGCGACCAAGGGCCGCGTCAAGATCGAGGTGTTCCCGTCGCAGACCCTGATCAAGGGCATCGACATGTGGAAGGGCATCAGCAGCGGCATCGCCGACATCGGCTGGTGCGTGCAGGGCTATTGGCCCGAGCAGACGCCGTTGTCCGACGTGATGTCGCTGCCGTTCCTGCCGATCAAGACGGCGGAGCAGGGCAGCGAGGTGCTCTGGAAGCTCTATGAGAAATTCCCGTCGATCCAGAAAGAATATGGGGCGATCCAGCCGCTGGTGCTGCACACCACGTCGCCAAACTTCCTGATCACATCGAAGAAGCAGGTGAAGACGCTGGAGGATATGAAGGGACTTAAGATCCGCACGCTCGGCGGGCCGCCGACCGAGATGGCCAAGGCGCTTGGCGCCGTGCCGGCGGTGCTGCCGATGCCCGACATGTACCAGGCGCTCGACAAGGGCGTGTTCGACGGAGCGGCGGTGCCGTGGGAGGCGATCCATGGCTTCCGGCTCTATGAGGTTGCCAAGTACGTCACCATGGTGCCGTTCTACGCCTCGTACTTCTCGGTCTGCGCCAACCGGCAGAAGATCCAGAGCCTGCCCAAGGAGGTGCGCGACCAGATCATGAGCGTCAGCGCGCTGCCGGGATCGAAGTTCTGGGGCAAGAATTTCTTCGACAGCGCCGAAGCCGGCGTGTTGGAACGCGCCAAGGCGTCCAATATCGAGCTCGTCCGTTACGACGTGCCGCCCGCAGAGGTCGCGCGCTGGAACAAGGCAGCCGGCGAGCCGCTGTGGGAGGAATGGGTGAAGAAGATGGAAGGCAAGGGTCACAAGGAAGCCCGCGACATTCTCAAATCTGCGCTCGAATTCGCCAAGAACTGATGCCGCATTCCGGCTCCGGTCGCCCTGTGGGATGACCGGAGCCGATACTTTCCCTCCGGCGTTTTTCTGACGATGCGGTCATTTCCCGGCATGCAACTTCTCGGACGATGGCTCACCCGTTGCGAACTCGCGCTGCTCTATGTGGGCGTGTTCGCAACCTTCGCGATGATGTGCCTGACCTCGGCGGATGCGCTGAGCCGCTACGCGTTCAACCGCCCGATCCTCGGCGCGTTTGAGATCACCGAAAAGTACCTGATGGTCGCCGCGATCTTCATGGGGCTGTCGTATGGCTATCGCGGTGGACTGTTCATCCGCGTGACGTTTTTGGTCGATCGGCTGTCCGGCTCAGCGCGCCTTCTGGCCGATCACTTCGCCTTCCTGGTGTCGCTGTTGTTCTGTGCGGTGTTGCTGTGGGCGACCGCCGTTCAGGGCTTTCGCGGGCTACACGAAGACACTGAGCTCAGCACCCTGCCGATCCTGGTCGGGCCGGCCTATTGTCTCGTTCCGATCGGTTTTCTCGCGCTCACCATCCTGATGCTTGTCGACCTGCCGCGCGTCCGCAAGCGCCAGTCATTGCTGTTCACCCAAGAGGCGCCCACCGCTTCCTGAAGCTCGCGGTTGGCGAAAGATATTTCATGGTCGTCGCGTTGCCGATGCTGGTGCTGCTGGTGTTTCTGCTGGGCGGCGTGCCGATTGCCGTGGCGCTGGCCGGTTCCGGCATGCTCGGCATCTGGCTGATCACCGGTGACCTCGCCAAGGTCCTGAACATCGTCGGCCTGGTGCCGTTCAGTTCGGTTGCGGACTACCAGCTCACCACCATCCCGATGTTCATCCTGATGGCGTATTTCTCGGCATCGAGCGGATTGGCGCGCGACCTCTATGCCGCCGCGGCTGCGTGGCTGTCGCATATCCGCGGCGGGCTGGCGATCGCGACCGTGTTCGCCTGCGGGATTTTCGGCGCGATGTCGGGGGCGAGCACCGCGGCGGCATCGGTGATGTCCAGGATCGCGATGCCGGAGATGCGCCGGCACGGCTATTCGGAAGAGCTCGCGGCGGGCTCGATCGGCGTCGGCGCCACCCTCGACATCCTCATTCCGCCCAGCATCGCGATGGTGATCTACGGCATCGCGACCCAGACCTCGATCGGCAAGCTCCTGGTCGCCGGCGTGGTCCCGGGCGTCATCGTCGGCGTGCTTCTGGCCGCGATGATCTACGGCTGGGTTTGGCTCAGCCCCCAGCACGCGCCGGCCACGTTCCGCACGCCGCCGGCCGAGCGCCGCGCCAGCCTGGTTCGGGTTTGGCCGAGCCTGCTGCTCATTCTGCTGGTGCTTATTATGCTCTACACCGGTATCGCAACGCCGACCGAGATCGGCGCGCTGGGCGCCCTGCTCGCCGCGCTGATCGGCGCCGCGTTCGGCCGCCTCACCATGGCGGAGGCCATCGACGCGCTGAAGCAGACCATCCGCACCTCGGCGATGATCTTCATGATCCTGATCGGCGCCACCGTGTTCGGCTACTACATGACGCTGAGCCGCATCCCCCAGGAGGTGGTGCAGATCGTCATCGCCATGGATCTGAACCGCTGGGTCGTCGTGATCGGCATCGTGGTCGCCTATTTCATCATCAGCATGTTCATGGATGAAATCCCGCTGCTGCTGCTGACCTTGCAGCTCACCTTTCCGCTGATCACGTCGCTCGGCTTCGATCCGATCTGGTTCGGCGTGCTGTCGATGATGATGGTGGCGATGGGGCTGGTTTTCCCGCCCGTCGGCCTGCTTGCTTTTGTGGTCAGCGCCACGGCGGGCGTCGACCTGATGAAGGTCTACAAAGGCTGCAGCATCCTCATGCTGGCGATCGTCGCGACGACGGTGCTGCTGATGATCTTCCCCGAGATCGCGCTCTGGCTGCCGCGCACGATGCGCTGATCCGAGGCGCGCGCGTGACGGAGTGAATGCGGCGAACTGTCACAATTCCGCGCGGGACCGCAAAGCGATTCGTCATAAAGACATCGGCGCAACATATTTGCCGCACGCGAATCAAAACTGACACCAGAACGATCGCTCGTCGCAAAAAGTAACTTGCCGGACATAGACGAATCAGCGACGCTCGTGTCGTCGCCAAGCTGCATCTTTCATCTGCACTCTTAACCCCGTTTGAGGGCGCTCATGTCTATGGAAAAATCGGCGCGGCCGGGCCGCATGATCGTGGTCGGCAATGAAAAGGGTGGGTCGGGTAAATCGACGGTCGCGATGCACGTTGCTGTTGCGCTCATGAAGGCAGGCCAGACGGTAGCCACCATCGATCTCGATTCCCGGCAAAGAAGTTTGACCCATTACGTCGACAACAGGCGAGCCTGGGCTCACCGCATCGGACGCGAGCTCGATGTGCCACAGCATTTGTGTCCCGATGCTGCGGTCGGCAGCGAGAGCGAAAGATGCACCGCTTTGGCCGACGCCATCGATGCGCTGACGGAACATCACGGCTTTATCGTCATCGATACGCCCGGGCATGATGGGGCGCTAAGCCGCCTCGCGCATTCAATGGCCGACACGTTGATCACGCCGCTCAACGACAGTTTTCTCGACTTCGATGTGCTTGGCACGGTCGATCCGGAAACCTTCGCGGTTTCCGACCCCAGCCATTACGCCCAAATGGTTCAGGAGGTGCGCCGGCAGCGCTCCCTTGAAGGAGGATCAATCGATTGGGTGGTCATGAGGAACCGGCTTTCGATGATTGGCACCCGGAACAAGCGTCTGGTCGGCGGCGCCCTGCAGGAGCTATCGCAAAGACTGGAATTCCGAATGGTCGAAGGCTTCGCCGAACGGATGATCTTCCGGGAGTTCTACCCCAGGGGGCTGACGGCGCTCGATGATTTCAACGAAGTTACGCTCGGCACCCGGCCGACCATGTCGCACGCCACCGCGCGCCAGGAGGTTGCCAGCCTGTTGAACAGTCTTAATTTGGGAATGTTGGCATCCAAAGCGGAAGCGTCGCCGCCGGACGGAGACGTGAACGAGCGCGACCGCCACGCGGCTTGATGGAGTTGCAAGCGTCTCCCCGGGGGCGTTCGCGGCTGAACATCGCAGCGCATTTTGGAGCACTTAGTGGAGATGCGACCGCAGGTTTCAATCAGTTTAGATTGCACTCCGCTTTGATCAGACTACACTCTCCAAAAAGGAGGGGAGTGGTGGTTGCAGCATTTTGGTCCTCGGACAAAGTCAGACGTTTGCTTGTTGCTCTGTGCCTTGGAACGGCGTGCCTGACCAGCGTCGGCGCGCAGACCTATCCCGATCGGGCGGTGCGAATTGTAGTGCCCTTCGCGGCCGGTGGGGGGTCGGATGCGTCAGGCCGCGCCATCGCGCTCAAACTCACCGAAATGCTCGGCCAATCATTCGTCGTCGAAAACCGCACCGGTGCCGCCGGCAGCATCGGCACGGCGCAGGTCGCCCGTGCCACGCCGGACGGCTACACGCTTCTGCTCGGGTCAAGCTCGGAAATCGCACAATATCCGAATGTCGCTTCCAATGTGCCGTATGATCCGGTGCGCGATTTCGTGCCGATCGCTTTGATTGCAACCGTTCCGATGGTGCTTGTGGTCACCGACAGCTTGCCGGTTAAATCGACACAAGAGCTGATCGCGTACGCGCGAGCTAACCCGGGCAAGCTGAACTTTGGCTCTGGTGGTGCCGGGTCAACCAGCCATCTGGCCATGGCGCTGTTCAATTCAATGACCAATACACAGATGACCCATGTGCCTTATCGCGGCAGCACGCCGGTTGTCTCCGAACTGATCGCAGGCAATTTGCATTTGGCGATGTCGTCGATGTCGGCGGCGATGCCTCACGCCAACGGCGGCAAGGTCAGGTTGCTGGCCATCTCAACGGCCAAACGGTCAGCGATGATGCCCGACCTGCCGACGCTGGATGAGAGCGGCGTGCCGGGTTACGCGACCGGGATGTGGACCGGATTGATGGCGCCTGCAGGTACGCCGCCCGCGATCGTGGACCGGCTTGCCAAGGTGGTGACGGAGGCGCTGGCCACGCCCGATATGAAGGGCATCCTGGCCGCCCAAGGTGCGGAGCAGTCCGGCGGGACACCAGCGCAATTCGCCGATGAGATACGGCGCGAGCTGGCGCTGTGGAAAGACCTCGCGCGAAAGACGGGCATACGCATCGACTGATGGCTTTCTCTTCCGCTCTGGCCTCGAAGGCAGATATCGCTAGATCAGCTTTGACCCCTTGAAGCTCGTGTGGCCGTCCTTGCCGACGATGATGTGGTCGTGCACGGAAATGCCGAGCGGCTTCGCGATCTCGACGATCGCCTGGGTCATCTGGATGTCCGCGCGCGACGGCGTCGGGTCGCCGGACGGATGATTGTGCACCAGGATCAGCGCGGTCGCGCTCAATTCCAGCGCGCGTTTGATCACTTCGCGCGGATAGACCGGCGTATGGTCGACGGTGCCGGTTTGCTGCACCTCGTCGGCGATGATCTGGTTGCGCTTGTCGAGGAACAGCACGCGGAACTGCTCCTTGTCCGCGAACGCCATGGTGGTGCGGCAATAGTCGAGCACCGCCGACCAGGACGACAGCACCGTCCGCTTCTTGACCTCGCCGCGCGCGAGACGATTCGCCGCCGCCTGCACGATCTTGATCTCGGCGATGGCGGCTTCGCCCAGGCCGTCGATCTCGCGAAGGCGCGGCCGCGCCGCCGACACCACCTCGGCGAACGAGCCGAACCTGGCGATCAGCGCCTTGGCAAGCGGTTTGACGTCGCGGCGCGGGATGGCGCGGAACAGCACCAGCTCCAGCAGTTCGTATTCGGTGACGGCGTCAGGGCCGCCGTCGAGGAAGCGATCCCGCAGCCGTTCGCGATGGCCGAGATAATGCGGCGTGCCCTCGGTTTGGCCGCCGTTCTCTTCGCTCTTGCGAGTCTCGTGCTTCGAAGTTCTGGGCATGCGAACCGAACACGCTGCTGACACCCCGCAAGGATGCGAGGTGCCGGGCGCGTTTGCAATCGTAAAGCGTTCAGGTCCGGTAGGGCGGCTTGTCGAGGCCCTTGGGCGAGGTCGTGAAGATCTCGCAGCCGGTGGCCGTCACCCCGATGGTGTGCTCGAACTGGGCCGACAGCGAACGGTCCCGCGTCACCGCGGTCCAGCCGTCGGACAGCACCTTCACGTGGGGCCGGCCGAGATTGATCATCGGCTCCACGGTGAAGAACATGCCGGGGCGGAGCACGATGCCTTCGCCCGGCCGGCCGACGTGGACGATGTTGGGCTCGTCGTGGAACAGCCTGCCAAGCCCATGGCCGCAGAAGTCGCGCACCACGCTCATGTGCTGCGCCTCGACGAAGGTCTGGATCGCGTTGCCGATGTCGCCGCTGGTGGCGCCCGATCGGATCACGGCGATACCGCGCATCATGGCGTCGTAGGTGACGTCGATCAGCCGCTCGGCGCGGCGTGGGATTTCGCCGACCGCATACATCCTACTGGAGTCGCCGTGCCAGCCGTTGAGGATCAGCGTCACGTCGATGTTGACGATGTCGCCTTCCTTCA
>Ga0070689_100001032_pt1 | contig 17470 bp, 10 predicted proteins | sample KBSS23HmetaG_FD_64669 | JGI IMG/M metagenome (GOLD analysis project Ga0070689, IMG submission 64669) | Switchgrass rhizosphere microbial communities from Kellogg Biological Station, Michigan, USA - KBS S2-3H metaG | ecosystem: Host-associated > Plants > Roots > Rhizosphere ...
AAGCGCGTCGACGGGAAAGACCTTCGGTCTTACCTGCGAGACTTCTTTCAGTTCGAGGACATGACGGCCGAGCTCAAGTGCGTCGTCCAGTTCCGCCTCACCGACGGCCCGTCGGTATGGGTCGACTTTCGCCACAAACCCTTCCGTTACCTCGGCGAATGCGAGGAGCCCGCCGCCTTCACGCTGACATCCGAGAGCGCCTGGGTCAGCCTGGTGTTGCAGGGGAAGATCACCTGGCACGACCTGCTCATGGGACAGCACGTGACCATCACGCGCGATCCCGATCGAGAGATGCCCAAGCTCATGGCTCACTTCGAATGCCGGCATGACCAGCCGCTGTTCGATCTCGTTCGCCTGATCGACCCGGCGCTCATCACACTGCAGGACGAGAAGATGGAGTACGTCTGCCAGCGGTTCTGCCCGCACCGCGGCCGCGATCTCGAATACGCGATCATCGAGCGGGGCGTCCTCACCTGCACCGCGCACGGCTGGAGGTTCGATCTGCGCAAGGACGGCAGGTGCCTCTGGGGCGGGGACCAGCCCCTGCTCGTCAAGGAAGTTCGCCCGCTCAAGTAGACGGAACGATCTCGATGTCGTCCCCTTCCCGCTCGCTCATGCCCCCCCTGCTGAAGGCGATGCGCCCGAAGCAGTGGATCAAGAACCTGCTGCTGTTCGCCGGCTTCGTGTTCACCTTGAACGAGCGCTGGCAGCCGTTCTCGCCGGAGATGTGGAACTACCTCGGGCGCTCGGCGGCGGCGTTTCTGCTGTTCTCCCTGCTCTCGAGCTCGATCTACCTCATCAACGACGTCATCGACGTCGAGAAGGATCGGCTCCACCCGACCAAGAAAAACCGTCCGATCGCGTCGGGCACGTTATCCCCGCGGACCGCGATCGTGTTCTCGGTCTTTCTCATGATCGTGGCGTTGAGTGGCGGCGCCTGGCTGAGCCTCCCGTTCGCGGGCGTGGCGGCCGGGTACCTGGTGATGCAGTTCGGCTACGTGTTCGCGCTCAAACAGGTCGCGCTCCTGGAAGTGTTCGTGCTCGCGATCGGGTTCGTCCTGCGCGCGATCGCGGGCGCGCTGGTCATCCACGCGCACATCTCGCCCTGGCTCTACATCGTGACGCTGCTCGGGTCGCTGTTCCTGGCCCTGTCGAAGCGACGCAACGAGCTCATGCTGCTCGATTCGGGAGCGGGCCATCACCGCAAAATCCTCGAGTCCTACACGCCGGCCTTGCTCGACAGCCTGACCAGCGTCGTCGCGTCGTCGACGATCATGGCCTATTCGCTGTACACCTTCACGTCGCCCAAGCTGCCGCGCAACAACCTGATGATGCTGACGATCCCGCTCGTGATCTTCGGGCTGTTTCGCTACCTCTACCTCGCCCACAGCCACAACGAGGGCGGCAGCCCGGAGGAAGTGTTCCTGAAGGACAAGCCGCTCATCATCACGATCGTGCTCTGGATCGTGACGGCGGGGATCATCCTCGGGTTGCGCTAGTGGGACGCGGGAGAACCATCATCCTCGCGGCCGGCGCGTTCGCGGGCGTCCTGTCGGTTCTGGGTCTCCCGCCCGTCGCCCGCGCGGCGCCACCCGAGCCGGCGGGCCCCCACCCCCGCATGCTGCTGGACGCGAACCTCCGCGCGGCGTTGAAAGCCGATCTCAAACAGAAGGGCGGCCCGGTGGCCGACGCCGTCGCGCTGTGCGACGAGGATCGCACCCGCCGCGATCACGACGGCGCGCTCTACATGGGCGCCGAGTGGGCGAAGATGCTGCAGGCCTGCCTGGTGGCCTGGGTGGCGACGGACAGGCCGGAGCACCTGACGTCGTCGCTCAAGTTCTTCACCGCCTTGCTCGACGATCTCGACAAGATCGGCGACGGCAAGGGGGGCGACAAGGCGGCCTCCCGGGACGACGGTTACCCGATCCGCAACCTCGGGCCGATCACCGCCATCGCCTATGACTGGCTGCACGACACGCCGGGCATGACGCCCGAGCTGCGCGCGCGAGCCCGCCGGCGTTGGGCCGCCTGGCTGGCATGGTTCAAGGAGCACGGCTATCACGCCCGCGACCCGGGGACCAACTATCAAGCCGGCTACCTCGCCGCGGCGACGCTGATCGCAATCGCCCAGGGCGGCGAAGCCGGTGAAACCTCCGGCCCGGCGCTGTGGCGGTTCGTCGCCGACGAGCTGTGGGCGAAGGACATGGCGGCGGCGCTGTCCCCCGGTGGCGTCCTCGACGGCGGCGACTGGCGCGAGGGCTGGCAATACGGGCCGCTGTCGGTTGCGGAGTACGCGCTCGCCGCGCGCATCGGCAAACCGCACGGATTGAAGGTCGACGGCGTCACGCCCTGGCTGCGCAGCGTGCTCCGCCGCCACGTCCATGCCCTGACGCCGGCCGATCGGCTGTGGGCGGGCGGCGATTTCGACGAGGACCGCGCCTACATGCCGCCGCAGATCCTGCCGCTGGACGCGGTCGCGCTCGGCGGTGCCAGCCCCGACGACAAGCGATGGGCGAAAGCCGAGATCGCGCGCCTCGGGCTGCACGACCGGGACATGCTGCTCGACCACACGCTCGCGGCGATAGGCGATCCGGCGGCGCCCGTGCCACGCACGTCGTGGCCGACCTGGTACCAGGCCGCGGCGACCGGGACGCTGTTTGCGCGCACCGCCTGGGACGAACACGCGATCTGGTTCGTCGCCGAGTGCGCTCAGAGCGCCGAGGATCACCACGGCCCGAACGCGGGTAATTTCGCCCTGTCGCGCGGCGCCGCGGACCTGATCGTCGATCCGTCGCCGTATGGCTCGCTGTCGACCTTGACGGGGAATGCCCCGACGGTTCGGTCGAAGCAGATGGGCCCCAACTACGTCCCCAGCCAGGCCGGTTGGGGCCGGGACATCGCCTGGCGGTGGGCCACCAAGACCAGGGGCGGCGTGGTCGCTGCGCGCTGCGACTACGCCGACGCCTTCAGCTACCGGGACAGCGCCTCCGACATCCCGGAGGCGTTGCGCGACTTCGTGCTATTGCCGGGCGCCGACGGCCGCGACGCTTCGCTGGTGGTGGTCGACCGCGCGACGACCGGCGACGCCGCGCGCAAGATGTACCTCCGGTTCCGCGTCCCGGCGACGCTCGCGATCGACGGGGCGGGCACGGGCACGGCGGTGGTCGGCGACGCCCGCGTCACAATCAGCGGCGACCAGCGACCGACGGTGGGCCGGACGAAGCTCAAGGACTGCTTCCAGCCGGGGACGACGCGGGGCAACTGCGACGCGGCACGGCTTCCGGTCACCGACTATCGCGTCGAGATCGCCGGCCCTGCCCCGCGCGCCCTGCATGTGATCGATGCGACCGGCGCGAAGGGGGGCGCGAAGCATGCCCCGATCTCCGGCGAAGGCTGGAGCGGCGTGCGAACGTCGAGCCCGCGCGATGCCGTGGTCGTGTGGCCGAACCAGCCGGCCAAGCAGCTTGCCTACCGGGCGCCCCGGGGCCAGGCGGTCACGCACGTCGTGCTCGACGCGCCCGCCACGGGTGGAAAGGCGACGGTATCGGCCAGGCCAGACGGCGACGCGTGCGCCGTCACCGTGACGGCCGGCGGTGCGCTGCCGGCAGCGCCGGTGATCGTCACGCTCGACGCAAGCTGCGCGGTGACCGCCGATCCCGAAGAGCCGAACGGGGTGGCGCGGGCGGCCAGGCCCGCGCCGACGCGCCACGGATCGAGCGGCTGGCGCGGCTGGATGGGCGCGCACTGGAAGCGAAAGGCCGCGGCAGCCGCCGCCAGCCTGTTCGTGATCGCGCTGCTGCTGCGGTCTCGGGGAACTAAAGGTTCGCGCGACGTTCACAACGCTGCAGAGACGCGATAGTCTCCCGGAGTCGTTCGCTTTGAAGCATGTCGGTCACAGGTTCGCGGCAATCGGTGCCTTGCTGGTGATCGGAGCCTGTGGGGGCGGCAACGCGAGCGCGCAGGGGGTCAACGCCCCGCACCCCCGCCTGATGGTGACGCCGACCACGCTGACCGCCCTGAAGGCGCGCGGCACGAGCGATCCCGACGTCGCGAAGGTGATCTCGAACGCCGACGGGTTGGTGTCGAGCGGCATCGAGTACGGCTACGAGGGGACCGGCTACTCGGACGCCATGCCGACGCTCGGTCTCGCCTACCTCATCACCGGCAACAAGAAGTACGCGATGCCGCTGCTCAAGATGCTGGACGATCTGAACGCCAAGGCGGCCACCGGCGACGTCAGCGACATCTCGGTCGACGACACGTTCGCCTCACGCTCGGTCGGCCTGTCCGTCGGCCTGGCGTTCGACTGGGTCTATCCGGAGCTGGGCGCGACCCGCATCGCGGCCACCGTGAAGACCGTCAACGCTTACTACGACTGGTTCCTGACCGGCGACCGCGTGCTCGACAACACCGGCCCGGCTTACAGCAACTACTTCGTCGGCCACCTGCTCGGGTACGGCGCGATGGGCCTCGCCACCGACGGCGACAACCCGCGCGCCGCCGAGATCCAGAACAAGATCCTCGGCCTCTACAACGCGAACGTGCCCGACTCCTTCATGACCGGCGCCAACCAGGGCGGCTTCCCGATCGAAGGGTATGTCTACGGCGCGAACTCGTACGTGCGCACGTTCTGGTACATGCGCCTTGTCGAGACGGCGACCGGCCAGAAGATCGGCAACAGCGACAGCTGGGCGACCGACATCGTCAAGACCTTCATCGCAGCGCTGAAGCCCAACCTCTGGCAGCAGTCCGACGAGGGCGAGTACACGGGCGACTACACCGGGCTCCTGGACGCGAACCAGCTCTACACGTTCTCGGCGCTGGCGGGCGATGCGGTGGTGCGCGGTTACGGGAACTGGCTGGTTCAGAACCACGGCCAGCCGACCGGCGTGTCCAACGTGGCGACGGGCTCGGTGGATCCGGTGTCGACGCTGTTGTTCCCTCTCACCGACGCGCCCGTCGACTACCGGAACGCGCTGCCGACCTACCGGAACATCGGCGGGGCGCAGCAGGTGCTCATGCGGTCCAGCTGGGATGACAACGCGGTCTGGGCATCGTTCACCGCCAACTTCAACCGCTGGACGGGCCACGTCGGGCGGCAGACCGGCCACTTCACGATCCAGCGGGGCAGCGACTACCTCCTGGTGAACGCGGCGGAGTGGAAGCAGGAGAAGGTGTTTTCGGGCAACACGGTCACCGGCTATACGGGGCCAGGCTGGGCGGGCAACACGTTCGTCTACCCGGCGTCGGCCTGGAGCAACACGCTGAACGCGGACGACGGCCAGGGCGGTTACCTGCTCGACGGCGACGACTACGCGGGCGGCCAGGGGGGATTCAGCGACAACTTCCCGTACACGGCGTCGCAACGAAGCGATTCCAGCTACGTGAAGCTGGACGCGACCCATGCGTACCAGAACAACTTCTACCCCGACATGTACGATCAGCGGGCGGTCGTGCAGTGGGTGCGCAATTTCGCGTTCTTCGCGCCCGGCAACCTGGTCGTGTTCGATCGCGTGCGCGTCAAGTCGACGGCGATCACCTACGACCTGCGCTACTACTTCAATTCAAACTCGCCGCCGACGATCGCGGGCGGCGTCGCCAGCAGCACCATCGGTGGATCGAAGTTGTTCATGCGTCCGGTGCTGCCGGCGAACGTGTCGATCAAGACGGCCTGGCAGCAGCTCGAGAACGTGAACTTCGTGCCGCGCGTCGAGCTGCGCCCGGCGTCGGCCGCCACCACGTTCGACGCGATGACGGTGTTCACCGCGGCCGGGACCGACTTCCCCAACGCGCCCGCCGCCAACGTGATCAACAGCGACGACGGGATGATGGTCGGCGTGCAGATCATGGAACCGCAGATGGAGCGGGTCGCCATGTTCGCGCAGGCGACGACCGACAGGATCTCGGGCGGCGTCGGCTACAGCCTGACCTCCAGCGGCGCCAGGCACATGCTGTACGACATGCAGCCGGGCGCGAGTTACGGCGTCACGGCCACCTCGTCGGGCGGCGCGACGCACATCACGGTGACGGCGGGGGGCTCCACCGTCTCCGCCGACGACGCGGGTGTGCTCGGGTTCGATGTCGCGGGGACGACGGTGACGCCGCTGCCGCCGGATCCATCGCCGCTGGTCAAGGAGCCGACGCGTCCGCCGCCGCCGCTCGTGCCCGGCGAGCAGGGCGGAAACAGCAAGGGCGGCGGCGGTTGCGGGTGCGGCGTGACCGGCCGCGCGCCGGTGTCCGCGCTCGCGCTCCTGGCTCTCGGACTGCTCTGGACCCGCCGCGGCCGCCGGAAAACCCCGCGGTATGCGAAAATGGGCCAGCCATGAAACTAAACACGCCTTCGCTCCTGGTCTTTGCTGCGGCTCTGCTGGCCTCGCGTGCCGCCGCGGGCGCCTCGGTGACGATCCAGGCGGGCCAGACCTACAACCTCGGCTCCGCCGATCTCGTGCTCAACGGGGCGGACTCGCTGGACGCCAACGGCACCGTGGCCAGCCCCTGCATCATCGTGGGCAACGGCCACGCCATCATCGGCCGAGCGCTCACCGGTCACGTCAAGATCGAGAACTGCATCTTCCAGGGCCTGGGTGGAACGATGGAGACCCAGCCCGCGGTCGAGCTCACCGTGCAAGGAAGCGCCGACCTCACGATCACCGGGTCGACCTTCGACGCGTGCGGGCCGATCCGCCTGCACGTGAACGGGTCGGCGACGGCAGCGTTCACCAACAACTTGCTCAAGGACAACGGCATCGCCTACATCCAGAACGAGCTGGTCGGCTCCATGTACGTTCCGGCGTTCTTGGCCGACGGCGGCAGCTCGGCGACCAAGGTGTTCCAGGGCAACCACATCTACCGCGATGCCGCCCACTTCGAGGGCGTCAACAACTGGCTGATCGGCGGCTACGGCGACCAGTTCACCAACGTGCTCATCGGCCATCGCGGCGTCATCCGGGTCGACGGCAACCACGTCAAGGTGGTCGGAAACTTCATCAACCCGCAGTACCAGATCACCTCGCCGGACGTGGAGAACCTGGTCGTCGGCGGCAGCGACAACAACCCCGACCTGGTCGTCGAGCACAACGTCCTGCGCAGCGGCGAATGGGTGCTGCGCGAGTGCATGGGCGAGGTCCGCTACAACGTCATCGCCGACATGAATGGCCACGCGTGGGTCAAGGGTCCCCACACCTGCAACATCCACCACAACGTTTTCGTCAACTACGCCAACGAGGATCACAACTCGGAGGGCGGCATCGACATCGTCTACCTGGTCGACAACCTCAACATCTACAACAACACATTCGACGGCGGCCGCAAGATCGGCAACCTCGGGGTGCCTGCGATCCACGCCAAGATGGGCCGGGTGATCGAGCGCGTGCACAGCAACGCGTTCACGTACTTCAGCCTCGGCAACTACGCCGTGGTCGGCAACCTCGGCCCCGACACGTACGACGACAACCCGCCACCCGGCGATACTCGTCTGCACTACGCCGACTACAACCTGTTCTACAACCCGGACTCGCCGAGCGCGCCGGACTACACCATCAAGTGTGAGCCCAACGACGCGCCCCCTGCGCTCGCCGTCGGCTCGGACGGCTGCGGCAAGCACGACGTCCACGCGGCGCCCGCCTTCAAGGGGCCGCTGCCGACCGCGTTTCCGTATGACAACGCGGCCATCATGAACGGGACCACCACGGTCTCGATGATGCTGGCGCACTACCGCGATCTCTACACGCCCGCCGCCGCTAGCCCGCTGATCGGCGCCGGCGATCCGATGGGGGGCGCCAGCAACAACATCGGCGCCGTCGGTCAGGGCTCGGCGACCGATCCCAACGATCAGATCGGGACTTTCAAGCCCGGCTCCGGGGGCGGTCCCCCGCCGCTGGCGGGCGGCGGCGGATCGAGCGGGAGCGGGAGCGGCGGCAGCGGGGCCACCGGCGGCAGCGGGGCAACCGGCGGCAACGGGGCAACGACCGGCGGACCGGGAACGGCCGGCTCTGGCGGCGGGGGTAGCGGCGAAAAGGTCTCCGGCGGCTGCTGCGCGATCACGTCCGGGGAGACCCACGGCAGCTCGACCGCGGTTTTCATGGTGCTCGCCTGCCTGATCGCCGCACGCCGCTCGTTCCGCAAGCGGTGAACGGGACGCCCCGGTTCCCGGCGGACGCCCCCGGCTAGCATTTCCGAGCCGAGGGCGTCGTGGCCGTGGACAAGCGCGACGACCGTTGCGATTATCTTCACGCGCCCACCGGGCGGACGAGCTCGCTCGCGAAAGTTAAATGGGCCACGCAAAGACCATCGCACGCAATTCGCTATGGTCCCTCGCGGACAGCCTGCTGGGCATGGTCAACTCGTTCGCGTGCTCGGTGGCCGTGGCGCGCGCGATGGGGCCGGAGCAGCTCGGCTACTACAACATCGTCACCTGGATGGCGTCGATGGCGGGTTGGATCGCCGCGTTCGGCATCCCGGCGGCGACGCGTACCTTCACAGCCGAGGCGATGGGTCGCGGCGATCATGCGCTCGCGCGCGCGATCATCGCGATCACCTTCCGGATCCAGCTTTATCTGTGCGTGGCCGCGGTGGTGGTGGGCCTGGTCGTCGTCTTCGTCGCGGTGCCTCCGATCCACCGCGTGTTCGCGATCCTCGCGGTCCTCAGCATCCTTCCCATGGTCATGTATTCGATTCCGACCGCGGCAATCGCCGCCACCGAGGACCTGGCCCCGAATGTCCACGCATCGCTGGTGTCGACGGTCGTCATCGGCGTCGGTACCGCGCTGGCGCTGATCCTCGGGTGGGGGCTGCCCGGGCTGACGGCCGCGATGCTGGCGTCGCGCACCGTCGACTTCGCGTTACGACAGTGGTTCTACCGACGCATCTACGCGCGCTACCCGACGCTCCCGGTCCTGCCGCCCCTGCCGCCCGAGCTCAGGCACAAGATCATCCAGTTCTGCAAGCAGGCGTCATTCATGACCGTTCTCGAGATCTTGGTCTGGGAGCGCTCGGAGATGTTCTTTCTCCAGCACTTCTCGACGATGTCGCAGGTTTCGTTCTTCTCCCAGCCGTTCAACTGGGTGTCGCAATGGTTGCTCCTGCTCCCGCGCATCGTCGCCCTGGCCGCGGGCGCCTCGATCGCGGTCCAGCACGGGCGCGACCCCAAGGGGACCGCCGCGCTTGCGATCGGATCGACGCGCGTGCTGGCGCTGATCAGCCTCCCCGCCGCGTTCGGACTGAGCGCGCTCGCCTCGCCGGTCATCAGGGTTCTGCTCGGCGCCAAGTACCTCCCCTGCATCGCGGTGTTCGCGCTGCTTGCGCTGACAACGCTGGGCAAGGCGGTGCAGCTGCCGGCGCGCCAGCTGCTGGTCTCGACGGGGCGCCAGCATCTTCTCGTTCGGTGGGGGGTGGTGCTGTGCCTGGTGAACCTGCTCCTCGATCTGGTGCTGGTGCCGGGGCGCGGGGCGATGGGCGCGGCGATCGCGAAGAGCATCATCCTCGTCGCGGGCGGGGCGTCGATCTGGTGGATCATCGCGGTCAGCTTCGAGACGCGCCTGCCCGTGGCGGTCCTGGGCCGCATGATCGCCGCGTCTGCGGTGATGTTCGTGCTGGTGCGCGGGCTCGTGGCGGTGACGCCGCCGCTGGTCGCGCTGGTGGCCGGGCCGCCGCTCGGGATCGCCGCGATCGTCTTGCTGTTCCGGGTCCTGCGCTGTCTGGAATCCTCGGATCGGGACGTGCTGGTGGCGCTGGGGCGGAAGCTCCCCTCCCGCATGCGCCCGGCCTGGGCGGCGATGGTCGGTTTCATGTTCCCCGACACGTCGCCCGCGAGCGCCGCCCCCGGCCCCGCCACCTAGCCCAACCTTGATCAGGCAATCCGCCCGTGACACTGTTCGCGCAGTGTCGACGCCTGGTCTCGGGAGTACCCGATGAGTGCAGTGCGGCGCGCGGCCTACATGGTCGCATCCGCGCTCGACCGGCTGGGGCTGCCGCGCGCGCTGGCGGCGGCGCGCCGCCGTCAGATCTGGAAACGCCTCGGCCTGACCGTCGTTGCCTACCACCGCATAGGCGATCCGACGCGCCTCGGCGCCCTCGACCCCGAGCTGGTCGACGCCACCCCAGAGTCCTTCGAGAGCCAGATGACCTTTCTGCGAGAGAACTTCCGTCCTGTCAGCATGGACGAGGTGTTACGCGCTCACCGCGAGCGGCAAACGATGCCTCCCGACAGCGTGCTGGTGACGTTCGACGACGGCTATCGCGACAACCACGACGTCGCGTTTCCCATCCTGCAGCGCCTCGGCATCCCCGCGACGTTCTTCCTGACCACCGGCTATTTGAACGATCGCCGTCTGTTCTGGTGGGAGCGGCTCTACCTTCACCTGCAGGCCAGTCAGGCGACGGCGCTGCGCCTCGATTACCCGACCTCCGAGGTGCTGGACCTGTCGACGCCGGCCGCGAAAGCCAAGACCAAACGGCACCTGACCAAGATCGTGAAGGACCACTACGCGCTCGACCTCGAGCGCTTCCTCGACGGGGTGACAAGCGGGTGCGGCGTGTCCTGGAGCGAAGACGAGAGCCGGCGTCACGGCGATGGTGTCTTGATGACCTGGGACAACGCGCGCGCGATGCGCGCCGCCGGCATGAGCATCGGCTCGCACACGAGCAGCCACCGCGTCCTGCAGACACTGACCCCGGCGGACCTGGCGCATGAGCTCCGCGCGTCGCGCGCGGAGCTGACCCGCCAAATGGGCGAGCCGGTCACGACGATCGCGTACCCGGTCGGGAGATCGATCGCCGGGCTCCCGGCGGTGCGGCAGGCGCTCGCCGAGGCCGGCTACGAGCTCGGCTTCACGGCTGTGGGGGGCATCAACCGACCACCGCCCGACGACGATGCGTTCGACCTTCGCCGTCTCATGATCGACCGCGAGCTTCCCGAGGAGTGGACACGCTGGCGCGTCGCCCTCCCGCTTCTCAATTGATCAGGCCGCCCGCGGCGACGATGGTCAGCGGCCGGGTTCGCCGAACAGGGCCGGCGTTCCCTTCCCCCAGACGAGATCGCTGCGCAGGCTGACGAACACGTACTGATACGCCAGGCTGGAAACAGCGAATCCGGGCGCCAGGCCGCCGCGCTGGGAGACCACCGAGTAACTCGCCACGGCGGACAGAGGAACTTTCGGGAATCTGTAAGTCAGGGACGCTCCGCCCAGGAGCTGATCGTAGGCCCGGGCGAGGGAGCCGTTGGTGTCCGCGATCCGGGCGTAGAGGTACCCCCCGAAGCCGGACGCGATCACCCGCTCGTTGCGCGTCAGCGGAACGGCGAGACGGGCGATCGCCGAGTCGCTCACCATCGCAGCGCCGAGATAGGCATTCGCCGCCGGCGTCTGCGTCACGGTGAGCGACGCGAACCACGGCACGCTGTTGTAGTTGAGCGAGGCGATGGCCGCGGGCGACAGCACCGCCGTGCCCTGGGGACGAAGCTGGTAACTAATCGCGGGTCCGGCTTGCAATGACGTCGACCAGACCGGCGACAGGTCGTGGCGCCAGCCGGCGAGCAAGCGAGCGATCAGATATTGGCCCGCCGGGCGCGGCATCGCGCCATTGGCCTCGTACGTGGTGGAGCTGTCAGCGACGTCGGCCTCGCCGCTGAACGCATCGCGGCCGACCTCCCGCTCCCCGCGCGCGGCGAGCGACAGGACGAGCGTCCGCGGCAGCGGCGCCGGCATGTTGTTGACGGCGTTGGCGGTCGAGTCGAGGTAGCGGAGGTATGTGGCCATCAGGGCCTCGGAGTATTTCCAGCGCGGGCTCGGGCGCAGCTCGAGGACCTCGGTTGCGTTCGTCGTGAAGTAGTGCGCCGAGCCCGCCACGACCGACTCCGGGACGAAGGTACCCGCGTTGGCGACGTCTATCCCCGACGAGCGGGCCAGGGCTCCGTTGGCGCCGAGACTGAGCGTCCACAACGGCGACGGCGTGATCGTGGAAAGCCAGCCGAACGAGTTGGAGAGCGTGTCCGGGTAGCGCTTCTGCATGTACTTGCTGTAGGCGAGGCCGTACGACAGAACGTGCGTGACCCGGAGGCCGTCGTAGCGAAGCCGCGCGTTGCCGCCCACCAGCGTGAAGGTGTCGCCGTAGTGCTGGCCCGTGGCAGACACGTTGTCCGAAGCGCCCCCCCCCGCGTTGGGCGCCAGCTCGTAGACCATGTCGGCGCGCGCCGGAGCCACCGCGAGAAGGCAGGCGACGAGGACGCCGGAAAGGAGGCGCGGACACCCGATCATTCGCGCCATCACGCTAGCACAGGCGCGCCGCGCTTTAAGGGCGGCGTTCGGCGTACCAGGCGATGGTCCGGCGAAGACCCTCCTCGAACGACACCGCCCCGGTGTAGCCGAGCCGAGTCCGCGCCTGCGAGACGTCCGCGAGCGAGTGCTTCACGTCGCCAACCCGGCGCTCGGCGTACGTGATCGGGATCGGCCGGCCCAGCGCCTCACTGATGAGCTTGACCACGTCGTTGAGGGTGGTCGCCACGCCGCAGGCGACGTTGAACACACGGCCCGACGCGCCGGTGGCCGGCGCGACGGCGGCGGCCAGGTTGGCCTCGACCGTGTTGTCGATGTAGCAAAAGTCGCGCGACTGCGTGCCGTCTCCGAAGATGGTGACGCCCTGCCCTGCCAGGCCCGCGGTCACGAAGCGCGGGATGACCGCGGCGTACTCCGACTTCGGATCCTGGCGGGCGCCGAAGACGTTGAAGTAGCGGAGGGTAACGGTCTCGAGCCCGTAAGCCCCTGCGAACACCGCGCAGTAGTGCTCGCCGGCCAGCTTGCCGACCGCGTAGGGCGACAGCGGCGCCGGGCTCATGGTCTCGACCTTGGGCAGCGTGGGCGTGTCGCCGTAGGCGGACGAGGAAGCGGCGTAGACCAGGCGGCGCACGCCCGCCTTCTTGGCCTCGTGAAGAACGGTCAGGGTGCCGGCGATGTTGACGTCGTTGCTGGAGATCGGATCGGCCAGCGACCGGGGCACCGACGGGATCGCGGCCTCGTGATACACGACCTCGACCCCGGCGCAGGCGCGCGCCACGGTCGCCGCGTCCCGGATGTCGCCCTCGATGAGCTCGATGTCGGCGGCCACCTCGGCCAGGTTCTCCCGCTTGCCCGAGAAGAAGTTGTCGAGGACGCGAACCTTGTCGCCCCGCTTCAGCAGGGCGCGCACGATCGACGAACCGATGAACCCGGCGCCGCCGGTGATGAGGTACGAGCTTGGCATGTCGGCAACCTATCCGAACGCAGGCACGGCAAACAAGTTCCCCGAAGATTCTTTGGTAGTATCCGCCGGCCCCGTGGACTGGAAATCGACACTCAACATGCCCCGCACCGAGTTCCCGATGCGCGCCGACCTGGCGCGCCGGGAGCCGGAATGGCTCGCCCGCTGGGCGAAGGAACGGCAATACGACCGCATTCTCGAGGCGCGGCTGCGCGACGAGGCCCCCGCCTACGTCCTGCACGACGGGCCGCCCTACGCCACGGGCGCCATCCATTACGGCACCGTGCTCAACAAGGTCCTGAAGGACATCGTGGTGCGCTCGCAGCTCATCATGGGCCGGCGGGCGGTGTTCCGGCCGGGCTGGGACTGCCACGGCCTGCCCATCGAGCAGCAGGTCGAGAAGGCGCTGGGCAAAGACGCCCGGGGCCTGGACGCGGTCGCGTTCCGCGAAAAGTGCGAGGAGCACGCGCTGAAGTTCGTCGACATCATGCGGACGGAGTTCAAGCGCCTCGGCTGCGTCGGGCACTGGGAGGATCCCTACCTGACGCTGGCGAAGGACTACGAGGCGACGATCGCGCGCCAGCTGGCCGGGTTCGTGGCCAACGGGCTCGTCTACCGCGACAAGAAACCGGTGCACTGGTGCTGGACGCACAAGACCGCGCTGGCCGAGGCGGAGGTCGAGTACGAGGACCACGCCTCGCCGTCGATCTACGTGCGCTTCCCGATCGTCGGTGACGTCGGCAAGGCCGACCCGCGGCTGCGCGATCGGAAGGCCGCCTTCGTCATCTGGACGACGACGCCCTGGACGCTGCCCGCGAACCTGGCGGTCGTCGCCAACCCGGAGCTGGACTACGTCGCGATCCCACGCGACGGCGAGTACCTGATCGTCGCGACGGGGCTGGCCGAGGCGTTCCTCGCCGCGACCGGCATCGCCGCGCCCAAGGAATCGTGGATCGCGATCTCGCGGGACGGCCTGCGCGCGCTCGAGGGCGTCACGTACACGGCGCCCTATCCGCGCCCGGGGGGCGACGCGAAGCTCGACTACCGGCTCTGGTTCGCGCGCCACGCGACGCTCGAGGCGGGCACGGGCCTGGTGCACACGGCACCCGGACACGGCGCGGAGGACTACATCGTCGGGCGCGAGCACGGTCTCGAAATCTTTGCGCCCGTCGACGCGAACGGGCAGTTCGCGGGGGCGGTGGACCTGCCGAACTGGATGGGCAAGCGCGTCTTCGACGCGAACCCGGAGATCGTCACCGATCTCGCGGCGCGCGGGCTGCTGCTGAACAAGCCCGGCGAGACGGTGCGCCACCAGTACCCGCACTGCTGGCGCTGCCACAACCCGATCATCTTCCGCGCCACCGAGCAGTGGTTTGCGCGCCTCGGCCACGCGAACGACGAGCGGTCGCTGCGCCACCGCGCGCTCGCGGAGATCACGAAGACGCAGTGGATCCCCGCCTGGGGCGAGAACCGCATCCGCGGCATGATCGAGGCCCGCCCGGACTGGTGCCTGTCCCGCCAGCGGGTGTGGGGTGTGCCCATCCCGGCGTTCCGCTGCGGCGGTTGCGGGAAGGATCTGCTCGACAGCAAGGTTATCGAGCACGTGGCCGACATCTTCGCGCGCGAGGGTTCCAACGCCTGGTTCGCGCGTCCGGCCAGCGAGCTCTTGCCCGCGGCGACGCTGCCCTGTTCGTGCGGCGGTCCCTGGGAGAAGCAGCACGACATCGTCGACGTCTGGTTCGAATCGGGCGTGTCGTGGGCGGCGGTCGCCGAGGACAAGCTGGTCCCGGCCGGCGAGAAGGTCGACCTCTACCTGGAGGGCGCCGACCAGCACCGCGGCTGGTTCCACTCGTCGCTGCTGACGTCGGCGGCGACGCGCGGGCAGGCGCCCTACAAGGCGGTGCTGACGCACGGCTGGGTGCTCGACGAGCGCGGGCGGCCGTATTCGAAGTCCGAGATCGCCAAGGCCCGCGCGGCCGGCGCGAAGATCAGCTACGTCGATCCGGCGGTGTGGATGGAGAAGAACAGCGGCGAGCTGTTGCGTCTGTGGACCGCGGCGGCCGACTACCAGGGTGACGTCGTCTTCTCCGACGGGATCCTCGCGCAGCTGGGCGAGTCGTACCGCAAGATCCGGAACACCTGCCGTTACATGCTGTCGAACCTGTTCGACTTCGTGCCGTCGCGCGACCGGCTGGAGGATCACGAGCTGCGCGAGCTGGACCTGCTGGCGCTGGGCGTGCTGCGCGAGCGCGACCACCAGATCTTCGATGCCTACCGCCGCTACGCCTTTCACGAGGTCGTACGGATGATGAACGACTTCGCGATCACGCTGTCCGCGGAGTACCTGGACCCCATCAAGGACGCGCTCTATTGCGAGGCGCCCGCGTCGCGCGTGCGGCGCAGCGTGCAGACGACGCTGTACGAGATGATCCGCACCGTGTCGCTCTGGATGGCGCCGATCCTCTGCTTCACCGCGCAGGATGTGGCCGACGAGCTGGGACGCGCCACCGGCGAGCCCTTCGACGTGCACGGCGCGGTGCGCGTGGTCGACCTGGGCGAGAAGCTCGGTAACCCGAACAAGCGCTGGACGGACGAGATCCGGCCGCGGCGCGAGGCGATCCTCCAGCAGCTCGAACCGTTCCGCGCCGCGGGACACAAGTCGCTGGAGGCGCGCGCGCGCGTGACGCCGACGGCCGCGGAGCGGCCCCACTGGCAGTGGAGCCTGGCCCACCTCGCCGAGCTGTGCGTGGTGTCGCGCGTCGAGCTCGACCCCGCCGACGCGGCGCCCGGCGCGGAGACGCGCATCGTCGTCGACGAGGCCCCCGGCCCGACCTGCCCGCGCTGCTGGCGCCGCACCGGCGAGGCCGCCGGCCCGAGCGCGCCCGACCCGAACCTTTGCCTGCGTTGCGCCGCGGTCGTACGAGACATAAAAGAGAAGGGACCATCGTGACCGACGCTCCCGCCCCCACCGCCCGGCGCAAGTACACGCTGTTCACGATCTTCATGGTCATCAGCCTGGTCCTGGACCAGTGGACCAAGGTGCTCGCGCGCACGCACCTGCGCCCGCGCATCAGCCCCAAGGTGATCATCGACGGGTATTTCGACCTGCGTTACGCCGAGAACCCGGGCGTCGCGTTCAGCATGCTGCAGAACATCTCCGGGGGACGCCTCTGGCTGACGTTGCTGGCGATCGGCGCGTTCATCCTGGTGCTGTATTACCTGCGCAAGACGCCCGTCGAGAACACGCGCCTGCACGTCGCGCTCGGGCTGGTCGGCGGCGGCGCCATTGGCAATCTGATCGACCGCGTCGCCTACGGGAAGGTCACCGACTTCATCGTCTGGAAGGTCGGCGTCCACGAATGGCCGGCCTTCAACGTCGCCGACGCCGCGCTGTGTGTCGGCGTCGGGCTGATGGTGCTGGACATGATCCTCTCCTCGCGCGCCGCACGAAAAGCGGAGTCGAAGGCGCCCGCGAAGGGGTAGCGATGTTTCCAACTCTGTGGACGCTGCGGTTCGGCGGACGGGAGGTCGCGCTCCACAGCTATGGAATCCTGATCGCGATCGGCCTGGCGGCGGGCATCGCCCTCGCCTACCGGCAGGGACGCCGCCAGGGACTGGACGGGGGCCGCGTGCTGGACGCCGCGTTCTGGATGATCGTCGCGGGGCTGGTCGGGTCGCGGATCGTCTACGGCCTCGTCAACGCCGGCGAGTTCACGCGCGTATGCCTTCAGGGCGGCGGCGCGCCGCGTTCGGCGGGAGCGGTGCTCTCCGACTGCGGGCGCATCTTCGCCATCTGGCAGGGCGGCCTGGTGTTCTACGGCGGCGTGGCGGGCGCGGCGCTGGTCGGCTGGCGCTTCTGCAGGCGTGAAGGCTGGGGCTTCGGGATGTTCGGCGATCTGTTCGCGCCCGCGCTGGCCCTCGGTCACGCGTTCGGCCGGCTCGGCTGCTTCGCCTCGGGCTGCTGCTTCGGCAAGGCGACGGCCGGCTCCTGGGGCGCGGCGTTTCCGCGCGGGTCGGTCGCGTTCGACACGCTGGCCACCCAGGGCACGATGGGCCCCGGCTGGCAGGTGACGCCGCCGCTTCACCCGACGGAGCTGTACGAGGCGTTCGGCGAGGTGCTGATCTTCGTGGTGCTGCTGATCCTGCGCCCGCGCCTCCGCCGCCAGCCCGGAACGCTGCTCGTGACCTACCTCGGCCTCTACGCCCTGCTCCGCTTCGTCGTCGAGATGTTCCGCGGCGA
>Ga0070689_100001038_pt1 | contig 17426 bp, 9 predicted proteins | sample KBSS23HmetaG_FD_64669 | JGI IMG/M metagenome (GOLD analysis project Ga0070689, IMG submission 64669) | Switchgrass rhizosphere microbial communities from Kellogg Biological Station, Michigan, USA - KBS S2-3H metaG | ecosystem: Host-associated > Plants > Roots > Rhizosphere ...
TCTCCGTCGCGACCTGGAAGGAAAAAGCCTCGCTGTGCTTGATCGCCGGGCCGCCGTTGAGACCGAGACAAGGAATGCCCAGAACGGTGAAGTACACCGTCAACACCTCGCCTTCCTTGCCACCAGGGAAGTCACCGGGTGCCTTGTGGACAGCGGTCACGGCACTATCCGGAAAGGTGGCGGCGTAAAAGCGCGCCGCCTCCTGCGCGTCCTTGTTGAACCAGAGGCAGATCGTGTTCTTTGGCGTCATGCTGGGAAGCCTCGCGCGCCCCGGCGTGCACGTCACCAGAGAATCGCCTAGCCCGGCGCGATACTCTGGCTGACCGACCGCCCGTCCGACGGACCCGCGATCAGTATTTCACCAGCACAACGTACGCGACGAGGATGCAGTCAGCTCACGGCCCCGTCAGTTCAGGTAGATATTGTGGCCGATCGTGTCGGAGCCGGCGAGCATGACGCAGGCGTGCTTCGTGACGTCGTGGTCGTTCCCGTCGATCATGTCGCCATACTTCCGGTGCGGGTAGACCTCGACTTGCGGGATCGTCACCCGGAAATTCACGCCGAGGCGCCGCTGGTCCTTCGTCACGTTCGGGAGAGAGCCGTGCATCACGCGGTCGGTGAAGATGAAGAACTGGCCAGCCTTCACCGTCAGCGTCACGATCTCCGCCCCGTCCTCGTCGGGATCGAAGATGGTTTCGTTGGCGAAGCGCCTGCCCAGCTCCTCGAGCCGCGCCGCGTCGCCGGTGCGAGCCAGGTTGTCCTTGAAGAGCCGGCCGAACTCGGACTCGAAGAGCGGGATCTTCCGAACGGGATATTGCTTCTTGTGCGTGCCGGCCGCGATCTGCACGGCGCCGTTCGCGACCGTTGCTTCGTCGAGCGCGAACCACACCGAGACGTTGAACAAGTCGGCGTAGACCTCGTACGTGGGCGGCGGCATGAGCGCGGGTTTGCAGAGGCCGTACTCTTCGCCGGCGAAGAGGCTCGATTGATGCCAGCCCAGCCTGCTGTCGCCAGGCTCCTTGTTGAAGATCGACGAACGCCAAACCAGCAGGTTGGGCCCCAGCAGGCTCGTGACGCGATCGATGACCTGGGGCCGCTGCACCATGTTCAGCAGGTTGCGGTAGTGCAAGTGCCAATCGCGATGGGTCACGCGGTTGTAGATGGGCGAGAACGGCTTCGCGCAGATCTTCTCGAAGGTGTGCCGCAGCGCCGCGAGCGACTCGGTGTCCACCGCGTCGAACGGCCCGACGTAACCTTTGTTCTGAAAATGCTCCTGCTCTGTCTGGGTGAGTGCGAATGAGTTCATGATCTTCCACCATCGATGTTGGGGGATTTCCAATCGGGCGATGTGTACTCGAGCCATTTGGCCGTCGCCTCCGCGGCGCCGGCCCCCAGGATCTCGCTCACGAGGAAGAGCGACGCGTCCAGCCCTGCAGAGATGCCCGCAGAGGTGACGATGTTGCCGTCTCGTACGAACCGGTTGCCTACCTTCAAGGCGATGCTCGGATCCAGCCGCTGAAGGGCTTCGAGATCGCTGGCGTGCGTGATCGCACGGCGCCCGCGGAGGAGCCCGCGGTCGGCGAGGAACAGGGCGCCGGAGCACACCGACAGGATCCAGCGCGCGCCTTTGGCCGCCACCCCGATCCACTCCATCAACGCCCTGTCTTGGGCGATGACCGGTTCGACGCCCGAGCCGCCGGGGAGAACCAGGACGTCCGGCCTGGCGGCCGCGTCCAGACGCGTCGGGCGGACGACCAACCCGTTGCGCGCAACCACTTGCTCCTTGCTTGCCACCACCCTGACGGCAAAAGCGCCGGGGACGATCCGGCTCCCGGCCAGAGAGAGCACCTCGAACGGCGCCGCGAAATCCAGCACCTCCACGTCATCGAAGAGGACGATATCCACGGCGAGCGGATGGTTTTCGGACCGAGCTTGCATCGTATGGCCTCGCTGCTTTCCTGGTTCAGGTCTCGACGGTGCTCGAGCACGCCGACCCGGCGATCCGATCACTGTCGATTTTTCGCTCGAACCATCGTGGATATACCGCAACTCATCTGGAAGCGCCGAACGCTACGGCGTTCGGCCCAGCCCGTCGGCGCGCGCCCACATGTACACGCCCGCCTCCACCTTGCCTGCCACGCGCGCGTAGTCCGGGAGCTCGCCGAACGGCGTGAAGCCGAGCAAACGCCATATCTTCTCCGCCCGCGAGCCTTTGCGAACATCCATGGTCAGCACGTCGACGCCGATCTCCCGGCAACGCTCGGCCAACGCCTTCACGCCCCCGTCGAGCACCCCCTGGCCTCGGTACTCGGGTTGGATGATGCACTTCGACAGCTCCGCGATGTGCCGGCAGTTGGGCTGGGCGTTCTGCGAGAGCAGCAGCATGGCCACGACCGACTCGTTCGGAGCGCGGACGAGGAGCAGGTCCTTGCGTCGGAGGCGAATGTCCTGAGCGAGCTCATCGAAAAACCCCTGGCTTTCGCCGTTTTCCAGCGGCGCGGGAAACCCAATGACGGTCTCCGTCTCCAGGACGGCATTGAACAAGCGGCGGATCTGCACCAGATGGTGGCCATCCAGCGTGGTGACCCACTCGTAGAGAAACCCCTTGTCGTCGGTTCTTGCGGTCGTCATGCGAGATGCCTTTCCGGCCGTTCTGCGTTGCTCGTGGCGACCTGGAGCGAACGACTCGCCTGCGCGATGTTCTCGTACATGCCGTAAAAGAGCTTACAGGTGTGATCGACCGCGAAGAGGGCCTCCTGCTGCTTTTGCTCGGTGTCGCAGAGGTCTCCGACGAGGTCTATCCCCTGCTGGACGTGCCCCACGTCCTCTTTCTGGTGCACCGAGAAGAAAAGGCTGTCCTGGGGCTTGATGCCATACCGCGCGCCCAGCAGCGTGTGACGCGCTTCGCCCGCCTTGGTCTCCAGGTTCTGCCCTTCGCTCGCGATCATCACTGCCGCCGCGCCGATGTGATAACGCGACGGGTCCCGAACGTGCTCCAATCGATATTCGATCAGCTCGCGCGTCGCGGGGAGCGGGGTGGCCGCGTCGCGCTCCGCGTCCGATATGCCAAGCGCCCGAATGAAGTCGCGCATCAGCTCGACGTGGTTCTTCGTCTTGGAGAGCCGCCCGGTCTCCTCTTCGTAGAGGTTGTGGAGCAGCAGGCGTTTGTGTCGCGCATGCGGACAGTGAAAGAAGAGGTGCTCCACGTACGACAGGAAATGTTTGGTGAGCTGATACCCCTGGAGCGTCATGAACCGAAGCAACTTCAGGTTGGGCTCTCCCACCATCAACTGTATGAAGATGGGGTGGCTCAGCGTGATGTTCTTCTCCAGTGTCTGGCGGAGCGAGACCTTGAAGTCGTTCTTGGAGAGCATGTCCGATTCTCCTACCTGTCGCTTCCAGCGAAGAAATTCCGTCCGGAGCTAGACGTGACCAGCCCGCGCCAGGCGAAGGGAGGAGATCGTGTCCCCGTGGCTCGCGTGGCGGCGGTCGGCGATGCCGAAGTCCCGCAGATCCTTGTCCATGTCCATCGGCTCGTAGACGAGGACGCGTAGACCCTGCGACGTGCGGCAGATGACCCGGCAGTCCGGCCGAGCGTTGGTCGCGAGCTGGGCGAGGATCTCGTGCTTCGGCTTCGCGAGCAGCGCGATCACCACCGCGTCGTAATCGAGGGCGTCCATCAGAGAACCGTCGGCGCAGTGGACGCGGATCGGGTCGCTCAGGCGCAGTCGCGCGAGGAACTTGCGCGAATGCTCGACCGCCATCGGGTCCAGATCGACGCAGTCCACCTGCGCTCCGAGCCGCTGATGAAACAGGATGGCACTGACGGGGACCGGACCCGACCCGATGAAGAGGAGTCGCTTGACCGGCTGCTTGCCCAGCAAGTCGACTTCTCGGTCGATCAGCCGGCGAAAACGTTGCACCAGCGGATAGGTGTCGATCGTCCCCGGAGAGCCGACGCTGTCGGCGAACCGACGCTCGAGCTCCGTCTCCCAGCGGCAATAGGCGATTTGTTGCAGGGCGATCAGCTCCGGCGTGAGCCCCGAGAGAAAGACCTGCGCACCGAGCATCTCGGTGTCGAGGGCGAAGATCGTCTCCTCCATCGCTCGGATGTGCGCGTCCAGCTCGCTGAACTTCCAGATGACGTGCCGCGTCCGTTCGAGCGATTGTCGCAGCTCGTGAAAGTGGCGGACGGTCACCGGCGACGGTCCCGCCAAAGCTCCCACGGAGGCCGCACCATCGCGAAGCCCCGGATCGATGACTTTTCCGAAAGACGTCGACGCAATCGCTGTGCTCATGAGGTTTTCACGCCTTGGTTCTCGTTCCTTGATCGAAGACGGTGGTACGCGCGACGTCTCAGACTTCGGCGGATTCGATGTCGGGCTGGAACTGCGCGGCGATGCGCCGCCGGTCGAGCTTCAGGTTCGGTCGAAGGAGCCCGTTTTCGCGCGTGAAGGCGACGTCCGTGAAGATGACGGTGTCCACGCTCCGAATGGCGCGCTGCTTCTTGAGATTCTCGACGAAGGCGTGAATGCGCGCGCGAGCCTCGGCGTCTTCCGGCACCTTGGGTAGAATGACGGCCGCGAGAGAGAGGCCGCCTGGCCCGCCGAGGACGACCGACTTGGCGATGTCCGGGTGCGCGTCGATCGCGGCTTCGACCGCTTCGGGGTGGATCTTCTCGCCCCCCGCGGTGACGATGATTTCCTTTTTCCGGCCGACGAGGTAAAGATAACCGTCTGCATCGAAACGGCCGATGTCACCGGTGGCGATGCGATTGTCGCCGAGGAACGTCCTCTGGGTCTCCTCCGGCGTGGCTTCGAAGTAGCTCGCCGATTGCATGTGCTCTCGACGGATGATGATCTCGCCGTCCGGCGCGAGCTCGATCTGGGAGCCGGGCAGCGGCCGGCCGACGGAGCCGAGCTTTCGAGCCGTGGGCAGATTGACCGCGATGGGGCCGGTCTCGGTGAGCCCATACGCTTCGAACAGCGGCAGTTGCATGCGCGCGAACAGGTCCAGCGTCGAGCGCTTGATGGGCGCCATGCCCGTCACCATGAACCGCATGCGCCCACCGAGCGCCTCGTAGGCCTGCTTGAAGACGAGCCGCGCCAGCTTCGCTCGCGCGGCCGGATGGGGGACGCGCTGGATCGCGGCACCCGCCCCCCACGCGACCGCCCTCTTCCACGCCGGCAAATTGTGGAAACGCGTCTCGATGGCCTCGTAGAGCATCGGTGGAGCGATGAGGATCGTCGGCTTCAGCTCTTTCAGCGCGAGAAACAACCGCGGCGGATCGGCGAGGATCAGGTCGAAGCCGTACCAGAGCGCCGCGTAATACATCATCCGCTGCTGAAAGCTCGAGATGGGCAGGAACAGCAGCAGGCAGTCGTCGGGCTGCGGCGCGACCGCCTCGGTGAAGGCGGCCACGCTCGTCTCGATCCCCTTGCGATTCAAGACCATTCCCTTCACGCCGCCCACCGACCCGGACGAGAAGGTCAGCCAGGGTTGATCGAAGCTGTCGGGCCCGGGTGGGGCGTCCTCCGTCGCCGCCCGGACGCGGCTGTTGTCGCCGCCGTCCATCGAGGCGACGAAGGTGTCTTCCGGCGGCTGCTTCGCGCGCTCTCCTTCCGTGACCAGCAGAAGGGACAGCGCGTAGCGGTCGCGCAGCTCTCGACAGCCGAGCGCCGCGAAATCGTCGGTAAAGGCCACCGACACCGCGCGGAGCTCGAGGAGCGCCAGATCGTGGACCAGCCATGGGTACGAGTTGGGGGCGCGGATTCCCACACGCATTCCCGGCCGCACGCCCCAGGACTTCAGCACGTCGCACGTCGCCCGCACATCGGCGAGCACGGTCTCGAACGAGCGCCGAACCACACGCGCGCCCTCGAAGGACGTCACCGTGTGGTCCTGCGTCTTCAGGCGGGAGAGCAGGGTCGCTAGTTCCATGAAAGGTTCGTTCACTCCATCCGAAAGGACATCAGACCCTCAATTCGACCGACCATATGCGGAGCCCATTTCCCGATGCGTCAAGCGGGCAACGTCGCGGCGTTCGATCGGGCGCTCGTGGTCCCGCCGGAGCTCGGCGCGACGGCCTCGACGGGCGCCGACCGCGGCGATTCGAAGAAGCGCTCGATGACGCCGGCCACCAGGTCCGCGTTCTCGAAGAGGCTGTAGTGGGTCCCGCCGCGGATCTCGACGTAGCGGCCCACGGGCAGCCGCCTGGACACGGCGCGGGACATTCCAGGCGACGCGATCTGGTCGAGCTCGCCGCCGATGAAGAGCACGGGGATCGCCACCTGTTTGAGCGCGGCCGCGATGTCGTACGTCATGTAGTCGACGACCTGCCGACTGTAATTGCGCGTGCTTTGGACGTCGCAGAAGGGCTGGATGAACGTCGAGCGCAGGTCACGGTTCACTCGACCGAGCACGTTCCCTTCTTCGTCCTCCGTGGATTCGTTCAGGAACATGGCGTCCATGAAGCCCTTCACGAGCGACGCCATCTCCGGCTGCCGATTCACCATCTGGCACATCCCGAGGACCTTGCCTTCGAACGGCGTCTCCAGCTTGCTCAACCCGGACAGCGGCTTGAATGCCCCCGCGAGCAGCACCATCGCCGGCGCGATCGTCGGTCGCCGCTTGACGAGCTCGAGGCCCACCTTGGCACCGGTGCACCAGGCCACGATCCGGCACTCGCGGATCCCTTCGGTGTCGAGGATGCGTTCCAGCTCGATCTCCTGGTCCGTCAACGTGAACGGGCGAGCGAGCTGGCCATACGTGCCGCGCGGGCTGTAGTACACGACGCGGTGACGCTCGAGCAGGCGCGCGAGGAGGCGGGTCCATACGGTGATCCCCTGCCCCATCGCGTTGATGCACACGACCACCGGCCCTCGGCCACCGATTCGGTATTCGAGCGGGCCGCCGCCGTCGTCGCACGCGATGGATCGGGGCTCGAGCGTTTCGACCGAGCGCGCAGCCGACTGGCTCGCCACCTCCCTCGCGGCGGTCCACGCCGACGCCACCCGTGCGACGAGCGCCGCTTCGTCTTTCTCGTCGAAGACGGGGCGCACGAAGCCCTCTCCCGCGGCCTCCACCGCGCGCGCCGCGTCGAAGACCTTCGGCTGCGTCAGGTAGCACGCGAATGCGGCGGTGTACGCGCGGAGCAGAGAGTCGACCGGCGACGCGGGCCGACGCGTCGCGCCCGACGATTCCAGCTTCAAGCCCGTGAGTGAGGCGAGGCAGCGCGCCCATCGCTCCAGGGGGACGCCTTCGGGGGCCGTGACGTGGAAGACTCCGCTCGCCGGCCGCGGGCTCCGCGCGATCCGGATCATCCAGTCGAGGGCCGCCTCCACGGGGAGGACGTTCGGGCCGGCCCCCGGAACGGACGCCAGGTGGAGCGCGTTGTGTCGGAGGTAATCGGCCGACTTGTTGTCGAGGAGCGCTTCGAAGTCGAGCAGCGTGCGGAGGAATGCCTGGATTGAGCCGGCAGGGTGCTCGCCGGCGCCGAGCGCGCCGCCCACCAGCATCGACGTCCGAAAGATCCGCAGAGGAAAGCCGGCCCGCTGGCACCACGCCGCGACCTCTCTCTCTGCAGCACGCTCCGCCACCTCGTCCGGATTGTTCGCGGCCGGAGGGTCGGCGAGGATCTCTTCCGGGACGGCTCCGGTCATCGCGCCGGCGGCGTACGCGCTGCCGACGAAGTGGACGACGCCCACCGGACGGCCGCGCAGGGCACCGTGCAGTCTATCGAGCGCCTCCGAGCCGGGCGCGTCGGCGGCCGGCGCGCTGAATCCCTGCGTCGGCCCGATGATCCAGATATCGTCGAGTCGATCGACGCCGTCGAGGCCGCGGGGCGGCGCGGCCTCCGGCGCGAGGCACGCGTCCTTCGCCCAGCACAAGATCCGATCGTCGCCATGCGCCAGCCGCGCGGCGAGGAGCCCGCCGAGATACGTATCTCCCCCTATGACGAGAACCGACTTCGGCATGTGCATCCTCAGCAGTGTTCCGGCGCCCGCGTCGTTCGGCGATGTCGCGCTCAAGTCGCTTTCGTAGCTTCGCGCCAGCCCCGCCCGCGAGGCGGCCCGAACAGGCGCACGGCGTTGTCGTGAAGAATGAGTCGGAGCTGCACGGCGTTGTACTCGTCGCGCGTCGCGCTCCGGAAGAGCTCCACGTGGTCAGCCTGCGTGCCGTCTTCGCGAAATACTGGCCAGTCGGTGCCGAAGAGGACTTTGTGGGCAATACCGGCACGCACGAGCCGGTGCAGATCCGACGCTTCCATATCGTGGGCCATCGACTGGAAGCCGCTGATGTCCGCATACACGTTCGGGCGGAACGCGCACTGCATCACGCACTCGTCCACGTGGGCGGTCGCAGCATGGGCGAGGATGAACTTGACGGTCGGGAACGCGCGCGCCGCAGCCTCGATAAAACACGGCCGCGCATACTCGAAGTCGAGGTTCGACGTGGTCGGCCCCATGTGTACGAGGACGGGGACGTTCGCCGCCGCGCATATCTCGTAAAAGGGATACAGCGCGCGGTCGTCGGTGCGATAGCCGCACGGCGGGTAGAGCTTCAGCCCCCGAAACCCGAATTCATGGATGCCGCGCTCGAACAGCGTCAATGCATCCTTGCCCCAGCGCGGGTCCACGCCACCCATGACATGGAAGCGCCCCGGGTGGCGCTGGAGGATCTCGTAGTGCAGTTGGAACATCTCGGCGATGCTGAAATCGAAGTCGCGCATGCAGTACGTGAAATCGGGCAGCAGGAGGACCGTCCACGCGATGCCCGCCTCGTCCATCTGGCGCAACAGCTCGTCGCACTGGTGATCCTCCAGCGACGCCATGTACCGATCGGTGAGGCGTTCGACGCTGGTCGGAAGGCCCGTGGCCTCGTGCATCGCCGCCACGTTGCGCACCGCGCCGTCCACGAACGTTCGAGAAATGAAACGGCGCGACGACACGTGGCAGTGCGCGTCGACCACGTCGAGATTGCGAACGGGCGATTCGAGCTCGGTCATCGTGCTTGCTGCTCCCACAGTTCGCGAGCGACCCGCCCGAGCTCCACCAGCTCGCCGACCGTCTTGAGGGCGGCGAACCGCTCTTGTAGCGGCTCGACGTCGATCGGGTAGCTCTCGATGAAGCGGCCCACGATCATCACCATCGTGAGCGAGTCGAGGCCGAGCTGGCGGAGCGTCGCCGACGGGGCGAGCTGCCTCGCCTTCTTCGGCGGCACCGACTCGCGGATGATGGCGAGCAGCTCCCTATCGAGATCGTCCGGTCGAGACATGCAGTAATCCCCCGCGCGACGCAATCCAGCGCCGTCGCCCCCCCTCACGCGCGAGAGCATCTCCCAACGAGCGATGTCCGAGCAACCACTATTTTTTTAATTCGACACACGCGGGTGAGACCGCGGTTCCACAACAACCTAGGATTCGAAATCGATTCGCTTTCCACTGAGTCAGTGTCGCCTGGCGCGAAGCGGAGCCGGTGGCGAAGCTCATTCGTAAACGTGACGCGACGGGGCGCAGGCGCGCGGAACGAGCGCGATCGACCTTTCGCGCACGCGCGTCGCGCACGCGCGCGTGCGCGATCCTTAGAGGCGACATCGAGGTCCTCGCTCGCCTCGCGTCGAGGTCGACAACACCGAACCGCCGCGCCCGCGTGAAATGCGAAATACGCAAAGGCATCCGGGGGATACGGAGGCGGACGACAAATACGAAAATACCCGTGACATCGAGCAGGATGAGCTACAGAAGAACATTCGCATACGACCTGGTTACTGGTAGGGTGCCCCGCCAATATGGGCATAAGTGCTCCGGCGATAGCCAATGACCTCGTCGAATTGCTCGAACGGAGGGCGGACGCGTCGCGCGAGGCTCTCGCGTTCACGTTCCTCCTCGACGGCGAGCGCGTCGCGCGCGAGCTGACGTACGGCGCGCTGCGGGAGCGCGCGGCGGCGATCGCCGCCGCGCTGGGCGAAGCGGCGCCGCGCGGCGCGCGGATCGTTCTCTTGTACCCGCCGGGGCTCGACTATGTCGAAGCGTTCTTCGGCTGCCTCTACGGCGGCTTCGTCGCCGTCCCGGCGTATCCGCCGGATCCGGCGCGCCTCCAGCGGAGCCTCCCGCGGCTCCAGGCGATCGTCGAGGACGCGCGCGCCGACGTGGTGATCACGACGTCGGAGGTGGCGGACATGGCGTCGTCCTTGTCGGCGCTCGCGCCGAGCCTCGCCGCGCTCCGCTGGATCGCGACGGATCGGATCGACGCGCGCGGCGCGCCGACGCCGGCGGCCGCGGGCGCCGACGCGCTGGCGTTCATCCAATACACGTCCGGCTCCACGGGCACCCCGAAGGGGGTGATGCTGACGCACCGGAATTTGATGGCCAACGAGCGGATGATCCGCGAGGTGTTCGGCCTCTCGGAGCGCTCGGTGGGCGTCGGCTGGCTGCCGATGTACCACGATATGGGCCTTATCGGGAACGTCATCCAGACGGTGTATTCCGGGTTCCGCTGCGTCCTGATGTCGCCGCTCGACTTCCTGCGCCGGCCGGCGCGGTGGCTCGAGGCGATTTCGCGATACGGCGGGACGGCGAGCGGCGGGCCGAATTTCGCTTACGATCTCTGCGTCCGGAAGGTGACGCCGGAGGAGCGCGAGCGCCTCGATCTCCGGAGCTGGTCGCTGGCATTCAGCGGCGCCGAGCCGGTGCGGGCGGAGACGCTCGACGCGTTCGCGCACGCGTTCGCGCCGTACGGATTCGAGCGGCGCGCGTTCCTCCCGTGCTTCGGCCTCGCCGAAGCGTCGCTCCTCGTGTCCGGGAAGAGGATGGGCGACGACTACCGCGTCGCCAAGCTCGATCCCCGCGCGCTCGAAGAAGGGCGCGCGTCGCCCGCCGCCGGGGCGTCGGCGCGGCGCGTGGTCGGCGCCGGGCGCGCAGTGGCCGGAACCACCGTGCTCGTGGTCGATCCGGCGACGCGCGAGCCGTGCACCGATGGGCGGGTCGGCGAGATCTGGGTCTCCGGGCCGCACGTCGCCGTCGGGTACTGGAACGATCCGGAGACCAGCGCGCGGACGTTCGCGGCCACGCTCGCCGGCGGGCCGAGCGCCGCTGGCGCAGGCGCGCGCTTCCTGCGCACGGGCGATCTCGGCTTCGCCATCGAGGGGGAGATCTTCGTCAGCGGGCGCCTCAAGGACCTCATCATCGTCCGCGGGCGGAATCACCACCCGAACGACATCGAGCGCTACGCCGAGGCGGCGCACCCGAAGGTGCGGCGCGGGTGCGCTGCCGCGTTCCCGATCGACGAGGCGGGCGAGGAGCGCGTCGTCGTCGCGATCGAGGTGGATCGGCGTCCGCTCCCTGGCGAGCCGCCGCTGGACGTCCGCGAGGTGGTGCAGGCGGTGCGGCGCGCCGTCGCCGAAGGGTGCGATCTCCAGCTCCACGCCGTCGTGCTCCTCGAGGTGGGGTCGATCCCGAAGACGTCGAGCGGCAAGATCCAGCGGCACGCGTGCCGCGCCGCGTTCCTCGGCGGCGCGCTCGACGTCGTCGCTCCCGGCGGAGAGGAGGCGGCGCCGTCACTCCCCGCCGTGACGATCGCCGATCTCCGCGCGGCGGCGCCGGACGCGCGCGCGGCGCTCGTCGAGCGGTACCTCTGCGCGGCGCTCGCGCGCGCGGCACGCGCCCGCGAAGCGGAGATCGATCTCGGCGCGCCGCTCGCCGCGCTCGTCCACGACTCGCTCGCCGCCGCGGAGCTCGCGCACGCGATCGAGCGCGACCTCGGCGCGGTCGTCCCGCTCACCACGTTCCTGCGCGACGCGCCGGCCCGCGACCTGATCGCGCCGATCGTCGCCGCCGCCGGCGTCGGCGGCGAGCCCCCCGCTCCAGCGGCGCGCGGCAGCGAGGAGGTGCGCGGCGACGCGGAGGCGTTCGCGCTCTCGCCCGGGCAAGAGGCGCTCTGGTTCTTGCAGCAGCTCGCCCCGGCGAGCGCCGCGTACCACCTCCACGTCGCGCTCGCGATCGAAGGCGCGATCGTGCCGGCGGCGCTCGAAGCAGCGCTCCGCGCGATCGCCGCGCGGCACGAGGTGCTCCACACGACGTACGCGGCGGTCGACGGGCGGCCGATCCAGCGCGTGCGCCCGGCGCTCGCGGCGGGGCTCGCGCTCGAGGTGATCGATGCGTCGGCGTGGACCGGCGCGGCGCTCGACGACTGGCTCGCGTCGATCGCGCGGCGGCCGTTCGATCTCGAGGCGGGGCCGGTGATCCGCGCCGCGCTCGCGACGCGCTCGGCGTCGTCGTCCACGCTCTTCCTCGGCGTGCACCACATCGCCGCGGATCTGCGCTCGCTCGAGGTGCTCGTCCGCGAGCTGCCGGGCGCATACACCGACGCACGCGCGGGGCGGGCGCCGCTCGCGCTCGCGCCGCGCCCGGCCGCGCGCTACCGCGACTTCGTCGCGTGGCAGCGGAGCTACGCCGACGCGCAGGGCGAGAGCGACTGGCGCTACTGGCGCGACGCGCTCGCCGGCGCCGCGCCGCTCGAGCTCCCGACGGATCTCCCGCGCCCCACGGTGCAGACGTACGAAGGCGCGGCGCACCGCGTGGCGATCGATCGCGCGCTGATGGATCAGGTCGAAGAGGTCGCGCGCGCCGAGCGCACGACGGTCTACGTCGTGTTGCTCGCCGCGTACCAGATCCTCCTCTCGCGCTACAGCGGGCAGCGATCGTTCTTCGTCGGGACGCCGTCCACCGAGCGCCCCGGCGCGGCGTTCCGCGACGTGGTCGGCTACTTCGTCAACCCGCTCCCGATCCGCGCGGACGTCGACGGCGACCCGACGGCGCGCGTGCTCGTGCGGCGCGTCCGCGCCGCGGCGCTCGACGCGCTCGAGCACCGTCATTTCCCGTTCCCGACGGCGGTGCAGCGCCTGGCCGCCGCGCAGCCGCCGGATCCGAGCCGCTCGCCGATCTTCCAGGCGCTCTTCGCGTTCGAGAAGGCGCAGGACGACGACGCGACCGCCGCGATCGTCCTCGGCGCGGAGGACGGCGAGCTCGCATTTGCGGGGCTGTCACTCCGCCACCGCCCGGTGCGCCACACGTCGGCGCAGTTCGATCTCACGCTGAGCGTCGCGCCGGCGTCGTCGGGCGCCGCGGCGCGCTGGGAGTACAACACGGCGCTCTTCCGGCGCGAGACGATCACGCGGATGGCGGCGTCGTTCGAGGCGCTCCTCGCGTCGATGGTGCGCGACCCGGACGCCCGCGCGTCGCGCCTCGCGCTCGTCACGCGCGCCGAGCGCGCCGAGATCCTCGCGTGGAACCGCACCGCAAAGGCGTACGCGCAGGACCGGACCGTGCCCGAGCGGATCGCGGCGCAGATCGAGCGCCGCCCCGACGCGCCGGCGGTGACGTTCGAGGGACGGACCGCGACGTACCGCGCGCTCGGCGAAGCCGCGGGCCGGATCGCCGGCGCCGTGTCGCGCGCCGGTGCGGGGCCCGAGGCGCTCGTCGCGGTGGTGATGGAGCGCTCGTTCGAGCTCGTGGCGGCGCTCCTCGGCGTGATGCAGAGCGGCGCCGCGTACGTGCCGATCGATCCGACGTATCCGGCGGAGCGCATCGCGACGATGCTCGCCGACTCCGGCGCGCGCGTGCTCGTCACGCAGCCGCACCTCCGCGCCGCGCTCCCGCCGTTCGACGGCGCGATCGTCGACGCCGACGCGACGATCCGCGCGATCGATCCGCCGCGCGCGCCGCCCCCGTGCCGCGCGTGGCCGCTCGAGTCGGCCGCGTACATGATCTACACGTCGGGCTCGACCGGGAAGCCGAAGGGGGTGATCAACACGCACGGCGGGCTATTGAACCGCCTCGCGTGGATGGCGGAGGACTGGGGGCTCCGCGAGGACGACGTGGTCCTCCACAAGACGCCGTTCGGCTTCGACGTCTCGGTGTGGGAGCTCTTCGCGCCGCTCTTCGTCGGCGCGCGCCTCGTCGTGGCGCGCCCGGGCGGGCACATGGAGCCCGCGTACCTCTGCGAGCGGATGATCGCCGAGCGCGTGACCGTCACGCACTTCGTGCCGTCGATGCTCCAGGCGATAATCGACGAGCCGGCGCTCGCGCGGTGCGCGTCGCTCCGCCGCGTCGTGTGCAGCGGCGAGGCGCTCCCCGGGCCGCTCGCCGCGGCGTTCCTCGCGCGGAGCGGCGCCGAGCTCTACAACCTGTACGGCCCCACCGAGACGGCGATCGAGGTGAGCGCCTTTCGCTGCGAGCGCGGCGCCGTTGGCGCCACGGTGCCGATCGGCGCGCCGATCGCGAACACGGAGCTCTACGTCCTCGACGACGCGATGGACCTCGTCCCGGTCGGCGTGCCGGGCGAGCTCTACATCGGCGGCGTGCAGGTCGCGCGCGGCTACTGGAAGCGGTCCGACCTCACCGCCGAGCGGTTCGTGCCGAGCCCGTTCGGCCCCGGACGCCTCTATCGCACCGGCGACGCGGCGAAGTGGCGCGCCGACGGGACGATCGAGTTCCTCGGCCGCCTCGATCACCAGGTGAAGATCCGCGGCTTCCGGATCGAGCTCGGCGAGATCGAGGCGGCGCTGCGCGCCGAGCCGGGCGTGCGCGAGGCCGTCGCAGCGGTGCGCCGCGCGTCGACCGACGGCGCGCTCCTCGTCGCGTACGTCGTCGGCGACGCGTCGTTCGACGCGCTCCGCGATCGCCTCCGCGCGCACCTCCCCGAGTACATGGTGCCGGCGCGATGGGTGCGCCTCGACGCGCTCCCGCTCTCGCCGAACGGCAAGCTCGATCGCAAGGCGCTCCCGGCGCCCGCGGCGGCTGCGTCCGCGCCGCGCGCCGTCGTCGCGCCGACCACGCCGTCGCAGGCGGCGCTGTGCCGGATCGGCGCCGAGCTCCTCCGCGTCGAGTGCGTCGGCATCCACGACAACTTCTTCGAGCTCGGCGGGCACTCGCTCCTGGCGACGCAGCTCGTGTCGCGCGTCCGCCGAGAGCTCGGCGTCCAGGTCTCCGTGCGCGACGTCTTCGAGGCGAGGACGCTCGAGGAGCTCGCGCGCGCGGTCGAACGGTCGCAGCGCGACGGCCGGCGGGACGACGCGCCGCCGCTCGTCGCGCGCTCGCGGGGCGACGCGCCGCCGCTCTCGTACGCGCAGCAGCGCCTCTGGTTCCTCGATCGGATCGAGCCGGGCGGCGCGACGTACAACATGCCGATCGCCATCCGCCTCCGCGGCGCGCTCGACGTCGAGGCGCTGCGCCGCGCGTTCGGCGAGGTGGCTCGCCGCCACGAGATCCTGCGCACCACGTTCGGGGTCGCCACGGGCGAAGCGGTCCAGGTGATCCACCCGCCCGCGGAGTGGGTCATGCCGATCGTCGACGTACGCGCGGACGGCGCCGGAGCGGCGGCCGCTGCGGTGGAGCGCGCGGCGCGCGAGGAGGCGGCGCGCCCGTTCGACCTCGGCACCGGCCCGCTCCTGCGGACAACCGTCCTCCGCGTGTCGGAGGCCGAGCACGTCCTCCTCGTGACGATGCACCACATCGTGTCGGACGGCTGGTCCGCCGGCGTGTTCGTGCGCGAGATCAGCGCGCTCTACCCGGCGTTCGCGCGCGGCGCCGAGGCGTCGCTCCCCGAGCTGCCGATCCAGTACGCCGACTTCGCGGCGTGGCAGCGCGAGTGGCTCTCCGGCGCGGTCCTCGACGCGCAGCTCGCGTACTGGACGACGTACCTCGCCGGTACGACGCCCCTGGAGCTCCCGACGGATCGACCCCGCCCCGCCGTGGCCCGCCACCAGGGCGCGCTCCTCCCGTTCGCGCTCCCCGGCGACCTCGCCGCGTCGGTCCGCCGCTTCTCGAGGGAGCACGGCGTCACCACGTTCATGACGCTCGCCGCCGCGTTCCAGGCACTGATGCACCGGTACAGCGGACAGGACGACGTGTGCGTCGGCACGCCGATCGCGAACCGCAACCGCGGCGAGGTGGAGCCGCTCATCGGCTTCTTCGCGAACACGCTCGTCCTGCGCGCCGACTTCTCCGGCGCGCCGTCGTTTCTCGACGCGCTCGAGCGCGCGCGCGAGGGCACGATCGCGGCCGATTTGCACCAGGACGCGCCGTTCGAGAAGGTCGTCGACGCGCTCGGCGTCGAGCGCTCGCTCGACCGTAACCCCGTCTTCCAGGTGGTGTTTGCGCTCGAGGACGCATCGATCGCGGAGCTCGACATGGGCGGGCTCGACGCCGAGGTGATCGCCACGTCGTCGATGACCGCGAAGTTCGATCTCACGATGTTCATCGGTGAAGAGGCGGACGGCCTCCGCGGCGCGATCGAGTACGACACCGACCTGTTCGACGCGTCGACGGCGGCGCGCATGGCGGAGCACTTCGCGGTGCTCCTGCGCGGCGCGATCGAGCGCCCGTCGGCGCCCGTCGCGGAGCTGCCGATGGCGACGGAGGACGAGCGCCGCCGCGCCCTCGAGACGCGCGCGCCGTGGTGGGCGGTCGTCGATCTCGCGCCGGAGCTCGCGGAGCTCGGCGGCGGCGACGCGTCGGACGATGTGCACGTCCTCGTGCTCGACGCCGTCGGCGCGATCGTGCCGGTCGGCGTCCCGGGGGCGCTGCACGTCGCGGGCGGGCCGATCGCGCCCCGCGCGGGCGGCGGCGCGCCCCCCGCCGACGCGCGCTTCGTGCCGAACCCGTTCGCAGCGCGCCCCGGCGAGACGATGGTCCGGACCGGCGACGTCGTCCGGACGACGAGCAACGGCGCCCTCGCGCTCGTCGGGCGTCTCGACCGGCAGATCCGCGTCGACGGACGCCTCGTCGATCCCCACGCGATCGCGGCGGCGCTCGCCGACCACCCCGACGTGCGCGACGCGGCGGTCGTCGGCCGCGACGCCCCGGGGGTCGGCCCGCTCGCGGCGTACCTCGTGGCGTCCGACGACGGGCCGCTGGACGACATGGATCTCCGCGACCACCTCGCGTCGCTCGCGCCGAACCTCCCCGCGCCGGAGACGTTCACCTGGGTCGCGTCGATCCCGCGCACGGCGCGCGGCGACGTCGACCGGCGCGCTGTCGCCGCCCTCGCGGCGGCGCTCGACGAAGCGCCGTACGTCGAGCCGCGCGACGACGCCGAGCGCGCGCTCGCCGCCGCGTGGGCGCTCGTCCTCGGCGTCGAGCGCGTGAGCGTCGAAGCGACCTTCTTCCAGCTCGGCGGCGACTCGATCCTGGCGATCCAGATGCTCGCGCACGCGGCCGCCGCCGGGTTCGCCATCACGCCGCAGCAGTTCTTCGAGAACCCGACGGTGGCCGGGCTCGCGCGCGTCGCCGCGCGCGCCGGCGCATCGGGCGAGGCGCTCGCGCCGATCACGCCGGTCCCGCGCGAAGGCGCGATGCCTTTGTCGTACGCGCAGCAGCGCCTGTGGTTCTTGGAGCAGCTCGCGCCGGGCGATACGGCGTACTCGAT
>Ga0070689_100001039_pt1 | contig 17421 bp, 14 predicted proteins | sample KBSS23HmetaG_FD_64669 | JGI IMG/M metagenome (GOLD analysis project Ga0070689, IMG submission 64669) | Switchgrass rhizosphere microbial communities from Kellogg Biological Station, Michigan, USA - KBS S2-3H metaG | ecosystem: Host-associated > Plants > Roots > Rhizosphere ...
CCGGTCCGCATTTCTCTTCTCGCGCTCCGCGCCTTCAGCTGCGCGCGACCACTTCGTCGATGTGCTTGAGCAGATCCGCCGGATCCTCGTAGACACGGAACGCGCCCGAATCTTCCAGCTCTTCCTGCCCATAGCCACCCGAGAGCAAGCCGACGCCGAGCGAGCGTGCACGCTGCGCGGCGAGCATGTCCCAGATGCTGTCGCCGATGACCAGGCTGTAGTGGATGTCCACGCCCAGTCGTTGCGCCGCGGTGATGAACAGATCCGGATCGGGTTTGGCATGGCGCACCTGGTCGCGCGTCACCACCGGCACCTTGGAGGGATCCACCCCGAGCGCTTCGAGGTTGTGCGCCGCCGTGGTCATGCGCCCGCTGGTGGCGATGGCCCAGGGAATCTGTGCGTCGGTCAGGAAAGCGAGCAGTTCGCGCGCACCGGGCAGCGGGCGCACCGAGCCTTGGGTGGCCTGGCGGTTGTACGCCTCGGCATGCCAGGTGCGCAGGCGCGCCAGTCGTTCCTCGGTGATCTCGATGCCGGTTTCGCGTAGCAGGATGTTGGCGAACAAGCCGCCGCTCATGCCGATCTTGCGATGGATGCGCCACACCGACAGCTCCACGCCTTCGCGATCGAGCGCCTCCTTCCAGGCCAGTACATGCTGGTAGACGCTGTCGACCAGGGTGCCGTCGAGGTCGAACAGGAAGGCGGTATCGCTGCGTGACATGGGAGCGCTCGAGCTGGGGAGGTCGATCAAGCGTAGCACCCGTGTCGGCAGCCCCCGGAAAATGTGATGCATTGCACGTTGTGGTGTAGGGCCGTTTGTCCGCTGACAGAAAACCTCGCGCTGGCTGCCTAACGTGTGGGTCGTCGAACGAGCGCATCCAGCCGGGGGGTGGAGCGCACGTCGCAGCGGGGCGCGGTCGTCAGACCGCGCGTCGCCCTTCGCGACCATCACCACGTGGACATCCCCGGCAGATCGCACGCGCGACGACCATCATCGCGAATAGGGGAACTTCATGAAGACGAACAGGTGGCTTGCAGCCGCAGGCGTGGCGACGTTCATGGCCATGGGTGCGGCGAGCGCGCAAGAGGGATATACGCAACTCACCTTTACCGGCGCCGTCGTACAGGAGGCCTGCAACCCCGGCGCACCCCTCGGTGCGCGGGCTAGCGTGAGGAGCTGCGGCAGCGGCAGCACGCGCTCCGTCTATACGGAGAACACGGCAAACGCCCAGCGCGCCACGGGCGTCGCCATGCTCGACTACTTCGTCGATCGGCCCGACGGTGGCCGCAAAGTCGTGGTGACGCGTCAGTACCTTTGAGTGCCAGCCAACGGCTGGCCCCAAGGTCAGCCGTTGTTGGGCACCAGCGCCTTGCCGGCATCGAGCACGGCCAGCGCGGCGGCGCCAAGCAGGCCCGGGTCCGGATGCATCATCGCCACGGTGGGCACCTGTTCCATGGTTTCGCGGAAGCGGCCCTTGGCCTCGAAGCGCTCGCGGAAACCGCCATGCTTCAGCCACGGCAGCAGGATCGGCAGCATGCCACCGGTGAGGTAGACGCCGTCCCAGCCGCCCAGGTTGAGGACCAGGTCGCCCGCCACGCTGCCGAAGATGCCGGCCAGCGTTTCCACCGTGCGCACGCACAGCGGATCGGTGCCTGATTCGGCGCGTGCGGTGATGTCTTCGGGCGTGTATTCCTCCGGCGGCTGGCCGGCGATGTCGGCCAGCGCGAGGTAGAGATTCACCAGGCCGTTGCCGCAGATCATGCGTTCGTTGGAGACGCGGCCGAAACGCGCGTTGAGGCGATGCAGGATCTCCACGTCTTCGGTGGTGTGCGCAGCGAAACCGGCATGACCGCCTTCGGTTTCCAGCACCATCCAGCGACCGTCGCGGCGCATCAGGCCAGCCACGCCCAGTCCGGTGCCCGGACCCACCACCACGAACGTCTGCTGCTCGCGCGTGCCCAGCGACGGCATCGGCTGCGGGCCGACCGAGGAAAGCTGGTCGTGCGTATGCAGCGGCACCGCCATCGCCTGCGCGGCGAAATCGTTGACCAGGTGCACCGCTTCCATGCCCAGCTCCGCCTGCAACGCATGCGCGGCGACCTGCCAGGGATTGTTGGTGACCTTCACCGTCTCGCCGTCGCTGACGCGGCCGGCCGCGGCGATGATCGCGCGCGTGGCGGTGAGGCCGGTGTCGGTGAAGTACTGGCGCATGGCCTCGGCCAGCGAGTCGTGATCCTTGACGCGGTAGCGCCGCACGCTGTCGTCCATCAACGGGTTGGCGCGGCCCGTGTCAGCCAGTGCAAATCGCACATTGGTGCCGCCGAGATCAGCAAGCAAGGTCGGGGCGGCACGGGCTGGTGTTCTCATGGACGGTCCTGCACTTGGGGAGACGGTAAGCGTGACTCCCTCGGGCTTTTTCGTCCAGTACTGCGCTGCAGCGTAGACCGTTTTTTTTCGCCATTCGCCGCCGCATGGCCGGACTTCTGGGCGTCCAGACAGGTCCGGCACACACGATCGCCGCGGGCGAGCGGTTCGCCCGCGGCGGATGCCGCCGATCAGGCGCCGATATAGGCCGCCGGCGTCGCGTTGAAACCGGCCTTCACCTGCTTGGCGGTGTCATCCGCAAGCACTTCGGACTGGCCGTGCTCCAGTGCATCCAGCGCACGCTTGGCGATGTCGGCGGCGCTGGTCTTGGGGCCATCGACGTGGCTCGCCATGTCGGTGTCGATATAGCCGGCGTGGATGCCGAGTACCTGCGTGCCCTGCGCGCGCAATTCATTGCGAAGGCTGTTGGTGAGCGCCCAGGCGGCCGCCTTGGAGACGGAGTAGGCGCTGGTGCTGGGCAGGCTCAGCCAGCTCAAGGCGGACAGCATGTTCACCAGCGCGCCGCCGCCGTTCTTCTTCAGCACCGGGGCAAACGCCACGCTCAGCGCGTGCACGCCGTAGAGATTGGTTTCCATGATGCGGCGCAGGTTGTTGTCGCCGTTCTTCGCATCGAGCAGCGCAACGTCGCCAGTGATGCCGGCGTTGTTGATGACGATGTCGACGTCGGAAGCCAGCGCGGCAGCGGCTGCGATGTCCTGCGCGTTGGTCACGTCCAGCTTCACCGGCACCACGCCGGGCAGGGTGACGGTGGAGGGGTCGCGCGCGCCGGCGTAGACCTTGCGTGCGCCTGCGGCCAGCAGGGCCTGGGCGAAAGCGAGGCCGAGGCCGCGGTTGGCGCCGGTAACGAGAACGGTTGAACCTTGGATTTTCATGGCGAATGTCCGATGGAGGAGGAGGGAGGAACGCTGATCATTTTGAATGATGATTATCATATAAAGGACGACGGGCGGCCTTTCAAGGCTACGACGACAATTTTTTTGCAGGTCGCGCTCTTCACGCCGTCGTCACGAAAAGTCACTTGCATTCCGCAAGTTACCCTTTATATGATGATCATCATCTAAAACGAAGGCTCGCCAGCGTGCACCGCACCACCGCCGAAAACATGCAATGCCCCGTCGCCCGCGGCCTGGACCACGTCGGCGAGTGGTGGAGCATGCTGATCCTGCGCGATGCCTTTTACGGGCTGAGCCGCTTCGACGATTTCCAGACCAGCCTGGGGATCGCCCCCAACATCCTCAGCCGCCGCCTGGCCACGCTGGTGGAAGCGGGCATGCTCGAACGGCATCGCTACAGCGTCCGCCCGGCGCGCTACGAATACCTGCTGACCGAACGCGGTCGCGATTTCCGCCCCGTCCTGCTGTCGATGATGGCGTGGGGCAACCGCCACTTCGCGCCCGAGGGTCAGGCCCTCGAGTTGATCGACAAGCAGTCCGGCCAGGTGGTGGAGCCGGTGCTGGTCGATCGCCTGAGCGGCGAACCGATCACCCCTGAACGCCACGAAGTGCGCCCCGGCCCTGCGGCCAGCGAGCGCATGCGTGCGCGCATCGCTTTCAGACATTCGCGCGCACAGGCGCGCCAAGCCCTTTCCGATACCAAGCCTCCGGAGTCACTCCCATGAATGCCGTTACCGTTGCCGAGCGCGCGGACAGTCCCGCCGTTGCGGAATCCACGCCACGCAGCAAGAAGAAGTCGCTGGTGCGTCTGGCCATCGGCGCAGCCGTCATTGCCGGCGTCGTCTATGGCGGCCACTGGTGGAGCGTCGGGCGCTTCATCGAAGACACCGACGATGCGTATGTGGGCGGCGATGTCACCGTGATCGGCCCGAAGGTGCCCGGCTACATCACGCAAGTCGCGGTGACCGACAACCAGGTGGTGCATGCCGGCGATCTGCTGGTGAAGATCGACGATCGCGATTACCGCGCGGCGCTGGCCAAGGCCGATGGTGCCGTCGCCGCACAGCAGGCGCTGCTGGCCAATCTCGATGCCACCGAAAATCTCCAGCTGGCGGTGATTCGCCAGGCGCAGGCCAGCGTCGCCGCCGCTGCTGCCGAAACCCAGCGCTCGCGCGATGACGAAGCACGTTATCGCGATCTTTCCAGTCGCTCGGCCGTGTCCATCGAGAGCGCGCAACGTGCCGACGCTACCTACAAGACGGCACGCGCCGGTTCGGACAAGGCGCAAGCCGCGCTGATCGCCGCGCAGCGCCAGATCGATGTGATCGAGTCGCAGAAACTGCAGGCGCGCGCAGCCCTGCAACAGGCCAAGGCCGAGCAGGAGATCGCACGACTCAACGAAGGCTATACCGAATTGCGCGCGCCGGTGGATGGCGTGGTCGGCAATCGCCGCGCACGTACCGGCGCCTACGCCGCGGCCGGCACGCAATTGTTGTCGGTGGTGCCGGCGCACGGTCTGTGGGTCGACGCCAACTTCAAGGAAGACCAGCTTGCGCGCATGAGCGCGGGGCAGGCGGTGGAAATCCGCGCCGACGTGATGCCGGGCCGCGTGTTCCACGGTCGCCTGAGCAGCCTCGCTCCCGCCACCGGTGCGCAATTCAGCGTGCTGCCGCCGGAAAACGCCACCGGCAACTTCACCAAGGTCGTGCAGCGTGTACCCGTGCGCGTGGTGCTGGACAGCAAGGACGATGCGCTCGGCGTGCTTCGCCCGGGCCTGTCGGTGGTCGCTGAAGTGGATACGCGCGGCCGGGTCGCCTCGCCATGAATGCCAGGGCGGCCAGCATGCCGATGAGTGGGCCGATCGATCCGGCCATGCTCACCATGGCGCAGAAAGTGTTGGCCTTCGCCAGCATGTGCGTGGGCATGTTCATCGCGCTGCTGGATATCCAGATCGTGTCCGCCTCGTTGCGCGACATCGGCGGCGGCCTGTCCGCGGGCACCGACGAAACGGCCTGGGTGCAGACCAGCTATCTGATCGCCGAAATCGTGGTGATCCCGCTGTCGGGCTGGCTGTCGCGGGTGATGTCCACGCGCTGGTTGTTCGCCGCCTCCGCGGCGGGTTTCACCATCACCAGCATGCTGTGCGGCATGGCCTGGGACATCAAGAGCATGATCGTGTTCCGCGCGCTGCAGGGTTTCCTGGGCGGCTCGATGATCCCGATGGTGTTCACCACGGCGTTCGTGTTCTTCCAGAACAAGCAGCGCGTGATCGCGGCGGCCACCATCGGCGCCATCGCTTCGCTGGCGCCCACGCTCGGGCCCACGCTGGGTGGCTGGATCACCGATCACTCCTCGTGGCACTGGCTGTTCTTCATCAACCTGGTGCCCGGCATCTTCGTCGCGGTGGCGGTGCCGATGCTGGTCAACATCGACCGCTCGGATTACTCCCTGCTGCGGCATGCCGACTACCTGGGCATGGTGTTGCTGGCGATCTTCCTCGGCTGTCTGGAATACACGCTGGAAGAAGGTCCGCGCTGGAACTGGTTCAGCGACCAGGTGATCCGCACCACGGCGTGGCTGTCGGGGCTGGCGGGCGTGGGCTTTATTGCGCGCAGCCTGACCTACGATCATCCGGTCGTCGATCTGCGCGCACTGCGCGACCGCAACTTCGCGCTGGGCTGCTTCTTCTCCTTCGTCACCGGCATCGGCCTGTTCGCCACCATCTATCTCACGCCGCTGTTCCTGGGTCGCGTGCGCGGCTACAGCGCCTTGCAGATTGGCGAGGCGGTGTTCTCCACCGGCGTGTTCCAGATCCTCAGCATTCCGCTGTACACCTATCTGGCCAAGCGTTACGACCTGCGCTGGATCATGATGGCGGGCCTGGCGATCTTCGCGATCTCGATGTGGGACTTCACCCCGATCACGCACGACTGGGGCGCGCACGAACTGCTGTTGCCGCAGGCACTGCGCGGCATGGCGCAACAGCTGGCGGTGCCGCCGGCGGTCACGCTGACGCTGGGCGGCCTGGCGCCGCAGCGGCTGAAGCTGGCCTCGGGCCTGTTCAACCTGATGCGCAATCTTGGTGGGGCCATCGGCATCGCCGTGTGCGCGACCATCCTCAACGATCGCACCAATCTGCATTTCTATCGACTGTCCGAACATCTCAACAGCAGTAACGAGGCGATGAACGGCTGGCTGGCACAAACCACTGGCCACATCGCCGACCTCGGGCAGAACATCGACGATGCCACCGGCGGTTCGCTGCGGCAGTTGTGGCTGCTGACGTATCGCGAAGCGCAGACCTTGTCGTATGCCGACGCCTTCCTCGCCATTGGCCTGTGCTTCGTCGTCGCCACGGCGATGGTGCCGCTGATGCGCAAGGTGGCGCCGCCGGCCGCGCCTTCCGCCGATGCGCACTGAATTCCCTTCTTATCTCCGAGACATCACGATGAATACCTCGATTTCGTCCTCCGACGCGTCACGGTCAACGTCGCGTCGGCACGCGTTCCGCATGGGTGCCGTCGCGGCGGCGCTGATCGGCCTGGCCGGTTGCACGGTCGGCCCAAACTACGTGCGCCCCGATGTGACCACCAACGCGACCTATGCCAGCCAGTCGCAGCTGCAGGCGCGCGACGCCACGCGTGCCGCACCCGCGCTCGACGCATGGTGGCAGGGCTTCGATGATCCGGAACTCACCCGCATCATCAGCCGCGTGATGAGCCAGAACCTCGACCTCGCCGCTGCCATGGCGCGCGTCGACCAGGCCCGCGCCGCGGCGCGCGAAGCGGGCGCGCAGCTGGCACCGCAAGGCAGCCTCGATGCGCAGGTGGCGCAGGAGCATCAATCGACCAAGGGCGCGCTGGGCGAAATCGCCAGCCAGTTTCCTGGCTACCAGCGCCGGCAGACCTTGGAAACGTTGGGCGTTGGCGCGAGCTGGGAGCTGGATATCGCGGGTGGCCTGCATCGCGGCGCGGAAGCGGCCAATGCCGAAGCACAGGCGGCCGAAGCGAATCAGGATGGCGTGCGCATCTCGGTGGCCGCCGAAGCGGCGGACAGCTATTTCCAGGTGCGCGGTGCGCAGGAACGCATCCGCCTCGCGCAACAGCAGATCGATACCGAAACGCAGCTGCTCGAACTGGTAAAGGATCGCCTGGCCGGCGGTTTGGCAACGTCGCGCGAAGTGGCCCAGGCGCAGGCCCTGGTGCTGCAGGCCAAGACTACTTTGCCGCCGCTGCGCATCACGCTGGCGCAACAGCTCAATCGTCTCGATGTGTTGATGGGTGCGGCGCCGGGTACGTACGCCGCCGAGTTGAAGGACAGCCCGCAAAACTTCACCGTTCCCGTGATCGGCACCGATGGCGGTCCCGCGATGCTGCTGCGCCGCCGTCCGGACGTGATCGCGGCGGAGCGCAAGCTCGCTGCCTCCAACGCGCGCATTGGCGTGGCGGTGGCCGAGTACTACCCGAAGGTCTCGCTCGGCGGCCTGCTCGGCTTCGAGACGCTGCAGAGCGGTTCGCTGTTCTCTTCGCAGGCGTTCCAGCCGCAGGCGGCGTTGGGTCTGCACTGGCGCCTGTTCGACTTCGGTCGCGTGGACGCAGAAGTAGCGCAGGCCAAGGGCGCCAACGCCGAAGCGCTGGCGCTGTACCGGCAGTCGATGTTGCGTGCCACCGAAGACGTGGAAAACGCCATCGTGTCGCTGGCCGAACTGGAAACGCAGCATCGCGATCTCACGCTGGAAGTGCAGGCCCATGTGCAGGCACGCGACGCCGCGCAGGATGCCTACAAGGGCGGCGCCGTCAGCCTGATCGAAGTGCTTGACGAGGATCGCCAGCTGCTCACTTCGCGCGACCAGCTGGCGCGTGTGCATGCCGATGATGCCCGTGCCGCGGTGGCAACGTTCCGCGCGCTGGGTGGCGGCTGGTCCGGCAGCAACGAGGTGGCGACGCGCTAAGCGACGCTCCGCCTGACGCCTAGTCCTCTGTGGGAGCGCACCCTGTGCGCGACTGGCCAGCGCGATGCGCATCGCTCCACCTGGTCGCGCACAGGGTGCGCTCCCACAAAAGATAGCCACGCACGGCCTATTTGTCGGTTACTGACGTACCGGCCTGTTCTTCCGCGGTCGGCCCCGGCGCATCCGAGCCCCGCACGCGCGGATCGTACGTCGTCATCGTCGGTTGGCCGACGGGTGGCTTGCCTCGCAGCTCGCTCACCTGGTGAGCCGAAACGGCGCCACCGCGATTGCCCCAGCTGGCGCGCACGAAGGTGACGATATCCGCGATCTGCTGATCGGTCAGCCGTTCGCGGAACGCAGGCATGCTGAACTGCGTGGGCGCATCACGGCCCGGCGGCATGGTGGCGCCGTGCAGCACCAGGCGAATGGCCGAGCCGGCATTCTCGCCGTTGAGCACGGGGTTGCCGGCCAGTGCGGGGAACACCTGTCCGTAGCCACGGCCGTCGGTGCGATGGCAGGTGGCGCAGTTGTCGACGTAGAGCTGCGCACCCGGCGCGCTGACATTGCCGCCATACAGCGCCGTGCGCGTGGCTTCGTTGTAGACCACCGCCTGTTCGTCGCGCGCCGCGGGCAGCGACTTGAGGAAATGCGCCACGGCGGCGAGATCCGCATCGCTCATGTACTGGGTGCTGTGCTCCACCACGTCGCTCATGCCGCCGAAAACGGCGCTGCGATCCGTGCGGCCGGACTTGAGCAGGGTCACCAGCTCCGCTTCGGGCACGCTGCCCAGGCCGCTCGCCAGTTCGCCGCGCAGGCTGGGCGTGACCCAGTTGTCGTTGGTGCTGCCGCTGAGGTACTTGGAGCCGCCCGCCGTGCCCAGCGCTTTCTCCTGCAGCGTGAACGCGCGCGGCGTGTGGCAGGCACCGCAGTGTCCCAGGCCTTCCACCAGGTACTGGCCGCGCGCCATCGTCGCGTCGGCGGTGTCCGCTGCTTGCATCGGGCGCACCTTCGGCGCGAACAGCCAGCGCCAGTAGGTGAGCGGCCAGCGCATGGAAAGCGGCCAGGCAATGCCTTCGGCGTGGTTGTTCTGCTTCACCGGCTGCACGCCCTGCATGAAGTACGCGTACAAGGCCTGGATATCCTGATCGCTGACCTTGGCGTACGAGGGATAGGGCATGGCTGGATAGAGCGTACGGCCTTCGGCGTCGATGCCGCGGCGCACCGCGCGTTCGAACTGCCCGTAGCTGTACTTGCCGATGCCGGTATCCGGATCGGGCGTGATGTTGGTGCTGTAGATGATGCCGACGGGCGACTCGATCGGCAGGCCACCGGCATAGGGTTTGCCACCGGGGGCCGTGTGGCAGGCGGCGCAATCGCCAAGGCGCGCGACATACTCGCCTTGCTTGACCAGATCGGGCGTGATCTCCGCGCCTTTGGCCGACGCATCGCCACCGCCGCCGGGAAACAGCATGGCGGCCATCCACACGATCAACAGCAGAATGAGCAGCGCGACGATGACGCGCCACAAGCCGCCACCGCGACGACGAGGCCTGGCGAACGTGTTCATGCCTGCACCAAGGGGCCAGGGTTCTTGAGGTAGGTCTCACGGATGGCCTTGACGGACATGTAGGTGAGACCGCCGATAAGACCGGTCGGGTTGTAACCGATGTTCTGCGGAAAGGCCGATGCACCGGTGACGAACACGTTGTGCACGTCCCAGTTCTGCTGGAAGCGGTTGAGCGCACTGGTTTCCGGCGACGCGCCCTGGATCACGCCGCCGGTGGTGTGCGTGGTCTGGTATTGGCGCACGTCGTAGTGGTCGCCGGGTTTGCGGATCGTTTGCGAGGTCTGCCGGGGCTTCATCGCATCGGCGATCTCCTGCGCGCGGTCGGTGAGGAAGCGCGTCATCTTGTATTCGTTGTCGTGCCAGTCGAAGGTGATGCGCAGCAGCGGCAGGCCGAAGGCGTCCTTGTAGGTCGGGTCGAGATCGAGATAGCGGTCGCGATACGACATCACCGAGCCATGCGTCTGTACGCCGGTGGTATGCAGGTAGCTGTCCTTGGCGGCGCGCTTCCATTTCTCGCCCCACGCCGGCGTGCCCGGCGGCACCAGCAATTGCTGGATGGGCCGGCCGCCCGTCTGCCCGCCGAGGATGTAGCCGCCGCCCACGAAACCCTGCGGACCGTGGTCGAAGTGATCGGAATTGAACTCGTCGATGATCACGTTGCCGCCGGAGCCCGCACCGATGAACGGATTGATCGCCACGTCCTTGTCGTAGAAGACGTTGACGTTGCTCATCATCTGGTACGCATAGTTCTTGCCGATCACGCCCTTGCCGGTGTTCGGGTCGTATGGCGCGCCGATGCCGGACATCAGCATCAGGCGCACGTTGTGCATCTGGAACGCGGCCACGATCACCAGGTCTGCCGGCTGCTCGATCTGCTGGCCCTGCGCATCGATGTAGGTGACGCCCGTGGCGCGCTTGCCGCTGGAATCGAGATTGATTTTGGTGACATGGCTGTGCGTGCGCAGTTCGAAATTCGGCTTGCGCATCAGCACCGGGAGAATGGTGGTCTGCGGCGATGCCTTGGAATACATGAAGCAGCCGAAGCGCTCGCAGTAACCGCACAGATTGCACGGCCCCAGACGCACGCCGTGCGGATTGGTGTATGGCCGCGACGCGTTGGAGGAGGGCTGCGGGAACGGCTTATAGCCTTTCGAACGCGCCGCATCGGCGAAAAGCTGGGCGCCGTAATTGTTCTTCACCGCGGGGTTGGGATACTCCTTCTTGCGCGGTCCTTCGAACGGATTGCCGCCTTCCTTGATCTCGCCGTTGATATTGCCCGCCGTACCCGAGGTGCCGCACAGGTATTCGAACTGCTCGAGGAACGGTTCCAGTTCGTCGTAGGTCACGCCGTAATCCTGGATCTGCATATCTGCCGGCATGAACTTCGAACCGTAGCGCTTGCTGATATGGCTCTGGAATTCCAGGTCTTCCGGCGACGGCCGATAGTGCTGGCCGTTCCAGTGGATGCCTGCGCCGCCCACGTTGTTGCCGAGCAGGAACGAGCCGTACTGGCGATACGGCACCGCCGTCTCGTTGAGGTTGTGGCGGATCGTCACCGTCTCGCGCGCCAGCGGCTGGAACAGCTCGCCGCGGATGCCATAGGCCAACTCGTCGGCGTTGTGCGGATAGGTGAAGTCGGGCGAGGTGTCGCGATACGCCCCGCGTTCCAGCGCCAGCACCTTCAAGCCCGTATCGACCAGCTCCATGCCCATGATGGCGCCGGTCCAGCCGAAGCCGACGATCACCACATCGACCGGTTTCATCCGGATCATGATTTCGCCCCTTCGATCGAGACCGGTCCGAGCGGATAGACCTTGCCGGGTTGTTCGATCCAGTCGGCGTAATCGGCGCGGGCGCCAGGAAAGCCGATCATCTTCCACGCCGCCATCTGCTTGTTGCCGCCGTACATCGGGTCGGCGAAGTAGCCTTCCTTGGTATTGGTGAGCAGCTGCGCGAAGAACGTCGCGGTAGGAATGTCGTCGAGCTTGATCTCGCCTTTTTCCAGCTGATGCAGGATCGCGTCGCGCTGGTCGGCCGGCAAAGCCGCGAAGTTTTGCTTGTGCTGTTGCTGGCACCAGCCGTCGATGGCGGCGATGCCCTTGCGGTAGAACTCGCGCGGCGTGAAGCGCAGCTGGTAGCCGAGCGTGGGCACCGCATCGGGCACGAACGGCCCCTGCATGTACCACAGCGAGCCGTGGCCGTAGGCCGCTTCCATCTGGCGATCGAGGAATTCCGGAACGCCGGCTTCGACGGCACCGGGGCCATCCTCGTTGGCGGGAATCAGTCGTTCGACGGCGGCCTGGAGGAATTCCCATTCGGGCGCCGTGAAATAGCGTGGCGAATACCCGGAGCCGGCGGTGCCCGCCGGAGCGGCAGCGGTGCCGCTTTGCGTCTGCGCTATGGCTGATGTTCCGAGCAGGCTGACCGCGGGAACCGCTACCAGGGACTGTCGCAAAAAGTCGCGACGTGAAGGCGAACTGGGCTTGCTCGACATGACACTTCCCGTAGCACACGCGCCGTGCGTCGGGACATGCTGCCGCGACAGGTGAAAGCAAAACGTGAAGGTTTGTTTACAGGGCGAAGGTGCGATGCGGGCGTCCGGAGAAAGACATTTGGATGCCTACATAGCTCTTTTGTGGGGGCGCACTTGTGCGCGACATGCGCGGAGCCGAAGGTTGCTGTCGCGCACAAATGCACTCGCCGCTCACCGAGCTATCATGGCTCAACCCATCATGGCGACATCGCATGGACAACTCCCGCGAGCAACGCCTGCTGCGCCTCTCCATCGGCGTGACTTTTCTGGTCGGTGTGGCCTGTATCGCGGTGGGTCTGCTGATGCGCTCGCAGGCCATCGCGTTCGATGGTTTCTATTCGCTGGTCGATGTGGTGCTCACTGCCGGGTCGCTGGTGGTCTCGCATCTGGTTACCAGCGAAGGCAGTCGACGCTTCCAGTTTGGGTACTGGCACCTGGAGCCGCTGGTGCTGGTATTCAACGCGGCCGTGCTCACCGCCATCTGCAGCTACGGCGGTTTTGCGGCCCTGCATGACTTGTTGACCGGTGGCCACGAGCTGGCGTTCGGTTTCGGCGCCGCGTTTGCGACAGCCATGGGCGTGGTGAGCCTGGTCATGGCGCTCTACATGCGACGCCAGGCAAGAGCGTTGGGTTCGGTGCTGCTGCAATTGGATGCCAAGGGCTGGCTCATCGGCGGCTGCATCAACATGGCGGTGGTGGTGGGTTTTGCGGTGGCGGCGATCATGCAGGGCGGACCGCTCGATCACTGGACCCGCTACATCGACTCCGCCGTACTGCTGCTGTTGATCCTCGCGCTGCTGCCGTTGCCGCTGGGCAGCCTGTGGCATGCGCTGCGCGAGGTGCTGCAACTGGCTCCCGATGCGCTCGACCAGCGCGTGCGCGATGTGATGTCGGCGATGATTCGAGAGCGGGGTTATCTCGACTTCACCAGTTACGTGGCGAAGATCGGCCGCATGCGCTTCATCGACATCCATATCCTGGTGGAGCCCTCCCGCCCGCTGGGCGACATGGGCGATGTCGATGCCGTGCGGCATGAGATCGCCACGCGCCTGGGCACCGATATTCGGGCCGAATGGCTGACTATCGTGTTCACCGGAAAGCGGGAGTGGATGTGAGCCATTCCTTTCTTTCTGTGGGAGCGCACTTGTGCGCGACGAGCCAGCAGTGCGGTGAGCTTCAAGGTTGCCGTCGCGCACAAGTGCGCTCCCACAAGTAGGCTCGGGCTAGCTGCGCTTCTGCAACCAATCGCCCAGCTGCTTCAACACCTGGCTGCGCGCAGGCTCAGCCTCATTGAACAGCTCGTGATACAGCGAGTCGAAATAGCGGGTCGTGACCTTGTTGCCGGCCCAGGTGGCGGAGGAGAAATCGCGGCTGCCCGACGGGTTGACCAGCTTGTCTGCGCCGGCCACCAGCAGCAACGTAGGCACGGTGAGCTTGGAGGCGTCCGCTACCGAGGCATCGCCCGCGCGGAAGATGAAATCGGCCAGTCGCGGCGTGACCCAGCCATGGCGCAGCGGATCGGCGCGATAGGCCGGTTCCACCTGCGGATCGTGCGAGAGCTTGTTGAACGGCAGGCCGTTGGGCATCGGCAGGTTGGGCAGCGCCTTGGCCAACGTCGCGGCGAGCTTCTGTCGCCACGCCGGCTCCCAGGTGCGCAGGGCAGGCGAGGACAGCACCAGCGCGGGCGGCTGCACGCGTCGGTCCAGCACGGTGCGTGCGGCCACCAGGCCGCCCATGCTGTGGCCGAGCAACAGCGGCCGCTTCGGCAGGGACTGGGCGTAGTCGTTGTAGACGGTGGTCAGGTCTTCCAGCAGATCATCCGGGTGCGCCAACGCGCCGCGCCGGCCGGGCGTCTGGCCATGGCCGCGCTGGTCGTAGCTGCGCACCGCGTAGCCGCGGGTGTGGAACCACTGCGCCATCCGCTGGTAGCGGCCGCTGTGCTCGCCCAGGCCGTGCACGATGAGCACCGCGTCATGCGCCCGGCTGCTCGGCCAGTCGCGCACGAACAGCGGCTGGCCATCGGCCATGCTGAGGAGCTGGGAGCGTTCGCTGCCGTGGTCACCCGGGTGGTTCACATCGTTCACTCGACGGTAAAAGTCCGCATTCTGCAACAAGCGGGGTGTGTTTTGCGCCTTGCCCGGCTTGTCGCCAATCAAGGGTGGCAGCGGCGCTGCTCTCAAAGCTCGTCATTCCGGCGCAGGCCGGAATCCAGGTGCGGTGCGCAATGGTTATCGCGGAATGGCCACAAAAGGCCGATCAGGACCGTCGCGACGATCGCAGTGCATCGCGCCTGGATTCCGGCCTGCGCCGGAATGACGAGCTAGAGAAAGGCGATCGACCAATGAAAAAGGGGAGCGGACTGACCGCTCCCCTTTTCATATCGCATGACCAGCCGTCAGGCTGGCAGCAACATCAGAAATCCGCCCGGAACTCCACGCCAATGATGCGCGGGTCGTTGACGAACGCGGTGCGGTTGTTGAAGTCGATCGCGCCGGTGATGTACTGCTTGTTGGTGATGTTGCGGCCGTACAAGGCGATTTCGCGCTTGCCGAAATCCCAGTTGTAGCCCACGCGCACACCGCCTTCCAGCGCCGGCTTGCCGCGGAATTCCTCCGAGTCGTACAGGAAGAAATTCACTTCGCTGCGGTAGCTCCAGTCGGTGTAGACGAAGAACTCGCCGCTCTCGCCGTACGGGATGCCGTAGCGCGCGGTGAAGTTACCGATCCACTGAGGCGCGTTCGGCAGCGGGTTGCCGTTGACCAGCGCATTGCCGTCCGCATTGACCGGATCGAGCACCGTGCAGCCCGAGCCGCACACGGCCACGGCCAGGCTCGGATCGTCCAGCTTGGTGTGGTTGTAGCTGCCGCCGGCGGTGAGGATGAAGTTCGGCGTCACGTACGCTTCGAGGTCGAACTCGGCGCCGTAGCCTTCGGTCTTCTTCGCGTTGATCAGGCGCGTGACGTTGATGTCGCCGCCCACCGCGGTGAGCTGCTGGTTGTGCATGGTGTAGTCGTAGACGTCGGCGTTGAAACGCAGACGGTTGTCCATGCCGGTGGTCTTCACGCCCAGCTCGTACGAGGTGATCGTCTCGGGCTTGGCCTGCGAGATGAAGTCGGCGAACAGCACGCGGCCCTGCACGCTCGGTGCGCGGAAACCGTTGGCGATGCGGCCGTACACGTTCACGTTGGGATTGAGTTCCCAGGTGCCGGTGAGGTCGCCGCTCCAGCGCGCGTCATGCGGGTTGGCGCTCAGCGACAGCGGGCCGCCGCCGATCGGCGAGAGGATGCGGTCGACGTGGAAGTCGCGCGAATCGTGCGACCAACGCGTACCGGCGCGCACGTCGAAATCGTCGGTGATGTGATAGTCGGCCGAACCGAACACCGCATACGCCTTGGTGGTCTGCGCCTGCTGCGCGTAGCCGTCCATCGCGTGGTTGTTGAGCGTGGCGTAGTCGTAATTGACGATCGCGATGTTTTCGTAGAAGTAGTACGCGCCCACCTGCCAGTTCAGGCGATCCTGCGGATTGCTGGCCAGGCGCACTTCCTGCGTGATCTGGCGATCGTGCGGCAGCGCATCGGCGGTCTCCGACGGGAACGGCGTCTGGTAAGCCACCTGGTTCGGCGCGAGCGGAATGGCGATGCCGCCGTCCACGTCGCCGAGGCTGTACGTGGTGGCCTTCTCGAAGCCGGTGATCGAGGTGAGCGTGTAATCGCCCAGGTTCCAGGTGAGGTGCAGGTTGCTGCCCCACGAGAACAGGTGCTGGCGGTTGAGGCCGTCCTGATACACCACGTCACGATCAAAGCCCGGCGCGAGGCTGTCGCTGCCCAGCGGAATCGCGTTCGCGCGGTTCACCATGGCGCTGCCGTCGAGCCAGCGGCCGTGCACGTTGATCAGCGCGTTGAAATCCTGCACGTCGTACATGGCCTGCAGACGCACGGCGCGGTCGTTGTAGCCGCCCAGATCATCCTTCTTGCCGGTGTAGTCGTTGTCGATCCAGCCGTCGCGATGCTGCGCCAGCGCCGACACGCGGCCCGACCAGTTGCCGCCCAGCGAGCCACCGAGTGCGGCTTCCGCATTGGCGGTGCCCTTGGTGCCGTACGAGGCCTTGGCGTAGCCGCTGGTTTCCTGGCTCGGCTTGACTGAGTCGAACTTGATCACGCCGGCCGGCGAGTTGCGGCCGAACATGGTGCCCTGCGGACCGCGCAACACTTCCACCTGCTGCAGGTCGAACAGCGGGAAGCCCTTGAGGATGGGGTTTTCCTGCACGATGTCGTCGTACACCATCGACACCGGCTGCGACGCATTCAGATCGAAGTCGCTGTTGCCCAGGCCGCGGATATAAAAGCGCGGGAACTCGCGACCGTAGGAAGTCTCGGCATACACGCTGGGCGCGCGACCGGCGAGCTGCAGCACGGTATCGCCGGACTGGCCGTAGTTGCCCAGCTGCTCCGCGGTGATCACGGTCATGGAGACCGGCACCTTCTGCAGGTTCTCAACGCGTTTTTCGGCGGTCACGTTGATGGTTTCGAGCTGGACGGGCTTGCTGTTCTGCGCCTTGGCCGGGGTGGCGGCGGGCGGATTCGCGTCCTGTGCGAAAGCGGTCGTTCCTGCGGCAAGGGCGGTGGCAATGGAAAGGGCGAGCAACGCGAAACGCGTGTGGCTGGCGGCGGTCATTGGATGGTCCCCAGGGGAAAAGGAAGGGCAACGGAGCAGGAAAACGCCGCAAGAACTCAGTTGACATCGCGGCTTAACGATATTGTTACGTAATTATGCGAGGGACTGAAGCGAATTTTCTTTCGAGCAACTGGCAAAAAGCCTTGACGTCCCCATATCTCAAGCTCTGAGAGCGCCCTGAGCGACACTTAAGTCCATGCCCCTGCACGACTTTCATCCAGCCGTGGCTGCCTGGTTCCAGGGCACGTTTCCTGAACCGACGGCGCCGCAAAAAGCCGCCTGGCCATCCATACGGTCAGGCCGGCACACGCTGGTGGCCGCACCCACGGGCTCGGGCAAGACGCTGACGGCCTTTCTTTCCGCCATCGATGCGCTGGTGCGCGAGGGCGTGGCGAACGATGGCGCGCTCCCCGATGCCAC
>Ga0070689_100001041_pt1 | contig 17411 bp, 15 predicted proteins | sample KBSS23HmetaG_FD_64669 | JGI IMG/M metagenome (GOLD analysis project Ga0070689, IMG submission 64669) | Switchgrass rhizosphere microbial communities from Kellogg Biological Station, Michigan, USA - KBS S2-3H metaG | ecosystem: Host-associated > Plants > Roots > Rhizosphere ...
TCCGAGTGTCAACGTGAAATTTGGTCTGATTCTCCACTCGTCCTGGCCATAGAAGAAGAAGTCGTGCCAGTCGTTGTGAAGCACTGCTGCTGTTCCGGGCAGGTCTTTGTTGATGTTTGCCCGCGTGCCGAAGTCTTTTACAAGAAAGTCGAGCGAAGCATACTCGAGCAATCCGCGCGTGGTTGGCTTGAAGAGTTGATGCAACTGGTTCCGGCGAATATCAGCGCCAAACTTCCAGGCGTGATTACCGTTGGTGTAAGAGATGTTGTCCTGAAGTTGATAAGTGTTTCGCACTTGGTTCTGCGGCAGATTCACGCCAAGCCCGATCGCCGTGCGCGTTGGACCAGCATTGAATCCTTGCAACCCAAGTTCGACCACCTCGATCGAGGGAATCAACTCCGAACTCGGATCCAACGCGAGGGTCGCCGAAGCGCTGCGCAGAAACGCACCGCGAATTTCGTTGATCCATTTCGGCGTGAGTACGCTCGTGAACTGCAAATTAACGCCTTGTGTTCGCGAGGGCACGATTGAGGAGAACCCCGGCGGCGTGATTTGCGAAGCTGCCACTCCCGGAATACTGCCCAACGCGCCGGAATCCTGATAAAGGTAGCGACCGTTCAGCGTGTGCTTATCGCTAAGGCGATGATCGATCCGAATCGAGGTCTGCCAATCGTCGTAGGTCGAAGACTGTGAGCCGGTCAACGATCCGAGCGGCACGGTAAACCTCTGTCCGTTTCGTTCAAACTGAGCTGTCCGGTTCAGAGGCGTCGCGGCGGCCGGCAGAAAGTCGAGCAACGCTCGAACCTGCGGCAAGTCACCCGCGGCCTGACGAATGATCTCCTTACCTGCCGCAGTCGGTGCGCCGTTTAGAGCCTGGCCAACGCCGAGCTGGCGATCCCACCAACGCTGGATCGAAAAGAAGAAGAACGTCCGATCCCTGCCGCTGATCCAACTTGGTCCACCTTCACCGAAACGTGGTAGATGAAGTGGGCCGCCAATCGTTCCGCCCAATTGATTCTCAATCCGAAACGGCGCTTTGCGATGCGACGGATCGGCGTTATTTGGATTGCAGAAACCATTCGTGCCGGCTTTTTGAACGTTGCTGCATGCGTTCAGCGCGTTGTCGTTGTGAAACCAGAAACCGGAACCGTGATAGTCATTCGTGCCGCTGCGCGTGATCGCGTTGAAAACTGCGCTGGAGTTGCGGCCATACTCGGCGCTGAACTGGTTCGTCACCAGTCTCACTTCCTGGATCGCGTCAGGATTGTTCAAGGGGATCGTCGAACCGGCGACACCGAAGTTGTTATTGTCCTGACCATCGATCATGAAGTTGTTGGAACGTGTGCGCCCGCCGTTGGAAGAGAAGTTTGTGCCTCCGGCAAAGGCGGTTTGACCGATGTTCAATTGGCTTACGCCCGGAGCGGAGAGCGCGACGTTGTAGACGCTGCGCGTTGTAGCGAGTGGCAGTTCAGACAAACGCTTCTCGTCGAAGCGCGTGCCGACTTCGGGCGTCGAGGTATTCAACATCGACGCGTTCTCGACGACGTTCACCACTTCCTGCACCGCGCCAGGTTTCATAGTGACGTCGACTATGGCGTTCTGGTTGAGAGCAAGAGTGATCCCCGACTGCTGATATTTTGCGAAGCCGGTACTCTCAACTGTAATCTCGAAAGCACCGACAGGCACGCTTGCAAAGTGGTAGCGACCATCGGAGTTGGTCTGTGTGGTGCGGGTTTCGTTAGTCTGGATGTTCTTCAGGGTCACCGTAGCGCCGGTGATGACGGCCTGCTTTTCATCCCTTACTTCACCCGCAATCGACCCGGTGTTTTGTGCTAAGGCGGGACAGCAAAGACCCACGAGCAATGCTGTCATTAGCATCAATAGTCTTGTAGCTTTGATCATATGCATTCTCCCTTTTGGAACGACTGACGGCCTGTCGTTTGTTAATTGTTTCGAATGATGACGGCCCGGGTGAACGCAGATGAAGTTTTGCACGCTAGTACAAAACTTTGCAGACGAGTGGGGTCGTGTTTATTTTAAGGCAACGACCATTCCAAGCGAGGCGCGGATCATTAAGAGTGCCGCACTGAGTAACTTAACGTCCGCGACTCGATTGGAGACTTGTTAATACAAGCCAAAAACCTAAAGACAATTCAAATTCAGCAACAAGATTGTAGGGGTGGCCCTCCGTGGCCACCCCAGTGTGCGCATTTCAACGCTGGGGCGGCCACGAGGGCCACCCCTACAACGATTACTCGTTGTCTATTGCGGCGCTGAGGCGAACGCCACGTCCGTGATCAATAACCCGCCTTGAAGTTTTTCATTGAACGTAAACTGCACCGATCTCACGTTATTAAGGTTCACACCGCTGAAAGCACTCAACGGCACGCGCACAGTATTCAAAACTACTTTCGGAACCGCCAGAATCTCGCCCGGCGGGTAGAACAACGCCGACGAAAAATCGCTGACGCGCACCGATGCACTCGCTCCAGAGGCATCCGTCAACACCACGCGAAAGTCCTGCGCGAGACCCGGAACGTTGCGAACATCGGCAAAGTTGACGCTGACGCGAAACTGCACCGACTGAAATCCGGAAACATTACCCAGAGTCGCAGGGATATTGTTTCTGTAATTGCCGGTTAAGTTATTCCAACCGGTCTTCAGTTGAGTCATACCGGGCGCCGACGATCTCGCGCTCGGAGTCGTGTGTGGCTGCTGTGCGTTGAGGGAATCAGGCAAACACTTATTTGCCGGCGGTGCATCTCCACCACACAGCTCATACGGCGTTAGATCAATTTGAGTTGCCGCGCCGCCAAGAGTGTTGATTGAGAGATTGGTGTCGTTCAGTAATCTGTTCACGTCTAACCGTAAAGCGGCCGGCGCGTGATACGAGACAAACAGATTATTCGTCTGCGCTGAAGGTGGCGGTGGCGCGTCGCCGGTCAGTATCGGAATGAACTGGCTTTCTCCACCAACATACGCGCGGAAGAACGCACTCATATACGCCAGGCCAGTGCCACGTTGCTGTGCTTCGGTCAATCTCTGATTGCCTTGTTTGGTGCCGCAGTGTGAATCATTTTGACCGTTAGGCACAAAAAGCCAATCATTTGTCGCCCCCGGAATAGAAGTCGAACCTGGTGACCAGATGGTGTTATAGAAATTGTGATTGGCGCCCATCACGAGTTCGTAGTGTTTAGGAGCCTGATCACCCGGCACGTTGTAACGCGCGTCATCATAAAAGTGGACGCCTTGAAGATCGGCGACGTCGCCGTCGCAGTAAGGGAGCAACACGTTAAGAGCCGCGTTGTTTACTACAAAGCGATTGAAATCTACCGGCGCTAACGGGAAGACGGCCTTGATGCCGTACGGCGCGCCTAACGAGTTATTCAAAACGTAATGACGCACCACACCTTCACCGCCACGCGAGTGGCCCATCGTGCCAACCTTGGTCAGGTCAAACTTGCCGACAAACTTGTTGCCGAAAGGCGCACCTCCGGTGGTGTTGAAAGTGTTGAGGATGTCGAGATGTTTTTGGATCAACTCAGCGCGCGCGAGGGCGCCAAGATCAAACACGCCGTTATCTACCGCGTTGGTTCCGTTTGCGCTGATCGAGACCACGACGTAACCGTGGCTGGCAAGCACCTCTGAAACGTAATCGTATCCTTTGTAACTCGGGATCGGTTGGCGATTATTCGTGCAAGGCCACTGTAGGAATTGGCCTCCAGTGCCACTGAAGCACGTGGCATGGCGTCCGTGTAGCAAAATAATCACGGGATATGGACCAGCCAGCGCGGTTGGGTAGTGAATTGAAGCCAGTAGTTCCACTGGTCCGGGAAAGTTTGAGGGTTGAAATGCCGTGTCGCCAAAGTTGTATTCTTCGCGCGTTACGGCCAACGGACCCGGCGCTCCGGGATCCTGTCCCAGCACCGGTGCTACACCGGCAAGCAGGAAAAAGAAAACGGCGATGGAAAGAGTGCGAATGTAGCTTTTCATTGGTTTTCTCCTCCCCGTTTAAATTGGAGACCCTGCGGGAGTTTTCGTCGCGTCTCTTTGTCTTCACCATAAGAGACTGAGACTACGCCTCCTTCGCGTATCAAGGTACTGTCGAACGTGATCGCCGTGATCTGCGACAGCGTTTCGTTTTCTATGCCGTTGCCGACGATCTGATCGTCGATCCAGACAACTGCGGGGAGTGCGCGAACGGGGAATGGACCACCTTGCACAGTGACGCGCCAGGCTTTATCGACGACGGCTTGTTGACCACGAACTTCCACGGTCAAACTGCGCGGCAAGCGCACTTCTTCAACGCGATAGCCTGTCAGTTTTAAATCACTGCTGGGGCGAGCAGCTTTTGTCTCGCTGATTATTCGTCCAGGCAGTTGCAACAGTTCGCGCATGGGTGGTTCCTTGTCGGGAGTGTTATTTCGTTGCGAAAGGGTAGAGACGCCGGTTGCAAGGAACAGCGGCAACGCGACGATCGCGATCGCCACACGGCGATTTATGAAACTTCGCATCATTATGAGCTCCTTTGAATGGGCGAGAGAATTCGCTCAAGCAATTACGGTTTGGGCCAGCCTCTTAAGAGAGGTACAGCGGGGGAATACACAAAACCGCTTGCACTTTTCTGGGTTGGGAGGTGTGTTGTCGGGTTGAAGCAGGCGATACCTTAATCGCAATTCCGGGTGCTGTCAACAGAACGGATCGTCGCTGAAAAAAATGAACCTCACTGCAATAGCAAGATCACGTGAATCAATTTATAGTCTCGCCTGTCCATCGATCACGACCACGCCAGTAAGGACACTCCGGACAAGCTTCGCCGTCCGGATAATCAATGCCCTCTTGATGTGGGCAACCAATTATTCGATCAATTATTGTGACTGACAAAGCATGATGGTCACGAATGAACCGAACAATCTCAAAGCCAATCTCGTCATCGTGGCGCACATCACGATCCTCGCTATGCCATGTCTCTAAAATCTCCGGTTCCGTCGCTTCGTGCTCAACAATTCCAACCGCTACTTTGCTCGCTCGCTCTGAAGAGGGTCCATAGAAGGCAATCGTGGCGATAGGATATCCGCGAAATCCGCGCTTCGCTCGCTTCGTTAATTCATTTTGTTTGCGATGCTTAATCTTCATTGCGTTCATGGGCACTGCATCAGCATACGCTTTTACTGACTACTAACATTTGTTACAGATCGCCAATTGTAACACCAGCGAAATGATTCGATTTAATCTCAGCGGACTGGATTTTCCTCAATCAATTCACGAAGCGTTGTGAAGAGTCGATTTCCGTGCCTTAGTGTTTTTACGTTGTCTGGGTTAACGAGTTCGATGATTTCATGTGCCTGGCCATGCGTATAAGGCCCTTTTTTTGTGTCCTTAGTTGCTTGCTTCAATGCTTTCTCGATTTCGGTTTTTGACCGGTTTTCAAGATTTGAGGTTGGCAGGACATTTAAGTTCAGTCTTTCCTTAAAGAACTGCTTTAGAGCGTCTTGATCCGTCAATAACCATGTTTCGACGAAATGCACCATTAGGTAAAGGTGGCGATCAGTGGCCCAGGCTGGCTTCTGCCATTTGTCTTGGTCAGCAACGATTTTCCACACACTGGCGTTATTAGGAACAGCCGTCTCTGAATCGGCTAGCAGTACCACTAGATCATTGGGCCAAACGGCTTTGTGCTTTACGAAAAGGTGGAATGCGTTTCCGCGTGCTTTGCCACGAACAACTTCGAGCGAGCGGTACCCATGTTGTCGCGCGAATTCATGTATCTCCGAGAGAAATTTTTTCCAGCCCCGCCGAAAATCGCTGTCCGCAGTTTTCCCTTTAGCGCCACCCTCGATGTACACACGGACATGGCGCTTCACCATCGATTGCCCCCGAGTTCTCCAGAGGTCCAAAGCTCACCGAGCGAGTGTTCCTCACGCCAATTCTTATATTCCTCTCGGCTAAATCGCCTGACTATAGACCCCGTCAAACCGGCGTCAAACGCAAACAGCGCATCGAAATCATCTTGCAGGGCAGTGAGTAAGTGTTCGGAGTGAGTTGTGACAATCAACTGAGTCCTCGCCGTTGCATCAACAATCATTCTTGCCACCATTCGGATCATGTCCGGATGCATTCCTAACTCAGGTTCTTCGAGGCAAATTAAAATCGGAGGTTCGGAATTCAGCAGGATGGCGGCCAAGGCGAGAAATCTCAAAGTTCCATCAGACAGCCGGGTAGCGGGCAACGGCTCCTCGAAGGGGGCCTCTACTAATTGAAGTCCCACGCGACCAAACAAGACGCGAGTAACGTAGTCCAAATAGGTTTCTTTTAATTCGTGCAGGAGATCTTTGATCTTCTCGTGAGCGGCCGTCTTTTCAAGCGCATTCAATACCAAAGCAAAATCGTTCATTGATTCCGAAAGCGTAGTTTCCGAACGGCTTGCTGGAGTGGCCTCTCGCAACTTTGAGTTACGACCGAAAGACCATTCAGAGTAGATGCGAAAGTTGGCATAAAGAGATGATAGCTGTGTGACCTCAGGATACTGGGCAGCGTCTCGTATTTGGCTGAGAATTGATTGGAATGGATCGTACTCTTTACTGCTGAGCTCTCTTTCACGCCGGCGCTTGGACGATCTGGCCACGCTGAGAGTAGCGCTCCCGCGATAGCCGCCAATAAAATACGGATCACTCAATTCATCTTCGGCACTAACTATCACCTCTTCCAGAGGGGCTCTGGATCGTCTTGGTGGACCAAACCTCAACTCATGGTGAATTCGTTCTTGGTGCCCGATTATATTTGCGATAGTGTCAACAAAGGCAATCCTGTTCTGATTACCCCGAAAGAGCCAATCTTCAAATCCTGAATCTCTAAACGCCTCCTGAATGTTGAAGGGCGCATAGCGTAAAACACGGATGCAATCGATAAGATTCGATTTGCCGGATCCGTTTGGTCCTACCAAAATGTTGAGCCAGCCAAATTTAAATTGGGTTTCCTCGCCAAAAGAGAGCAATCCTTTGACAAGAAGTTCCTGAAGAGGCAGAACACGGTCGCCTTCTTTCGGCGGTTCTTCACGTTCTAACAAATCTTCCGCCGTTAGTGAGCGGACCTTGTCCGGGCTCCGCTTAGGACTTAAACGCTCTTTCGGTTCCAAAATTCATTCCTCTTCAAGCCAGTCTTCGTCCCACGTTTTCGCGGTGTCACGGCTAAAAAGTTTCTGAAAATTTGCATTGATTCTTGCGCCAGGCTTGTTGGCATAACCAAACTCATACGCAAAAACATCTATTAGATCGTTAACGGTGAAAGGATCCGTAAACCCAAAATCGCGATAAAGAAAGGTCGCGAGATCGGCAACTTGTATTCGCGTGTTGTATAGAAGATATTGAAGTGCTCGTTCGGCATGATTCAGTGGAAGAGAATATTTTTTACCATCAATAGAAACTACCTTGCGAAAGGGCTGGTCAGGACGAAGTGAGGCTGGTGCGTACGAGCCGGCGACATTCTTATTCAGCCAAAGATTCCTACCACTGGGTTTCTGTTCGGTGAACGGTTTAATGTAAGGCGCACCGAGTGGATGATTGTCCACGAGGTAGAATTTTTTAAAAAACGACAGGAAGTCGGGCCGCAGATCATCAAGCCGGCCCAGTTGCGATGCACGTTGTTGCAAGTAAAGATAACCGGCGAAGAATGTGTGGGTTTTCTGTTCGCGAAGGCGTGCGAGGGAGTTGGCCACTATTCGTTTACGGATTACCTTCATCCTTACGCTTCTGTTTCGTCAGGCGCAGCTAAATCAATTCCGATTGCGGAATAGCCCATCCGTTCCGCGACGTCCAATGTTGTGCCTGTACCCATAAACGGGTCTAGGACTACGCCAGGCATGAAATCAACTCCGCAACCGCAATCAGTCCAGCCACTAGACCTGCGCTTCGCGAATGTAAACTCGCGAAAGTAGCCACCCAGCATTGCCTTTGCCTCCGACGCAAGCCGGCGAACGTTCTCAGCATTCCTGTCCGTACCATTCTGAACAAGCCGGGCCTTGCCTGCGTCAGAGATTCCCGTCGCTTGAATTGCGGCAATGTGTTCAGGAGTCAAATTCTTCTCCTTTGCAATCTCAAGCGCTCGTTTAGCTTGTGGACGAGAAGGATCGAGTTCAGCAGTACGTTCGACGATGCGCCTTCGCGGTCTCCCACACTCCGTACAGACGTACTTGGGACAAGCCAATGTGATAGCTCGCTTTACAATCTCACCAGGAAAAGGTGCGAGGTGTCCACCAAGATCTCGTCCCGACGTAATCCTCCAAACGTCCCCCGGATTAGCTCCTTTTTTCTCGTGACTGTATTCCTCAGCATATCCAAAAAGGTCGTAGTAGTAACCGTTCAACGCGAAATGCAGAATATATTCATGTCTACTTGCTAATCGATCCTTTACCGGATCGGGCATGCCTCCACTCTTTACCCACGCAATGCGATTGCGCAATCTCCACCCTGCATTCCTCGCCTTTACTTCGATTGAACTAGGAATGCCTTGTAGACTTCTATGCCAATAAGTATCGCCAATGTTAAGAAACACGGATCCAGATGGCCTTAAAACCCGCCGCCATTCCTTCATTGCCTTCATTATGTTAGTTACGTATTCGTCAGGCGTTTTCTCTTGGCCAATCTGGTTTTCGAGGCCGTAATCTCGCTTTCGCCAATAAGGTGGTGAGGTGACTACGAGATCGATGCTGGCATCAGACACTTTCAAAAGGTCCCGTGCGTCTCCCTTGTAAACCCTGCGGAATGATGGTCGCAGAGATCCGATCGCCTCGTCAGCCAGCTTTGCCAGAGGCAATGGATGTGACTGCACTTGCGGTAAGGCATTCGTGGTTAGTCCGTTAGTTTTCATTGTCAGCGCAACGTTTAAGATACGATAGAATCAAACAATCCGGTCGCGCGAGAATCAGTGAGTGCGTCGCTCCACTTGCGAGTGAACTTTACAGACAAAAGGTCGCTGAGTCGATCCCAGCGACCTTTTGAAAAGCAAATTGCTTCCGCAGTGGGCACTCTTGAACACTCGCGCTCGCGGGTAAGACTACCTCATATAGATTTTACTCCTCGGGCTCCGTGGGCCAACCTTCGCATATTCTATAGCGAATCTACGCAATGCCTCCAAGTTCGCGAGGATTATACAAGACACGTCAAGCTTCGAGGAATGAAAATACAATGTGCTTGCGTAACATCTGTCGGACAGGATCCAGATACGCGGAATGTCGTGTTCTTATGCTTTGAACCCTATCCATTTATCAAACGCCCCTCTATTTTTTTCTTTCAATCCCCACGTGTCGCAGCTCGCTAAATGACGGGAGAGCGCGAGTATTTGCGCCCCCTTGTCACAGTGGCTATCTACGCCGGACCACGACGCGGAGAATTACTAAATCTTCGCTGGGCCAATGTGGATTTCGACCTCAACATCATCACTTTCAAGGAAACAAAAACAAACAAAGACCGCTCTGTACCGATGGAGCCGATCGTGCGGACAGCTCTCCTCGAATTGCGGGAAAGGGCCGGCGATGCAGAGTATGTCTTTGTGAATCCTGACACTGGCACGCGTTATACCGATTTCAAGAAATCCTTTTCCGCAGCCTGCCGCAACGGAGCTCATGGGTCACGCCTCGATTGTGACGACGATGCGTTACATACATGCGACTGACCAAGGAAAGCGCGGAGCGATTGTGGTGTTGTCAGAGTATCGACAGCGGCATCAACTCACAGATGGTCACAAGTTTGTCGCAAAAGAAAAGCGGCAGACCGTACAGCCCGCCGCAAGTCGTTGATATCACTGGTGCACCCGGCATGATTCGAACATGCGACCCCCTGATTCGTAGTCAGGTACTCTATCCAACTGAGCTACGGGTGCGAAGTGCTAAATACTAAAGCCTGCGCGGCGATATGTAAAATGCCGCGAATTAGCGAGCGAAATAGCCCGGTTTGGTGCGCGCCGTCAGGTCTGAATAGGTTACTTCAACTTTGATCTCGTGCCACTTGCCACGCGGCCGGTCGCCCTGTGGTTGATAGGCGACTGTGTAAAGTGTGCGGAGATTGGCGGCCACCTCGCGATAGAGCTGCGCCATGTATTGCAGCTTATTGATCTCGATCAAACCTCCACCCGTGCGATCGGCCAACGACTGCATTCGGGCGCGCGCTGCGGCATAAATCCCGACGATGTTCGGCGTCTGTATCGGCAGCCTGGTCGGATCACCGGACGGCAGGGCCAACGGATAAATCGTAACGCCCTGTCGATCGGCAGAAGTCAGCACGTTATTAAGATCCGCGCTCGACTGCGGATTGATCGTCGCCAGCGCTTCCGCATCGGTCTGCGCTTTCGACAGCGTCGCGCGATCGGCGTTGCGATGACCGGTGTCCAGGCCGTCGGTTAATACAACGATCGCTTTGCGTCGCTTGCCTTCCTTCTCCAATTCTTTGAGCGCAAACTTCAATGCCTCGTAGAAATGCGTCTCGCCGGCGCCTGAAGCAATCTCGATCGCATAAGCCGTCTTCGTACGATCGACGGTAAAGCCGGTCAGTAGTTTAACGTCCTTATTGAACTGAATGACGGACACTCGATCCTCGGGCGCAAGCGCGTCGAGAAAGCGCTGGCTGGCGAGTTTCAATTGCTGGCGAAAGTTGATAGTCGAACCGGACATGTCGAGCATCAACACGAGGCTGAAAGGTGCATCGACAGGTTCGAAGTGCTGAATCGGCTGCTTGACTCCGTCTTCGTAAACGACGAAATCCTTTTGCGTCAACGACGTAATGGGCCTGCCTTGCTTGTCAACGACGCCGACATTCAACTGCACGAGTGAACTTTCAGTGCGGATAACGTCGTCGACTTCCTGAGCGCGGATTGGAGCTACGACAATGAGGCTCAAGAGTGCGACAAACAGGGACTGGTAGAAGTATTTTCGATAAAACATAGGGAAATCGGGTCTGCAAAGTATGCCCGCCCGTTCTGAGTTTTTCAAACGCGCTGATTTCGGACGCTTTTTGACCGGCGATCGGTTGCTTTCGGCGCGGATCATCTATAATGCGGATCGCAGTCAGGAAAGGACCTCACGACTTGTCGTTCCTCACGAATTATTATCCAAACTTTTGCTCTGAGTGCGGGGAGAAGATCGTCCGGCTGCGTTGGCGCGTCTGGACCAGCAGAAGATTCTGCGACAAGTGTTTCCGGCGCTTCGCGAAGACACACTGGTCACAACGCGCGTGCATAACGATCGTGATTCTGTGTTTCGGGGTTCTGATCGGGCGCGGTTGTAGACACGAACGACCACCACTCGTGATTCAGCGTACAGTCAATACGCCCACGCAAAATTCTTCGCCGCCAGTCACGATTGAACAAACTTACTTATGCGGCGCGAAGACAAAGAAAGGCACACCCTGCTCGCGACGCGTTCATGGCCCAGTGCGTTGTTGGCAACACAAAGGCGCAACGGCAATGCTGCCTCAGGAGAAGTTGCTAATTAAGGAATAGAAGATGTGCTACGATAGCCATTAACTGGAGGCCGAGATGCAAGCTTTAGAAAAGGATACATCGGTCGAAGTCAATTTCTCACTACTCCGGCGACGTTACACTCTCGAAGAGTTCTGGGCCTTGCCCGAACGCGAGGATCACGCGCGCTATAACCTCATCGGAGGATTTCTTTTTATGGTTCCGCCGCCAAACCCGCCTCACGGGAAGCTCGACTCACGTATGAACAAATCAATAATGGAATTCCTGCTGATAAACAAGATCGAAGGCGATGTACATCATCCGAATGAACCGATTTACATCCGTGCCGAAGGTTCGACTTATCTTGAACCCGATATGATGTACGTCTCGAAGGCACTGGATCAACGAATGGGGGCGAAGCGGACATCAGCGGATATAGTCTTCGAATATCTTTCTCGCAGCACGAGTGTCTACGATCGCACGACCAAAGCCGATGCTTACCTCGATCTCGGAGTCCGTGAGTTATGGCTGATCGATCCGATTACAGAAACTATCGAAGTGCGTCACGCCGACAAAGCCGGCGAGATACTGGTGTGGAAGGCCCTGAAATACTCACGCGGTCAGCACGCGGAGTCGCGCGTGCTCGAAGGGTATCAAGTTTCAGTTAATGATCTCTTTGACGGATTGAAAGAAGATTAGTCGCGGATTACGCGGATCTACTTCCGGTTTTTGAATGCGTCATTCAATTCTGTGTGTCTACTGGTCAACACCACCGGACGCCCATCGATGAATAAATATCGAATGCGCGAGCGAATCTCGAGCAGATCGCCGTCGGTTACCACCAGATTGGCCATCTTTCCGGCCTCGATCGACCCTAGACGATCGGCCACGTTCATTATTTGTGCGGGGTAGAGGGTGACCGCCTTGACGGCGTCAGCTTTCGAGAGCCCAAAAGCCGCAGCCATTCCGGCATATTGCGCCAGATTCCGCGCTTCCGCCCCGGGATCACCAGTGGATATACAGAACCGCACGCCAGCCGCCTGAAGTTTCGCCGGATTCTCATACAATGCGTCGTAAGGATCGTCTTCTCGTAGTGGTAACGAAAGAATGCCGGTCAGTATTACGGGCACGTTCTTCTCTTTTAACAGATTCGCGACTTTCCACGCGTCGTTGCCGCCGAGGATGATCGGCTTCAACTTCATCTCTTCCGCAAACTTGATCGCACCACGAATCTCAGCCTCACGATCCGCGCGAAACATTACCGGCTGCTCGCCACGAACGTACGGCACGAGCGGTTCCAGCACGACATTGCGATCAGGACGCGGCAGCGACTTGTCTTTCGCGTAAGCATCCTGCGCGCGACCGTAGGCTTCGGCGTCGCGCAACATCTTGCGGACCTGATCTACCTGGCGCTCGTTTGCGGCGAGGATGTCGGAAAGATTTGCAGTCTGCTGCTGTTGGAACCCGCCGAAGCCACCGCCGCCAAAGCCAATGCGTGGGTAGTTGATCACGAGTGCGACTTGCGGGACCACCGCCATCTCTTTCGGCGCCGTGCCGAGCAGGTTGATGAGTGCTGCCTGGCCTGAGATCAAGCCGCCAGTGGGAGCCGTCAGCGCGTTGGTGATGCCTTCAACGCGAGTCACGGCAATATGCGCGCTGTGGGGGTTAACGGCGACGATCGCTTTCGCGTTTGGGTTCAACTCGCCGACTTCGGACGTATCGACTGTGCCGTTCGCGCCTTGTGGAACTTCCACCAGTCCCATGTTTGTGCCTGCGTCGATCATGCCGGGATAGACTGACAAACCATTCCCGTCGATGGTCTGCGCGCCAGTTGGAACAGTGACATTCGCGCCAACGGCTTCAATCTTTCCATCACGAATGACGACGGTGCCGTTTTCAATGTCTGGTCCGCTTACGGTGATGATGCGAGCGTTGCGAATCGCGAAGACACCTCTCGGCGGAACGACTCCCTCTTGAGCGGTCGGGTAGCCGATCTGTTGGGCGAATACCGGGCTGGCAAGAAGAATTAATGCAAGTAAGATCCTCATGTTCTCTCCAATTTTTTAGCCACAGATTAGCGCGGATAAAACGCGGATTTACGGCTTCTCCATATCGTCGTCTTCGTGTCCGCTGGGGCGACGACGCGGTGTTTGCGGCGACTGACCGTGCGGACGAGGCTTGTTTGGCTCAGCTTGCTCCAACGCGGTGCGCTCTTTCGCGAGCTCCGGGCGTCGCGCCAGATCCTGTGCGCGATCGAAGTAAACGACGCCGTCGATGATTGTCGTATCAACGCGTGAATAGACGCTGAACGGATGTCCGTTCCAGATCGCGATGTCGGCGTCCTTGCCAACTTCGATCGAACCGACACGCTCCTGAATGCCGAGCTGGATAGCGGGATTCAGTGTGATGAGCTTGAGGGCCTGCTCTTCAGTCAGGTCGCCCCAGTGCATCGCTTTCGCGGCTTCGATGTTCAATCGTCGAGCGCGTTCGTCAGAGTCGGAGTTCATCGAGACAATCACTCCGGCGCGTGTCATGATCGCCGCATTGTAAGGAATGGCGTCGTAAGCTTCGATCTTGTAGGCCCACGAGTCGGCGAAGATCGAAGCGCCGGCGCCGTGCGCTGCGATCTCTTTGGCAACCTTGTAGCCTTCGAGTGCGTGCTGAAACGTTTTGATCTTGAAACCAAACTCATCCGCAAGACTGATCAGCATCAGGATCTCACTGGCGATGTAGCAGTGTGCGTGAACGTAGCGTTTGCCTTCGAGGATTTCGACGAGTGGCTCGAGTTGAAGATCGCGGCGTGGCGGCATCACGTTCTTGTCGTTTTTAACTGCAGCGCGATACTCGTCCCACGTCCGCTTGTAATCACGCGCGCGCGTAAATGCGTCGCGGATCACTTCTTCGACGCCCATGCGCGTGTTTGGATAGCGGCGCGCGACACCCGGCAGGTTCGGCGTGCTCGAGCGCTTTACGTTCTCGCCGAGCGCAAACTTGATCCCCGGCATCGCTCCCGGAAACAGAAACTCACGCGCCGGTCGGCCGTACTTGATCTTCACGACCGTGTTCAAGCCGCCGATCGGATTCGCAGAGCCGTGCAGCAAGTTCAACGTGGTGACGCCGCCTGCCAGCTCGCGATACAGATCCACGTCATTCGGATTCAACACGTCTTCCGTTCGCACCATCGACGTGACTGCGAGCGTGCCTTCGTTGATCGTGTCGAGCATCGAGTGGGAATGGCAGTCGATGATGCCGGGCATGACAAACTTGCCGGTGCCGTCGATGATGCGCGCATTGGCCGAAGCGTTCAGGTTCTTTCCGACGCCTGCAATCTTGCCGTTGCGCAGAAGTACGTCGGTGTTTTCCAGCGTGCCGCGCGTGACGGTGAGCACCGTGGCGTTGCGGATCAGCGTCTCCTGCGACGTTTGTCTCTGCGCGCGCGCTGCGTTCAGTGGCAGCGTGCCGATGATTGCGAGAAAGAGGAGTTTGGCGATGAATCGTTTCATTGTTTACTCCGTTCTGGTTCAGAACTGGTCGGTTGTGCAGGGCCACTGTCTCGTGCCGGCTTGATGTCAACCGGACGTCCATCGATGAATAAGTGAGCCACGCGAGTGTTCCGATCGAATAGATCGCCGCGCGTCACCGTCAGGTTCGCGATCTTTCCGGCTTCGATCGAGCCGAGCTGATTCTGAACACCAAGAATCTCAGCCGGCCAAATCGTGAACGCACGCAACGCGTCAGTCGCTGTAAGACCGTTCTCAATTACTCGTCCCGCGTTAACCATCAGATCTGATATGTCTCTCAAGTCACCTGACTGAAACGCGAAGCGCACGCCTGCCTTCGCGAGCTTTCCGGCAGTTTGCTGCGCTTCAACTCTCTCGCGCAGTATTCGCATCGGTTCGGGATCAGCTTCGGGAAGGGCGGCCGTGGTCCGTCTCGGCAAATTGAGCGATAACAGCACCGGCACGTTCTGTTTCACTAAGCGTTCGGTGACTCGGTCTGCCTCGCGACCGCCCGCGATGATGAGACGAAGTCTGAACTCAGTCGCAAGATCGAGAGCGCGAGTGATTTCGCGTTCGCTGTTGGCGAGCATGACGACGGGCATGCGTCCTTCGATAACCGGAACCAACGCCTCGAGCGAGCGATCGGTGTCAGGACGTCGCGTCCCGCGCGGCGCGCGCTCGTAGATCTGAAGCGAGTCGCGATAACGCTGCGCATCGAGCATCATCTGTCGCAGGGTTGAGAAAACGCCCATCAGCGATCCGGGATAGGTGCCGGTACGCAGCGGAGTGAAACTAACGTGCATCGCCACTGGTGAACGCACAATCATCTGCTGCGGTGTTTCACCGGCAAGATTGATCAGCGCCGATTGGCCCATCCAGATGCCGGAACGCGGCGCCGTGAGCGCGGTCGTGATGCCGATGTTTCGCGACGCTTCGATCTCAGCTCCGCCAGGACGGATCACTTCTTCGACTCTCACTTCCGGTTGCAGGCCTGGAGGCTGAGTCGAATTTGGACCACTGGCAGGACGCGGCGCGGTCAGTGCGAAGAACCCGCCACCGCCGCCGCCGGGAGAAGGTGAAGGCGAAGGCGCAGGTGGCGGCAAAGCCAGATCTGTGTAGGAATCGATCAGACCTGGATATACAGTCAATCCAGTGCCGTCGATGACGCGAGCATCAGGCGGCGCGTTGACGTTGGCGCCGGCGGCAGCGATCAATCCGTTGCGGATCACGACCGTGCCTCGTTCGATTACCGGCCCCGATACTGTGACGATGCGCGCGTTGGTGATGGCGTAGGTATCGACGGCGCTGCGTTGCGCACTGATGTTTGAGACAAGAAGCAACAGCGTTAACGCGACAATAAGACGCGAACGGATTTTTGGCATAAGCAACCAAATCCCTATCATTCAGGTTTTTACGAAAGCAAAGTGCTGGAAGTGAGCGAAAGCTTAGCTTAAGAGAGGCGTTGGAGGGAAGTGCGAGCCACGGATTTACACGGATTTTAAAATCCGATCTTTCCGTGTAAATCCGTGGTCCGGTTTTATCTGTTCGCGTTGGCCGGTCGAGCGTTTGCGTTTGCGTTGCCGGTACTGACCTTCAACTGGTTCCTTACGCCCTTCACGCCTTCAACTGCTTTTGCCACTGTTTCAGCATGCGTCTTCTGAGCTGCACTAGCGACGGTGCCGGTCAGCGTTACGACATCCTTGTCAACGTCGACGTTGATCGTCGAATCGCGCAGGTCGTCTGCCGCAGCCAAGTCAAAGCGCGTCTTCACCCACAGCCACAGATCGTTAGCACCCGTGCCGACCGTCCGGCCGGATTGCTTCGCTTCACGGGAGTATCTCTCCTTCTCGCGTTCTGTTTCTTCACGGGTCGGAGCGCGCCGTGTGTTGGTGTTGGCGTTGACGACGGGCGTGCTTGTTGCCGTCGTATTGGCGTTCGCGTTGGCATTCGCGACGGCGTTTCTGTTGTTCATGTTTCCTTGGTTGTCACAACCTGCTATCAGCACTAAAAGCGCTGCTAAAGCTATGAATCCTTCGATTCTGCGTCTCATCTCTGCGAAATCCTCCTTACACTGAGCACAAACCTAGTTCGGAAAACATACGTTTAGTGCAGAGGTGAGCAAACGGTGGGCCGCGGGGAGATTAGTCAACTACCACTCAACACTTCCTTCTTTTGTTGTGTCGATTTCAGCAGTTGTGGGTACATCACCGAACAGATAGCCCTTGATGTTGTCGAAAAGGAAGTTTTGCGCGTCAGGGTTCGTGAGATCGAGGCCGTAGTGATTGATGATCTGTGTTTGCTTTTGCAGCCAGCCACTCCAGCACGGCTGGCAAATCTCCGCGGCGATTCTTTGTCCCAGCTCATTCGGAAACGGCGCGAAGGCCAGGGCCGGCCGCTTCTCGCCGCAATGTGTGCACTTGATAGTTTCAGCCACGTAATTCTCCTCCTTGTGCTGCGCGGATC
>Ga0070689_100001042_pt1 | contig 17405 bp, 15 predicted proteins | sample KBSS23HmetaG_FD_64669 | JGI IMG/M metagenome (GOLD analysis project Ga0070689, IMG submission 64669) | Switchgrass rhizosphere microbial communities from Kellogg Biological Station, Michigan, USA - KBS S2-3H metaG | ecosystem: Host-associated > Plants > Roots > Rhizosphere ...
CGGCGAGCGCCTCGGACTCTATGGCTGGGGCGGCATCGTGATGCTTGCACTTGGTGTGCTGCTGCTGTCGTTGCGCGGCGGGCGCGATCTCGCCAAGCTCGACCGCGTCGCGGTCGGCTTTGCCCTGTTCACCGCGGTGACGGTCTGCGCCTATTCGGTGGTCGATGGCATCGGCGCGCGGGCGGCTGGGCCGGGAAAAGCCGTAGCCTATTCGACGGTGCTGTTCGTCGGCATCGCGCCGGTGGTGGTGGCTTATGCGCTTATCCGGCGTGGCACGCCCGTCCTTAGACAAATGGTGCCGTTCTGGAGGGTCGGGCTCGGCGGCGGCGCGCTTGCCGTTGTCTCCTACAGCATCGCGATCTGGGCGATGACAGTGGCGCCGATCGCCATCGTCGCGGCGCTCCGCGAGACCAGCGTGCTGTTCGGCGCGCTGATCGCGGTGGTCATTCTGAAGGAGCCGCTGCGCCCGGCACGTATCGTCGCGGCGCTGATGATCGTCTGCGGACTGATGCTGCTGCGGGTCGCTTAACTAACGCGCCGGCGCGGCGGTCGCGGTCTGTTGCGGCAGGCCGATGCGGCCGAAGCCCGGCAGCTTCACACCAGGATTGCGGAGGTCGAGGCCGGCGACGAGGCCGAGGAAATTCATCTCCACGCCTTCGACCCAGCCGACTTTGATGCCGATGACGCCCCACAGACTTGCCTCGATGCCGGTGCGGCTGTCGGTCAGGCCGACATAGGGCAGCGGACGGAAGTCGCGTCCGACCGCATTCGCCGGCAGGATCGTCCCGGCCTCCGGGATTGCGCGCAGCACCGTGGCGACGAAGGTATTGCTGTTCGGCCCGGGCCAGATCCGATAGTCGCCGGCATTGACGTAGTTGTAGCTCTTGATCGCGGCCTCGATCTTCGGGATTGCGTTGGTCGCTGCGGCGCCTTGAAGATCGAGTACCACCTGCGGCTTGTTGCCAAACCACAGCCCGTCCGGCGCCCAGCCGTTGATCCGCACCGGATTGCCCCAGCCGACTACGTCGTAGCGCCGCCAGCTCCGGGCATTCTCGGGCTTGAGCACGACCCAGGAGTGCACGGAAAACACGCCCTTCCAGCCACCGGTGCGGCCGGACATGATCAGCACGCGCGCCTGCGAATCCGCGCCCGGATCCGGCAGGCTGCCGGTCGAGGACCAATCGGCGTTTCGCCAGCTGGTCGGACCGCCTTCATAGGCGAAAATCGCGGCGCGGGCCGCGATCGGCAGCAGGAACAGGGCGAGGAGCGATAGCACGATGGTCTTCCGGCTGGTACGGCGAAGTGGGTCGGCGGGCGTATCCATGACAGTTTGATTATAAGTGGTTCGCGACTGAAACGTGGCAAGAGCGATTCCCCGACATTACCAATGAGTAACCCCATTTTGGTCGAGGTCCTGCGCGGGACGCTGGTCGAAAGCCGACATACCGGCGCCGTCGCCGTGGTCGACGCCGGCGGCAAATCAGTGCTGTCGCTTGGCGACGTCGAGACCCCGATCTATCCACGTTCGGCGGTCAAGGCGTTGCAGGCGCTGCCGCTGGTGGAAAGCGGTGCTGCTGACCTCTACGGCCTTGGCCTCGAGGAGCTGGCGCTGGCCTGCGCGTCGCATTCCGGCGAACCCGGTCATGTGGCGGCAGCAACGCGCATGCTTTCGGCCGCTGGGCTCGATCTCTCGTCGCTCAAATGCGGCGCGCACTGGCCAATTCACCAACCGTCAGCACAGGCGTTGGCGCGTGCCGGTGGTACGGCGGGCGCGGTTCACAACAATTGCTCGGGTAAGCATGCGGGCTTTCTCTGCGTCGCTTGCGCCACCGGCGCCGACCACGCGCACTACACTGAGCCGTCGCATCCGGTGCAGCGCTTGGTTCGGCACGCCATCGAAAGCCTGACCGGCGTGCCGCTGGCGCAGGACGATTGCGCCAGCGATGGCTGCTCGGCGCCGGCCTGGGCGCTGCCTCTCATAAGTTTGGCGCGCGGCTTCGCCCGCTTCGGCACTGGCGTGGGGCTGACACCAAATCGCGCCAGCGCCGCGGCGCGGCTTCGTGCCGCTTGCGCGGCGCATCCCTGGCACGTTGCCGGCACCGGTCGGTTCTGTACGCAGGTCATGGAGCGGTTTGGCACGCGCATCTTCGTGAAGACCGGCGCAGAGGGTGTCTATTGCGGGGCGCTGCCGGATCAGGGGCTCGGCATCGCGGTGAAATGCGACGACGGCGCCGGCCGTGCCGCCGAGGTGATGATGGCGGCCACGTTGTTGCGGATGGCTCGATCGATCACCGACTTTGATGGGCTGGAACCGTTTGCCAGAGCTACGCTGCGCAACTGGAACGGCATCGCGGTCGGCGCGGTCCGGCCAACCGCAACGCTTATGGGCTGAGCCGGATAGCCGGCGCGGCGATGCTCTCGATCATCACGTTGACGCAGGATGGCTTGCCGCTTGCCAGCGCGCGCTCGATCGCGCCGGGCAAGTCGGTTGCGCGCTCGACGTGCTCGCCGTGGCCGCCGAGCGCTGCGACCACCAAGTCATAGCGCGCGGGCAGAAGCTCGCAGCCGTGCATACGGTTGGCGCCGTAGTCGCGGCGCTGGATCTCGCTTTCGGCGTTCCAGCGCGCGTCGTTGCCGAGCACCGCGACAAAGGGTAGCCCGCGCCGCACCGCGGTTTCGAATTCGGAAATGTGGAAGCCGATGGTGCCGTCGCCCAGCACCGCAACCACCGGCGCTTTTGGTTCGACCATCCGCGCCGCGAGCGCAAACGACAGCGCGCTGCCGATCGAGCCCGTGACGCTGTTGACCAACCGACGCCGCACCGGAAGCATGCTCTGGCCCCATTGGGAGAACTCGCCGCCGTCACAGATGAGCACGGTGTCGGGCTCGCGCTCGATAAAGGGACGCAGTGCCCGGAACACTTCGGCAGGATGCAGGCGGCCTGCCGTCTGCGAGACGATGCTGCGCCATTCCGCCGGCCGGTTATCGAGCGCCGTGCGCGCTTCCCTGTGCCAGCCCGGCTTTTGCGCCAAGACCTTTGCCGCACGCGCGAGCAACGTCTTACCGGCGCTGGTGGTATCGGCGACGCAGCCGGCCAGCAGGCGTTCGCCGGTTTCCTTTTTAGCGCGCTCCACCATCGCGCCGTCCGGATCGACGGCAATGACCCGAACGCCGGGATCGAATGCAGCGCCAGTTGCCCACTTGGTCGTGAAGTCGAGCGCCTTGCCGAGCAGCACGATCAGATCGGCGCGCTTGATGAGCTCGGGGAAGGCGCCGAGCGTGGCGTCGGCGAGCCCGCGCGGGCTCTCCATGATGACCGCGGGTGCGCCGGTTGCGGCTTCGAGCCTTCCGAGCAGAGCGCGGCCGTTCACGGTCGACATCTGCGGGCCGCCGATAATGACCGGACGGGCGGCCTCTGCGATGGCGGCGATAATCTTGTCTGCCGACGCATCCGGCAGCGCTGCGGGCCGCAGCGCTTGCCAGTTCGGCCAGATCACGGCGCTATCCTCAATTCGCGCGTCGAGCAGATCGGACGGCAGGCTCAAGTGCACTGGTCCGGGCCGCCCCGACGTAGCGATGCGGATCGCCTCGCCGATATCGCGGCCGAGCGTCTCGGTCGCGCTTGACGTCCACGACGCCTTGGTCACCGGCGCGGCCATGTCGGCCTGGCGCAATTCCTGGAAGCCGCCGCGGCCAAGCTCCCAGGTGGCGGCATGGCCGGACAAGAGCACCATCGGCGATTCCGCGCCGAGCGCGGTGAAGAGGGCGCCGACGGCGTTGGCGTGGCCGGGGCCGCCCGTGACGAGCGCGATACCGGCTTCGCCGGTCAGGCGGCCGTGGGCGTCGGCCATGTGGACGGCTGCAGCCTCGTGGCGGACATGGATGAGATCAAGATCGGCGTCGAGCGCCGCGTCGAAGATCGACATGATGTGGTTGCCGGACAGCGTGAACACGCGGTGGCAGCCGAGGCGCTTCAGCGATCGGGCAACGATGTCGGCGCCGCGCAACGTTCCGGTCATGTCCGCCCTCTCAAGCTCACGCGCAATCTAGCGGCCATGCGGCGCCGCGCCAGCCCGCCCTTGGCTCGCGCATACGTTATTGATTCGTAACGCATATCGGAGGCGGAACGAAATGCGGCAGCAATCGGTTTTATAGGGCAGTTCAGGAGGTTTGTCAGAAGGAGATCCTTATGAGTGACTTCCGAAATGATCCCAACTTTGTGCATCACGAGATGCGTGAGTACGACAGCCGTGTGCAGTGGGCTGGCGTTGCCGTCATCCTGCTCCTGGTTGGCGGCTTGATCCTCGCCGCCGCTTATACCGGTGGCGACACCCAGACCGCGATGAACAGCCCGGCGGTCGAGACGACCGGGTCGGGCGGCTCCATGGGCTCGACCGCGACGATGCCCCCGCAGCCGCGTCAATCGCGGCCGTAGTGTTCGCGTGTGACTAAAGGGAAAAGCCCCGGCATTCCACCGGGGCTTTTCTTTTTCAGCACGGCATAACCGGACAAACGGCTTCCGGCGGCGCCGCATTTGGGCTATCCCGGGTTGGAAGGACATCGCGCCGTGGCCTCCACCCCCGACATTGCCACTCTCGCCCGCCGCGTTCGCGCCGGCGACCGCGCTATGCTGGCGCGCGCGATCACACTGATCGAGAGCAAGCGCGCCGACCATCAGAACAAGGCGCACCAACTCGTCCAGGAGCTGCTGCCGCAAACCGGAAACGCCATCCGCGTCGGCATCACCGGTGCGCCCGGTGTCGGCAAGTCGCTCACCATCGATACGCTCGGCACCCATCTGACCGGGCAGGGACACAAGGTGGCGGTGCTCGCCGTCGATCCGTCATCGACCCGCACTGGCGGCTCGATCCTCGGCGACAAGACGCGGATGGCGCAGCTTGCGATCGACGACAACGCCTTCGTGCGGCCGTCGCCATCGTCCGGCACCCTCGGCGGCGTCGCGGCGAAGACCCGCGAGACCATGCTGTTGTGCGAGGCCGCGGGCTTCGACGTCGTGTTGGTTGAAACCGTCGGCATCGGACAGTCGGAAACCGCGGTTGCCGACATGACCGACTTCTTCCTCGCGCTGATGCTGCCCGGCGCCGGCGATGAGCTGCAGGGCATCAAGAAGGGCCTCGTTGAGCTTGCCGACATGATCGCGGTCAACAAGGCCGATGGCGATAACGTCAAGCGCGCCACCACCGCCGCGGCGGAGTACCGCGCCGCGCTGCACATCCTCAATCCGAAGTCGGCGAACTGGTCGCCGCCGGTCATCACCTATTCGGCGCTGACCGGGACCGGTATCGCCGAATTGTGGGAGCAGGTGACTGCGCATCGCGAACGCATGGAGAAGACCGGTGAGCGCGCCGCGCTTCGGCGCGAGCAACAGGTCAAATGGATGTGGTCAATGCTAAACGAGCGTGTGTTCGCGCGGTTGAAGTCGGATTCCCATGTGCGAGCACGGCTGCCGGCGATTGAAACGGCGGTCGCCGAAGGCCGGCTATCAGCCACGCTCGCGGTCGAAGAAATCGCAGCACTGCTCAGGATCTAGGCTGTTGAAACCAAGTTCCGTTTTCACAAATGCGAAACAATTTACATTTAGGGTCCGTGGGATTGAGCCCGCCGCCTCCCAGTTTCGATGACCGAGACACTGATGTCGTCCGCCGAAAAGCTGTCGTCCGCCGAAAAACGCAAGAATTTCCGCAGATCAATCTCTTATCCGGCTTTCATTGATCTCGGCGATGGCTCGCCGGCTATTGAATGCACGTTATGCGATGCGTCCCAGGAGGGCGCGCTACTGGCGGTTGCCGAACCGGATGGCGTCCCGGATGAGTTCATCCTGGCACTGAGCTCCGATGGCGCCGCCCGCCGGCGCTGTCGGGTGGCCTGGCGGACCGAAAACCAAATCGGCGTCGAATTTCTCAAAGACCTCAAAAAGAATGCTCCGCCGATGCGGAAGACGGCGATGCGCTCGAGCGTACCTAGGTCTGCAGACGCCAAGGCATCAGCCGAGTCTGCTGAACGGGTCGATATCGATACGCTGACGCCGCGCTGATGCGCGTGCCCTTTCCCATTGCGAGACACAGACAGCATTAACGCTGCCCTGATCGGCCCGATCTGTGCCATCACGGCACGCTTTTCTTGGCCCGAGACTTGAACTGTCTGTCCCGAGTTCTCAATCGGAGCCGGACATGAAAATCGATCGCCGTCGTCTTCTTGTCGTCTCGGCACTCACTGGCGCCGTGCCGGCTGCAAGTTTGGCCACTCCGGCCGGTGCGGCGCCGCTTTCCTCGTTCGGCGTTGATGCGACTCAGCTCGGCGTGCGCGCCGGCGGCGGCGCCGACCAGAGCAACATGCTGCAATCGGCGATCGACAAGACCGCGAGCGCCCGCGTGCCGTTGATGCTCGGTCCCGGCGATTACCGCGTTGGCGGGCTGTCGCTGCCGAGCGGCACCCAATTGATCGGGGTGCGCGGCGCGACGCGGCTTATCTTCTCCGGCGGCTCCGCGCTGATTTCGGCGCGCGGCGGCGACCACATCACGCTTGCGGGTCTCACCATCGAGGGCGGTGGCCGGCCGCTGCCGGAGAACAGCGCTCTGGTGGTGTTCGAACAGTGCAGCGACCTTCGCATCATGGATTGCGAGGTCACGGGTTCGGGCCGCAGCGGTATCCGTCTGTTCGAGGTTCAAGGCACCGTGTCCGACACCACCATCGCCAAGGCTGCGGACGTTGCCATCTATTCGCTCGATGCGCGCGGCCTGACAATCCAGAACAACCTCGTGCGCGGCGCCGGCAACGGCGGCATTCTCGTGCATCGCTCGAAGAAAGGCGACGATGGTACGCTCGTCGTCGACAACCGCATCGAGGATATCAACAACCTCGCTGGCGGTTCCGGCCAATACGGCAACGCCATCAACGTCTTCCGCGCCGGCAATGTCATGGTGCGCGGCAACCGCATCAGCCGCGCCGCCTATTCGGCAGTGCGCGGCAATGCCGCCTCCAACATCCAGATCACCGGCAATACCGCGACCGAGCTTGGCGAGGTCGCGATCTATTCGGAGTTCGGCTTCGAGGGCGCCGTCATCGCCAACAACACGATCGACGGTGCTGCACTCGGCATCGTGACATGCAATTTCAATGAAGGCGGCCGGCTCGCGGTGGTGCAGGGCAACATGATCCGCAACCTCAAAGCCAAGCGACCGATCGGCACCGCGCCGGACGACGCGGGCGGCATCGGCATCGCAATCGAGGCCGACGCGTCGGTGACTGGCAACGTGATCGAGAACGCGCCCGTCGCGGGCATCATGGTCGGCTGGGGCGCCTACATGCGCGACGTTTCGGTAACCGGCAATGTGGTGCGCAACTCGCCGCTCGGCGTCGCGGTCTCGGTCGTCAACGGGGCGGGCACCGCGGTGATCGCCGGCAACCTGATTTCGGGCGCCTCGCGCGGCGCGATCGTCGGCATGGATCACGCCAAGGCGGTAACCGGAGATTTAAGCCAGGAGCCGGCCCGTTACGCCAACCTGCAGATCAGCGGCAACCGGGTGCGGTGACGGCGGACGGCGACCTGAGCGTTAAGACGGCCTCGCGCCTGTCGTTTTGCCTGTGCTAGCATTTGCCCGGGAAATTGCCGGGAGTTTGGAATGTCAGTGAGCGAAGTGGCGGGCCGCACCGTGGCGGGCCTGTCCGGCCAAAGCATTATCCGCGAAATCATGGCGAGCGGGATCCAGTTCGTTATTTCGGTACCCGATATCACCACCAGCGAAGGCCTGCTGCGACCGCTCGCCAAGCTGACCGATCCGCGGTTCATCCGCGTCTGCAAGGAGGACGAGGGCGTCGGCATCTGCGCCGGCCTGTCGTTCACCGGCAAGCGCGGGCTGTTGCTGATCCAACAGACCGGCCTGCTCGACTCCATCAACGCCATCCGCGGCAACGCGGTCGAATACAATCTGCCGATCTGCATGATGGTCGGCCTCCTGCAAAAAGAAGCCGGCGTGCCGCCACGGCAATCCAAGAGCTACGGTGTGCGTATCGTTGAGCCGATCCTCGATGCGATGGGCATTGTCTATCAAAACATCGAGGAAGACCCAGACGTGGCGAAAATCCGTCCGGCCATCGACAAGGCATTCGCAGACTCAAAACCCGTCGTTCTCCTGATTGGACAAACCCCAAAATGATGGACCGCAAGAAAACCCTGGCTGCTATCGCCCGCCATGTCACCGACGCCGATATCGTGCTGCCGGTCTATTCGAGCGCGTTCGACTGGCTCGATATCCGGCCGAACCCACTGAACTATCTGTCCCATGGCGCGATGGGGCTTGCCTCGTCGCATGCACTGGGCCTCGCCCTCGGCCGCCCTGACAGGAGGGTGATCGTGCTCGACGGCGACGGCAGCCTGCTGATGAACCTCGGGACGCTGGTGAGCACCGCGGAAGCCGCGCCGAAAAATCTGTTTCATTTCGTCTGCGAGAACGGCACATATGAGGCGAATGGCGGCCATCCGATCCCGGGCCGCGGCAGCGTCAGCTTTGCCGGCATGGCGCGCTCGGCCGGCTATAAGAGCGTCCACGAGTTTTCCGATCTGAAGAACTTCGAGCAGCAGGTTGGCGCGATCCTGGCTGAGCAGGGCCCGGTGTTCACCTGCCTCAAGATCGTCTCCAGCGGTGCGCAGGAGCGCGACTACAGCCGCCTGCACGGCCCGCATGTGCGCAAGACTTTCCGCGACGCGTTGGCGGCGAGTTGATTTCAGCGCCGGGGGGCGTCATGCGAATTCGCCGCGCCGTTATCGCCACACTTGCTGCGCTCATTCCCGCGGCTGCGTTGGCGCAGACGGCCGACATGCCGAACCGGAAGATCACCATGGTCGTCGGCTTCGCGCCGGGCGGCGGGGTCGATGTGCTCGCGCGCGTGGTTGCGCAGGAGCTGAACGACAACGCGGGCTTCCAGATGGTGATCGAGAACCGGCCCGGCGCCGGCTCCAACATCGCGGCAAAAGCAGTGGCTTCAGCCACGCCCGATGGCGCAACGCTTCTGTTCACCGGCAACAGCTACGCCATCAACCAGACCATCTATCGCAGTCCCGGCTATGCGACCTCTGATCTCCGCGCGGTGGCAATCGCGGCGCTCGATAGCCAGGGGCTCGCGGTCAACGCCGCTAATCCGGCGCGGACGCTTGCCGATTTCATCGCAGCGGCCAAGGACAAGCCGCCGAGCTTCGGCTTCGGCGGTTCGTCGTCGCGCATCATCGCCGAATATGTGCTCAAGGTGATGGCGAAGACCGAAGCAACGGCGGTGCCGTTCCAGAGCGGAGCGCCGGCGCTCAACGCTCTACTCGGCAATCACGTCGATATTATCGCGGCGCCGATCGCCGAACTGGTGCCGCAGGTGCGGCAAGGCGCGGTGCGCGTGCTGGCGGTGAGCGGCAGCAAGCGCTCGGCGGCGTTTCCCGAGGTGCCGATGCTCCGCGAAGCGGGCTTTCCGGGGCTCGAAATCAACGGCTGGATCGGCATCCTGGCGCCCGCCGCAACGCCGGACGACATCTGCCTGAAAATCAACAGCGCGGTGAATGCCGCCGTCGGCAAGCCCGCCGTCAATGAACGGCTGCGCTCGCTCGGTTACGAGCCGCACGCCATGTCGCTAGCCGGCACCGCGCCGTTTCTCACGAATTCGATTGAGACGTGGCGCAAGATGATCCTCGCCACCGGCATGGCCATCAACTAGGCCGGTGCGCAACGCCGCCTATTGAATCTTAATGTTGGCCGCCCGGATTACTTTGCCCCATTTCTCGGTCTCGTCGCCGAGCAGCTTGCCGAAGTCGGCAGGCGTCATTGCCACAGGGTCGTTGCCGAGCTCGCTCAGCTTGGCCTTCATGGCCGGATCGCCGAGGCCGGCATTGATTTCCTTGTTCAGCCTGTCGACGATGTCGGCCGGCGTGTTTCTTGGACCGCTGAGACCGGTTAGCAGGGTCGCTTCGTAGCCGGGCAGGACATCACTGACCGTTGGCAGGTCCGGAAGTGCCTCCGAACGCGTCGTCGAGGTCACGGCCAGCGCGCGCAGCTTGCCAGCCCTGATGTTTGAAATCGCGGGCGGCATGGTGGAGAAGATTGTGTGCACTTGACCGCCGAGTAGATCAGTCACCGCCGGCGCGAGGCCCCGGTAAGGCACATGAACCATGTTGACACCGGCCATGGCCATGAAAAGCTCACCGGCCATGTGGGCCACGGTGCCGATGCCGGCAGACGCGTACGTGACCTTGCCCGGATTGGCCTTGGCGTAGGCAATAAACTCCGGGACTGTCCTGGCCGGGAAGGATGGGTGCACCACCAGGACATTCGGCCCGCGGCCAATGCTGGCAATCGGTGTGATATCGCGGCTGAAATTGTAGCTGAGCTTGTCATAGAGCGACGTATTGGTGGCGTCCCAGGAGCCGCAAGCCAGGAGTGTGTAGCCATCTGCCGGCGCGCGCACCACCGTTTCCGTGGCGATGCTGCCGCCAGCGCCGCCGCGATTTTCGACGATGAATGGCTGGCCGAGTCGTTCCGTCAGCCATTGGCCCATGAGCCGCGTAATGATGTCGGTGGCGCTCCCGGACACAAAGCCGACGACGATGCGCACCGGTTTCGCCGGGTAGGTCTGCGCCCGTGCGTTGCGCAGAAGGGCAGGTAGCGCAACGGCACCCGCTGCCAATCGCAAAAATGCACGGCGTGGATATGTCATGACGCGCCCCCCGACTGCGGGCGGCAGCATAGCATAATGTGCCGGGGCGCCGATTCCGGCTCGTTTACTCGGCCTTTATGCCGGCCGTCCGGATTACTTTGGCCCACTTATCCGTCTCGCCGGCGATGAACATTCCGAAATCGGCCGGCGAACCGGCGAACACCAGACATCCGAGGTCGGCGAGGCGCTCCTTCATCTTGGGATCGGCAAAGGCGGCATTGATCTCTTGGTTGAGCTTCTCGACGATCTCGGTAGGCGTGGCCTTGGGAGCGGCGATGCCGTACCAGCCGCTTGCTTCATAGCCCGATAGAAATTCCCCCATGGCGGGGATGTCCGGCAGAACTTCCAGCCGCTTTGCCGTCGTCACGGCCAGGGCGCGCAGCTTGCCTTCCCTGATGTATCCAAGCGAGGACGGCACGACGCCGAACATGACGTGGACTTGTCCGGTGAGCAGATCGGGCATCGCTGTCGCCTCACCGCGATAGGGGACATGAACCAGACGGACGCCGGCCATCATCTGGAACAGTTCTCCGGCGACATGGAGCGGCGTTGCATTGCCGGCGGATGCCATGTTGATCTTGCCGGGATTGGCCTTGGCGTAGGCGATGAACTCGGGCACCGTTTTCGCCGGAATCGATGGATGCACCTCCATGACCAGGGGAATGCGGCCAACGAGCGCCACCGGCGCGGTGTCGCGCGTGAAACTGAAACGCAGATTATCGAACAGTGTGGCGTTGATGGCGTTCGCCGACATGGCAAAGAGCAGCGAGTAGCCGTCCGCCGGCGCGCGAACGACCGTCTCGGTGCCGATGTTGCCGCTGGCGCCCGGCCGGTTGTCGACGACGAATTGCTGGCCGAGCCGCTCCGACAACCATTGACTGATCACCCGGGCGATGATGTCCGGCGAGCCGCCGGCTGGCGTCTGCACAGTCAAACGCACTGGCCGCGCCGGATAGGATTGTGCCTGTGCCACGCGCGACGCCACCGGCAGCGTGGCGACGCCCACCATGAGATGCAGGAACTGTCTCCGCGCAAGTATCATGATGTGCCCCCAAATGATCGCGGAGTTTTTATACGCGAAACGGCAGCACGTTTATTCCGCTATTCTGCAGCTTTGCTCGAATGCTCCAGCCGCTTGTGCAGCGTGATCAGGAGCCTCTCGGCGGCGTCGGCGATCACCGTGCCGGGCGGGAAGATCGCCTCGGCGCCGGCCTTCATCAGCGCGTCGTAGTCGTGCGGCGGCACCACGCCGCCGACCACGATCATGATGTCGTCCCGGCCCTGTTTGGCCAGTTCAGCTTTGAGCTCGGGCACCAAGGTCAGATGCGCTGCGGCAAGCGACGATACGCCGAGAATGTGCACGTCGTTCTCGATGGCCTGGCGTGCCGCCTCGGCGGGCGTCGCAAACAGCGGCCCGATGTCGACGTCGAAGCCGAGGTCGGCGAAAGCCGATGCGATCACCTTCTGGCCGCGGTCGTGGCCGTCCTGGCCGATCTTGGCGACCAGGATGCGCGGCCGGCGGCCTTCGCTCACTTCGAACGCCGCGACCCGCTTCTGCACGCGCGCCACGCCGTCTGTCATGCCAACCTCCCGCTTGAACACGCCAGAAATCGATTTGATCTCGGCGCGGTGGCGGCCCCACACCTTCTCCAGCGCTGCCGAGATTTCGCCCACTGTGGCGTGGACGCGGGCGGCGTCGACCGCCAGCGCCAGCAGATTGCCGTTGCCGCCATCGGCGGCGCGCGTCAGCGATTCGAGCGCGGCAGCAAGCCGGGCCGGATGGCGCTCGCGTTTCAAGCGGGCGAGCTTGTCGAGCTGAAGCTGCCGCACCGCGGAATTGTCGACGCTGCGCACCTCGATCGGCGCTTCGCCCTCCGGGCGGTACTTGTTGACGCCGATCACCGACTGCTGGCCGGCGTCGATGCGGGCCTGGGTCTTGGCCGAAGCCTCCTCGATCCGCAATTTTGGAATGCCGGCCTCGATGGCCTTCGCCATGCCGCCGAGTTCCTCGACCTCCTGGATGTGACCCCAGGCCTTTTGCGCCAGTTCCTGGGTCAGCCGCTCGACATAGAACGAGCCGCCCCAAGGATCGGCGATGCGGGTGGTGCCGCTTTCCTGCTGCAGCACGATCTGGGTGTTGCGGGCGATGCGGGCGGAGAAGTCGGTCGGCAAGGCCAGCGCCTCATCGAGCGCGTTGGTGTGCAGCGACTGGGTGTGGCCCTGGGTCGCCGCCATTGCCTCGATGCAGGTGCGAGCGACGTTGTTGAACACATCCTGCGCGGCCAGCGACCAGCCCGAGGTTTGCGAATGGGCGCGGAGCGACAGCGAGCGCGGGTCCTTCGGGTTGAACTCCTTCATGAGCTTGGCCCAGAGCAGCCGCGCGGCGCGGAGTTTCGCCACCTCCATGAAGAAATTCATGCCGATCGCCCAGAAGAACGACAGCCGCGGCGCAAACCGGTCGATGTCGAGGCCGGCTTTGACACCGGCGCGGACGTATTCGACGCCGTCGGCGAGCGTATAGGCCAGCTCCAGATCCTGCGTCGCACCGGCCTCCTGCATGTGATAGCCGGAGATCGAGATCGAGTTGAACTTCGGCATGTTCGCCGAGGTGTAGGCGAAGATGTCAGAGATGATGCGGAGGCTCGGTGCGGGCGGATAGATGTAGGTGTTGCGCACCATGAATTCCTTGAGGATGTCGTTCTGGATAGTGCCGCCAAGTTTTTCCGGCGGCACGCCCTGTTCCTCGGCGGCGACAATGTAGAGCGCCATGATCGGCAGCACCGCGCCGTTCATGGTCATCGACACGGTCATCTGGTCGAGCGGGATGCCGGAGAACAGCGTCCGCATATCGTAGATGGAATCGATCGCGACTCCCGCCATGCCGACGTCGCCGGCGACGCGCGGATGGTCGGAGTCATAGCCGCGATGGGTGGCGAGATCGAAGGCAATCGAGAGGCCCTTCTGTCCGGCGGCGAGATTGCGGCGGTAGAAGGCGTTGGAGTCTTCCGCGGTGGAGAATCCGGCGTACTGGCGGATCGTCCACGGCTGGGTGACATACATGGTCGGGTAGGGGCCACGCAGGTACGGTGCGATGCCGGGATAACTGTCGAGCCCGGCGAGGTCGTTCAGATCGTCCGGGCCGTAGGCGGCTTTGACGGCGATGCCCTCGGGTGTCAGCCACGGCTTGCCGCCGATGCCCGCCGCAGACGATGGCACTTGTGCGAAATCAACCTTGGCGAAGTCCGGAATTCTGCTCATGACGATGCCTGTGCCCGGCGCTCGCAATATATCATGCGATCGGACCGCAGTCGCCAGACCGTTGCTCGGCATTTCAGGTTGGCTGGGTCAGGTCGCGAAGACGTTGCTCGCGTTCCGCGATCATCATTTCGATTGCGCGGGCCTCGCTTGGTGCTTGCCAAATTCGCCGCGGCGGCGAGATCATGTAAATCCAGGGCTGTCCCCATTGGTAGAGCGCGCAGAAGGCAACCGCGAGAACAATGAGAAGGCAAACTCCGCCGACTTCCACGTTGCCGATAATAAATGCACAGATGGCGATCACCGTAATAACACCTGTCGTGATCACGAAGAACCATTGCGTGATCCGGCCCCATTTGTGCATCAGCGCGTAACGTGTGCGCAGGATTTCGAGCTCGTGCTCGATTTTCGCTCTTGCTTTGGCGTCGCTCATGCCGACAGATTATCATGGGCCTTCCGCAGAGTGGTGAGCACGTTCCCGCCAGCGTAAATGAATTCTTTGACGCCGGATTCACGCCATCGGCCTTCCTGTTCGCCGGGCTGTCCAGCCAGATAGACAAAAGCTCCCGCAGCGGTCAGTGCCTTGGCGGCGTCAATGGCTTCGCGCTTATACACGGCGTCGGCCGAGCAGAGGCAGGCGAGCTTGGCGCCCGATGCCTTGAAGGCTGCGATCATGGCGTCGCGGTCGGCGAAGCCGTCGCCGGTGGCGGCCTCGATGCCGCCCGCTTCGAAAAATGTCTTGGCAAACGACGCGCGCGCGGTGAACTCGGCGGGGGTGCCGAGGGCGGCGAGAAAAATCTTCGGCCGCGCGCCGGTCTTGGCGAGCATCCGGTCGGAAGCGTCGCGCAGGTGTTCGAACGGCTCGGCCAGCCGGATCGTCTTCAATGCTGGATAGGTGATGTTGGCGACCGGCGTTCCGAGCGGCACGGGTTTGAGATCGAGCACCTGCACCGGCGTCTCGGCGAGGTTCGGAAAATCGGTGGTGCCGGTCAGCGCATCCTTGCGCTGCGCGGTCGCGGCCTCGTGCGCGGCGCGGACCTTTTCGACTTTCTCCTGGATCAATCCGCTTTCTAACGCCGCCGGCGCGCCACCGGCCGCCTCGATCTCCTGGAACAGCGCCCATGCGGCGCGGCTGAGCTTGTCGGTCAAATCCTCGATGCTGCCGGAGCCGGCGGTCGGATCGGCAACCTTGGCGATATTGGATTCCTCGAGCAGCAGAAGCTCCGCATTCCGCGCGATACGGCGAGCAAAACGGTCGGGCAGGCCAATGGCGGATGTGAACGGCAGCACGGTCAGCGCGTCGGCGCCGCCGACGCCTGCCGAGAATGCGGCGATGGTGGTGCGCAGCATGTTCACCCACGGATCGCGCTTGGTCATCATACGCCAGGCGGTCTCGGCGGAAACGAACGTAGGCTTTGGATCGAGTCCGCAGGCCTGTTCGACCCGCGCCCAGAGCGCCCGAAGCGCGCGGAACTTGGTGATGGTCAGGAACTGGTCGGCGTCGGCGGAGAGACGAAACTCGATCATGCTGCGCGCTACGTCGAGCACCGCGCCGGAACCTTCGAGCGCACGCAGATAAGCGACCGCGACCGCGACAACGTAGGCGAGTTCCTGCGCTTCCGAGCCGCCGGCGTTGTGGATGATGCGGCCATCGGCAGCGGTGAGCGGGCTCTTGAATCCCTGCTTGGCCAGCGATCCGACATGCTCGGCGAAGCGCGGCATCAGATCGCGGTAGGGAATGGGCAGCGTTCCGGTCAGGCTGTGCGCGCCGATGGCGTCGTGGCCGAAGCGGATGTTGACCGCGCCGGGCGCGTGGCCGCGGCTTTTCACCAGCGCGGCAATGTGGTCGGCGGCGTCCCGGGTCGGCTCGGCGGTCTGCAATTCGATCGTGATGGCGTCGAGGTGCACGCCTTCAAGAATGCGCGCGACCGATTGGGCGTCGCCTGGCAAGCCATAGCCATAGGCCCCGATCGAGCCGGCGAAGACGAGCGTCAGCCCGGTCGCGCCATTCGCCAGCTCATGCAACGCCTCGGCGTTGGCCACCGCCGGATCCGGATGATCGATGCGCGCTTGCACCCCCCAGGGGCCGCGGCGGCCGGCGATCGGGCGGGCGTTGGCTGCCCGCGCATACAGCGGTTCGATCGGGATGCCGTCGTAGGTTTTGGCGGTCAGCTGTTCCAGCGGCCGGTCCTTGAGCGCCGTCCGCACCAGCTTCAGCCAGTCCTCGCGGCTTGCGGGCGGAAATTCGGCAGCGAGCGGCAGGTCGTCCGTCATTGGGCCAAAATGCCATGCTCCGGCGGGCAGCGCCAATGCGGCCCCGTCAGGGTCGAAGCAAGAACCACGCCTTTCGCCGGGCCTCAGAACGGCTCGTAATCGCGCAGCGCCGGCATCACCTTCTCGCCAAACAGCCGGATCGAGCGCATCAGGTCGGCCTCCGGCAGGTCGGCAAAGTTGAACTCGCCCATGAAGATGTTGAAGAAGCCGACCTCGGCGGCCTTGCGGAGCTTCTTCGTCACGGTGTCGACCGAGCCGACGAAAACCAGTTCGTTGTCCATGATGTAGTCCGGATCGAAGATGCTCGACATGATCTTGGCGGCGCCGTGCTCGCCGCGTGCCTCGAACCGGGCCTTCTGCTTCTTGAGCCGGTCCTCGAAAGTTTCACCAGGCCCGGCGACGGGCAGCAGACCCTCATAGGCCCGGCTCGCCCGCAAGAGGGCGGTGTCGAGCGCCTTCTGGTCGGTCTCGTCCACATAGACCACGGTACTGTAGGCGATGTTGGGCTTGCGCGGATGACCGGCCGCGTTCCACTCAGCGAGGAATTTCTGGTAGCGCGGTCCGGCCTCGTGGCGCGGGAAGCTAATGAAGTAGCCGGTGTTGACGCCCTCCCTGGCGCAGAACTCCAGGGTCGGCGGGTCGCGGCTCATCATCCAAAGGGGCGGATGTGGCTTCTGCACCGGCGGCACGGCGAGCAGCGCGCTGTCGGTGTTGTGGTTGTCGCCATGGAAAGCGAACGGCTGCTTGTCGCCGTAGGCGGCGCGCAAATAATGCACGAACTCGAAGGTCGGCGATTTGCGGAAGTTGTAGTCGATGCCGAACGGAGTGAAATAGCCGGGACTGATGCCGGGAACGAGGCCGCACTCGAAACGCCCGCCCAGCATCTGGTCGACGATGGCGATCTCTTCGGCGAGGCGGAGCGGGTTGTGCAGCGGCACGACGAAGCCCATCGCGCCGACGCGAAGCCGCTTGGTTCGCGCGCCGCCGGCGACCGCGTAAAGCGCGGGTGACGACATCCAGCTTTCGTCGGGGCGGAAATGATGCTCGACGCAGAAACTGTAGTCGAAGCCGAGCTCGTCGCAGAGCTGAAGCTCGCGCCAGAGCTGCTCGTAGCGCTGATGCGCGGTCATGTTGGGCTTGCCCCAGACATGGGAGAAGTG
>Ga0070689_100001043_pt1 | contig 17399 bp, 13 predicted proteins | sample KBSS23HmetaG_FD_64669 | JGI IMG/M metagenome (GOLD analysis project Ga0070689, IMG submission 64669) | Switchgrass rhizosphere microbial communities from Kellogg Biological Station, Michigan, USA - KBS S2-3H metaG | ecosystem: Host-associated > Plants > Roots > Rhizosphere ...
GCCGATCGGCGTTCCGCACGGCCGCGCCCTGTTGAGAGCTGGTCCTCTGCTTGCGATGCAGGGGATGCGTTCACCCAAGGGGAGGTCCGTTCCATGCGCGTTCTCACGAACCACAAGCTCCGGGTGGCATCGTTGCTCGCCGGAGCACTGCTGCTCGCCGGCTGCTCGCGGTCGATGCTCACCGCACCCGAGGCCGGCCCCACGAGCGCCACCACCGCCGAGCGCGACGTCTCACAGGTGCCGCCGCCGGCCAACCTGCTCGGCGGCGTTCTCGGCGGCGTCATCGATGGCGTCAACAAGGTCCTCAACTGGACGACGGTGGTGCAGAAGCTGGTGCTGAAGGACCAATCCGCGGTCGTCACCGGTCACCGCTGGACGCTTCAGTTCGCCAAAGGCTCGCTCTCAAGCGACGCGCTGATCACGATCCAGGACTACGATGCCGACGTGCTCGACGTGCAGTTCGGGCCGAGCGGCACCAAGTTCCCGGTGCCGGTCACGCTCACCGTCGACTTCTCGAACACCGCCGCCGATCCCGGCGTCGCGCACTCCGACGGCCGTGAGCCGGTGCTCTACTGGCTCAACGACCAGACGGGCGACTGGGTGGAGATGCCCGGCCGCGTCGATTGGGCGAGCAAGCAGCTGATCGTCCAACTCCCGCACTTCTCGCGCTACGTCGTCGGCAGCAAGGCCGGCTGGAAGAGCACACCGCCGCGCGACAACGACTGAGCGTCCATTCCCATTTCGAAAACGTTGCACCGCACCCGGCGGGCGGCCCCTGATGGCCCTCGCCGGGTGGTTCATTCTGGGCCACGCGCACCGGCACCCGTGCGGCGGGAGGCCACGCTCGTCGTCCGCACCCGCACACTGACCGGCGCATGACATGCGGGCGGCGGCCCGTGCGCGATACTCGCCCGTCCATGGTCCGTCCCACCATTACCCGCCTCGGCCTGCTCGCGCCGGCCCTTCTCGTGGCGCTGCTCGCCGGCTGCGGGCACCAGGGCAGTGCGACGGGCAAGGCCGGCACGCTCGCGGCAAAGGCCGCGGCCACCGACACGCTGCCGCTCGAAGCGGTGACCGCCGAGCAGGTGCACGATCGCGTCCGCGAACCCGGTGCCAGGGCGACGCTCGTGAACGTGTGGGCGTCGTGGTGCGGGCCCTGCCGCGAGGAGTTCCCCGCGATCGTCTCGCTCGCCGAGCGTGAGCGCTCACGGGGCCTGCGCGTGCTGTTCGTGTCCGCGGACTTCGAGGACCAGGCTCCCGAGACGCGCGCGTTCCTCGCCAGCCATCACGCGCCGGGGCCGTGGCTCGTCAAGACCGGGAAGGACCAGGAGTTCATCGACGGGCTCGACAAGCGCTGGAGCGGCGCGTTGCCCGTCACCATCGTTTACGATCCAACCGGAAAACCGGTGCAGTTCTGGGAGGGCGGAGCGGATTCCGCCCGCTTCGCCGCGGCGGTCGAGCCGCTGCTCACGAGCCAACCACAATGATGATGAGGAGGAGCACCATGCAGGCCCTTCGCACACCCATCTCCAGACTTGCCGCGCTCGCCGGACTCGCCCTGGCGCTCACGGTCGCTCCCGCCCGCGCGCAGCTCGCCATCGGCGATGCCGTGCCGATGAAGGACGTGAAGATGACCGGCGTGGACGGCAAGTCGGTGACGCTCGCGAGCGTCGCGGGCAAGAAGGGCACGCTGGTGGTGTTCACCTGCAATCACTGCCCATGGGCGAAGATGTGGCAGACGCGCGTGACCGAGATCGGGAATGCCGCGGGCAAGGTCGGGATCGGCATGGTGGCGATCAACGCCAACGACCCGGCGGAGTATCCCGAGGACGGCATGGACGGCATGAAGCAGCGCGCGAAGGAGCTCAAGATCAAGTTCCCGTACGTGGTGGACGCGACGTCCGACGTGGCGCGCGCGTTCGGCGCCTCGCGCACGCCGGAGGCGTTCCTGTTCGACGCCGATGGCAAGCTCGTCTATCACGGCACGATCGACGACAGCCCGAAGGACGCTGCGGCGGTGAAGGACGCCTATCTCAAGGACGCCGTGAACGCCGTCTCGACCGGCAAGACCGTGACCACCGCCGAGACCAAGTCCATGGGTTGCTCGATCAAGTTCCGGAGCAAGACGACGAGCTGACCCAGCGCCCTGCGGTCACGGACCAGGCATTGGACGCAGTCGCTGGATGGCAGCCTCCAGCGAGTCGGCGTCGGCCGCGGCGTGCGGCGGAAGCCCTGCGTCCGCTCGCAGCACACGCAGGACGCGCTCGGCGGAGTCGGGCTCGCCCGCCTGCACCCACGCCAGCACCGTGTGCAGTCCGCGCGCGGGTGACGCCACGAGCAGCCAGCTCTCCTCGAGACGTCGCGCCGCTTCCGCGGGCCTGCCCATGGCCAGGGAGTAGTCCCCGAGATAGAGCAGCGCGCTCGAGCGCTGCATCGGGCCTATCCGCGGCGCGCCGTTCACGAGAGCCTCGACGCGGGCGAGGGATGCAGCGGGATCCCGGTTCACGGCGAGCCACCCGCCGGCGATCAGGACCAGGAGGGGCACGGTCGCGACCTGCGCCCCGCGCAGTCGGGCAGCCGGCAGCTCCGCGAGAGCGCGCGCGCTGAGCAGGGTGAGCGCGAGAGCCAAGGGCAACGCCAGGTCCCAATCCCGGTGATAGCCGAGCCCGCTGCCTGCCACCGGAAGTGGGAATACGAGCGGGAGGTAGAGGAGCCCGGCGAGCACGAGCGGCAGTGAGCGCGCATCGGCGGCCACCCGGCGGAGCCCGCCGCCGGCAAGTGCGGGTGCGAGGAGGGCGAGCGGTGCGATCAGTATCAGCAGGTTCGGGACGTCGCTTGGAAGCGACGCCCAGGCCCCCTGCGCAGGTCCCTGGAGCAGCTCGCGTAGGTCGCTCCCCAGCTGCCCGGCGCCGAAACGCGCATTCACGACGGTCACGCCAATGGCGGCGACGGCGGCGGCCACCGCGGTGGCGCGCCGCAAGCCCGGGACGTCGCCGACTTGCCCGGGGCCGACGAGCCGCAGCGCGAGGGGCACGAGCAGGGCGAGCCCCGTGCGGTGCGCCAATGCTGCGAGCACCCACGTCCCCACCGTCGCGGTCGCACGTGGCACGGAATCGAGAGGGACCAGCAGTGCAGCCCAGAACCAGACGCTCGTCGCCAGCATCACGGGGGCCGACTCGGCATAGCTTGCGAACGCCAGCAGCCCACCATTCATGATCATGGCGAGCCACAATCCCCATGCGAGCCCGCGACCCGCATCGAGGATCCGTGCTATGCGCCAGGCCCCCGCCAGGTAGACCACGCCGAGCAGGGCCGACACGAATCCGATGCCCGCCGCCGGCGACACATCCGACGGCGTCACGGCGCCCACCACGAGCAGCCACAGCGCCGCGTCCACCGGCTGCGCGTGGAGCTGTCGAGCGCGCTCGAGGAACGGCTGCGGACCCGTTGCGTGCACCCATTCCGCGATTGCGCCCCAACGCGAGAAGGTGTCGCCCAGGTGGTGCAGGACTTCACCAAGCGGAATCGCGAGCGTGAGCGCCAGCGCTGGCAACGCGATGGACACGGCGAGACGGCCCCGGGGCGGGCGCCACGCCAGCACGCCACTGGCAAGCGCCGCCGCCAGTACGGCGAGCTCCACTCGAGAATCGATCGAGCGCAGCCCGTTCACGGCCCAGAACGCGTTGTGGTTGGGGGGCGCGATCAGTAGCAGCAGCGTGCCGCCAAGGAGCGCGGCCATCGCCGGGCGGGACGGCCACGTCAGGTTGGGGCCCTTTCCCAACGAAGCATGTGCCGTCGACTTTGGTTTGGCGGACATCATGCCGGCACACGGTAGCACGCGGACACCGACGCACCGTGGGGATCGCGCTGCATTCGCACTCGCTCACTTGAACCGTGTCTTCAGCTCGCCCCAGCTCTCGCGGCGCACGGGCGTGGCGAGGTTCGCGAACACCTGCACGCGGGCGTTGTCCTTGTCGAGGACGTAGAGCCGGTCCTGCGGGTCGACATCCAGCGCCGACGCGTTGTTGAACTGCGCCTGGCCCGAGCCCGGACCGCCGAACTCGAGCACGAACGAGCCGTCCGGACGGAAGACCTCGACGCGCTCGTTGCCCGCGTCCATCACGATCACGAATCCGTTCCCATCCACGACGATCCCCGTCGGCGACACCATCTGGCCCGGCGCGCTGCCGCTCGAGCCGAACGTCGACACGAACACGCCGTCGGCGGTGAAGCGCTGGACGCGATCGAGCGTCATGTCGGTGACGTACACCGAGCCGTCGCTCGCGAACGCCAGCGATGACGGCTGGCCGAACTGCCCAGGGCCGCTGCCCTGGCTGCCCCACGAGAGCACGAACGTGCCCGCCGACGTGAACTTCTGGATGCGGTGGTTGAGCCAGTCGGCGACGTAGATGAACCCCGAGCCATCCACGCCCACGTCGAGCGGGAATGCGAACTGGCCGTTCCCCGCGCCCGAGCCGCCGAACGATCCGAGGAACGTCCCGGTCGGAGAGTAGCGCAGGATCCGATCGAAGTTGACGTCGATCACGAGCAGATTGCCGCTGCCGTCGATCGCCGCGCCGCCGGGCGTGCTGGCGGACCATTGCGCGAGAAAGCTGCCGCTCGCGTCGAACTTCTGCACGCGGCCGTTCGCGGTATCGCCGATGTAGACCGAGCCGTCGGCCGCGATGGCGAGGCCGTGCGGGAGCTGTAGCTGGCCGGGTCCCGTGCCGGGCGTGCCAAAGGCGAACTGGAACGCGGGACCCGCGGCGCGGGCGGGCAGGGAAGTGATGGCGAAGAGCGTGAGGACGAGGATCGCGGCGCGCGGCCTGTGCATGCTTGGACTCCATGGGAGTGGACACGCCGGTCGCCAACGAGACTAGCGGCGCCTGCCGCCCCGTCGGCGCGCTTTGCGACGAACGCGGCGCTTCCGGCTAGTCTCCGCGGATGGCAGCCCCCGCGCTCGACCGCAAGCTGGGACTCGCCGACGTCACGCTGATCGTGATGGGCGGCATCATCGGCTCGGGCATCTTCGTCAACCCGTCTGTGGTCGCCGCGCGCGCGGGCAACGGCGCAGGCGCGCTCGGCGCCTGGGCGCTGGGAGGGGCCATCGCGCTCGCGGGCGCGTACATTTACGCTGAGCTCGGGTCTCGCCGGCCGGAAGCCGGCGGCCAGTACGCCTACCTGCGCGAGGCATTCCATCCCGGTCTCGCGTTTGCCTACGCGTGGGCGCTCCTGCTGCTCATCCAGACCGGCGGCATGGCGGCGTCCGCGATGACGTTTGCGCGCTACCTGCGCGAGCTGGCTCACGTGCCGCTCGCCGAGGGCGTGCTCTCGGCGCTGGTGCTCACGGCGCTGACGCTCGTCAACGCACTCGGCGTGCGCGCGGGGGCGGGTACCCAGAACGTGCTCATGGTGCTCAAGATCGCCGCCATCCTCGCCATCGTCGCCGCAGGGTTCGCGCTCGGCCGCCACTCCGCGGCGCCGCCGGCCACGGCCGCGCCCCCGGCCACCGGCTTCGGCTCGGCGATGGTGCCCGTGCTCTTCGCCTACGGCGGCTGGCAGACCGCGGCGTTCGTGGGCGGCGAGGTGAAAGACCCGGCGCGCACGCTGCCGCGCGGCATGGTGCTGGGCGTGGTGGGCGTGGTGATCCTCTATCTCGCCGTGAACATCGCCTGCCTGCGCGTGCTCGGCGCGGCGGGGCTCGCGGCGACGCCCGCGCCCGCAGCGGCGCTCATGCGCGCGGCGTTCGGCGAGACGGGCGCGCGCGTGCTCGCGTTGGGCGTCGCGGCATCGACGCTCGGGTTCCTGAGCCAGAGCATGCTCACCGCGCCGCGCGTCTACTACGCGATGGCGTCCGACGGCCTGTTCTTCAGCGGCATCGCGCGCGTGAACGCACGCACGCACGTCCCGGTGCGCGCGGTCGTCCTCCAGGGCGTGGCCGCCACGGTCATCGCGCTCACCGGCGAGTACGGCCGCATCCTCGACACGGTGGTGTCCGCGGACTGGATCTTCTTCGGGCTCTCCGCGGCGTGCGTGTTCGCGTTGCGCCGCCACGACGCCGCCGCCGGCCACGCGACGACCGCCACGGTACCGTTCCACCCCTGGACCACACTGGCGTTCATCGCCGCCAGCGCCTGGATCGTGTTCCAGTCGCTGGCGCACGATCCCAGGAACGGCGCCATCGGCGTGGCGCTCATGCTCGCCGCCTGGCCGGTGTACCTGCTCTGGCGCCGGTTCGCGGCGCCCAGGCCCTAGGAGGTCGCGAGCCATGCCCCGCCTCGTGCGCACGCCGGCGCGCATCACCGCCGCCGGCAACAAGCCGAAGTTGATCGACGAGTACGTGGGCCGCGTCCACACCGGGGACGCGCGCGTGAGCGTGGCGCGCATGCGGAGCCCGGAGGGTTGGGTGGAGCCGGCCCAGGCGCCCGAGTTCGAGGAGCACACGTTCGTGATCTCGGGCCTCCTGCGCGTCGAGCACTGGGGGCCGGCCGGGGAGCCTCGCGTGCTCGACGTGCGCGCGGGCGAGCTGGTGAGCGTGGCCGCCGGGGAGCGCGTTCGCTACTCGACGCCGGAGCCGGGCGGGGCCGAATACGTGGCGATCTGCCTGCCCGCGTTCTCGCCCGACCTGGTCCACCGCGACGACTGACCTAACGCCGCGCCCTTGACCCGCCGATGACTCCCCGGTCCAGGAGGGCCGCATGCGGGGTCTCGCACGCCTGTCGTTGTGTTCGCTCGTGGTACTGGCCGCGTCGTCCGCGACCGCCGCGGTGCCGTCGGCGCGCGCCGTCATCGAGCGCTATGTCCAGGCCTCCGGCGGCCGCGCCGCGCTCGACGCCGACACGGTGCTGCACGTCACCGGGCATTCCTTCGACGCGGGCATGAAGGGCACGTTCGAGGTCTGGATGCAGGCCCCCTCGCGCGCGCTGCGCATCGACCGCGTGGGGACGCTGCGCACGAAGCAGGGCATCGACGGCGCCGTCGCCTGGCGCACGGACTACACCTCCAAGCGCGCGAACCCGGTCGAGGGCAAGGACCTCGAGGCCATGCTCGCGGACATCTGGTTCGCCACCGAGCAGTGGGCGCGCGACACCACCTCCAAGGCGCTCCTCGGCCAGAGCTCGTTCATCGCCGGACGCTCGCTCCAGGGCGTGGACATCACGCCGCCGGTGGGGCCCAAACAGACGCTGTGGTTCGACCAGAAGACTGGGCTCCTGGCGCGCGTCACCCACCACCGCGACCAGCACGAGTGGAACGAGGAGATGTCGGTGTGGAAGACGCTCGCAGGCCGCAAGCGCGCGACCGTGTCCGAGGTGGGCATGGTGCAGTTCCCCTCCAGCTACCACCGCGAGCAGGTCGACAGCCTGTGGGCGAAGGGTGCGAAGGATCCCATGGCATTCGCCGTGCCCGGCAGCACCGCGGCGCCGGTGGTGTGGACGGGGGCGAAGGGCAGGATCGAGCTGCCGTTCCGCTACAGCCGCGGCCACGTGTGGGTGAAGCTGTCGCTCAACGGCGCGCCGCCGGCGGAGTTCGTGCTCGACACCGGCGCCTTCAACACCTGCCTCGACCGCGGCATCGCCCAGATGCTCGGCCTGCAGCCCGAAGGCGAGTACGGCGCGCAGGGCGTCGGTGGCTACGACACGTTCGGCTTCGCGCCGCTCAAGTCGGTGCGCTGGTCCAACGACAAGGGCGCGAGCGTCGAGATACGTGACCTCCGCGTCGGCGTCATCGGGCTCCAGGCGATGACCAGCTCGGTGGAGTGGGGCCGCACCAACGGGCTCCTGGGCTACGACGTGCTGTCGCGGTTCACGCTCGACATCGACTTCGACCGCGAGGTGATCACCCTTTCGGACCCGGCGACGTACGTGCACGAGGGCGCGGGCACGCCCATCCCGATGACGCTCAACGGCAACATCCCCACCGTGGAGATGACGATCAACGGCAATTGCAAGGGCACGTACATCGTCGACGTGGGCAACGCGAGCGTGCTGTCGGTTGGCGCCGAGCAGGTGATGAAGTGCCGGTTGCTGGCGCTGCAGCACAAGGAGGTGCAGCACTGGGTGGGCGGCATCGGCGGCGCGTTCCAGGAGAACGTCACCCGGCTCGACAGCCTCCGGCTCGGGCCGTTCCTGTTCACCGAGCCGGTCGCCGGCCTGACCACGCACCACCAGGGCTCGGCCGGGAGCCTCGAGGTGCAGGGCAACATCGGTACCACCGTGCTCGAGCGCTTCCGCTGCACGTTCGACTACGCGCACGGCCAGCTGTGGCTGGCGCCCGGGGCGCGCTTCGCCGAGCGCGAGGCGTTCACGCGCAGCGGCCTCTGGTACACGCGCTGGGCCGGCGTCGTGGTCGTGTTCGGCGTGGTGCGCGGCTCGCCCGCCGAGGATGCGGGGCTCAAGATCCGCGACGTCTTACGCTCGATCAACGGCAAGAGCGTGGAGAAGATGACGCCCGAGGAGCTGGACCGCGTGCTCCGCGACGGCAAGGCCGGGTCGACCATCAAGCTCACCTACGAGCGCGAGCTCAAGGAAGAGACCGTGGAGATGACGCTCGCCGACGTGCTGTAGCCACGCTTCCGTCGGCTTGCGGGATCCCGGGTCGCCGGGGACCTTTGGTGTCGCCGTGGACCTGGTCGGGGAGGACGTGTTGACGACGAAGACGAAGTGGCTGATCGGCATGGCCGCGGTCGCAGCGGCCGGCGTGGCCGTGGTCGCGATCGGCTGGTTCGCGTTGGAAGCGGTTCCGGTGTCGCACCTCAACCTGCCGAAGTATTCGCTGGAGCAGACCGACTCGGCACATCGCTGGTACCGGCGCACGACCGTCCACTTCAACTCTGCGGTATACGTCAACGACTTCGAGGACTATTCCATCTGGCTCGCGTACCCCGTGCCGACCCACGCGATCGGGCGCGCGCCGTTCGGCAACTCGCTCGTGTGCTCGATCCCCGGGCAGGAGCCGACGGATTACATCGCGGTGGACTGCGGCTCGGAGATGGAGGCGTACGAGGTCTTCCGCAATGCCGATCGCCCGCCCTTCGACTGGCGGCACGCGAGGTTCCAGACGATGGAATTCGCCGGCACGATGATGCACTCGGAGCACAAACGCACAGCGGACTCGACCCTGGTCGCCGACGTGGTGCGCACGCTGCGCGAGGGCGCACCCGTGTCCGTGTCATTGCCGGCCGCCATCAATTCGACGAACCTGGGGAGACTCAACCTGGTCAGCGATGCGCTGCCGGGATTGACATTCTGTCCGGCCGTCTACTGCGACTCCGCCGGGCCCGCCTACCTGGCCGAGAGCTTCGCGGTCGAATACGTCAACCGCACGGAGAAGATCCACGCCCAGTGGATTCCGGCGAGCGAAGCGTTCGCGCACTGGCTGAAGACGCCATGAGTGCGCCTGGATGTGGGCGCCCCCTGACGGGATCCGAAGCGTGACGCCCACCTCGGGCCTCTGAGCGCGTCAGCCCCGCCGCCGTTCCTCCAGCTCCTCGAGCGTCTTCGGCCAGTCATCGCGCAGCAGGCGCGAGAGCGCGCGGTCGGCGAGCAGCCGGCCCCCGGTCTGGCACCGCGCGCAGTAGTTCATCTCGTTCTCGGCGTAGACGACACGCTGGACGGGCGCGCCGCAAACCGGACAGGGCTGGCGGTAGCGGCCGTGGACGGCCATGCCGGGGCGGAACGCCGTCACCTTCTCCGGGAAGCGATCGCCCTGCTCCGCGGCGAGCCGGTCGCGCCACTCGGTGAGCACGCCCACGATCGCCGCGTGAAGCTGCGCTCGCTCGCTCGCGTCCAACCGCGCGCTGCGCTTGAACGGCGACAGCCGTGCGCGGTGAAGGATCTCGTCCGAGTAGGCGTTGCCGATGCCGGCGAAGAGTCGCGGGTCGGTGAGCGCGCGCTTCAACGTGTGGTCTTCGCGGGCCAGCGTCTCGGCCAGGGCCTCGGCGCTCATCGACAGGGGCTCGATCCCGCCGGCATCGAGTGCGGCGAGCGCCGCGGCATCGCGGAGCAGGTGAAGTGCGGCGCGCTGCTTCGTGGACGCCTCGGTGAGCAGCAACGTGCCCGGGGCGAAGTCGAATGCCGCGAGCCCCGTGCGCTTCGGGATCGGGGCGCCGGCCGGCTTCCAGTGAAGCCGGCCCGAGATCATCAGGTGTAGCGCGAGGAAGAGACCGCCCTCCAGCCCGAACACGAGCCGTTTGCCCACGCGCCGGACATCGACGACCACTCGGCCGGCGGCCTCGGCAAGTGCCGGCTCGGTCGTGCGCACCAGGTTCCACCCCGCGACGCGCACGCGCTCGAGGCGCGCTCCGGCGATGCGTCGGTTCAGGTGAGTGACGTACAACTCGAGATCGGGCAGCTCCGGCATCGCGTGCGGCGCGCGAGCGCCGGCTCAGGCCACGCCGGCGCCGAGACGCTCCTCCTCGCGAAGGGCGTAGAGCGGCTGGTACTTGCCCCACAGGTAGTCGAGATAGGGCCCGATCGTGAGCGGGCCGCCGGTCACGCGCTGGATCAGCTCCGGCGCCGTGAACTTGGCGCCGTGCCTGTAGATGTTCTCGCGCAGCCAGCCGTGGAGCGTTCCGAACTCGCCCTTCTTCACCTCGCCGGGGATGCCCGGGTGCGCCTTCACCGCGGTGGCGAAGAACTGCGCCGAGAGGATGTTGCCGAGCGTGTAGCCCTGGAACGCGCCGCCGATCGGGCCCGCGTACCAGTGCACGTCCTGCAGCACGCCGTTCTTGTCGTCGGGCACCGGGATGCCGAAGTCGGCCTCGAAGCGTTCGCGCCAGACGCGGGCGAGGTCCTTCACCGCCACCTTGCCCTCGAGCAGGTCCAGCTCGAGGTCGAAGCGCAGCATGACGTGCAGGTTGTAGGTGACCTCGTCGGCGTCGGTGCGGATCAGCGAGCGCTCGACGCGGTTCACCGCGCGGTAGAACGCATCGAGCGGCACGCCCTTCAGCTGCCTGGGGAACACCTCCTGGAGCCGCGGATAGAAGAACTCCCAGAAGCCGCGGCTCCGGCCGACCAGGTTCTCCCACAGCCGCGACTGGCTCTCGTGCACTCCGGAAGAGGTGCCGTTCGCGAGCGGCGTGCCCTCGTAGGCGCGGTCGATCCCCAGCTCGTAGAGCGCGTGGCCGCACTCGTGGAGCGTCGAGAACAGCGCATCGGTGATCTCGTCCTCGCGCACGCGCGTGGTGATGCGGATGTCGCCGAGCGAGAACTTGGTCATGAACGGGTGGTGCGTCTTGTCCTGCCGCCCGCGCGCGAAGTCGTAGCCGAAGCGACGGATCACCTCGAGCCCGAACCCGAGCTGGTCGGCCTCGGGAGCGTGCTGGCGGATGCAGGATTCGTCGGCGACCGGCCGCGACGTGATCGCGCGCACGATCGGCACCAGTTTCGCGCGCAGCTCGGAGAACAGCTGCTTCACCGACGACGCCTTCATGCCGTAGTCGGAGAAATCAATCAGCGGGTCGGCGATGTGCTGGTAGCCGGGGAAGCAGTCCGCGGTGCGCCGCGACAGCTCGAGCGTCTTCTCCAGAAGCGGCCGCACCGCGGCGAAGTCGTTCTTCGGCCGCGCCTCCGTCCACGCCTGGTAGCTCCGCGCCGAGTGCTCCTGGAACTCGGCCACGAGCGCGGTCGGCATCTTCACCGACTGCTCCCAGTTGCGGCGCGTCACCCGCACGAGCGAGGCGTCGTCGGACTCGAACGGCAGCGACGCCGTCTCCTTCGCGGCGGCGTCCAGCAGCCGGCCGGTCTCGGCGTCGGTGAACTTCTCGTGCGCGAGGCGCGACAGCGTCGCGAGCTGCCGGCCGCGCGCCGGGGCGCCTTCGGGCGGCATGTACGTGGTCTGGTCCCAGCGCAGCAGCGCCGCTGCCTGGCTGATGTCGTCGATTTCGAGCAGCCGCTGCTTGAGGGTGTCGAGGGCCTTCATCCCATCCTCCGCACGATGAACGAGGGTTGAACGCCCGAGGTTAACGGGACTGGACGCCCCGGGACAACGACCGATTCGCACGCAACTGTCCGGAATCCGTGCGGCTGGAGAGCGCCACATTCCGGGGGCCGGCCCGGGACCGTCTCCCGGGGCATGGCGGATTCACCCTGTTCGCTTTTTCGAGATCGCGCATTGAGTGGGCTATCGGGATTGGGCCCGACTCGAATGGAGGTCTCGGATGAATCCCAGGACGTCGGATCCCGCTGCGATTCGCACCTCGACGGCGGACAGGACGCTCGATGGCCACGTGCTCCGGCGGGAGCCTGTGGCGAACTCAGGTCGCACGGGCCCGACGCCATGCTTGCGCCACCTCTGCATGGGTGCGGCGACACTGACCTGTGTCGTCTTCCTGGTCGCGCTTCGACCCGCGCCGTCCGCCGCGCAGGGGTTCAGTCCGGGGGTGAGGCTGGACATGCCAACTGGGAATGGTCCCTCGGGAATCGCGACCGGAGATCTGAACGGCGATGGACATCTTGATCTGGTCGTGTCCAACGGCCAGTCGAACTCGATCTCAGTGATGCTGGGAATCGGCAATGGCAGGTTCGGGACGAAGACCGACTTTCCGGTAGGGGACAGTCCTTATTGGGTCGTCCTCGGGGATCTCAACGGCGACGGCAAGCTCGATGCGGTAGTGGTGAACCTGCACCCGCTCGCCAACTCGGTGTCGGTACTGCTCGGCGACGGCAACGGTGGGATGGGGACGGCGACCAACTTCCCAACCGGCAGTCAGCCAGGTTGGGTGGGCATCGCCGATTTGAATGGAGACACGCGCCCAGATCTCGTGGTGACGAACCAGGGCGACAACACCATCTCGGTGCTGCTCGGCGACGGCACCGGCGGGTTTGCAGCGAAAAGTGATTTCGCGACCGGCGGCGGCCCTCGCTGGGGTGAAGTCGGCGATTTGAACGGAGACGGCCATCCCGATGTGGTGACCTCCAACACGAGCGCGGGCACCGTGTCCGTGCTTCTCGGTGACGGCTCGGGCGGGCTGGGGACGAATACCGACTTCCCGGCCGGGACGACCCCCTACAACAGCGTGATCGGGGATACCAATGGGGACGGCAGGCTGGACCTGGTGGTATCGAATTTCAGCTCCACCACAGTCGCGGTATTGCTCGGCGACGGCTCCGGCGGATTCGCATCGAAGGTCGACTACACGATTGGGAAACAACCCCTGGGGCTCGTGCTGGGAGATGTGAACGCGGATGGGAAGCCTGACCTGGTTGTGGCGAACTCGTTCTTCGGCCTTCTCTCGGTGCTGATTGGGGACGGCACCGGAAGCTTTGGGATGAAAGCCGACTTCGCGGTCGGCGGTCTTCCCGAAATGGTTGCGGTCGGCGACTGGAATGGTGACGGGATGCTCGACGTGGCCACCGAGAATTATTCGTCCAATTCCGTCTCGATCTTGCTCGCCGCCGGTGGGTTCGCCGCGCACTCGGACCTGGCGACAGGGACCCATCCATGGTCGATCGCGATCGGGGACGTGAACGGCGATGGACATCCGGATCTAGCGACCGCGAACTACAGCTCCAACACGATCTCGGTGCTGCTGGCCAGCTCCGGCGGGGGGTTCCTACCGAGATCCGATTTCGGCACCGGCTCCGCACCGATCTCCGTGGGCGTCGCCGACCTCAATGCTGACGGAAAGCTCGATCTCGCATCGGTCAACCTCGGGAGCAACACCGCTTCCGTTCTTCTGGGCAACGGCGCCGGTGGATTCGCCGGTAAGGCCGACTACGTCACCGGAACGAGCCCGCTCGCCCTGGCGATCGGCGACATGAATCGTAACGGCCGTCCCGATCTCGTGACTGCGAACGGCACCGCCAACACGGTATCGGTGTTGTCGGGGAACGGCGACGGTACATTCGGAGCGAAGGTCGACTTCGCGACCGGAGTGAATCCCGACGCGCTGGCGCTCGCCGACCTCAATGGGGACAGCAATCCGGACATCGTGACCGCGAACTCGAGCGCGAATACGGTGTCAGTGCTGCTGGGGAACGGCAGCGGCGCTTTCGGCGCGAAGACCGACTTCCCGACGGGCTCCGAGCCGCTATCCGTGGCGGCCGGAGACCTCAATGGCGACGGCAATATCGACCTGGTGACGGCCAACGGCACCGACAACACCGTCTCGGTGCTGCTCGGCGTCGGCACCGGCGCCTTCGCTCCCCGGACCGATCTCGCGGTCTCCTACGCCCGCCCGTACTCGGTCGCGCTCGCGGACATGAACGGTGATGGCAGGCTCGACATCGCGGTGGCGACGTTCAATGGCAACCGTGCGGTCGTTCTGCTGGGTGATGGCAAGGGAGGGTTCGGACCGCCCCATGGATATGCAGCGGGGCCCGGACCGCTCCCGCCTCTTCCCCAGCCGATCTCGATCGCGATCAGCGACCTGAACGGCGACGGACGACTGGACATGGCGGTCGCCGATTACGGCAGCAACACCGCTTCCGTGCTGCTGGGACTCGTGCCCACGCGCACCGCGCTCACCTCAAACACGAACCCGATTGCAGTCGAGTCTGTGCTAAAGCTCACGGCGATTGTCTCCGTGCCCGCACCCGGCTCGGGCACGCCCAGTGGCTCGGTCAGCTTCTTCGATGGCACCACGCTGCTCGGCACCTCGACGCTCAGCAGCGGTACGGCGACGCTGTCTCTGACCAGTGCGTTCCTCGGTGATCACCCGCTCACGGCGATCTACGGCGGCGACGGTCACTTCTACGGCAGCGACTCGCCGGTGCTGGACGAGATCGGCACCGCCACCGCACAGCCACTCATCCTGGGGCTCGCAGACGTTCCAGGGGACCAGGGGCAGCAACTGCTCGCGCGCATCCGTCGCAGCCCGTACGACTACCTGGGTTCGGTCGCGCCGATCCTCCGCTACGACGTCTACCGCATGATCAGCGCGGGGCAGGCGACCGTTGTCGCGCGGGCCGCCGGGCCGTCGGCCGTGCAGTCTTACATCGAACAGTCCCTGCTCGCCGGGTGGGACATCGTCGCCTCGGTCCGGGCCCGCGGTGTCGCGAGCTACGCGGTGGTCGTCCCCACGCTCGCCGATTCGAACGGCGCCGGCACTCACTGGACCCGGTTCTTGGTGAGGGCGGTGACCTCGGACCCGGTGGTGTTCTTCGACTCGGCCCCGGACTCGGGCTACTCCCGGGACAACCTGCCACCCGCGCCGCCATCACCGTTCACGGCGGCCTACAGCGATGGCGCGACCAGCCTGCACTGGGGCCGCAACAGCGAACCCGACTTCTCCCACTACCAGCTCTACCGCGGCACGTTCGCCGACTTCATGCCCGGAGCCGCCAACCTGATCGCAGCGCCCAGCGACACCGGCTACAACGATCCTGGGCCGGGGGGTCGCTATTACAAGCTCTCGGCCGTGGACGTGAACGGCAATGAAAGCGCCTATGTCGGGATCGGCCCCGGCGGCACACTCGAGGTCGCAGATGGGACTGTTTCGTTCGCGCTGGAGCATGTGAGCCCCAACCCGTCACACGGCGAGCGGCTGAGCGTCGAGTTCGTGCTCCCCGACGCCGACGCCGCGCGCCTCGACCTGCTCGACGTGAGCGGGCGGCGCGTGGCGGGTGCCGAGGTGGGTTCGCTGGGTGTCGGACACCACACTGTGGCGCTCGCCGCGGGCCGTCCGCTCGCGCCCGGCGTCTATCTCGTTCGGCTCGCACGCGGCGCGAGTACGCGCGTCACGCGGGTGGCCGTCCTGCGTTGATGTGAGGCGCGCTCCCGGCTCGGAGAACGGCGTCGTGGCAGCTCGCCGCGCCGCCGGCGCGCCGTGGCGAGCGTTCTTGACCCCCCCTGGAGGCGGCAGCATGATTCGACTGTCATGGTGCCCCCCGCGGGACCATCGGCGTCGCCCGGGCCGCCGAGTCCTGAGACCACGCAGGTGCTGCTCGCGCTCGCCCGCGCCGGCGACGGTGCCGCGCGCGAGCGTCTGTTCGCACGTTTCCTGCCGAAACTCGAGCACTGGGCGCACCGGCGGCTGCCGCACTCGGCGCGCGGGCTCGCCGACACCGACGATCTCGTGCAGGTGACGCTCGTGCGCGCCCTGAACCGCATCGAAGCGTTCGAGCCGCGTCGCGAGGGCGCGTTCCTGGCGTACATTCGCACCATCCTCCTCAATGTCGTTCGCGAGGAGATCCGCCGGGCGCGGCCGCTCATGCGCCGGGAAGCACTCGACGAGCGCATGCCAACCCGCTCTCGATCGCAACTGGACGAGCTCATCGGAGCCGAGACGCTCGAGCGTTACGACCAGGGCCTCGCGCGTCTGCCCGAGGAGCAGCGCGAGGCCGTGATCCTGCGGCTCGAGTTCGGCTATTCGCATGCGGAGGTCGCCGAGGCCCTGGGCAAGTCCAGCGCCGACGCCGCGCGGATGACGATCGCGAGGGCCCTCGCGGCGCTGGGGGCACTGCTCGATGATGCCCCGCACACCTGAGGAGCCTGGTCGGGTCGAGGACGCCCTCCGGCTGACGGACTCTCTGGAGCTCGAGGCCGAGGGCACGATCGCTCCGCTCGAGCGCACCCTCGGAGGGCTCGGCGTGCTGGCCGGGATCGCCCAGGCGTTCCGCGCACCGGCCGCCGATCGAGCGATCGACACCGGCCGGGCCGTCCTGTTCCAGTGGGGCTCGCTCGAGGTGCGCCGGCCGCTCGGGCAGGGCAGCTTCGGCGAGGTGTTCGCGGCGTGGGAGCAGCGCCTTCAGCGCGAGGTGGCGCTCAAGCTGCGCCGGCCGGAGGCGGGCACGCTGCGCTGGCTCGACGAGGCGCGCAGCCTGGCGCGCGTGCGCCATCACAATGTCGTCACGATCTTCGGCGCCGACCTGCTCGACAATCGCGCCGGGATGTGGACGGAGCTCGTGGACGGCGAGACGCTCGAGGCGACGCTCGGCGCGAGCGGTCCGTTCGAGCCGCACGAGGCGATCCGGATCGCCCGCGACCTCGCCTCCGCGCTCGACGCCGTGCATCGGGCCGGTCTCATCCACGGGGACCTCAAGGCGAGCAACGTCATGCTCGAGCACACGGTGGAAGGCGCGCCGCAGGCGATCGACGGGGCGGCCCCGCCCAGGCGCGTCGTGCTCATGGATTTCGGCGCGTCGTCGTCGACCGCCACCGGGGACGAAGGCGCGGCGCGTTTCGCAACGCCCGTTTACGCCTCGCCGCAAGTGCTCTCGGGATCGGCGCCGACCTGTTCTGCGGATGTCTATGCGCTCGGCGTGTTGCTCTACCGCATGGTGTCGGGCCACTACCCGCTCGAAGCGGGCACGCTCGAGGAGCTCCGCGAGCGACACGTCCGCGACGAGCGCGTGTCGCTCGCCCGCCGCCGCCCTGGCCTCGGGCGAGACTTCCTGCGCGTGGTCGAGCGTGCGCTGGCGCCGGCCGAGGCAGACCGGTACGCGAGCGCAGCTGCGATG
>Ga0070689_100001045_pt1 | contig 17397 bp, 14 predicted proteins | sample KBSS23HmetaG_FD_64669 | JGI IMG/M metagenome (GOLD analysis project Ga0070689, IMG submission 64669) | Switchgrass rhizosphere microbial communities from Kellogg Biological Station, Michigan, USA - KBS S2-3H metaG | ecosystem: Host-associated > Plants > Roots > Rhizosphere ...
GCGATCTCATCGCTTACCAGGGTGGCACCCAGAGGCAGATAGCCGCTGGTGATTCCTTTGGCCAAGGTGATGAGGTCAGGATCGAGTTCCCAAAGGTTGCTCGCGAACCAGTCGCCCAACCGGCCAAAGCCGGTTATGACTTCGTCCGCCACAAACAAAATGTCGTTCTCGCGACAGAGCTGGCGCAGTGCCGGCAGATAGCCGTCCGGCGGCACGATGACGCCGCCTGCGCCTTGAACCGGTTCAACGAACATCGCTGCAATCGTTTCGGCTCCTTCGCGCTGGATGATGCGGGCTGTCTCCTCGACACACCACTTGCCGTAGGCGGCCGGATCGAGTGGACTGCTGACGCCGTACGGATATGGCGCTGGCGCATGGATGAAGCCGGGCAGGGGGAGATCGAATGGCTCGTTGCAGTTTTGCAGTCCGGTCAGGCTGGTGGTGGCGAGCGTCACGCCGTGATAGGAGAAGGTCCGGGAAAGGACTTTGGTTTTGCCGGCCTTACCGCGAAGCTTTTGCCACGCGCGAATGACCTTCAGGGCGGTCTCGTTGGCTTCCGAACCGGAGTTGCTGAAGAGGCTGTGCTTGAGGCGCGCCGGCGCGAGTCGAGCCAGTCGTTCCGCCAGGCGGATGGCAGGCTCATTGGTCGTGTTGAAGAACGAGCAGTAATACGGCAGACGGCTCATCTGCGCCTGGACAGCGTCGGTGATCTCTCGACGGCCATAGCCCACGTTCACGCACCAGAGCCCGGCAAGGCCATCCAGCAGCCGCCGCCCCGTCGCATCGGTCAGGTAGCAGCCATCGGCGGACACAATCACCTGCGTGCCCTGGCTGTGCATTTCGAGATGATTTGTGAAGGGGTGCAGGTGAAACGATCGGTCTGTGTCCTGCAATTCTCTGAGTGCCAGTTCGTTCACGGCCAGATTGAAAGCACAACGCGGCGCGGCTGCCAACCGTGAAACTGAGGTCACGGCCGCCAGGGGTTCGGCGACGTGATTCTCATGTTTTGAAATGTTCTCCGGCGAACCGCGAATGAACGCCAATGCACGCGAATCCCGGCGTGAACGCGCTGATGGCTTCCGATGAGAGGGGGATATTCATGATTGCTTCGTTACCCAGGGCGGCGCTTCGCTTGCCCTGGGCTATTATCTTTCGCCCCGATGGGGCTCGCAGTTCGGCTCGCTACGCTCGCAATTCCTCGAACGCAGGTGACCGATGACGAGGAGCGCGCCAAGGACGACCGCATTGGAACTCGCGGCTGGCCGCGCTCCTCGTCATTCGGTGCAGCGTTAGATGTTTTTATCATGCCGCCTGGTGAAAATCCTGTCGCAAATTGCACCAACGATGGCCCACTGGATCCCGCCGATAACAAGAAAGGCTATCGCACACTGAAGGCCATACCGAGGGTGAAGAATTGCAACTAGCCCGCTTGAGGGAAAATCGAAAATAGAAGCCCATACCCAGTGCATTTCGGGATCTTCATCGTGGAACGTCACACTGCGCGCATACAATACATACACCGTACAAACCAGTAGAGTGTGAATAAACAAAAGTGATAAAGTAACCCGCCAGCGTCGCAGTGATAGAGCGCTCATAAACGGCCCGGTTCACCGACCCCGCGCCAAGGACGTCTCAGTTGGAACCGAGACGCGATCGCGGAGTTCAGTGCATCCGGTTTGTATGCCTACTCATCATGGTGATTGGCGATCCTCAACTGTAGCACGTATCCCGGGTTCGCTCGATTGTAAGGGCTCTCAAGATAGTAACATGACTGACCCAAGGCTGAACCGAGAGGCTAGCCCAGGTTGCCTCCAGTGGTTTCGTTATGTCTCTTTGCGGCCTCACGCTGCTGGCGAGAAAGTCCCCTGAGCGCGGGTATGTCCTTTTGACTCCAGTAAACGTTCATGGATACCTAACGTCCCTCACCGACCCCGCGCCAGTGACGGCCAGCTTTCAACTCAGACGCAATCGCGGGATTCGGTGCAGCCGGTTTGATAGGCCAGGTCTCGTGCATGCCATAAATTCTCTGCCAACTTGTGCCTTGTGTCCAACGCACGACGTGCCCTCTTGCTGAGGAACCGGTCGAGATCATTATACAAATAATCGAAAATGCAAACTGTGCGGTACTGCTGCTCCGCCTGCTCATACCAGGATGCCGCACGTCGAGCAGCGACAATCAACTCCTCTCGGTCAGAAAGCTGGTCCAGGCGAAGGCCGAGTTCCCGGTAATGCGTATCGAGTCGGCTAAAGAGGCACTGAAACAGGCGATACAAATGGTAAACGTTGCTCTGCCATTCCAACGTATCGGCCCACACTGCATCATCTTTGGCGCTGCGACGAAACTGAAAACGTGCAGTTCGTCTCGGTGGAAATACTCGTCTCAGGATGTCGTCCATAATTGCGAATTGGCCTGCTGATCTTAATCGTCGCAAAAGCTAACGTCGGAAGCGTACGCAGTCAATTTACCCTTTGCCTTTCTAACGTGTTTCGTGGGCTGAACTGCCGTTGTCATTTTGGATGGCATCGCGGGTCGGTTGCAGAGATGGTTCAGGCGATGGCGCACCGTGATACGGCCATTGAATTCATTCCCGCTGACCTGGCGCCCGGCGACGGCAAGGCGTTGGAGTTGGATTGCCGTGACTTTGATGTCGTCCGCGTCCACTCGATAGACGACCCGCTGTTCGACATGGCGTACGAACGATTGTGGAATGAGTTCGGTCCCCTGCATGAGATGGAAGCACGGGAAGTCATCGCGCGCCGCCTGTCGTGGCATCCCGCAGCCGCGATAGGCAACTGCTGGTTGCGCTACGAACTGATCCTGGTCCGGCGAGAACGCCAACTCGTGGCGGTGAGGGATCACACGGCGGTAACGACGTGCGGTCGCGGCGCGCCACATGCCGTCGTGCATCTGTCGCACGTGCTCATCGAGGCGGCGTGGCGGCGAACGGGCCTGGCGGGGTGGTTGCGCGCCTGGCCGATTCAAACTGCCCGGGCCTGCCTTGCGGAGGCGGGATTTCCAACGGCGTCTCGGATCACACTGGCGGCCGAGATGGAACATCCCGATCCGGACTTTCCGAATCGCCTTGTCCGGCTGGCGGCTTACGAAAAGGCCGGGTTCAAAAAAGTGGATTCCAAGTATTTTCAACCCGACTTCCGGCCGCCCCACGAAATAGACAGTAGCGGCGGGCCCCGACCTCTGCCCTTCGGGCTGGTCCTCCGGCGCGTGGGACGCGAGGAAGAACAACTCATCTGTGGCGCGGAAGTGCGTGAGATCGTGGAATGCCTTTATCGGATGTATGGGACCGGTTTCCGTGAGCAAGACATGGCTGCCGTGTGGCAAAAGCTGCGAGACTATCCCGACGACCACTCAAATACCCCTCTGGTGGCGCCTACTCAGTCACCGACCTCAGGCGAATCCGGAGGTTTCTCAGCAAGAGTATGATCACGGCGTTTTACCATCCCGCATTCGCCGCACCGATCGGTGATCACATCATGCCGATGCGCAAGTTCGGGCTCGTGGCGGAAGGGCTTAAGGCCCGCACTGATGTTCGGCTCGCGCAACCGGAACCCGCGACAGAGAGCGATCTTCGCAGGGTTCACACGCCGGAGTACATCAACGCGGTGCGCTCGGGCACTCCGCGAGCCCTGGCCGAGTCGCAAAAATTCCCGTGGAGCCCGGCCTTATTTCCGTCGGTGTGCCTGACCAATGGCAGTTGCATCGCGGCCGCTCGCCAAGCGCTGCGCGACGGCGTTGCGGCGGCGTTGGCCAGCGGTTTCCATCACGCTCACACGGACCACGGCGAGGGCTTTTGCACGTTCCATGGCCTGGTCGTGGCGGCTGAGGCGCTGCAGGCCGCCTACGAGGTGGAGAGGGTCGCGATCCTCGACCTGGACCTTCACTACGGCAACGGCACGGCAGCGTTGGCCGCGACGCGCCCCTACCTGACGGTGCTTTCCATCTATGGCAGCGACTATCACGCCAACGTCGACTACCGCGATGTCACCGTGCGGCGTCACGAGGATGGAGCGAACCATTGGTCCGTCGCGTTGCCGGCTGGCTGCGATGGCCCGCTATTGAACGAGACCCTGGAACGGCATCTCCCGCGTTTGCTGGAGCCGGGCAAACCTGATGTTCTCCTGTACCAGGCCGGTGCCGACCCGTTACGGGACGACCCCTACTCACCGCTGGCGTTGACTCATCAGGATCTACTTGAGCGCGACCGTATCGTCTTCGAGTTTGCCCGGCGACACTCCCTTCCGACCGCGTGGGTGTTGGCAGGCGGTTACACGCGGGACATCGCCAAGGTCGTCGAAGTGCACCTGAACACCTTTCGGGCCGCGAAGACGGTGTTTGGTGGCACCGGCCAGGAGGACGCCGTTTTATAAATCCGACCACGCTGTTTGCGCCCAATTTGGCGTGGGGCAGGCGCGAGGCGGTGGAAGGAAGGGCGTTACGATTGCGGCCAAGTGCTGCTCGCCGGCGGCCAATGGATCGCGCTCTGCGGCGGCAACCCGGCGATTGCTGTACGTGTTTAGCGTGTCTCAAATCCACGTCCCGCAGGGACGCTCGAAAATAGCCCAGCGATTAATCGCTGGGTTGTGGCGCGCACATAAAACGAGTCCCGTCAGGGACGAAAGAACGCACCGATCCAGTCCCATCTCTTCTGTCGCCCCGCCGGGGCTCTAGCCATTCTCCACTCGCAACCCACGGTTGAAACTGTGGGCTACTTTCGGTCGTCCCTATCGGGACTTTGGGATCCGTGCTCTTCCGTCGTTCAACATGGCGTCTACCACTGCGTCCAGCCGCCACGAGGGCACCGAACATACCACGAGGTGTGCGTGGGCTTGCCCCACGGTAAACACATACCGATTGCTCAATCGCCACGGGAATCACTCTCGCACTAACCGAAGCGAATCCTGCTCGAACCACGCTTCACCTCTGCCGGTTCGCAATTCACAAATGAGCTCAACCTCGGCCAGCGGTTGCGTGACTTCGAAGCGGTATGAAATTTCGGACCACGCATCGTCGCTTGCATACATTCGGGTATCGCGTGGTCCGGAAATCCGAAGGCTGGCTCCACCGGCGGCGCCGACGCCGCGAGTTCGCACATTCCCTTCGAATCGATAAGCGCCCGCCTCAAGCAAGACTCGCGCGCGCCAGCCGCCGGCGCCACCTCCCGGGCCGGCCGTGACCTGGAGCACGTTCCGGCCGTCTCGCTCGGTCCGATCCAGTTGGACCACGCCGCGTCGGCGCGAGGTCAAATGAGGCTCCCAATCGGGGAGTCGGGCCACACCCCGGTGGTCAAACTCGAGTGGTGCCTGAGGCGCAGCGAGCTGTTCCGATATGCTCCGCGCGCGTTCGACGATCCGTTGACAGAGATACGCGACGTGAGCATCGTGTTCCTGCGCCAGGTCCGCGGCATAAGCGGCCAGTGTCGGCCGGATACGACGAGATAATTCATAGACACGGTTCGTGAGCTTCTGCTCCAGAAAGATCTCGGTCCGCAGCTTGGCGACGCGCTCGAGGTACCGCGCGCGGCCTTGGGGTGTGGACATCACCGCCTCCGCGACCAGGCCGCGCATGGGAGGATGTATCGAACTATCCGGAGATGACCGAAACACGCCGAACATCTGGTCCAGGCCATGCGGCATGAACACCATCCGGCCGGTGTCGACATCATGGAACAACCGATAGTTGTTTCGATTGAGCGCATAGCCATCCCAGTGGCAGGTCATGATTTCCAGAGCGATGAAGCTGAGAAACCGCTCCAGATCGAGCACTCGATCGAGACGTTCCGAGCGTTTCGCCGGGTCGGGTTCCAAGGCGGCGTCGCGCAAGCTGTTCAAGTCCGAATGATCCGACTCATTGTCACCGGAATTGGTGTCGAGGTCCGCGGTGATATCCTGCACGAACCCTCCGTCGTAGAGATTGCCGCTGACGTTCTTGAAATATCGCCTGAGAAACGGCTTTCCCCACCCTTCCGCGAGGACATACAGCCCAAGATCGCGCCCGTTGACAAGCACGCTGGCGTGGTCAACCCGCGGCACGGGAACGCCCGCCGCCTCGAACAGCTCCCGTGAGATGGCCTCGGAGAGGTAGGAAGGGTCCTGCACGGAATTGTTCAAGGAAATCTTGCTGTAGCCATGGAACCGTTGGCCGGAGGCATGCTTGGAGAAATTCAATGTCAGCGCCGGCTTGTCGTCGAATGGACGAAAGCTGCCTGCGGCGCCCTTGAGATGGAGTGCGACGTTGGTGTGAACCGTTGCACCTTCGCGCACCGTCACCGAGACTTCCGGACGCTCCTGTCTCCGGCCTCCCCAGCCATTCCAAGTATAGGCACGCAGTTTCTCAACGTCCTCGCGCGTGATGTCGATTTGGATGCGCCACAAATCCGCGGGCACCGCTGCCGCGGGCGGATGGATACGCGCAGGCAGACGTTGAAACCGCCGTCGCCCATCGAAGTCGCGGCCTCCCGTTTCCGCACGTTCAACCTGCTCCGGGGGAAAAAGAAAACGGACCGTCAGCACGACTGCGAAAGCGGTCCAGACGAGGATCCTGGACCACTTGCGGGCGCGTGAAAGCTTTTTGCGTGGGCGTCTCACACATTCGAACGGTCTGCCCGCTCAAATCGGCAGGCCGATCCATGCCACACTGCCGACCGGATGGCACGACTATTCTGTTGCGCCAACAGAAATGAGATAAATTCGGTGCCGCGGCTGAGCCTGGTAGGGCGGTGCTGGCGCATCTTGACACTACCACCGGAGCGCGGGCGGTCCCCGCCCGCAGCACGTCGCTCGGTCGAGGTGTTCCGGAGCATTCCGGAGACTTTACACCGGCCATACTGCTGCGGACCGGGACGGTCCGCGGTCCTGCGGTGGCGGTTTCAAGATGCACCTGGTCGTGCTCAGCCCTCCAGAAAGGCTTGGCTTCCGGGGCCAATGGGGATAATCTGCCCCAGCCTTTTGCATGGATGCCGGGAGTGCCGTACAATTGAGCAACCACTTGCAAAGCTCGCTAATGGTTAGCAACAAGAAAAGGATAATTTAAGGTATGGCAAACGCGATGGTCCTTGGGATGGGAGGCGTGGGGTCCGTAATCGGGCTGAAGCTGCACGGTTACGACTGCTTCGAGCGCATTGTCCTGGCGGACATTGACACCACGTTCGCGAACGCTCTCCACGCGCGCACGAAAAAGAGCCGCTTCGACGTCATGCAGGTCAACGCCACGGAGACGGCACACTTGGCGGAGTTTATCAAGGAGCACAAGATTGCCGTGACGCTCAACGCCTGCCCTTGCCAGGTCAATCATTCGGTTCTCGAAGCCTGTGCGAAGGCGGGCTCCCACTACCTCGACATGGCCGCGGATATTTACTCGCCACCCGGCGTAAAGCGGCCGGGCAAGAATTCATTCGAGGCCGAGATTGAGAAGTTCAATCATCTGTTCATGGACAAAGGCATCGCCGGCATCCTGTGCATGGGGATGGACCCCGGCGCGGTGAACGTCTTCGCCCGTTGGGCCATGGACCGCCTGGACACCGCATCCACCATTCGCGTTCTGGACGGCGACAATGCGGAGACCAAGGGCTATCGCTTTGCCGTGCTCTTCAATCCCGAGACGTTATTCGAGGAACTGGGCGCGGTTCCCTATTACGTGAAGGACGGGCGCGTGAGCTCCGGCAAACAATTGGAGACGGAAGTGGATTGGGTGCGGTTTCCCGAGCCGATCGGCCTGATGAAGACTTACGCCGTGGCGCACGAGGAAGGCGTGAGCCTGGGCACGTATCCGCCTTTCGTGGAAAAGGGAGTTAATTATTCCGTCTTCAAATACACGCTCTCGGACAAGGTCGTTCACCTCGCTCGATCGCTGGCCCTGCTCGACCTCGACACCTGGAAAAAGGTGAAGGTGGATGGCGTTGAAGTCGCCCCAGTGCGCGTAGCCTGCGCCAACCTGCCCAAGCCCGCGCAGCTCGGCGCGACGGTGGACGGCTACTCGTGCGTCGGCACCGAGGTGCGCGGCACCAAGGACCGGAAACGGGTCGAATATTTCATCTACACCATGGACAACCATCGCGAGGTGTACGAGCAATTCGGTTTCACGCTCACCGAGGTGCAAACCGGCATCCCGCCCGCCCTGGCAGCCAAACTCCTGGTGACGGGCCAAATTAAAGAACGTGGCGTTATGATGCCCGAGGCTCTCGATCCCGAGGCCCTCATGGAAAACTTCAGCCGCGAGGGATTGAAGATCTTTGTCGAGAAACGCGAAGTCGAGCGGATATGAGGCTCTTGCCACCCCGGCCCTCTCCCATCTGATGGGAGAGGGAGAATCGTCCTCTGTCGGTTGGCCTATCCAACCGCTCTAGAAGGTGGGAGAGACGCGGCTCGCTGTTCCCTCTCCCGTCGGACGGGAGAGGGTCAGGGTGAGGGTCATTTTGTTCGAATTGCGCTTCCTGTCCGACATTTGTTTTTGCACAAACCCTTAGCAGGGGAATTTGTTGATGAACCTCAAAGACCCTCGCCTGTGGATTGGTGGCCGGTGGCAGGAGACGAGCGCCACGAAGGACGTTCTTAATCCCGCTACGGGTGAAGTTCTCGCCCAAGTCCCGCTCGGTGATCGTGCGACCGTCGAAGCGGCGCTCGCGGCCGCGCAAGAGGCCTTTCGCCACACCCGCAAACAAGCAGCCCATCAACGCGCCACCTGCCTGCGCGCCATCGCCCAAGGCATCGAGCAGCGTCGCGCAGAGTTCGCAGACCTGATCGTTGCCGAAGCCGGCAAACCTCTCACGTTCGCAGAGGCTGAAGTGGCCAGAGCCATCATGACGTTCACCGCGGCAACCGAAGAAGCGCGGCACCAGCACGGAGAGGTTCTCGATTTGGACGCCTTTCCAAGCGGGCAAGGTCATTTCGGAGTGACGAGCCGCTTTCCGCTGGGTGTCATCTACGGCATCAGCCCGTTCAATTTTCCGCTGAACCTCGTCGCCCACAAAATCGCACCATGCCTTGCGACCGGGAATACGATGGTGTTGAAGCCTGCGACTAAGACGCCCCTGACGGCACTGTTGCTGGGTGAAGTGATCGAGCAAGCCGGCGTGCATCCCGGCCAGGTCAACATCGTCACCTGCCCAAACGACGCGGCGGGCCATCTGGTGGGCGATCCGCGAGTGAAGATGGTTTCCTTTACTGGGAGTCCTGTCGTGGGTTGGCAGCTCAAGGCGAAGTGCGGCAAACAACGAATCACCCTCGAGCTGGGGGGCAATGCCGGCGTGATTGTCCACGAAGACACCGACCTGGCAACGGCCGTTCCGGCCATCGCCAGCGGCGGATTCGGCTACGCGGGCCAATCGTGCATCAGTGTGCAACGCATCTTTGTTCACGCGCCGATCTACGACACGTTCCGTGATCGGTTCGTCCCCCACGTGCGCGACAAGGTTCGGATGGGCGACCCGCGTCTGCGCGAGACTGTGGTCGGCCCGATGATCGAGCAATCTGCGGCAGATCGGATTTGCGGTTGGATCCACGCGGCCGTCAAAGCCCGCGCCAGGATTCTTCTTGGCGGCAAGGCGCAAGGGCAGTTTGTTGAGCCAACCATTCTGGAAAACGTCGCTCCTCATCTTGACCTCTGTGCGATGGAGGCGTTCGCACCCGTCGTCACCCTGCATTCGTATGAGGAGTTCGACGAAGCGCTTGCGGGGGTAAACGATTCGGATTTCGGCCTCCAAGCCGGCGTGTTCACCCAGAGCCTGCAACGAGCGATGCAAGCCTTCGCCGCGCTCGATGTGGGCGGCGTGCTGATCAATAACGTGCCCACCTTCCGCGTCGAGAACATGCCTTATGGCGGCGTCAAGGACAGCGGCTTTGGTCGCGAAGGCATCCGCTACGCCATGGAGGAGATGACAGAAGTGAAATCACTTATCTTCAAACTCGGCCAGTGAACCGCCGTTGGTCCCAGTCGCCGCACACCCGGTCACGAATCGACCCTCACGAGAATAATTTATGAGCACAGCAAACCTCTTCATCAACGGCGAATGGAAATCTGCCCTCGACGGCGGCACCCGTGAAATTCTCAACCCGGCGAACAACCAGGCCATCGCCACCGTGGCGGACGCGTCGGTCCGCGACGCTGAAGTTGCCATCGACGCGGCCCGCAAAGCATTCGATGAAGGCGCATGGCCACGAATGCGCGCCGGCGAGCGCGCCGGCTACCTCTTCAAGCTGGCTGACACCATCGACGGGCGCGCCGAGGAGTTCGCCGTGCTAGAGACGCGCAACAACGGCAAACCGCTGCGCGAGGCGAAGTATGATGTGGCCGATGCGGCGAATTGCTTCCGCTACTACGCCGGTCTGATCACCAAACCGCAGGGCCAGACCTTTGAGGTGCCCGACCCGAACATCACCACGATCGTCGTGCGCGAGCCCATCGGCGTTTGTGGCCAGATTATTCCCTGGAATTACCCGTTCCTCATGGCGGCCTGGAAACTGGCGCCGGGTCTGGCCGCAGGAAACTGTTGCATCCTCAAACCCGCCGAGACCACTCCGCTCACCGCCATCAAACTTTTCGAGTTGATCGCGCAAGTGGGCTTTCCACACGGCAGCGCGCAATTGGTTTTGGGTCCGGGCCCGACGGTCGGACACGCGCTGGCGGCAAGTCCGCTGGTGGACAAGATCGCATTCACCGGCGGCACCGCGACCGGCCGCAAAATCCAGGAGGCTGCCACGGGCAATTTGAAAAAGACCACGCTCGAACTGGGAGGCAAGAGCCCGAACATCATCTTCGCCGACGCGGATTTCGACGTCGCTTTGGAATACGCGATGTTCGGCATCTACGCCGGCCAGGGCGAAGTGTGCAGCGCCGGTTCGCGCCTGCTCCTGCAAAAATCGCTCGCCGACCGTTTCCTGCCGCGCCTGGCCGAAGCAACCGGCAAAATTATCGTGGGCGACGGCCTGGAGCCCGCGACGGAGATGGGACCGCTTATCAGCCGCAGCCACATGGAGCGCGTACTGGGCTACATCGAAGCCGGCAAAGCCGAAGGAGCCGAAATCATTTGTGGCGGCCAACGCCTCACCGAGGCCAGGTTGCGGGATGGCAACTTCGTTGCTCCGACTGTCTTCATAAAAACCCACCCCCAAATGCGCATTGTTCGCGAAGAAATCTTCGGACCGGTCTTGAGCGTGCAACTGTTCGAGGATGAAGCCGAAGCAGTCCGCCTGGCGAACGACACCATTTACGGCCTGGCAGGCGGTGTATTCACGAGCGATGTCGCGAAGGGGATGCGCGTGCTCCAAAAACTTCGCGCCGGCATCACCTGGCTGAACACTTATCATCCCACATTCAACGAAGCGCCGTGGGGCGGCTACAAGCAATCCGGCACCGGCCGCGAGTTGGGCACCTACGGCCTGGAGGCGTACCTGGAGACGAAACAGATCAACATCAATCTGAATCCCCAGCGGCTGGGCTGGTTTTCGCGACTCTGACTCCGTTTGTCTCCATGACGTCGCTCCTTCAGGTCACTGGACTTTGCAAAGCCTTCGGCGACGTGCGCGCCGTCAACGATGTCTGTCTCGAGGTGCGAGCCGGTGAAATCTACGGTCTGCTCGGCCCCAACGGCGCCGGCAAAACCACGGCCATCTCGATGATTTCCGGTTTGCTGCGGCCCGACGCCGGCAAGGTCGTCGTCAATGGCGCAGATTTCTGGAGCGCACCGGCCCGCGCGCAGAAGATCATGGGTGTGGTGCCGCAGGAAGTGGCGCTTTACGAAGAACTGTCCGGCCGCGAGAACCTCCAATTCTGGGGGCGTCTGGCCGGCTTGCCTGCGGTCGAGGCTCGCGGACGCGCCAGTGAGGTGTTGGAGGCATTATCGCTCGCCGACCGTGCGCAGGACGCAGTGAAGAAATACTCCGGCGGAATGAAGCGTCGCATCAACATTGGTTGCGCGCTCATGCATCGCCCCCAATTGCTGCTCCTGGACGAGCCGACGGTTGGCATCGACCCGCAGGCGCGCGCGAACATCCTGGAATTTGTGCGCAAGCTGGGTTCGGAAGGCGCGGGGATCCTTTACACGACGCATTACCTGGAAGAAGCGGAAACGCTGTGCAATCGCGTCGGCATCATCGATCACGGCAAATTGCTGGCCGAAGGAACATTGTCAGAACTTCAACAACGCCTGGGCGGCGATCAACTTTTTGTCCTCGAAGGAGACCTGCAAGCGGCCAATCCCAATGACTGGCCTGGATTTCGTGAGCGCTTTCGCATCATACAGAAGCTGGATCGCCAATTGGTGGTGTCGGCCCAGAACAGCCGGCATCCTTCGGAATGTCTGCGCGATTTGTTGGAACTGCCGGTGCGGGTGGAGAACGTTACCCTGAAGCGGCCCAGCCTGAACGACGTGTTCCTGCAGTTGACCGGCAGAGAACTGCGCGAGTAAACGGGGTATTCGCCCCTCGACACCCGACACGCACGCGCCTATCTTGCCGATCATGTCGCCAGCGAAACGCCCCTTGATCATCGCGGGTCACGAATTTCGTTCCCGCCTGATTCTCGGCACGGGCAAGTTCGCGTCGCCTGAGCTGATGCGGCAATCGCTCGAGGCCAGCGGCGCGGAGATGATCACCGTGGCTTTGCGCCGGGCGGATCTGAGCGGCCGACACGACCCGTTCGCCAACATCCTCGATTTCATTGATCCGAAGCGGTACCTGATTCTGCCCAACACCAGCGGCGCCATGAACGCCGGGGAAGCCGTGCGCCTGGCACGCCTGGCCCGCGCCGCCGGTTTGCCCAACTGGGTGAAGCTCGAAATCCACCCCGACCCGCGCTATCTGCTGCCGGATCCGGTTGAGACGCTCAAGGCCGCGGAACTGCTGGTCCAGGAAGGGTTCGTCGTGCTTCCCTACATCAATGCCGACCCGGTTTTGGCCAAACGCCTGCAAGACGTGGGTGTGGCGACGGTGATGCCCCTGGGTTCACCGATCGGTTCGAATCGCGGCATCCAAACCCGCGACCAGCTTCGCATCATCATCGAGCAGGCGACGGTACCGGTCGTGGTCGATGCCGGACTGGGCGCGCCGAGTCACGCCGCTGAAGCGATGGAGATGGGAGCCGATGCTGCGCTCGTCAATACGGCCATCGCTGTGGCAGGGGATCCGATACGCATGGCGGTCGCGTTTAAGGCGGCGATTGAAGCGGGCCGCGCGGCCTTTGAAATCGGTCTGGCTGCGCAACTCGATGCAGCGAGCGCGACGAGTCCGCTCACGGCGTTTCTGGAATGAGAATTCCCATACACGAATGTCAGACGTTCGTCATCCCTTTGCCGCCATGAAGCTGGGATTTATGTCACCCGCTCGCGTCCGGCGCATTTTGCGCGCGGCCGCCCGGACGCGCGTGCTGGTGATCGGCGACGTGATGCTGGATCAGTTCATTTGGGGCTGCGTCACGCGCATCTCTCCGGAAGCCCCGGTGCCGGTCGTCGATTTTGAACGCGAAAGCTTCATGCCCGGCGGCGCGGCGAATGTGGCGCGCAATCTGACCGCGCTCAAAGCCTCGGCGGATTTGCTCGGCGTCATCGCGCGCGACGAAGCGGGCAAGAAACTGGCAGGCCTGTTGGAGGAACAGCACGTGCATTGTGACGGCCTGCTGCAACATTTCGACCGCACCACCAGCGTCAAGACGCGTATCATCGCCCACCAGCAACAGGTGGTGCGCATCGACCGCGAGACGCGCGCCGAACTCGATGAAGTCGCCATTCAACGCCTGATGGAAATCTTCACGCAGAAACTGCCCGCAGCCGATGCGGTGATTGTCGGGGACTACGGCAAAGGCGTGGTGACACAGCCGTTGCTCGACCAGATCAAAAGACTGAGCCGCGAGCGCGGAATCTGGGTCAGTCTGGATCCCAAACCAGTGCATAAGCTGGACCTGTCCCATCTGTCACTGATCACACCCAACCGGAAGGAGGCGTTTGAACTGGCGGGCGTGAACGAGGGTCGGACTCGGATCGCCAATCCTTTACACGACGCCGGTTTGCTGCACGTGGCGGAAAAGTTATTGCGCGAGCTGCAACCGGCTCTGTTGCTGATCACGCTGGGCGATCAGGGTCTGCTCCTGTGCCAGCGGGGACAGAAGCCGTTCCACATTCCAACCCTCGCGCGCGAAGTGTTCGATGTTTCCGGCGCGGGTGACACCGTCATCGCCTCGTTCACCTTGGCGATCGCTGCCGGGGCCTCGCCGCTGGAGGCGGCGATCTTCTCCAACCACGCGGCGGGCGGCGTGGTCGGCAAAGTGGGCACCGCCACCGTGGCGCCGGAGGAATTGCTGGCGAGTTTCAAACGCGAACGGGGATGAACCGCGCTGTTTTTCTGGACCGCGACGGAACCATCATCGAGGAGAAGGATTATTTGAGCGACCCGGACCAGGTCGTGATTTTTCCGAGAGCGAGGGAGGCGCTGAAACGTCTGCAGGACGCCGGCTTCAAACTGATCGTGGTGACGAATCAATCCGGCATCGGCCGCGGCTACTACACCGTTGAGGACATGCACCGCGTGAACACGCGGCTGATAGCTGACCTGGAACGTGCCGGCGTCCGGATCGAGAGGATTTACTTCGCTCCCGAAGCGCCTGAGCGGCCGAGCCGGGGTCGCAAACCCTCCCCCCAATTCCTCTTCGACGCGCGCGATGAATTCGGCATTGATCTGTCGGAAAGCTACATGGTGGGCGACAAGCTGAGCGATCTCGAATGCGGCTGGAACGCGGGGGTGAAACAAAGCATTCTGGTGAGAACCGGATACGGGGCCAAATGGGAAAGCTCTGGCGACGAGAAAGTAGAGAGAGCGAACGTGGTGAACAATCTGGCCGAAGCGTCCGACCGGATTTTGGCCGCAAGGAAGCCGTGAGCCTGATCATCAAACGCTCGTTCCTTAATGCGGTGCGGCTCGAACGTGATCGCGTCCCGAACTTTGATGAATACCCGTTTTGTATTCCCTCCATCCGGCAGCTGGACCGGTTGGTATTTCATCCGGCGGTAACGTTTTTCATCGGGGAGAACGGCTCCGGCAAATCAACGCTGCTCGAAGCCATCGCCCTGAAAATGGGTTACAATGCCGAGGGAGGGGGGAAAAACTTTAACTTCGCCACGCTGGCTACGCACTCCCATTTGCGAGACTTTTTGCGGCTGGAACGTGGCGTTGGCCGTCCGACCGATGGTTTTTTTTTGCGCGCGGAAAGTTTTTACAACCTCGCGACAGAGATCGAAAACCTGGGTGTGGAGTATGGTTACGGTAAGAAATCCCTCCACGCTCAGTCACACGGCGAGGCTTTTCTCGCTTTGTTGTTGAACCGGCTGCAGGGCGATGGTGTTTATCTCTTTGACGAGCCAGAGGCCGCATTGTCGCCGCAGCGCCAATTGAGCGTGCTGACGTTGTTGCACCGGCTCGTTTATCACCAATCGCAACTCATCGTCGCGACGCATTCGCCCATCCTGCTGGCCTACCCGAATGCACGAATCTATTGCTTCACCGAACGCGGCATCTCGGAAGTCAAATACACGGACACGGAACACTACCAGATCACCAAGGATTTTCTTAATCGGCACGAGCGTATGGTGCAAATCCTGTTGTCCGAGGAAGAGAAGGACTTGAAGTCGAAGGAGAGAAAGAAGTAACTCGAGCGCGTAACCGCCGACGTGACGAGGCGGAATTGTTTTCCGCACCACCAGTCCGCCTCCTCACGTCGGCGGCTACGGGTGACGCAGGTTGGATTTGTAAACCGGCCCGTTTTTGCAAGACTCCACCGTGATGAACATCCTCGGCCTCATCCCCGCCCGTTACGCCTCGACCCGCTTTCCCGGCAAGCCGCTGCATCCCGTGGCGGGCAAACCACTCATTCAGCATGTCGTCGAGCGGTGCAAGCTGGCCCGGTCGTTGAGCGAAGTCATCGTCGCCACCGACGACGCGCGCATCCGTGAGGAGGTGCGGAAATTCGGCCGGGTGGAGATGACGAGCCCCGATCATCCGAGCGGTTCCGACCGCATCGCGGAGGTGGCCGCTCGCTGCGCGTGCGAGGCGGTAGTGAACATCCAGGGCGACGAGCCGCTGATTGATCCCGGCGTGATTGATGCGGTGGCAGCGGCCTTGGCGGACAATGAGATGTCCACGGCCGCAACCGCCATCCCAGACGCGGCGGAATACCTCAATCCGAACGTCGTAAAAGTCGTTGTCAATTCTGCCGGGCGCGCCCTATATTTTTCACGCCGCACGATTCCCTATTTGCGTGATGCCGCCAGTCGTCCGGCAGCCGAACAATTGGCGGCGTTTCCCTTTTTGAAGCATCTGGGCGTGTATGGTTACAGGCGCGAGACATTGTTGCGGTTGGTGAAATGTCCGGTCTCGCCACTGGAAGCGGCCGAGAAACTGGAACAGTTGCGCGCGCTGGAAAACGGGATTGCCATTGCGGTCGTGAAGGTGAATTACGACAGCGTGGGGGTCGATTTGCCGGAAGATGTGGCGCGGGTGGAAGCGCTTTTAAGAACCACGAATGAACGCGAATGAAAACGGGAGTGGCACGGGCGTCCGCCCGTGTGTCGGTTGCATGATTCGCACGGGCGGGACGCCCGTGCCACTAACGCCGGAAGCGTGGTGGTCGGCGCAGTTGCTTTTTTCTCAGAACATACCGGGCAGGCGCACAAGCATGGTTGAAGTGTTGAAATGAAATTCATTTTCGTCACCGGCGGTGTGGTGAGTTCGTTGGGCAAAGGCCTGACGGCGGCCGCGCTCGGCACCCTGCTGGAAAACCGCGGCCTCAAGGTGGCGCTGCAAAAGTTCGATCCCTACCTCAACGTCGATCCCGGCACGATGAGCCCGTACCAGCACGGCGAGGTTTACGTGCTTGATGACGGCGCGGAGACCGATCTTGACCTCGGCCATTACGAGCGGTTCACCAACGTCAAACTGACCCGCTTCAATAACCTCACCAGCGGCCAGGTCTATCAAACCGTGCTCAACAACGAGCGGGAAGGGAAGTACCTCGGTAAGACCGTCCAGGTGATCCCGCACGTCACCGACGAAATCCAGAAACGGATTCATCTGCAGGCCGAGCTGTCGAAGGCGGACGTGGTGATCACCGAAATCGGCGGCACGACGGGCGACATCGAAGGGCTGCCGTTCCTGGAAGCCATCCGCGAGTTTGCGCTTGAAGCCGGGCACGGAAACGTCGTGTTCATGCACGTGACCTATGTGCCGTTCATCAAAGCGGCCGGGGAATTGAAGACCAAGCCGACGCAGCAATCGGTGGCGAAACTGCGCGAAATCGGCATCGCGCCGCACATCCTGATCTGCCGCTGCGAACGGCCGCTCGACAAGGAACTGCGCCAGAAGATTTCGCTGTTCTGCAACGTGCCGTACGAAGGCGTGATC
>Ga0070689_100001047_pt1 | contig 17395 bp, 24 predicted proteins | sample KBSS23HmetaG_FD_64669 | JGI IMG/M metagenome (GOLD analysis project Ga0070689, IMG submission 64669) | Switchgrass rhizosphere microbial communities from Kellogg Biological Station, Michigan, USA - KBS S2-3H metaG | ecosystem: Host-associated > Plants > Roots > Rhizosphere ...
CACCAGGCGTTCGGCGTGAAACGCATTTTTGCCTCGAGCTATCAAGCTGTGTCCGGCACTGGCGCTAAAGCCATCGAAGAATTGGACCGGCAGGTTCAGCAGGTGGTGCACGGCAAGAGTGTTACCAAGGAAGTTTATCCGCACCAAATCGCGTTCAACGTTCTTCCCCAGGTCGACACGTTTCTTCCCAGCGGCTACACGAAGGAAGAAATGAAGATGGAGAACGAGGGCCGAAGAATCATGCATCACCCGTCGTTTCGGGCCAGCGTCACCTGTGTGCGCGTACCGGTCTATCGCGCGCATTCCGTCGCCGTCAGCGCCGAATTCGAAAAACCGGTGACGGTGGATGCGGCCCGAAAGGTTCTGCAATCCGCGCCCGGATTGAAGGTCCGGGACAACCCAGGCGCCAACGACTACCCGATGCCCCTCGATGTGGCGGAAAAGGACGATTGCGAAGTCGGGCGGTTGCGTCTCGATTGCGCGCTGGAAAATGGCCTTTGCTTTTGGGTGTCCGGGGACCAACTCCTGAAGGGAGCCGCGTTGAACGCGGTGCAGATCGCCGAAGAACTGCTGAAGTGATTTTTGATTTTTGACCGGTGATTTGCGATTGGGGAACGCTCCGTTCGCGCGCGCCGTTCTGAGGCCGTTCGGGCGCACCATTACGGCTCTATTGAGCTGCCGCACGCCGCTTTGGCCCGCTCAATCGCGGCCAGCCTACCCCGCCGAAGCCCCGGGCGAAGGTCCGTCCTACTGCTTGGCCGCGCGTTCGGTGACAAAATCCACGCCGGCGACTTTAGCCACCTTGATCGCATCCATCACCTTGAGGACTTCACCCCACGGCGCCTGCTTGTCCGCCCGGACCGCCACCTTCACCTGGGCATCGTTGTTCACGGCGGCCACGAGTTCCTTTTGCAGGTTGTCCGCGGTCACTGCACGATCGCCGACAAAGAAATACGGGAAATTCGTCGTCACCAGGATGATGAACGGCTTGGTTTCGGTTGCGCCCTGTTTCGCCTCTTTCGACTGCGGAAGGTTGAGGTGCAAGGTCGGCTCCTGCTGCTTCTTCGCCGTGGTCGACACCATCAAAAAAATCAGCACGACCAGCAGCACGTCGATCAGTGAAACAATGATGACGGAGGGAGGACGGCGGCGTTTGTGGGAAAGGAAGCGCATGGTTCAGTGCAGCTTGTCCACATTCATTTCGCGCGGCGAAGGGGCCATCGTGCCGTTGACCCCGGTCGACAGGTAATGCTTGCGTAAGAACTCATCGCAGAGCGCCTCCATCCGGACCGAAAATGTCTCCACTTTGCGCGAGTAATAGCTCCAGGAGATTAGCGCTGGAATGGCGATAAGGAGGCCCATCAGCGTCGCGTTCAGGGCGGTGCTGATGCCGCTGGCGAACTGCTTGCTCCCGGCGCCCGCGTTCAAATCGATGCTGGCGAAGAGGATGATCAATCCGAAGATGGTCCCCACCAATCCGAGCAACGGGGCGACACCCACGATGATCTCGAGAACGACCAGGCCCCGTTCGAGCTTGCTGATTTCATAACGCGCGCGCGTTTCGATGAGCTCGCTGTTTTCGGTCTTGGGAAGGTCCAGGTGATCGCAGGCGAAAAGGAGCAGCTTGGACAACGGCGAGGAGTTCTGGGTACAGACCGCTTTGAGAACATTCAAATCCCTCGAGGATCCATAATTGACCACCGCATCGATCAGCGGCATGGGGATGACGCGGGTTGAGCGCAGCGCCAGTCCGCGCTCGACGATAAAGGTGACGGTGGTGATCGAAGTCACCACCAGGGCGATTATTATAAGTAGTTCCATTGAATGATGAGTGACGCCGGCTCAGGGGCCGGCCTTCAGTTCAGTTATAATAGAATGTGAAACGAATTTCCCGCGAGTTCGAACCGATGGCCCGCAGCATTTCCGCCGGCCATTTTTGATAGGGTGCCGGGTCGAGAATCGCCCGCTGGCAAATCATCCCGTAAATCTCGCCCGTGTTATTGCTCTGGATGTTCAAATCAGTGATCCGTCCATCCGAATTCAATTTGAAATCGACCACCACCCAGCCGGAACGCTGATTGCCGCGATGGTCCTCCAACAGTCGATGCCAGCACTGCTCAACCGCCGCGATAAACGCCGCGTCGTATTCGCCAAACGGCGTCTGCCTGGTGTCAAAGGCCACCCGGCCTCGATGGCTGACCCCGCCCTCCTGTCGGATTTTCTCGCCTTGCAGCATGCCCCGGGCAGCGCGCGCGTCGGCCAATTTCCGAGGGCGTTCCCGCGGCTTGGTCTGCTGGGAAGTGTCCGTTGCGGCGTCGATTCCTTCCGCCGGTTTGCGTGTCGCCATGTCACCGGGCTTGACTTCCGCCGGTGGCGGCGGAGCCGGGGGTTCCTCCTTTGGTTGCGGTGGAGCCGAAGGCTGAAGCGGAAAAGGCTTGGGCTTCTCGTTGTCCATGACGCGAACAACCTTGTCCTGTTTGCCGTCGATCTTGGGCTTTTCGAGCTCGACCGCGGGATCGGGGTTGGAGGCCTTGGCGTTCTTCGAACTGTAATGCTTGGCATCCTTCGGCGCCTCGGTGGTGACCGTTTCCGGGTCCACCTCCACAAACGTCATCGGGATGACCGGCGCCTGGGGGGGACGCGCCTGGGGCCGGACCTCGACCATCCGCGGGAAGACCTTGAGGTCCGTGCGCGCCAGCCAGCGAGTCCATTGGTTCAGCCATTCCGGCGTATGCTTCCACCATCCGAATTGGTCCCCCATCTTCCAGGCACCAAGAAGCAGCAGATGGATAAGGAGGGAAAGGACCAAGGCGGTGACCAGCGGATGATTTTCCGCCAATCTGGCCACACTTCTTGATCTCAACGAAATCACTGGATTTCAGAATGCCGCAGTCCCCGCGTCGACGGCAACAGTTTTGGGCCGTTCGACTTGCCCCATCCTCATCCCAATCCCCGGGAACATTCTCACTATCGACAGAAAGGGGCTTCCGTCAACCGGCCCGAACAAGGGACTGGAAAGGACGGAAGAGATGAAAATGAACGATCAATTGGGAACCGAGGCGGCAGACGCGGTGCCCCTACCCCGGTTATAGGTGTGCGTGCGGTCCGGGAATCGCGTCGAACCGTCCGCATTCGCAACAGCTAGGTTGCTTGTGTAGACAGCGCATTACATAAGCCCAAAGCGCCGCGAGTCAAGAGCCGGAATCATCCCAGCATGCAAAATTCACGGAAAACTCGGCTTTTCCCGCCTCGGGTGTCCGTGGGAGGACTACAACCTTGGAATAAAATCTCGTCGGCCTTCGATGAAGTCGGCGACGATTTGATTGGCCAGACGCAGCTTATCGGGGAGCGGAATTGCGGCGTCGCGATGAAGTAGCATCATGCACACGCTTAAAACATCGCCCGTTCCGGTGGACATCACCCGCCGCTGCACCGGATGCGCTGGTTGAACGATCGATTCCTGACGGCTGAAAAAGCCCGCTCCTTCGGCGCCCATATGCAGCACGACGGCTCCCGCACCCGCATTGAGGATTCTCTCGATGGCCGTGCCGCGATCGCTGGTCGCGGCAAATTCGCAGAGTTCACGAACATTTCCGTGAACAAGATCCACGAGCGGCAAGAGCCCGCGAATGGCATCCTTGCGGCGCTCGACGACGTCCGGCGAGCTGTGACGCCACGCGGGATCCCAATTGAGGTCGAGCGAGGTCGCCACTCCGGACTGGCGCGCGGCTTCGAAAAGTCGCTGATTGCCGCCGAAGAGCATCGCCTCAGAAAACCAAATATCCGCGCGGTAGAGATGATGCGCGTGCGCCAGAGGAGATAGATTTAGATTCTGAATCCGGAGGTTGTAGTTGTTGGGATGGCAACTGAGGAAATGACGCTGGCCCGATTCATAAACCAGGTTCACGGTGGTCCCGGTTGCCACGCCCGGGTCACGATGGAGGTGGCAGTTCACTCCCGCGCGGCGGAGCGTTTCCTCAAGCCGCCTTCCGGTCTCGTCGTCGCCGACCTGGCCGATAAAATCGCAGTGCGCCCCAAGCGCGGCGGCCGTGGCGGCGCTATTCGCGCCGCCTCCGCCTATGGTTTCATGAATGGAAGCGAGCGAGGTTTCACCGTCCTGGAACAGGTAGTCACCGGATGGGAAGGGCGCAGTTTTGACATCGCGGTTGACGTTACCGACGATACAGAGCCGGGTGTTGCGAAAAGAGGATTCGTGAGGAAGCGATGGCATCGCCATTCACGAAACCTGCGGTTGATCCTCAGGCAAGGGCTTTCCTCTTGTTTCGGGCAAAAACAGCAAAGCCACCAAACCCAGGAGGAAGATGGCACTCATGTAAGTGGCCGCGTTGCGGAAGGCTTCGATCTTCGCTTCGGGCGTGATCGCGCCCTCCTTTAGGTGCGCTTGCAGTTTCCCCAGCGTCAGCGGGCCGGTGGCGGCAAGGAATCGTCCCACGTTATAACAAAAGCTCGTGCCCGTGCTGCGCAGGCGAGTGGGAAACAGTTCCGGCAGGTAAATGGCGAATCCGGCAAACAACGCCAACTGACACGCCCCCATGACGCCGCTCATCCAAATATCACCCTTGCCGTTGAACATCCGGAAATAGCCAACGGTGGCGACCAACGCCAGGAGAAAGGCGATGACAAAGGCGCGTTTGCGTCCGATGCCTTCGGCCAGTTTTGTCATGGCCAGCATGCCGACGAATGCGCCGATGTTGAAAACAATTGAATTAATGCCGACCCAAATGCTCTTGGCTCCGGCGATTTGTTCCGACGGAAGTTGTTGTTTCACCAGGGAGCGCTCAATGACCGGGCCGACCAATTCCGGCGCGAAGAAGCCGATACCCCAGAGGCCGATCACGCCGGCCACGCAGAGGAGCATGCCGGCGAGAGCCGAGCGTCGCCATCGAGCTTCACCCAGCAGCGAGGCGTATGAGCCAAAAGGCACACCGGTTTTTCGGCCGGCCTCGCGGGCCTTCACCCATTTCTCCGGCTCTCGCAGCTTTAGCTGAATGAACACGCAGAGGAATGCGGGAATGGCGCCCATCAAAAACATCATTTTCCAAGACCATTCGGGAGTCACGTGCTTGCGAGTAACCAACTGGCCCACCCACATGCTGATTAACCCGGCCGTGACGTTGCCTACCGCAGATAGCGCCTGCAGCATTCCCAGCGCACCGGCACGGGATCGATCCGGCAGCGCATCGGCAATCAGCGCCACCGCCAGCCCGAACACGCCTCCCACGCCGAGGCCGGTGACGAAGCGGTAAATCGCAAAATCGATCCAACCCGTCGAAAGCGCGGACAACCCGGTGAAGACCGAGTACATCAACACGGTCATTGCAAGGGTTCGCGCCCGGCCGATACGATCGCCCACTGCGCCAAAAATCAACCCCCCGGTCGCCCATCCCGCCACAAAGATTGCCGTGGCGTAGGCGCCATACTGATTAGCATCCATTCCCTTCGGCAGCAGCGTCGCCATGGCTGACTGGCGCGCGAGAATGAACAACTGCTGGTCCAGGCAATCGAACAACCAGGCCAGCGCGGCCATGCCAAAGACGAACCAGTGATAGGAAGTCATCCCACGCCACCATGGACCGGCCGGGGAAGGATTCGCAGCGTTCATTCGGGAATCAGCTCAGGGTTGAAACGGGTTGATACCTACACGTATTTTTTCCGCGAGCCAAGGGCTAATGCAGAAAACAAAAAAGCCCGTCCGGACGGACGGGCTGAGAAATAAGCGGTAAGGAGGGACGCTTCAGGCGCCGGCGGCGACCGCCTTCTTGTCTTCCTTGGCGGGCTCAGGCGCGGCCTCGACCGGCTGATCCACCCACTCGAGAATGGCGCGCTGGGCCGCGTCGCCGCGGCGTTGCTCGAGGTGAATGATGCGGGTGTAACCGCCATTGCGCTCCTTGAACACCGGGGCGATTTCATCGAACAGGATGTGCACGACGTCCTCTTCGTTGCGCCAGGCCTGGCGGGCGGTGACTCCCTTGTATTTGGGAGTGCCTTTGAAGTGAGAGCGCGCATGCTGGCGCAAGCGGGCCGACGCCAGGCGGCGATCGTGAAGGGAGCCGCCCTTGCCGAGCGTCACCATTTTTTCCGCCACCGGGCGGGCGGCCTTGGCCTTGGCCAGGGTCGTGGTAACGCGGCCGTGCTTGATCAGGCTGCAGACCAGATTCGCCAGCATGGCGTTCCGGTGCTCGCCGGTTCGGCCGAGCTTTGCCGTTCTACGAAGGTGTCTCATGTTTGACTCCGATTCCGATTAAGCCGATTAAAGGACCACGGCCGGCTTGGCTTCTTCCTTCGGCGCGTCCAGCAGATCCGGTTCGAAGGTCATGCCCAAGGTCAGGCCGAGCGCATTGAGCTTCTCCTTGATCTCGTTCAGGGACTTCTTGCCGAAGTTACGGTACTTCAACATCTCCTGTTCGGTCTTCATGGCCAGCTGGCCGACCGTGGTGATGTTTGCGTTGTTGAGGCAGTTGGCCGCGCGAACGCTCAATTCGATCTCGTTCACCGACATGTTGAGCAGCTTGCGCATCTTGGACTTCTCGTCGTCCTCCTTGCGCGTCTCCTCTTCAAACTGCACGGCGTTTTTGTCGTAGCCGACAAACACATCGAGGTGATGCTGCAGAATGGCGCTGGCCTGGGTCAGGGCGTCATCCGGGGTGATGCGTCCATCGGTCCAGACCTCGATCAGCAGGCGGTCGTAATCGGTGCGCTGGCCCACGCGGGCGCTTTCCACGGCGTAGCGGACGCGCGTGACGGGGCTGAAGATGGAATCGATGGCGATCACGCCGATGGCCTGATCCACCTTCTTGTTCTCATCACCGGGGCAGAAGCCCCGGCCGACCTTCACCTCGAGCTCCATCTCGAACTTCTTTTTCTTGTCGAGGGTGCAGATGAGCTGCTTGGGGTTGACGAGCTCGGTGTTTTGATTGAGCTGGATGTCACCACCCAGCACGGCGCCTTCCTTGTTGACGGAAAGGAGGAGGGTTTGCGGCTCGCGCACGTGACATTTGAACCTGATTTTCTTGAGGTTCAGGACAATGTCGGTGACGTCTTCGACGACGCCGTCGATCGCGGCGAACTCGTGCATGGCCCCGTCGATTTTGAGCGACGTGATGGCGGCGCCTTCGAGGGAGCTGAGGAGGACCCGGCGAAGGGAGTTGCCGATGGTATGACCGTAGCCGGTTTCAAACGGCTCGGCGATGAACTTGGCATAATTGAGTTCGGAGGCTGCAGTGTCATCCTTCTGCAACCGCTTGGGCATTTCGAATCGTCCTAAACGTACTGGCATAATAGGTCTCTTGGTTTTGCAATTTTAAACTGGCCAACCCCTAATCAATTCCCGCATCGGGGCGGCCCATATAATTGCTGGCCTTCTCTCACTCGAGAGTCGGCGGACTTAGCGGGAATAGAATTCAACAACAGCTTGGACATTCGCGATGGGATTGATTTCGTCCATCGTCGGAATGCGCATGATCGTGCCCTTGAAGGAATCCTTGGTAAGGGACAGCCAGTCCGGCACGGCGCGGCTGGTGGCGGCCTCCAGGTTCTTCGTCGCCACTTGGCGGGAACGGGCGGAATCCTTGATCTCAATGACATCGCCTACGCGCAGGGCGGCGGAGGCAACGCTCACTTTGCGGCCATTGACCTTGACGTGGCCGTGGGCCACGAATTGCCGGGCGGCGGCCCGGGTGTTGCCGAAGCCGAGGTGATAAACCACGTTGTCGAGGCGGGTCTCCAGGATCTGCAGCATTTGTTCGCCGGTAACGCCGCGCCGCTTCAGGGCACGCTCGTAGACGCCGCGGAACTGCCGCTCGAGAAGCCCATAGAAATAGCGCAGCTTCTGCTTCTCAACCAGGCCCATGCCATAGTCGGTCAGCTTGCGCCGCGATTTCGGGCCGTGGACGCCAGGCGGATAATTCCGCCGCTCAAGATATTTGGTCGGGCCGAATATCGGGATCCCGAACCGGCGGGTGATGCGAACGCGAGGACCTGTATAGCGAGCCATAGGAGCTTAGTCGTGAAGCGGGTTTGACCCTAGACGCGCCGCTTCTTGCGCGGGCGGCAGCCATTATGCGGCACGGGAGTGACATCTTTGATGATGGTGATTTCCAGACCGATCGCCTGGAGGGCGCGAATGGCGGATTCGCGGCCGGAGCCGGGACCCTTCACGCGAATTTCCACCTCGCGCATGCCATGGGCCATGGCTTGGCGGGCCGCGTCCTGGGCGACCTGCTGCGCGGCGAACGCCGTGCTCTTGCGCGAACCTTTAAAACCAACGCGGCCGGCGCTGGACCAGCCGATGACATTGCCCTGCATGTCCGTGATGCAGACCTGGGTGTTGTTGAACGTAGCCAGAATGTTGGCAACGCCGGTCGTGATATTCTTCGCGCCCTTGGCCTTGATGATCTTTTTGCCGGCCTGATCGTCGCCCAGCAATTCGGCCGCAGTGGGAGCTGCTGCCGCGACAGGCACTTTCGCATCAGCCGGGGCCGCCGCTGCCGCTGCCGCAGGAGCCGCCTTGCCTTCCGCGCCGCCGGCCGGAGCCGCGGCGGGCGCAGCTTTGGCGGCTGCTGCCTCCGGATTCGCCGGGGCCTTGGCCTCCTTCTTCGACTCCGCCTTTTCCTTCTTTGGTTTCTCGTCAGCCATAATCAACTCAGCAAAGGTTTAATGGATACCCGCTTTCGCGTTTGGATTTCGTTGCACGCCGACCGTCTTGCGCGGTCCCTTACGGGTGCGGGCGTTGGTCGAGGTTCGCTGGCCTCGCACCGGCAGGCCGCGCAGGTGGCGGACACCGCGGTAACACTTGATGGCCTGAAGCCGCTTCAGGTTCAGCCCAATCTCGCGGCGAAGGTCGCCTTCAATGACGTACTTGCCATCCTGGATGGCGTGAACAATCTGCGAGAGCTGCTGTTCGTTCAGATCCTTGGCGCGGATGCTCGGATCGATCTTGGCCTTGGCCAGGATCTCGACGGCGTTGCGCGCGCCGATGCCGTAGACGTAACGCAGCGCAATGTCGATGCGCTTCTCACCCGGAATTTCAACACCAATGATACGTGCCATAATATGACTTAACCTTGACGTTGCTTGTGCCGCGCATTGCTGCAAATGACGCGGATGACGCCTTTGCGTCGAACAATTCTGCAATGCTCGCAGAGCTTCTTAACGGACGCGCGAACTTTCATTTCTTTCCAAATCTTTCTTTAATTTCGTTCTTCCGAAACGATTCGGCCCCTCGAAAAATCGAAGGGCGAAATTTCAATCTGCAACTCGCTGCCCACGGTCAGCCCGGCCAGCCTTTCCCGACCCTGTCGACGGCTCCCATGGGCCAGCAGGCGATGCCCATTCTTCAACTCAACCCGGAACAGCCGGTCACCCAACACCTCGACGACTCGGCCTACGAGGCGGATGGCGTCTTCCCGTGGCACGTTAGGATTTCGGGCTCACCGTCCGTCACCAAAACCGTATGCTCAAAATGGGCGGAAAGTGAACCATCTAAGGTCACCACTGTCCAGCCGTCATTTAGGACCCGCACCCCGGGCGCGCCGGCATTCACCATCGGCTCGATGGCAATCGTCATCCCGGCTCGCAGGAGCGGGGACTTCTTCTTGCCATCATCAAAATTCGGCACTTGCGGCTCTTCGTGCATTTCGCGGCCCACGCCGTGCCCGACAAATTCCCGGACCACCGAATAACCGCTGGCTTCGACGTACTTCTGGACCGCCCGGGAGACGTCCGCCACGCGGTTCCCGGCCAGCGCCCGGGCGATTCCCTCATAAAGGGCCTGCTCCGTCACATCCATCAGTCGTTGCGCTTCCACACTGCAGCCCCCGACGGCGACCGTACGGGCAGTGTCCCCGATAAAGCCGTTAAAGCTGACGCCCACATCCAGGCTGACAATGTCACCAAAGTTTAGGCGTCGTTCCGTCGCCAACCCATGCACGACCTGGTCGTTGACCGAGATGCAAAGATGGCAGGGATACTTCCGGTATCCCAAAAAAGCGCTCTTGGCACCGTGGTGCTGAATGCGGGCTGCCGCGTACTGATCGACGGCTCTGGTCGTCAACCCCGGACGGATGAAGTCACAGACTTCATCCAGCACCGTTTGGGCGATCACACAGGCCGGGCGCATCAACGCCAGATCCCGGGCGCTCTTGACAGTGTCACTCATGGACTTCAACCAGCCCGCCATGCGTTAGAAGCGACCCCGGAGCCGTCCCTTTTTCAGGAAGCCATCATAGTGTCGCATGAGGAGATGGGATTCCATCTGCCGCATCGTATCCAGCATGACGCCGACCAGGATCAGGATGCTCGTTCCGCCAAAAAACGTCGCCACCGGGTTGGGAATCTGAATCGCGCGATTCAGCAAAATCGGAATGATCGCAATGACCGTGAGAAAGATGGCGCCGGCCAGGGTGATGCGGCTCATGGCGCGATGCAAGTAATCGCTGGTCGCCTGCCCCGGGCGGACTCCCGGAATATACCCGCCATACTTCTTCAAATCGTCGGCGATCTGGATCTCGTTAAACTGGGTCGCGACCCAGAAGTAGGAGAAGAAAAGAATCATCACGCCATAAAGGAACATGTGCATGAATGCTCCCTCGGCCAGCCGCACGGACAAATCCTGCAGCACCTTAATCTTGTAGCTGTCTCCCAGCATCTTGAATATTTTTTCCGGGAACATCAGGATGGCCTGGGCGAAAATGATCGGCATGACGCCCGCGTAGTTCACGCGCAATGGCATGAAGGAGGTGCCGCCGGAAACGATCTTCCGTCCGACCGCCCGCTGGGCATACTGCACCGCCACTTTTCGCTGCGCCTGGGTGACGGCGATAACGCCGGCCACCACACCGATAAGCAGGAGCACCATGACGATGGCGTGAAACAGGTTGAAACGCGCGCCAACGCCCTCGGCGCCACGGAACATGTCCAGCAGGCCGGTAATGGCCTGCGGAATGCGGGCCAGAATCCCGATGCTAATCACCAGCGAGATGCCGTTCCCAATGCCCCGTTCGGAAATCTGCTCACCCAGCCACATCAGCAGCAGGGTGCCGGTGGTCAGGATGATCACCGTCTGGACGCGGTACCACCAAATGCTTTCATACATCACCAGCTTCCCTTCGAAGTTCGGGAAAATGTTGCTGGCGTTTTCCCAGCCGATGGCCATGACGAGCCCCTGGCCGAGGCAGAGAATGACGGTCAGGTACCGGCCGTACTGGATGATCTTGGCGCGGCCGCCCTCCTCGCGAGCGAGTTTGGACAATTGGGGCACCACCGCAGTCAGGAGCTGGAGAATGATGGTGGCGCTGATGTAGGGCATGATGCCCAGGGCGGCCACCGCACAGCGTTCAAGGGCGCCGCCCGTGAACATGCTGTACATCCCGAGCAGGCCGCCGCCGTTCGCGGCATTGCGCGAGAAATAATCCGCCAGAGCCGCGCCGTCCAGACCCGGAATGGGGATCATCGCGGAGATACGACAGATGGCGAGAACTATCAGGGTAAAGAGGATTCGCGACTTCAGTTCGGGAATCTTGAAACAATTCGCGAACGTGTTGACGATGTTGGCGAGCATGCGCAGGGAATCAGTTGAACGCCGTCGCTACGCCCCGGCGGCCGCAACAACTTCGCAGGTGCCGCCCTTGGCTTCGATCTTGGCCTTGGCCGACGCGCTGAACGCATGCGCACGCACCACCAGCTTCTTCGACAATTCGCCGTCGCCGAGAATCTTGATCCGCTTGACCGGCCCATTGGCGAGCCCGGCCTTGCGCATTTTCTCCACATCGACGCTGGCCCCATCGTCAAAACGATTCAGGGACTCCAGGTTCACTGCGACGTAACGCAGCGTATGCCGGGCGTTGTTGAAACCCCGCTTGGGAATACGCCGGATAAGCGGCATCTGGCCGCCTTCAAAACCAATGCGAATGGAGCTGCCCGAGCGTGCCGTCTGGCCTTTGCCGCCCCGCCCTGAGGTTTTTCCATGGCCGCTGGATTCACCCTGTCCGAGCCGTTTCTTGCGATGCTTGGCTCCCGGACGCGGTTTAAGATCGTGTAGTCGCATAGCTGTTCAAAATCATTTAGACCGCCGCAGAGCGCGCCACGGAAATGCCGCGATCCTTGTAGATGTCCTCCCGCAGCCGCAAACTTTGCAGGGCGCCCAAGGTAGCTTTGACGACGTTGGCGGCATTTTTGGAGCCGAGGGATTTGCTCAAAATATCCTTCACGCCGACCGACTCCAGAACAGCGCGGACGGTTTTCCCTGCAATAACGCCGGTTCCCGGCGAGGCCGGGCGCAGCAGGACATAAGCGCCGCAATAGCGCTTGATGACCTCATGCGGGATGGTGCCTGCCTTGAGGGAGACGCCAATCATGCTGTTGCGGGCGATGTCACCGCCCTTGCGAATGGCGTCGGAAACTTCGCTGCCTTTGCCTAATCCAACCCCCACGCGTCCCTTCCTGTCCCCCACGACAACGAGGGCGCTGAAGCTGAAGCGGCGTCCGCCTTTGACGACCTTGGCCGACCGATTGATGAAGACGACCTTCTCGACCAATTCGGGCCCGTTCGGATTATCGCCCGAGTCCTCCTGGCCTCGCGGGCGCCGCCCGCGATTGCCCCGGCCTCCGAATCGAGGGCCGCCACCGTAGCCACCGCCGAAACCGCCACCGTAGCCACCACCACCGCCGCCGCCACCGCCACCACCACCACTACCGGCGCCAGTGCCACCGCCACCGCCACTGCTGCCGGGGCTAGTGCCGCCGGTGCCGGTGCCGCTGCCAGTGCCAGTGCCAGTGCCGCCTGCTCCGCTGTTCTCTTTATTTATATCAGACACGATAATCTCCTGGGTGGTTTAAAATTGCAGACCGGCTTCGCGCGCGGCGTCAGCCAAGGCTTTGACCTTGCCGTGATAGCGGGCGCCATTGCGGTCAAAAATTACGGCGCTGATGCCCTTGCCCTTGGCGGCGGTGGCCGCCAGCGTGCCCACTTTCTTGGCACTTTCCACATTCGCAGCCAGCGTTTCCTTACTGGGCGTCGCCTTGTCCCGAGTGGAAGTGGACGCCAGCGTCATCCCGCGCTGGTCGTCGATGAATTGGACGTAAATGTTTTCTCCGGTGAAACGGACGGACATTCGCGGCCGTTGAGCCGTGCCCGAAAGTTTGCGGCGAATGCGCCACCGGCGGAGCTGCCTGAGTTTATGTTTCTTCTGGACCTGCATGTTATTGGCGCCACGGATTTGGCCGTGACATAAATTGTCTTACTGAACGGTCTTGCCTTCCTTGCGTTGGATGTGCTCATCCGAGTATTTCACACCCTTGCCCTTGTACGGTTCGGGCGGATAGAAGCTGCGCAATTCGGCGGCGACTTTACCGACCATCATTTTGTCCGGACCTTCCACCGTAATCTTCGTGTTGTCGTCCACGGTGACCTTTACCTGATCCGGGATGGGGTAGGTGATCGGGTGGGAGAATCCCAGATTCATCGTCACGGTCTTGCCGGATACTGCGGCCTTGAAGCCGACGCCGTTAATTTCCAGCTTTTTCAAAAACCCGTCGCTCACACCCTTGACCATGTTATTGACCAGGGCGCGGCTCAAGCCATGGAGAGCGCGGGCCTGGGCATCATCGCCGTCGCGGCTGATGACGACCTTGCCATCGTCGATCTTGACGGTGGTCCGCGTCGGCAAATCCCAGGTCAACTTTCCCTTGGGACCTTCCACATTCACCTTCTGGCCCTTAATCTCGACCTTCACTTTGGGCGGGATAACCACCGGTTGTTTGCCAATTCTGGACATATGCTTTCTGGATGAATGCCTACCAAACGTAACAAAGGAGCTCGCCACCCAGGTTGTTCTTCCGGGCTTGATTGCCCGTCATCAGGCCCTGCGAGGTCGAGACGATGGCCACACCCAGTCCGCCGCGCACGCGGGGAATCTCGGTGGCCCGGACGTAACGGCGAAGGCCGGGCGAGCTGACGCGGCGCAATCCTTCGATGACGCCCCGCTTGCCGACATATTTAAGTTTCAGCTTCAGCGATTTGCGCGCGACTTCTGATTTGCGCGCGGCTTCTTCCACTGAGTAGTCCGCGATGTAACCCTCGGACTTGAGGATGCCCGCGATGCTTTCCTTCATTTTGGAATGCGGGATCAAAGTGGCGACATGCAACGCCCGATGGGCGTTGCGAATCCGCGCCAGCATGTCTGAAATCGGGTCGGTCATAGTCAAATTGCGTTGTTTACCAGCTGGCCTTCACCACGCCCGGGATCAATCCGGAAAGTGCCTCCTCGCGAAACGTCAGGCGGGAGCACCGGAACTTGCGGATATAAGCGTGACGGCGGCCGCTCATGGAGCAGCGGTTCACCAGGCGTACGGGGCTGGCATTTTTCGGCAGCTTGGTCAGCGCCACGTAGTCCTTCTTCTTCTTCAATTCCGCCCGCAACGCGGCGTACTTTTTAACCACCGCCGCCTTTTTCTTGTTCCGTTCAATCCACGCTGTTTTGGCCATAAATCTGTTTTCTCAATCGGGTTACTTGCCGGTGTCCGAGAAGGGAAACCCCATCATCTTGAGCAGGTCAAACGCCTCCTCATCGGTCTGCGCGGACGTCACAATCGTGATGTCCATTCCCTGCGTGCGCTTGATCTTATCCAGCTCAATCTCTGGAAAGACGGTCTGGTCACCGATGCCGAGCGAGTAATTGCCGCGGCCGTCGAAGTGGCGGGGAGACACGCCGCGGAAATCGCGGATGCGCGGCAGCGTGGTCGCAACCAGGCGATCGAAGAACTCCCACATCACCTCGCGCCGGAGCGTGACATGACAGCCGATGGGCTGGCCCTCGCGAAGTTTGAAATTCGCGATGTTCTTGCGCGACTTGCTGATGGCCGGCTTTCGCCCGGTGATCATCGAAAGATCCTTGGCCGCGTCATCGAGGGCGCTCTTTTCCAAGGAGGCGCTCACACCCATGTTCACGACAATCTTTTCCATCTTGGGAACCTGGTGCGGATTCTTATATCCACGCTTTTGCACCAGCGCCTGGCGCACTTCGCTTTCGTATTTGGTCTGCAGTCTCGGTTTCATTCTTCAGCTGTCCCGGATTTTGCCGGGGCGCATTTTTCTTTTATAAATTCTTTACTCAGGCCGTGCCGGTGCGTTTCGACGACCGCTCGTCGAAAGCCGCCGCCAGCATCAAATTGGAAACGTGGATGGTTCCTTCCCGTTCCACGATGGCGCCCTGCGGGTTGGCCTGGTTTTTACGGGTGTGCCGCTTGATCATCTTCAAGCCTTCCACGATGGCCCTTTCCTTCCGGCTGATGATTTCGATGATCTTGCCGCGCTTCCCCTTTTCTGTGCCGGAGAGCACGACCACTTCATCGCCTTTCTTGATATGAAATCGCTTTTTCATGACTTAGATGACCTCCGGAGCCAATGAGATAATCTTCATGAACTTCTTGTCACGCAATTCGCGGGCGACCGGCCCGAAGATGCGGGTGCCCCGCGGATTGTTTTCCTTGTCGATGATGACAATGGCATTGTTATCGAAACGGAGATAGGAACCGTCGGACCGGCGGACCGGGTGCCTGGTGCGAACGACGACGGCATTGACGACTTCACCTTTCTTTACCTGGCCATCCGGGGAAGCTTCCTTGATATGGGCCTTAATGACGTCGCCGACGCGGGCGTAGCGCTGATTGCGGCCGAGCACGCCGATGGCCGCCGCGCGTTTGGCGCCGGTGTTGTCCGCCACGTCGAGAATGGATCGAATTTGCAGCATAAGCTGGGTTCCTTTAGGCGTTCACCCGGACGGGTTCCATGTTCTTTTCCACGACCTCCACCAGGCGCCAGCGCTTGGTTTTGGAGAGCGGCCGGCATTCCTGGATCCGGACCTTGTCCCCGAGCTTGGCTTCGCCCTTCTCATCGTGAGCGTAAAACTTCTTGAATGCCGTGACCACCTTGCGAAACCGCGGATGCGGAAACCGGCGCTGCACCCGGACAACGATGGTTTTGGCCATCTTGTTCGAGACGACCTCTCCGAGCCGCTCCTTTTTATGGCCGCGGGCGACCGCTTCGCTTGAAGCCGGAGGGTTTGCTGTATTCGTGTCTGGCATAGAAATTGAGTTCAGTTCGCTTTGCCGCCGGCCTGCTTCTTCAGCTGCGAGATGCGGGTTTCGATCCGCGCGATGTCCCGTCGAAGATTTCGCAACTGGGACGGCTTCTCCAGCTGGCTGCTGGCCTGTTGCAGGCGCAGGGTAAATATCTCCTGGCGCTTCTCGCGGCTCAGGGTGGCCAGCTCGACCACAGTTTGATCAGTGAATTCGGAAAACTTCATAGCATCTCAGGCGTGTTTGTGCCGCGAAATAAACTTCGTCGCGATGGGCAGCTTGGTGGCCGCCAGGCGCATCCCCTCACGCGCCACCACTTCCGGCACTCCGTCCACTTCGAACAAAACCGTCGCCGGCTTGATGACAGCGACCCACGATTCCAGGGGGCCCTTGCCCTTGCCCATTCGCGTTTCCAGCGGCTTTTTGGTGTAGCTCTTCTGGGGGAAGACCCGGATCCAGACCTTGCCCCGGCGTTTCATATGCCGGTTGATGGCGACGCGCGCGGCTTCGATTTGCTTGGTGTCGAGCCAGCAACGTTCCAGCGACTGGAGACCATACTCGCCAAAAGCAACGGTGTTGCCCCGTGTCGCCAGGCCGGCCCGGTTCCCACGGTGCATCTTCCGATACTTAACTCTTGCAGGCATCAACGGCATATCAAGCTCCTAATAATCGAATCAAATTGATGGCGTCCGTTTCTCAGTTTCCAATCGTGATGGTCTCCGGCAACTTGTTCTTGTCCACCTTGGTCTCGCCTTTGCAGATCCAGCACTTGACTCCCAGCTTCCCGTAGACGGTCTTGGCCTCGGCAAAGCCGTAGTCGATGGCCGCCCGTAACGTGTGCAGGGGAACGCGGCCTTCGTGATAGGTTTCGACCCGCGCCAACTCGGCGCCGCCCAAACGGCCGGAACAACGAATCTTGATTCCTTCCGCCCCAAAATCCATCGCCGTCTGGATGGCCTTCTTCATGGCGCGCCGGAAGGAAACGCGGCGTTCCAGCTGGAGCGAAACATTCTCCGCCACCAACTGCGCGTCGGTTTCGGGCTGTTTGATCTCCATGATATCCACGTAAATCTCCTTGCCGGTCATCTTTGACAATTCTTCCTTGAGCTTGTCAATCTCGGCGCCCTTGCGGCCGATGACGACGCCGGGGCGGGCCGTCAGGATGGTGATGCGGCAGCGGGTGGCGGCGCGCTCGATGAGAATTCTCGGAACGCTGGCCGCCTCGAGTTTTTTCTTCAGGGTCTCGCGGATTTTGCGGTCTTCCGCCAGCAAGTTCCCGAACTCCTTTTTGTCGGCGTAC
>Ga0070689_100001051_pt1 | contig 17344 bp, 8 predicted proteins | sample KBSS23HmetaG_FD_64669 | JGI IMG/M metagenome (GOLD analysis project Ga0070689, IMG submission 64669) | Switchgrass rhizosphere microbial communities from Kellogg Biological Station, Michigan, USA - KBS S2-3H metaG | ecosystem: Host-associated > Plants > Roots > Rhizosphere ...
AATCCCATGCTCTTGTCGTCGACAATCGTCAGCATCACCACCGGAATTTCCGCCGTGGCCGGATCGGCTTTAAGGGCACTGAGCACGGCCCAGCCGTCCAGGCTCGGCATCATGACATCGAGAGTGATGACCGCGGGCTTGAGGGCTTTCGCCATTTCCAGTCCCCTGCGCCCATCGGCAGCGACTTCCACGCGGAAACCATCCTTGCCCAACGAGCGCTGCATCAAGTCCCGGACCGTCGGGTCATCATCGATGACCAGCACCACCGGGCCCGCGACGGGCATCGGGGTCTCGGATCTCTTCAACATTTGCGTTTCGGTGGACAAGTCGGAGACGTTCACCGGCAAAGCGACAACAAAGGTGGACCCGTGCCCCTGCTGGCTCGTCACGGTGATGTCGCCGCCCATAAGCCGGCAGAATTTGCGGCTGATGGCCAACCCCAGACCGGTGCCGCCAAACTTGCGCGTAGTCGAAGCATCGGCTTGCTGGAACGCCTCGAACAGTCTGCCCATCTGTTCGTTGGTCATGCCGATTCCGGTGTCCTGCACTTGAAACCTTATCCGCGAAACGTCGGGCCCCGGCGGAAACTCCGGCACCTCGTGACGCAGAACGCTCAGGCGGATCGCCCCATTCTCCGTAAATTTGCTGGCGTTGCTGAGCAGGTTGAAAAGCGTCTGCCGGACCTTGGTCACATCCGCCCGCATCGTGCCGATGTCGGGCGGACAATTCACTTCCAGTCGGTTGGCGTTTTTCGCGACGAGGGGCTGCACGGTCGCGGCCACTTCCTGGACGAGGGTGGCCACGTCAAAGTCCTCGAGGAAGAGGGTCATTTTGCCGGCTTCGACTTTTGAGAGATCGAGGATGTCGTTGATGAGGCCGAGCAGGTGTTTGCCCGCGCCATTGATCTTTTGGAGATCCGGGATAAAGCCTTTCTGATCGAGTTCCTCAGCCTCCTCCTGAAGCATCTCGCTGTAGCCGATGATGGCGTTCATGGGTGTGCGCAGCTCATGGCTCATATTGGCCAGGAACTGGCTCTTGGTTCGGCTGGCGTCTTCGGCGGCGCGACGGGCCTCGTCAAGCTGCTGGTTTTTGGATTCGAGCGAGCGGGCGGCCTCCTCGGCGGCTTCGCGGGCCTTGTGCTCCTCGACCAGCAACTGTTCGCGCAACCGCTCCGCTTCCTGCCGCTTGCGGACGTAGAGGGTCCGCGCCACGAAGGCCCACACCACAAGGGCGAACACGCCGAACGCGCCCGGTGCGACGAACGCGGCATTGCGATACCAGGGCAGCAGCAGCGTGAACGTGGTCAGGGCCGGCTTGGAGTAGCGAAGGTTCTCATCGATGTACTGCACAGCAAACGTGTATTGGCCGGGGGCATTCGTGGTAAAGTCCACCTGGGTCTCCTTCGTCGGCGCGGACCAGCCGTCCGATTTCTCAAACTGAGTGGCGGTCGGCATGTCCTTCTTCACCTGCCACCGGAATTGTTTTTTTTCCCGAGGGGTGCGGCGATCGATGTAACCGACATTGAAAGTGAGCCGGCTGCCGGTGTTCAACTTCGCGATGCGCAGCGAGTCGGCGAACTCCTTCTCCCCGCGCACCTGCACGGTGGGCCGGCGCGTGAGCGGGGAACTCTTTTGCACTTGATAAGCGCCCAGCGAGGTGGCCAGCCAAAGCCGGCCATTGGCCGCAGGAAGAATGTCGTAGATCAGTAAACGCTGTTTCTCGCCCGCGGGCTTTTCGATGGGCAACGAGGACCACGCAGCGCCATCAAACAGGCTCATCTCCCCGTCGTGACCTATCCACAACACGCCTTCCTTGTCGTCGATCCCGGTGGTAGCGTAGCTGGCGGCCAGTCCCTGGACGGGGGTGTATTGGGTAATATTGGTGCCGGCGATGCGCACGGTACCGCCGACGCCCAACCCGAGCCAGACGCTGCCGTCCGACGCGGCCCAAATTGAGTTGGCCGCTTCGGCAGTCAACCCGTGGGCCAAGGTGATTTTGTTGAAACGCCGACCATCCCAGCGGGACAGTCCGCCACCGGCGAACCACATCGAGCCCTCTTTGTCCTGGCAAATCCCGAGGACAAAATTATGCACCAGTCCCTGGGAAGTGGTGTAGCGCTCGAATCGCTGGCCATCCCAACGCGACAGCCCGCTGGAGGTGCCCAACCAGATGTAACCTGCGCGGTCCTGATAAAGTGCCCGCACATCATTGCCGGCCAACCCATGCGCGGAGGTGAAGTTCTCGAACTTGCGGCCATCCCAGCGCGACACTCCCCGGGCTGTGCCAAACCACATTCTCCCATCAGCGGTAGCCAGCGCCGCGCGCACATTATTGTCCGCCAAGCCGTCAGCCGTCGTCAGGCTGGTGAAGCGCTGGCCATCCCAGCGCGACACTCCTTTGAAATAGGTGGTGAACCACAGGTTGGTCTGCTGGTCGATGGCGACGCTGGAACAATTATTGTGGGTTAACCCGTCCGCGGTCGAGAAACGGGTTATGCGGTGCGGATCAAAACTGACCAGGCCGCCGCCAAACGTGCCAAACCACAGCACGCCGTCATCATCCTGATGAATCGCATGAATTCGGTTTTCCGGCAGGCCATCCACGGTCGAGTAATTGACAAAGTTCGTGCCATCAAACCTTGAAATGCCTCCGGAAATAGTGCCAAACCACATCGCACCGTCGCGATCCTGGTAAATGGACATCACGCCGTCAGAGGCGAGCCCATCCGCGCGGGTGAACCTTTCAATACGCCGGCCATCCCAGCGAAAGACGCCGCTGCCCGTGGTGCCTGCCCAGATCCCGCCGTCCCGATCCTCGAAAACTGTATAGACATACGCATCGGGAACGCCGTCGGCCGTCGTTAGGGTGTAAAAATTCGTGCCGTCCCAGCGCGACATGACGCTGCCGCCACTCAGCCAGACCCGGCCCTGCCGATCCGTGGCGGTTGCCTGGCTCAAGTACGCCGGTGCGCCATCGTTGGTCGTCCATGTCTTAAACTTCTTTCCGTCCCAGCTGGACACCCCGGCGGACGTGCCGATCCACATGGTGCCATCCCCGCCCTGGGTGAGGGAGTACACCTCGTTGGTGGCCAATCCGTCTTTGGCGGCGTAGTGGGTGAAGCGCCGGCCGTCCCAGCGGGAGGCGCCTGCTTCGGTGCCAAACCAGAGGGCGCCATCCTGCGCCTCACAGATGTCGACAACGAAGTCGTTGCCCAGGCCGTCAACGGTGGTTAGGCTTGAAAATCGCCGGCTGTCCCAGCGCGCCACTCCGTTGCCCAGCGTGCCCAGCCACATCGTGCCGTCCTTCGTCTGATGGATGCGGAAGATCTGGTCATGCGGCAAGCCGTCCGCTTTCGTGTAGGTCCGCCAAAAACCCTTCTTGAATGGCCTGACCTTCAGGTTTACGCCTTCGAACTTTGAGTCATGGGCCACCGCAAACGTGTCCCTCACCGGGCGAACGCTTTGATTTGTTCCCTTTGCGGGAACTGGCTCGCGCGCTGAATCCGGCGTTGGTTCACCGGCCACGGAACCGCCGGCATAGACAAACCCGCCCGGAATCTGGGCTCGGAGTTGGTAGCGGCGGGGGGTCAAGTGAGGGAATTTGTACTCGCCCTTCTCATCGCTGGACGTGGCGAAACGCGCGGGTTTGATCGACGGAAACACCGAGCGTTCCGCCCCTTCGCCCCACCATTGAAGCCGGCAGCCGTGGTAGCCGATGCCCTGGGTGTAATCCAGCCGGACCCGGTGCCCACCCGCCACGAGTTCCACCTCCGCCTGCTTGGACGACATACCATGGGAACCACCATTATCCACCACCAGACGGTCGTCGATGAACAATCGCGCACCGTCGTCCGCATCAACTTCGAAAGTGAAAGTGCCGGATCGGCTCAGCTGAAACGTTCCCGTCCAACGAACCGCGAACCGGTTGCTGAGCGTGGTGCCAGGAAACGGGCTGTTTTCGGGACGGCCGCGGAAATCGAGCACCCGATCGACCCGCGTCAGAGTGGCCGTGTGGTTGGTGGACAGGTCGGGAAAATCTCGTCCGCTAAACGACTCGTCCATCTGGAAGTATTCGCCGGTGAAGCCGCCTGGCATGGTGCATTCGTAATCGACGACTCCCACCGCCTGCACCACCACGTTCGGCAGCGGCGAATCATCCAGCGCGACCACTTTGCCCGCGACGCGAGTCGCGGCGCCCATGGTGAGGTCAAGGTTGGTCTCGCCCGCCGCAAACATCAGGTTTGTCCGCCAGGCGCTCAGTTCCGACGTCTTAGCGAGCAAGGTACAGGGTGAATTCAGCGGGTAAAACACCAGACGGTAACTGCCGTCGATGACGGAATAGACCGAGCGAGTGAGATTGGTGCCCTGCTTCAATTCGAGATGTACCCCGTTGAGTGGTTGGCCGCCGGCGTCGGTCACAATGCCCGAGAGCACGCACGGCAAGTCGAGTTCATCCCATGAGCGTGGGATTCTGGCCATCGCGGTCATCGCGCCGTTCCGGAATTCTGCCGTCAGTTTGTTCGGGGAGGCGTCCCGGCCATCGTCGTTGTCGAAGTTCCACAAACCAGCGAGTCCGAATTCGCCGCCCGTCAGACGGGTGAACATGTTTGAGCGAATCTGCTCCGGGGTCCGCGCCGTGACCCACACCCGGACCTCGTCCATCTGGCCTCGAAAATAATCGTCCGCGGTGTAGCTCGATCGTCCCAGGTAGCTGTGGTCGTTATTTCCCACGGCGGCAAAGCTGCCGGTGAAAGGACTGCTCCCGGCCAGCAGTCCGTTCAGGTAGAGTTTCATGCCTTGACGCCCGGAAACCGCAGCCACATGGAACCACTTTTGCGTCTTCAGGGCGCCGGCGGCGAAGACGTCCGCGTAGGTGTCTTGCCCCGACTGGACTCGAAAAAGCAGCCCTGAGTTGGTCCGTTGCCCCGACTCCACGCACATAAATTGCCCTTCCTTGCCGAAGTCGAAAAACCGGGATCGACGCCCGAACTCGTCCCACTTCACCCATCCCTCCACGGTGGCTTCCTCCAGGGAATTGAAGATGTTGCCCCCAATGTTGACGTGCCCGCGTCCTTCCGACAATTCGAGCACGCGGTTGGGCCCGGCCGCCGCATCAGGAGCGACCGTCCGGCGCGGCGCGACCTCGAAGCTCAGGCCCGTCACCGGCGCGCCCATTGCCATGGTCACCGGCTTGCCATTGTCAAGATCCACGCGGCCGGCCGGCGTCTCTGCCCGCATTCGATAGGCATCCGGCGCCGGGATCTTAAAGCGGAAATTTCCATCCGCGTCGGTCAGGCTCGTCGCGGCCACCGTTCGACGGTTGCCGCGCAGCAGTTGCACTTTTACGCCCGCCTCGCCCTGCCCGTTGCTGGCGTGGAGGCGGCCCGAAAGCGTGGTCTCACCCAGGACAAAGTCCCACGAGTTCGTCTCGCCCTCAGCCTCGAAGAAAAAGAGATTCGTGCGCGCAAAACCCAAATTGCCCTTGGTCACGCGCAGTTCGTAAGGAAGGCGATTCGCCACGAACGTCAGGATATACTCCCCGGACAAGCCGGTGCGGGCAGACGTCACTCGCGAGCCATCCTGGTAAATACGCACCTCGGCGTTCGCAGCCATTCGTCCGTCGGGATCGGTGATCCGTCCGGCGAGCTTCGCCGTCGTCACGCGGCGCAACAAGGCAGGATGCGGCAGATCGGCTTCGATGATCTCCGCCGAGCCCCGGAGTTCTCCGTCGTGACGTCCCGGCGAAAGATCGCGGACGGTGCCGTCATCAAAATTCCAGCAGCCCGCCAGGCCGGACTCCCGGCCGGTCAGCTGCCTGAACATGTTCTCGCGGATTTGTTCCTCCGTGCGCGCGCCGTTCCAGACGCGCACATCGTCCATGTCGCCGCGAAAGGTGTTGTTCGTGGTGGAATCGCTTCGTCCGAGGAAATAATTGGTGCGACCAATGCCCGAAAGGCTGCCGGTGAATTCATTCGTGCCGATGAGCGACCCGTTGAAATAAAGGCGCATGCCGCCCCGGCCCATGACCGCCGCGATGTGGCCCCACTGATCGTTGTTCGGAACGCCGGCGACCTCGACCTGGAATTTTTCGCCCGCCGTGCTGTCGAGGCGAAACAGCAAGGCCGGGCCACTGTTCTGGCGCAGATAAGTGTGGTGACCTGATCCGCCAAAATCCCAGGCGTGAGCCGAACCATCCCACGATTCCCATCTCACCCATGCCTCGATCGTCGCGTCGTCCAGGTTGGTGAAGACGCTCCCGGGCAATTCCACGAAACTGTTCATGCCGGAGCAATGCAGGACCCGCCCAAAATTCGGAGCGACCGGCTCGGTCCCGCTGCCGGCAACCACCGTTGCGCCCCCGGACAGCTGCCCATGGTAGCCGTTCGGGCCGAAGTCACGCGCGGTGCCAGCGTCAAAATTCCAGCTCGCCACCAATCCCGGTTCCCGACCCGTCAGGGCGTTCGTCAAATCGGATCGAATCTCCGCTCCCGAACGCACGATGTTCCACAGCCGCACGTCGTCGATACGCCCGTCGAAATGGCTGTTCATTTTGCCGATCCAACGCACTGGCATGGCCTGAGGAACTCCTTTTTGGGAAGAAGTCATGACCAGTGCGCCGTTGACATAGATGCGGTAGTTGGATCCGTCGTATGTCGCGGCGACATGGTTCCACTGGCCAAGTGTCACCGCGTTGCTTCGTGTGCTCCACGAGAACCAATTCGTTCCATCGCCAAAGCCGCCATGCAAACGACTTCCCGGTTGATGATAAAGGCAGGGCGAACGGGAGATTTCTGACTTTGAGCCCAGACTCTCATCGTAGCCGCCGATCAACCCACCCCATCCTTCCTGCAGCGAGGGCCAGATCCAAAGCTCCTGCGTAAACCGAGGGCCCAGGACCGGGGCGGGCTCCGCCAACTCGACGAACCCCCCCCCGCTCAAATCCAGCACCGGCGAGTTCAGGGGAACGCGGCTGAACGCCGTCCGATCACCGGGAGGCCCGGCCGGCGGCAAGCCGGAGGGTGTCAGCTTGAACTCCAGGTTCGTTTGCATTGTGCCCCAGGTCACGACCAGCGGCGCGTCCGCGTTGAGAATCATCGATTGGTCTTCGGTCACCCCACGCAGCAAATACTCTCCGGGCACTGGCGCAATGAATCGAAACTCTCCCTGGGCGCTGGACACGGAAGTGGTGATGGATTGTGTGTCCCTCGCCCGCAGCAATTCGACCCGCACTCCCCGGCGCGGATGGCCATCGAGTCCAACAACGCGTCCGGCCAGCCGCGTCGGCTGCAAGGCGATGTCCATCCGGCGCCTCTCGCCCGGCGCCAGCCGCACGTCCGTGTAGCCGCCGCCACGGTCTCCGCGGACCACGGTAAGTTGCAGCGCCTCCGCCCTGGGAACAACGCTCAGGCGAAACTCGCCCGAGTTGTCCGAGCGAATGGTGCCGAGCCGCCGTGTTGCCCCCCGCACGACGACATCAAGATTTGTCACCACGCCGCCGTTCGGGTCGGTAATCCGGCCGGAGAGCCATGCCACGTCCACCTGTCGCAGCGTGTCCGGCGTGGGCCGCGGGCTTTCGACGCATTTCGCCGCGCCCAGGAAAGTTCCATCGTGGTGGTTGGTGGTCTGATCCTTCGCCGTACCGTCATCGAACGTCCAGTAGCCGACGAGCCCGGTTTCCGTGCCCGACAGCACGTTAAACATGCCCTCCCGAATTTGCTGTGCCGTGCGCGCGTGGTTCCAGATGCGCACTTCATCCATCTGCCCGCGCATGGTCTGCTCGGTGGAGCTGAAGTTGCTTTTGCCGAGATAATTCTTGCGGCCGACCAAGCCGGCGAAGCTGCCTTCGTAGGCATTGGTGCCCACCAACGTGCCGTTGAAGTAGAGCCGGGCGCCACCGGGGCCCGTGACCATCGCAATGTGACACCATTCATTCGTCCGGAGCAGGCCCGCGACCTCGATGCGGTTCCGCGTCCCGTCTCGCGACGCCACCTGCCCATTTACCTGCATTCCGTCCACACGGACGTAGATCTCCGCGTTGCGCTCGCCGAAGTCGAAGAATCGGTCGTTGGCACGGGCGCGGGCCCATTTCACCCACCCCTCCACTGTCGCCTGGGTGAGCGAGTCCAGGATGTTCTCCGGCAGTTCCACAAAGGCGGGCGTACTGTCCGTGCTGTCGAGTTCAAGGACCCGGTTGGGGCGGGCGGGTTGGGAGTGAAGGATTGAGTTCTGGCAGAAAAACAGGAGAAGGAAAATCCAGAGGAACGAGATTCGCAGAGGAAGTGAGGATGGAAATCCGCGTTCCAACCGCGCCAAGCCGGCTCGGCTGAACCAAATCGGGTCTTTCGTCGTATTCTGGTTTTTGGACTTTGGACTTCCGAGTACAGATTTCATGTATGTCGCCTCTCCCCCCGACACGAACTCCGCCATAGTGGCGGAAACACTCCTTCATTACCAGCCCGACTTTCAACGGAGAGTCATTGGCCTATCAAAACTGGACCTTTCAACCGGCGCCGCTACGGCGCCTGCGCGGCCTTAAGCCGCCGTCCCAACTTCCGACCGATTTGGGCCACCTTCATCGCGCCGGGCTTGCCACGCCGGAGTTCAAGGCGAAGGCGGGCCGAACGCAAAAGCGGCGCCATCGTGGAAGAATTACTCGTGCTTTTCCGGACCTTGCGATACCTTGGCCATGCCAAGCAAACGGCGGCAGCACGATGAAGCCCGGCATTATCAAGGTCCTGCTGGTGGAAGACAATCCCGGCGACGCCCGGTTGTTGCGGGCATTCCTTGAGGAGATCCCGAATCGGGAACTCGAACTTAGGCTGGCCCCCCGTCTCCAGGACGCCCTGACCACGCTGGACGAGGCCGAGTTCGACATCGTCATCACGGACCTGTCCCTTCCGGACAGCAACGGGCTCGACGGTTTTAAGAAGCTGCATGCCGCTGCTCCCAAATGCCCGTTCATCGTGCTCAGCGGCATTGACGATGAGTCGCTCGCCTTGGGGGCCGTGCGCGAAGGAGCCCAGGACTATCTGGTCAAGAGCCGCCTCGATCCCCACCTGCTCGACCGGTCCATTCGCTACGCCATTGAGCGAAATCGAGCGGAAGACAAGCTGATCACCTCGGAAGCCTTTTATCATTCGCTGGTCGAACATCTCCCGCAGAACATTTTTCGCAAGGACCTGGACGAGCGCTTCACCTTCGCCAACCAGCGGTTCTGCCAGCTGCTCGGCAGGCCCCTCGAGGAGATCATCGGACGGACAGACTTCGATTTCTATCCGCCCTCGCTCGCCTCCAAATATCAGCAGGATGATCAATACGTCATCTCGACGGGAAGGCCCTTCGAGGTCACGGAGGAAAACATCGCGCCCAACGGGGAGAAGATGTACGTCCACGTGGTCAAGACGCCGATCCGTAATGCCAAGGGGCAGGTGCTCGGCACGCAGTGCATCTTTTGGGATATCACCGAGCGCAAGCGCTTTGAAGAACAGCTCCAGTTAAAGAACGCCCAGCTGGCCACCAATGCCGAAGCACTGCGGCGTTCCCACGAGGAATTGAAGGCCGCCCAGCTGCAGCTCATCCAGGCGGAGAAGATGGAATCCATCGGAACTCTCGCCGCGGGCGTGGCCCATGAGGTCAAGAACCCCCTGGCGATCCTGCAGATGGGTGTCAATTACCTGGGCAAAAAAGTCGGCTCAACCGACGAGAATATCACCATGGTCCTGCAGGAGATGCGCGATGCCATTCAGCGGGCCGACACCATCACCCGCGGCCTTTTGGATTTCGCCGCGTCGAAGAAGCTGAACGTCACACCACACCAACTTAATTCGCTCATCGCAGACACGCTCAAGATGGTTCGGCATGAGCTGAGCAAAAAGGAGATTAATCTGGTCACGGAATATGCGGATGCGCTGCCCAAAGTGGCGGTGGACCGCACGCAAATCCAGCAAGTGTTTGTGAACCTCTTCGTCAACGCGGCCCATGCCATGACCGGAGGCGGGACGCTGACCGTGCGGACGGCGGCGCGCCAGATGGCTTCGACCACGCTGTCGGAGGGGTCGCGTTCGGCGGAAAGGATGTGGGTGGGGGACACAGCGGTGGTCGCGGAAGTCGAGGATACCGGGCAGGGTATTCCGGAGGAAAATCTGGCCCGAATCTTCGATCCATTTTTCACCACAAAACCCACCGGTGTGGGTACCGGACTCGGCCTGCCGGTCTCAAAAAAAATCATCGAATTGCACGGTGGAACGATCGAAATTAAGAACAAGCCCGGCGGGGGCGGGGTCCGCGTCACCCTCCTCCTCAAGCCGGCAAAGGAAACGAACTAATGGCAAAGAAACGCATCCTGTTAATCGACGACGAGAAGAGCCTGACCAGTTTGCTTAAGCTCAACCTGGAAGAGACCGGGAACTATGAGGTGAGGGTGGAGAACTGGCCCGAGGATTCGATCAAGGCCGCGCGCGAATTCAAGCCGGACCTGATCCTCCTCGATATCATCATGCCGCGCATGCCCGGCGGGAACGTAGCAGCGGCGATCGACTCGGATCCGGAACTGAAGGGAACGCCGATCGTGTTCCTCACGGCCGCCGTTCGCAAACAGTATGTCGAGGACCACGAGGGTATCATCTGTGATCACCCCTGCCTCGCCAAGCCGGCCACGGTAGAAGAAGTCGTGGCCATGATCGAACAGCACGCCCGCAAGTGACGGACACGGACCCGAGGATTGGCCGCCGTTTTCAATCACACCCGACAAAGGGACACGGATTGACACCGGCGTGGAAAAAGTTTCCAATCGCCCATGCAAACTGACGCCAGCCGCCCTCCCTTCTGGATCCCCAATGAGACGATCACAATTCAGGATCTGTCCAACAAGGAATTCCTCGATCGGTTTGCCCGGGCGGGGCGCGTTGGACTTTCCACCGGCTCGACGCTGCCTGACCGTGTCATTGCCCGCGCCCAACGTCATCTAAATGTCCAAGGCCAATGGGGCAACTGGACGCACGCGTTCATTTTCGAAGGCACGCGGGTCGACGGCAATCATTGGGTGGTCGAATCGGACCTGGTCTGTCATGAAAAACACCTGCAGCTGGGAGTTCAGGAAAACAGGTTGGATCGTTATTACAACGAGAAGCTTTATCCCAGCCTGGCCGTTCTCGATTTTGGCCTCAGCCAGGAACAGACGTTGAACCTGGTGCGGGAAAGCCTCGATCTGGTGGCCCGGCGCACGCGCTATTCGCTGCGGGAACTGGTCGGGGTTTTCCTGGCGATGAAGAATCCCGTGCTGCGGAAGAAGGAGAATTTACTGGCGCAGGATGAATCGTTCTTTTGCTCGGCCTTTGTCGCCCATCTTTTCCACAAGGTAGGCCTCCGGGTGGTGCCAGGCCTAACGGCCAAGAACACCGCCCCCGACGATCTCGCGCGTTCACCCCTGCCCCATACCACGTATCTCCTCCAACGCGGCGCGCCTCAGACGCGAGTGGCCAAGGTGGTCAGGGCAGGAAAAGCAATGGCGGAAAAGGTGACGGCTAAAGTGAGCCAGATTCGCCGGTCCACGACGCTCAAACGCGGACGGTGAGACGCTGGCGACCGTTTCCGGCGTTCCGTGACTCAAACCCAGCAAAATAAGGTAACTCACCCTCCCCCGAGGCGATCGTTGGCTTCATAAATCGTGGCCGAGATTCCGAACTGCTTGAGTCGATAGGCACACGTCAGACCTGCGAAGCCCGCTCCGACGATGGCGATGGGGGCAGCACGCGGTGCGCGTGGCGCCGCGCGGAGCAAGGCCGGAGTCAGCGCCGCGTCGGCGAGTCCCGCGCCGGTTCGGGAAAGGAAAGTGCGACGTGTAACAGAACGGTTGTGAGGCGCGGGTCGGGGCTGGCGTGATTCAAGAACTTCCTGGACGGAACAACGACGTGCGACTGCTTCGCCGGCGAGACAGAGTGCATCGGCAATTTTTCAAGCAACGGAGTGTTGGTCACACATCGGGGTGGTGAGTTGGATTGGCAAACATGTAAATAGATTTTTGGTGAAATTCAACTTTGAGATCCGCCGGGAAAATTTTTCGCAGATTTTGATTTCGCTATTGTGAATCCAGAATGCGTGGTTATCATGCGAATGATTTCCGGGCAGAACGCAGCAGGGACGTTACTTGGGGAGCTGTGATTCATAGCCCACAAGCCATCTCGCTGGACAGGATAGAGAGGGCAATGGAACGCGCAGAGGGCGAGCGCTAATGGCCGGACTCATTGGGTCCGGAGGATCGAAGAATGGACAAGCAACGCTATCGACTTATTTTAGGCCGCCGTTAGTGACGCCTGCCATGGCAACCCCATTTGCGAAGGAGACAATCCCCGAATCAAAGACCGTCACGGAAGATGGAACCGGAGATCTTCTCGGCGGGCTGTTGGCAAAAGCGGTCCTGTTTTTTGATTCGAAGGGGCGGGCCATGGCCGCCCATTGCGAAGTGGATCGGTTGCGCGCCTGGACCAGCAGCCTTCTTCACAAGCCTCTTCGCCTGCTTCCCACGCCATTGCGGGAGATCCTGGAACAGTCGCTGTCCGGCGGAGAGGCGCTCCAGCGCGAGATAACAATCCCGTCATCCTCCGGCGTCCTGGAGCTGTATCACGCCAGTTCGACCCCGGCCCACGCCGCCAACGGTGACATTTGCGGGGCCACTGTCTCCATTTACGACCTGACGCCAGTTCGGGAACTCGATCAAAACCTCTCGCAGCTCGTCCGCCTGGCCAGCATCGGCACGCTCTCCGCCGGCATAGCGCACGAGATCAAGAATGCCATGGTGGCGGTCAACACCTTCATTGATATTCTCGTCAACAAGCACGGCGACTCGGAGCTCGCGCCCATTGTCCTCCGGGAGATTCGGCGCATCGACAACATCGTTGCCCAAATGCTGCGCGTCTCCGGTCCAAGACGCGCCGCGTTCGAGACCGTGCCGATTCACGAACTGTTGGAACATGCCTTGTCAGTGGCGCAACACCGGCTGGCCGGCAGCCACATTGTGCTGGAACGACGGCTGGAGGCCGACCCGGATCTGGTTCTGGGAGACAGCAGCCAGCTTGAACAGGCTTTCGTCAATCTGCTGTTCAATGCCATCGAGGCGATGGGAAACCACGGCAAGCTGACGGTCACCTCGGAGCTGACCCGGCGCGACGACAATACTCCCATCATTCGTCTGACGGTTAAGGATACCGGGAGCGGCATCCCCCCCGAATGTTTGGACCGGCTGTTCGAACCATTTTTCACCACCAAAACAACAGGCCACGGACTCGGACTCGTCATCACCCAGCGCATCGTTCTTGACCACCGTGGAACGATCGGCGTCCAGAGCTGGCCCGGCGAAGGCACCGCATTCACCGTGGACATTCCGTCCGCCGCGCGTCAGCCTTGACCTGAATTAAAACCATTTCCGGCAAAGCCGCCGGGAACCTGGAAAAGATGGCAATGCCTGCTGTTCCATGCGAACCCGCTACGACCGATTCGCTGAGTTTTATGAGGATTACCTGGCCGAGCACCGGGACACCACTTGTCGGCGCCTGCATTTCCTGGGCACGGCGCTGGCGCTGATAATCCTGGTTGTGACGCTGGTGCTGCAGCGATGGCTGCTGCTATTGGCAATGCCGTTGGCCGGATACGGATTCGCGTGGTGCGGCCATTTCATTTTTGAGAAAAACCGTCCGACGACGTTTTACCATCCCCTTTACAGCCTGGCCGCTGACTTCGTCATGTTCCGGGATATTTTGGTGGGGCGCATTAGATTTTGAACGGCGGGAACGCTGGGCGAAAATGCACGGCCCTCTGCCGTGATCCAATCGAAAATCCGAATTTCGAATTTCGAATCCCGAAGTGCCTCGCCCTCACCCTTGATCCCTAGGAAACTCGATCCCATCGGAAATCCAAAATCGCAAATCTAAAATCCAAAATCAGTGCAGTTGCACTTTCCGGGTTCGTTCAGTACATCAACAGCCATGCGTTTCATTGGCAACGTCATTGAGAAGCTTCAGCGGCACCCGAAGCGGGTTGTGTTTCCAGAGGGTCTGGAGCCGCGGATTCTTCAGGCAGCGAGACAGTTTTATTCGTTGAGGCTGGGGGCCCCTATCCTTCTGGGCGATCGAACGCAGATTAAGAATGCGGCGGCCGACCTGAACGTTTCAATGGAAGGGGTGCGCATCATCAATCCGGCCGAAAGCGAGGATCTGGAGAACTTCGCCCGTCGCTATGAGAGCATCCGCCGTTTCAAGGGCATCAAGGAAAAGGAGGCCATGGCCGCCCTGCTCAACGCCAATTATTACGGCGCCATGATGGTTGCCATGCATCAAGCGGACGGCTTCGTGTCCGGGGCCAGCGAATTCACCGGCAGCACGCTGCGGCCGCTTTTCCAGATTATCAAGGTCGCCCCCCAAATCGCCACCGCCTCGAGTTGCATGATCATGGAGGTGGAGGACACGCGGTTTGGTGAGCAAGGCGTCATGTTTCTGGCCGACTGCGGCGTCATTCCCGAGCCGACGGTTGAACAGCTGGCCGACATTGCCGTTTCCACCGCCCAGCTTTCCAAGCAATTGACCGGTGTCCGGCCCCGTGTGGCCATGCTTTCCTATTCCACCAAGGGCAGCGCCACTCACCCTACCATCATGCGCGTGCAGGCCGCGACCGCCCTGGCCCAGCAACGCTGCCGGCAGAAGAATTTTGAAGCGGACTTCGACGGTGAACTTCAGGTTGATGCCGCGCTGATCCCGGAGATCGCCATGCGAAAACTGCCGGAAAGCAAGGTCGCCGGCCGCGCCAATGTGCTCATCTTTCCCGACCTCAACGCGGGCAATATTGCCAGCAAACTCGTGCAGCACGTGGCCCGCGCCAACGCCTACGGCCAAATACTGCTGGGCCTCGATCGCCCGGCCGCCGATGTCTCCCGCGGCTCCAGCGCCCATGACATCCTGGGCGTGGCCGCCATCGTCGGGATGCAATCCATTGCCTACAGCGAACTCTACCCCGAGGCCGGCCGGCGCCTGCCCGGCGACGCGGAGCGTTCATGAACATCGCAACCCCCCGGCTATTCATCGCTGCCACACGGCAGAATGACGGCAAGACGACTTCGTCCCTGGGCTTACTCTCGGCCATCCAGAAATTCTATCCCCGCATCGGCTACATCAAACCCGTCGGCCAGCGCTTCGTGGAAATTGAGGAGCAAAAGATCGACGAAGACACCGTCTTGATGGATCGGGTTTACCGGTTGAATTGTCCGCTGGTGGACATGAGTCCCATCGCCATTGAGCCCGACTTCACCCGGAGGTACATCGAGTCGGCCAATCGCGATGCCCTGGTGCGCAAGATCGAACGGGCCTTTGATCGCGTCGCGTGGGAGAAGGACTTTGTGCTTTGCGAAGGCTCCGGCCACGCCGGCGTCGGTTCCGTCTTCGACCTCTCCAACGCGCAGGTGGCGAAAATTCTCAAAGCCAAGGTCGTGATTGTGTCCCGTGGCGGCATCGGCAAGCCGATCGATGAAGTGGTCCTGAACCAGGCGCTGTTCGAGAAGGAGGGCGTCGAAATCATCGGCGTGATCATCAACAAGGTGGTCCCCGAGAAGGTGGAATTCATTCGGAAGTTTGCCGCCCGCGGTCTCGAACGCAAGGGCCTCCGCCTGCTCGGCGTCGTGCCGCATATGCCCTTCCTTTCGAATGCCACCGTCGATTCGATTCAAGCCGAACTGGAGGCCGAGTTGTTGAATTCTGACAAGCAGCTGCACAATTCGGTCAGCGATGTCGTGGTGGGCGCCATGGGCGTCAACAATGCCATGCGCTTTTTCAAACCTGGCGTCCTGCTCATCACGCCGGGCGATCGGGAAGACATCATCCTTGCCGCCGGCGCCAGCACCGAAGGCAGCCCGCCCCTCTCGGGTGTGATCCTCACCGGACAGCTCCGCCCCAGCGAAGCCATCCTGAAAGTCATTCGCGGCATGCCATTCCCCGTCCTTCTGGCTCGCGAGGACAGCTACCAGGTCGCGTCCAAGGTCCATGACTTGACGGTCAAGACCCAGCCTGCCGACACTGAGAAAATCTCCATCATCCGCGATTTGATCCGCAAGCACGTCGACGTCGATCAAATCCTGGAGAACATCACATGACTCGACTGCCCTTCAATCCAGCCCTCGAGGGGCTCGCCGTCTATCAGCCTGGACGCCCGATCGAGGAGGTGGCCCGCGAATTGGGCCTGCCGGCGGACGACATCATCAAGCTGGCGTCGAACGAAAACCCCCTGGGCCCGTCACCAGCCGCCCTCGCCGCGATGGAGAAGACCCTTAAAACTCTTCATCTTTATCCGGACGGCAACGCCTATTATCTGAAGCGGGCGTTGGCCGCGAGGCTGGCGCTCGATCCGAGGCAGGTGATCCTGGGCAACGGTTCCAATGAGATCATCGAGTTCATCGGCCATGCCCTGTTGGAACCTGGCGCTGAAGTGGTGGTTTCCCAGTATTGCTTCCTGGTTTATCCAATCATCACGCAGCTCTTCAAAGGCAAGCTTGTCACCGTGCCGGCCCGCAATTTCGGGCATGACCTGGAGGCGATGCGGCGCGCGATCACGGCCCAGACGCGGGTGATATTTGTTGCCAGCCCGAATAACCCGACGGGCACAGTCGTTCCCTCGAAGGAGATCGAGGAATTCATCGATGCCGTGCCGCCGGAGATCCTTGTGGCCATCGACGAAGCCTATGTGGAATTCCTCGAGCAGCCCGCCGACCTGTTGCCCAGGCTGCGCGCCGGACGACAGGCTAATCTTCTGCTGATGCGCACGTTCTCCAAGATCTACGGCCTGGCCGGCCTGCGCCTGGGCTACGGGATGGGGCATGCCGATTTGATCGCCGCGTTGGAAAAGGTCCGGCAGCCGTTCAACACGAACGCCCTGGTTCAAGCCGGCGCCATCGCCGCCCTGGGCGACACCGAACACATCCAGCGCACGCGACAGAACAACGCCGCCGGGCTTCGCTTCTATGAGGAAGGATTTCGCCGGCTGAAACTCGAATGGGTTCCATCCTCGGCCAACTTCATTCTCGTGCGGGTGGGTGACGGCTCGCGGATCTGTGCCGCCCTGCAGGAACAGGGAGTCATCGTCCGGCCCATGGGCGCCTATGCGTTGCCGGAATGGATCCGTATCTCGATCGGCACCCCGGCCGAAAACCAGCGTTGTCTCGCCGTTTTGCAACGGGTTCTGACGGCTTGAGCCGGTAACGTTGGACCTGCCATGCACTCTCCATGAACCTTACTTTGGTCCCGTCCTCGTCCTCGTCCTCGATTCTTGGGCCTAACAGCTTCAGCGGTTCAATGTCCATTGGGCATTGA
>Ga0070689_100001053_pt1 | contig 17335 bp, 16 predicted proteins | sample KBSS23HmetaG_FD_64669 | JGI IMG/M metagenome (GOLD analysis project Ga0070689, IMG submission 64669) | Switchgrass rhizosphere microbial communities from Kellogg Biological Station, Michigan, USA - KBS S2-3H metaG | ecosystem: Host-associated > Plants > Roots > Rhizosphere ...
ACGATCCGCGAATTCGATCCCGATGTCCTGCACATCGCCACGGAAGGGCCGCTCGGCATGGCGGCGCGGCGCTTCGCGCTGCGTAACGACTTCCCCTTCACCACGGCCTACCACACGCGTTTCCCGGAATACGTGCAGGCACGCTTTCGGCTGCCCCTGGCCTGGAGTTACGCCTGGCTGCGGCGCTTCCATGGCCGGTCGAAGGCCGTCATGGCGCCAACCCAGGTTGTGGTCGACGACCTCCGGGCGAATGGCTTCGAGAACGTGAGACTCTGGTCGCGCGGCGTCGAGCAGGACATCTTCCACCCACAACCGAGCCAGCGCCTCGACAGCGAGCGGCCTATCTATCTGTACGTCGGACGCGTGGCGGTCGAGAAGAACGTCGAGGCGTTCCTCGAACTTGACCTGCCGGGATCGAAGTGGGTGGTCGGCACGGGCCCCGCGCTCGACCGAATCCGCGCGCGATTTCCGAAGACCAACTACCTGGGCGTGCTCGAACGCGAGGATCTTGCGAAGGTCTACGCGGCCGCCGACGTGTTCGTGTTCCCCAGCAAGACCGACACCTTCGGCCTCGTGTTGCTCGAGGCCATGGCCTGCGGCCTGCCGGTAGCCGCGTACCCGGTCACCGGGCCGCGCGACGTCATCGGCGAGTCGAAGGCCGGGGTGTTACACGAGGATTTGCGTATCGCCTGCCTCGAGGCACTGAAACTCCGGCGTGAAGACGCGCTGGCGCGCGCGAAACTCTTCACCTGGCGCGCGGCCACCGAGCAGTTCTTCGGCCACCTGCATCCGCGCAAGCGCGCGACGGGCGTCGCTGCGTTCGCATAGTTCTCCTGTCAAAACAACCATTTGGCGCGACTCGCGCCGAACGGGTGCACGGCGCGGGTTCGCTTTCAGTTGCGGCCGTGCGCGGGGCTCGGCCTATACTCGCCGCGGGAGAGGGGCAGAGCCACCACTGTCGCCTTCAATTAGAAGAAAAAACACATGCGCTCGAGCGATCGGGCGCGCGGGGAGTTGGGCATGAACAATGATTCATCGGCCGGGTCTACTTCCGGCGGCGTCAGCTACAAGCAAGTCGGCGCCGAATATTTCCAGAAACGCGGCCTGCGCCGCTACGCAAAGGTCTGGTCGTTGTGGGCGCTGGGTGTCGGCGCGGTCATCTCGGGTCACTACTCGGGCTGGAACTTCGGCCTGGTGAACGGCTTCGGATCGATGCTGGTCGCGGGATTGATCATCGCGGCCATGTACTGGGGCCTGATCTTCAGTCTTGCGGAAATGTCACCGGCCCTGCCGCATACCGGTGCGGCGTACTCGTTCGCGCGCAGCGCGATGGGTCCGTGGGGCGGCATGTTCACGGGTCTCGCCGAGAGCATCGAGTACATCATCACCCCTGCGGTGATCGTATTCTTCATCGGGTCTTACCTGACACCGATATTCGGGACTTCCGAGAACTTCCAGCCGGTCTATTGGGTCGGCGCTTACGCGGTTTTCCTGGCGCTCAACCTGTACGGCGTGGAGCTCTCGTTCCGCGTGTCGGTGTTCGTGACGCTCGGCGCCCTCGGCGTGCTGGCTATCTACTGGATCAGCGCGATCCCGCACCTGGACCTGCATCGCTGGGCGCTCAACGTGGGAGCGGATCCTGCGACCGGTACCGCGGTCGAGCTGCCAGAAGGCGGCGGCCAGTGGTTCCCGTTCGGCTGGAAGGGTGTGCTGGCGACCTTGCCGTTCGCGGTGTGGCTGTTCCTCGCCATCGAGCAGCTGCCGCTCGCGGCGGAAGAATCCGCCGATCCCAAGAAAGACATGCCCAAGGGACTGATCGCGGGCATGGCCACGCTGATGCTCTCGGCCACGCTGATCAGCTTCCTGAATGCCGGCGTCGGCACGGCGAACGGCATGCACGGCGCGTTCACGCTGGGTTCGTCGAACTGGCCGTTGCTCGACGGTTTCAACGTGACGTTCGGCGCCGGCACGGTCGCGAAGGTTCTTGCGCTGCTCGCAACCATCGGGCTGATCGCCAGTTTCCATACCATCATCTATGCGTATGGACGGCAGATCTATTCGCTGGCGCGCGCGGGGTACTACCTGCCGTTCATGTCGCTGACGAATTCCAGGAAGGTGCCGCACATGGCGCTGTTCATGGGCACGGGTCTCGGACTCGCGACCATGCTGATCCTGTGGTTCACGCAGGGTGAGAAGCGTGCCGACATCATCGGCGTGATCCTGCTGAACATGGCGGTGTTCGGCGCGATGATCTCGTACGCGATGCAGGGTCTGTCCTTCATCGTGCTGCGCGTGCGCATGCCGAACATCGTGCGTCCGTACCGCAGCCCGCTCGGCATCTTCGGTGCAAGCGTGACCATCGTGGTGGCACTGGTGACGCTGTGGTACCAGTTGCAGGACGAGAAATACCAGAAGGCGGTGTACGCCGTGGCGATCTTCTACGCGCTCGGCATCGTGTACTTCGCCGTCTATGGCCGCAACCAGCTCATCCTGTCTCCCGAGGAGGAGTTCGCGATGAGCAAGGGCGAGAGAGGACACGCCTGAGAATCGCCGCCGATCAAAATGGGGCGCGTCGCGCAAGCGGCGCGCCCTTTTTACTTGCGGGACGATGCCTGCGGTGCCGGCAGGAACACGGGCGGTGGTGGCTTGTGCGGCCCGACGCGCCCGATCAGCGGTAGTTTGATCGAAAGACTCTTCGGATCGATTCCGAGGTTGAGTCCGAGCACGTTCACTTCCAGACCTTCTTCGACGCCGACCGCGACGCCCGCGAGGCCGAACAGGCTGATCTGGCCGCCGGTACCGCTCGGCGTCATGCCGACGGATTTCCAGCCGAGATAGTCCTTGCCGATGGCCGTGGGCGGCATGTCCACGCGCAGCTCCGGGACGCGTCGCAGGACGAACGCCACGAAGGTGTTGGAGTTCGGTCCCGGCCAGACGTGGTAGCGGCCGGGGTCGGGGTATTCCTTCACCGTTGCCTCGATGCGATCGATGATGGCGTCGACCCCCGCTCCGCGGATGTCGCCCAGCAATTCGGGCTTGCTGCCGTACCAGTAGCCGTCCGGTGCGCGGTTGCGCGCGACGACCGCCGTGCCGTTGCGCGCGAGGCGCCAGCCGATGACTTCGTGGACCGTGAATTCTCTGGCGTGGGAACGTTTCACCGCGATCCAGGAGTGAACGCCGAACCAGCCGCGCCAGCCGACGGCGCGCGCCGAATACACCTGCACGACGGCCTCGGGTGTGGTCGCGGGATCTGGCGCGAGGCCGGCGGGCGCGCGCGAGGCATTGCGCCAGTCGGCGGCGCCAATCTGTCCGCTGAAAGAGAGGTAGGCGAACGCGAGCGGGAAGTAAGCCAGGATCAGACCAAGTGTGACGCGGCGCTTATTTTTGGCGGCCATATGACAATGACCCTAACAGCATCGGGGAGTTCCTGAGTGAAGCGGTGCACAGCTTCGCTTGCGGAATATTGCCCGGTGGCGGACGGAGGCCTAGCTTGGTTTCCATGGACAGAAGCCCGTGGTTTGCCTCACTCGTTGCCGTGTGCCTGGTGGCCGCGGCGCCGATGGCGCTGGCCAACGACCCGGTGAAGGACCTGCTAGATCGCGAGGTGCCGGCGCTGAAGGACGGCACGCGCATGTCGATGGAGTTGGTCGAGCGCACCATCCTCGAAGCCTGCGCGCGCCGCAAGTTCACGGCCACGGTGGTCGAGCCCGGCCTGATCACGGCGCACTGGGAGAGCCGCGGACATTCCTTCGACGTGAGCATCCCGTACAACGAAAGCACGTATTCCATCCGCTACAAGGACAGCGTGCGCATGGACTACAACCCGGCGAAGAACCGTATCGACGACGCGTACAACGAGTACGTGGCCGGCCTCAACGAGCACATCGAAGCGGGGCTGGACGATGCGCTCGACCGTTTCAAGAAGGCGTTGAAGCCCTCGAAGCGCGTGGCGCGAATCAATCCGCGTACCGCGGTCTAATTGGGGGCAGCCCCCCTTTCCCAGCAAAAGGGGTCAGTCCTTCCCTGGAGGGCTGACCCCTTTTGCCAGGAAACGGGGGCTGCCCCCATTCTTCCCATTCTTCCATTCCTTTCGGCTCTGGCCCCAGGCATCCATCGGCACCTCTTCGTACGGGTAGGGCATCTTCACTTTCCCACGAAGCCGCGACCCTAACTTCTTCGCCACGCCTTGGGAGGCGAGATTGCCCGGGTCGATGCAGTGGATGATGTCGTCCCAGCCGAGCACATCGCAGGCATAGTCCATCGCTGCCGCGGCGCCTTCGCTGGCGTAGCCCTTGCCCCAGTGTTCGCGCGCGATGCCCCAACCGACCTCCGGCGCAGGCCAGCCTTCCGGATACCAGGGACCCAGCCGCCCGACCCATTTGCCGCTGGACTTTTCCAGTACCGAGAACATGGCGATGCCGGTCATGTGCCAGCAACCGCACATGCCCATGAAGGTTCGCCAGGCAGTGGCCCGCACCTGCCGTCCGCCGATGAAGCGCGCTGCGATCTCGTCATCGAGGAAGCGCGCCCATTCCTCGAAGTCTTCCATGCGTGGCGGACGCAGGATGAGTCGCGGCGTTTCGATCACCAGCGAGCGCAAATCGTCACGCTTCATCAGTCGACCTTGAAGGCGCGGAACGAATGCGGCGCGATCGTGAACTTTGCAATGCTCGATGCGACCGCGGGCGCACCGAAGCGAGGCGGCTCCGAGCGCTCGGTGGTCGCCAGTTTTCCGCCGCTCAACAAGTCGCTGATCGCGGTGACCCCGCCGCGCAAAGCCACCGCGGCGTCGACCGGCCCGTCACGGAAGTTGTGCACGATGAATGCGCCGTTGTCGTAGACGAACAGGCTCACCTTGCCCGGAGCTTCGAGCTTTACCGGCAAGGGCGCGGTGATCACCCGGCGGATGGCGTTCAGCGCGACCTCCGGGTAGTTCGAGAGGTCGGAGAAATTCTCGGGGATGGTCAGCACTTGCAGCTGGCCGTCGAGATAGTCGGCGTCGTGCAGGATCGGCCAGCCGTTGTCGCCGGAAATGGCGGACACCAGCTCCCAGGAATCGTTGGTGCGATAGGTGATCTGCGGAATGAGGATGGGCGTGGCGCTCGACACGAGATCCCCGCGCCCGGCCTGGAACTGGCTCACGGACGCGACGCGGCCGGAATCCTCGAGCTCGACGATCCGCGACAACCCGCGGTCCTGCAACGCCTTGACCAGCCCCGAGGTGATCACCACGTTCTTGCCGCGGCGCAGCTGCGACTCGATGCGATCCATGATCTTCGGATCGGCGGCGGCCTGCGCCGTCAGCAGCACCACCGGCGCGTCGGGAAACTCGGGCACCATCTCCACCGGGATCCCGGCCATGCCGAGGTAGTTCTGCAGGAACTCCTCGCCGAGTGCGTTGTACGGCTTGTAGCTCGGGATGCCGACGGGTTTGCCGAGCGAACCCAGCAGCTTGTCGACGGTCTCGAAGGAGTATCCCGCGACGCGCGCGTAATGCGTCGGCGTGAATGTCGCGCCACCGACCGTCAGCGGCTGCACCACGTCGCGGTAGTTGAAGGTCGTCGCCATCATCTGGTGCGGCGCGGCTTTCTTCGCGTCGAGCGGGTAGAGCATCTGCCGGATGTCGAACAACGTGATCTCGGGCGCGGCGCGGGCGAACAACGTCATCCACAGCTGCTCGGCGTAGCGGTCGTAGTAGGTCGCGCCACCCGTATCCACCCAACCGCCGCCATTCCGGCCGGGGGCGATGTTCTGGAAGTAACGCATGATGTTGTAGCCGAGATAGGGCTGCAGATGCTGCGCGCTGCGCACCGCGTCGCGCGTCTCGGTGCCCGTGTAGATGCCGTCGAACAGCTGTGGTCCGCGCGCCAGGTTGAAGCCCAGCGCCGGGAAATGGTCGTACCAGTTCGGGTACTTGATGACGATCTTCACGTCTGGATTCACGCGCCTGGCGGGTCCGATCACCAGGTTTTTCGCGGCATCCTCCATCACCGCGAGCCGGTAGTCCGTCCAGCTGCGGGCGCCCTTGTTCATCTTTTCCAGGGCCTTCAGGTCGAATTCGGACTTCGTGCTGGTGAAGAAGAAGTCGTCGAGGATGAATTCGTCGAAGTGTCTGGCCGTGTGTTCGGCGATCTGCTGCACGAGCTTGCGGTGTTCGGGATTCGAATAGGAGAAGGTCTCGAAGCGGTTCGGTTCACTTATGGTGAAGGTGATGCCGCCCGCCACCTGCACACCGCGATCGGTGAAGAATTTCTTCGCGGCTTCGAGCGTGGCGTCGTCGACAAGCAAGCGGTCGCGATGGGTCTCGATGTACACCTTGTCGACGTGCACTTCGCGGGACACCGCCTGCCAGCTCTGCTCGAGCCAGGCTGGATCCGCCATCTTCTGCACTTCCTGCGCACGGCAGTAGAGGGCGACGCGAAAGTTGTCATAGGCCGACGCAGTACCGCACATCAACGCGCAGACCGCGAGCAGCGCGGCCGGTCGAATCCCCATCATCCCCTCCGAACCTCTTGCAGGGTCCCTAATAAATGTATGGCGCCAGCCGCTTCGTGCGGCTCATGTAGTTGATATACGGAGTGCCGAGCGCGTTCGCCAGCGCCGCCTCTTCTGTCGACATGCGACGGGCAAAGGCCAGGGTGATCGGCACCATGATCAGCGCCAGCGACAGCCAGTTGCCGATGCACAGCGCCAGGCCCAGGAAGGCGAGCAGGGCGCCGGTGTAGGAGGGATGCCGGACCTTCCGATAGGGGCCGGTGTCGATGACTTCATGGCGCGAATGAATCGCGACATTCACCGTGAAGTATCGGCCGAGGTAGACGATCGAATACCAGCGCAGCGCGAGGCCTGCGAGGAACAGCACGCAGCCGGTCACGAACGCCGTGCGGCTGAAGAAAGTTTCGGCGGTCCAGCGAGTGCCGGCCCAGATGCCCGCGGTCAACGCGAGGACAATGGTGATCCACAGGACACGCAGCGTGGAGCCGTCGGCGTCGATACTGTCGTCGCGCGAGCGCTTGACGACGCCCAGGCCCAGCTCGGTCAGTCCGTAAGCGAGGCCCAGCAGGATTGGCGTGGAAATCTTCATCGCGGGCCAGTCTAAACCGGCCCGACCCCGCGATGTGAGACTCAGGTCAGCAAGGGTGCAATTGCGTCGACCAGGGCGTCCGCGTCCGCGGCGCGGCCGTCTTTGAATTGCGACTCGAACTCCGCGATCTCGACGCCGACCACGCGCCGACGGGCCAGTTCCGTGGCGCAGGCGCGCAGTTCGGCGAACGTGAGGCCGCCGGGCACCTCGTATTCGAGGGGTACCTGCCCGGGCTCGAGCACGTCGCAGTCGAGATGCACGTAGATATCGCGCATGCCGACGGCCCCGGACAGTCGTTCGACCAGGTGCGGACCGGGCGGCAGCACCCGCAGCACTCCGCTGGCGACGAGCTGTTTCTCGTGCGGATCGAGGTCGCGGGCGCCGACCAGCACGATGTTCGACATCGACAGTCCGCTGCCCAGCCCGCTGTCCCAGTGGCCTGCCACACCCGTGATCACCATGCCGCCGAGATAGGGCTCGATATGGGAACTCGGCAGGTTCGCGTCGCCGTGTGCATCGAACCACACGATGCAGGCGTTCGGATGGTTCCTCACCACCACCGGGATGGTTGCAAGTCCGGCGGCGCAGCGCCCCATGGCGCTCACGCAGCGCTCGCCGCGGCCCATGAGCGTGGCCAGCGTGTCGGCGAAGGCGTGCAGGTCGGCGCGGGCGGCGGACAACTGCTCATCCCACAGCACTGTCGACAACGGCGGATGCGGCGTACTCACGAAGGTGGTCGGCAAGCCGTAGCGCTTCGCCAGCGCCGCGCCCAATAGCTGGGCGCCGGCGGTACCGCGCGTGTTGCGGTCGCCGGCCCGTCCCTGGTACACGATCAGCGAAAGCGAATTCACCGCACGCGAAACTATCCGGTTCGCGCGAGTTATGCCACTAACTTCTGCGTCGGTGGCGGCTATTCGCAAGTGATGCACCGCCCCGCGGGCGCACCATGGCCGGGCGGCAGCGGTTCGAATGGATCGTGCTCGTGGATGGCCAGGAGCCGCCGCTCGCCGCCGCGTCTAACAAATACCATGGCGCCGGTGGCGCCTTCGTTCTCCCATCCCTCGAGTTCGAGGGTGGCGAGGCCGTTGGCAAAGGCGGTGCGCAGGTCCGTGCCGGGGGGTAGTTCGGTGGCATCGAGCACGTTGTGGAACATGTCGCGCAGCACCAGCCAGCGAGTGAGGCGGGAGTTGGCGAGGGGGTCGTATTTGCTTCTCTTGTTGTTCATGGACTCAAGGTAGCGATCCGTCCCCGAGCGCGTCCATTCAGTAGTCCGCGACGCAACAAGCTGTATAGAGGTAGAGTTCGCGCATGTTGTTGAAAATCGGTGCCTCGCGGATGGCGATCCTGGCCGCGGTGCTGACGATGAGCGCATGCGCCACGGAAACCGGCAGCGTCGTAGTGCCGCGATACGTCGACGAGAAATCGGAATTCACCCTCGACATCGGCAGCGCCGGCAAGCGCTTCACTCCGAAGGTCTACGATTGCGGGACCTATACGAGGAACGACTACACGGGGGAGCGGGGCAACGCGCACGTCGTAGCAACCTGCGTACGCAATCGCGTCCGCCGGCACCAGCCGTTCCGGATCTACGTGTGCTCCTCGGGAATCGACTTCGGAACTTGCCGCACCACGATCGTTCCGGGGGATGGGCGCATGCTCGTGTTCTACCTGGAATGGAGCACCGATTCGGACGAGTTCGACGCGGTGGAGTGCGCAAGCTACGTGGTGCATCCCAAAACCCGCGAAATGCGTGTCGGGACACTGAGTGAACTGGAGTTCCTCGAGGGACAATCCTGCCAGCACCGCGACGAGCTCTATGAGCTGATGATCAATCGCAAGCCGGCGGATGCCGCCGCCTGATGAATGAAGTCAACTTGAGGTCAAGTATGCGCGACCTGGATATCGGCGAAGTCGCCCGGCGCTCGGGAGTGGCCGCCTCGACGCTGCGCTACTACGAAGAGAAGGGCCTGATCCGCTCGGTGGGGCGGCGCGGACTGCGTCGCCAGTTCGATCCCGATGTGATCGATCGGCTGGCGCTGATCTCACTCGGCAGCTCGGCGGGTTTCTCGCTCGACGAGATCACGCGGGCGTTCAAACCCGATGGCAAGGCGAAGATTGACCGCCAGATGCTGGCCGACAAGGCGCAGGAGCTGGATCGAACCATTCGCAGGCTCACCGCCATGCGCGATGGCCTGCGCCATGCGGCGGTGTGCCCGGCGCGGAGTCACATGGAGTGCCCGAAATTCCGGCGGCTGCTCGGCATGTCAGTGCGATACAAGGTGAAGAAGAAATGAACGATGACAATCCGTATCGGGTGAGTCCTGGCGCCCAGCGGGCGCAGCCCGATCAGCCCGAGCCCCGATCATCCACGCGCCGCTCAGCCAGCGAGTGGATCGTTTACGTCAGTCTCGCCTTGTTCCCGGTGTTCTGGGGCCTGCTGTTTGCGTTCGGAACTTTTTCGCTCACCGGTGCAATTGCCGGCATGCTCGTGCTGGGGACGTTCCTGTTGTTCGGGCTCGTCACGCTGACACTCATGTGGCGCCGGCATAAGGCCGGAGCGGTGGCATCGATCGTGTTCTACGCGATCCAGATCGTTTCCATCACCTTTCCGGGCGGGTTCAGCATCAATTTCAATTCGCTGCCGACATTCAATTTCACGTTCTCGTCGGATTCGGGCATGGCGGTGTCGCTCAACCTGGTCGGTCTGATCCTGTGCCTGCTGTCGGTGCGGGTGTGGCGGGAGTACGTCGCCGCCGAGAGGTTGCCGCAATGACCCCAAATCGGCGGGCGCTGCTGCTGATCTGCCTTTGTGCCGCGCCGGTGTTTGCGGGCGATGAGCAGGCAGAAGCCATCGAGGCCTTCCGCGTGGCAGCCCAGGATTGCAAGACAGCGCCAAGCCAGGAGATCGGGTTCGAAGTGAAGGGAATTCCCGGTAAGCCCGTGACGGAACCGGCCACGCCCGACGAACTTGCCCGCGTCAAAAATCTTCTTGCAGAAAGCGGAATGCCGTATGACCCGGTAAACCACCGGACTACCTACGAGCTCACGCTCGCGATGGTTCGAATGAAAAGGGTAGCGATGTTCAAGGTCGTGGCCGACGCAGAAAGCACGGCTTCCGTTCGGGAATGCCTGGCCAAGCTCGCATCGGAAGCCGGACTGGAAGCCCGATTCGAATAGGGCGCCGCGACCAACGGCGGGAGTCGCGCATCCCTGTCGGCGTGAACCAATTTATCGGCGTCATTTCATGGGCCCTGGCCAGCGTGGCGCTGGCGGCTCCGGCACCAAACAGTTTTGCCGTGCAGGGTGTTCGGATCTTCGATGGCGAGAAGTCGCACGCGCACGCGAACGTGGTCGTGATCGACGGACGCGTTGCGGCCGTCGGTCCGGGGGTGCGGATTCCCAAAAATCTGCCAATTGTCGATGGCACGGGCAAGACGCTCCTGCCGGGATTCCTCGATGCGCACGTGCACGTCTTTCCGGGTGCGCAATCCGATGCCCTGCGATTCGGCGTCACGACCGAGTTCGACATGTTCAATGTGACGCACGACTTCGAGCAATGGCGCAGGCAGCGCGAATCGTTGGGGAGAGCCACGCAGGCAGACACCTGGTCCGCCGGAATCGGCGTGACTGTGCCGGGCGGCCACCCGGTCCAATGGGTGCCCGAGAATATGCCGCGACTCACCCGCGATGCGAGCGCGGGCGAATTCGTCGCCGCGCGTATCGGCGAGGGCTCCGACTACATCAAGCTCATCGTCGAGGACAACGCGGTGTTGGACCCGGCGCATGCAATACCGACACTTACGCCCGCGCAGGCGTGCGCAGTCATCGCCGCGGCGCGAGCGCGCGGCAAGCTCACTGTTGCACATGTCACCAGCCAGTCGAACGCGCTGATGGCCATCGATTGCCACGTGCACGGCCTCGCGCACACCTTTGTCGATGGGCCCGCAGGGGAAGAGTTGTTGCGCAGAGCGCGTGAAGAAGGCGTTTTTTTCATTTCCACGCTGGCGCTGTTGGCGTCACCGTTGGAACCGCCCGCGACGGCGGGCGCGTGGATGTCTGTGGGCCAGGCGCGTTCGTTGCGGATGTCGAACCCGCTGGTTCATCCCGGCGATTTCGCGAATGCAGTTGAATCAATACGTCGGTTGCATACCGCCGGTGTGCCCGTGCTCGCCGGTACCGATGCGCCGGCGCCGGGAACGGCGCATGGCATCACCCTTCACCGCGAGCTCGCGATCCTGGTGCAGTCGGGATTGACCCCGGAAGAGGCGCTGGCGTCAGCCACTGCGCTGCCGGCACGTGTGTTCGGGCTCGCCGATCGCGGACGGGTGAGCCCGGGTGCGCGGGCGGATTTGGTGCTCGTCGACGGTGATCCGACGGTCAACATCTCGGATACGCTGCGCATCGCCATGATCTGGAAGAATGGCCACGCAGTCGACCGTACGGCGCCTCGATGAGCGGCGTCCCCGATCAGCTCAGGCGAATCAGGCCCCGCTTGTGCGCCACCGCCACCGCCTCGGTGCGCGAGATGGCGTCGAGCTTGGCGAGAATCGCCTTCACGTGTGTCTTGGCCGTGCCTTCGGTGATCTCGAGCCGGCGCGCGATGTCCTTGTTGGAGCGACCCTGCGCGACGAGCTGCAATACGTCGAGCTCGCGTGTGGTGAGACTGGGACGTGACATGCGCTGCAGCGCCTTGGCCGCAACGCTCGAAGAAGTGTAGGGCCGGTCCTCGGCCACGGCGCGGATCGCCGAGAGGATCTCCTGGCGCGGCGCGTCCTTCAGCAGGTAACCCTTGGCGCCCTGGCTCAGGCTTCGGAAGATGTCCTCGTCGCCGTCGTAGGTCGTCATGATGAGCAGGCAGGCCTTCGGGTGTTTCTCCAGCACCTTCTGCACCACGGCGGCGCCGTCGAGCTTGGGCATGCGCAGATCGAGGACCATGACGTCGGGAAGATGCTGTTCGTACAGTTCCAGCGCCTCGGCGCCATCGCCGGCTTCGGCCACGACCTGCATGTCGGGCTGCTGGTTGACGATGGCCGCGAGGCCGTCGCGCACCACGGGATGATCGTCGGCGAGGATGACGCTTATCTTGCGCGCCGGTAGTTTGGCTATGGCGCTCATGATGCCAGCGCGGGTCGCGGCAGGGTGACGATGATGCGGGTGCCTTCACCGGGACGGCTCTCGATGTGGAATTTGCCGCCGAGGCCCTGCGCGCGTTCGCGCATGTTGTTGAGGCCGTAACCCTGGCTGGCGTACAGCTCGGGCATGAGTGTCATGCCACGGCCGTCGTCGATCACCGTGAGGCGCCACAACCGCACCTCTTCCTCGAGCAGGATGCGCACGTTGCCGGGATGCGCATGGCGCACGGCATTGCTCACGGCTTCCTGCGCGATACGCAGCAGTTCGTGCTGGCGCTCGGGCGCGAGGCCGTCGCTCATCGAACCTTCGAAGCTGCAGGCGACGCGGCCGTCGACGGTCGAGCGATCGGCGAGTTGTTTGAGCGCGAGCTCCAGGCCGACGCGGCGGGTCTGATCGGGTCGCAGCGCCATCACCGAACGGCGCGCCTCGGCGAGCCCATCCTTGGCGAGGTCGCGGATGCGGGTGAGTATGGCCGGCAGCGGCGAGGACTTGGTGCACTCACGCATGGCTTCCTCGGCGGCGCCGAGCTGCATGAGGATGCCGGTGAAGCCTTGCGCGAGGCCGTCGTGGATTTCCTGGCCGATGCGATTGCGCTCGGCGAGCACCGCGGCGTTCTTCGCCGCCATGCCGAGTTTCTTGAGACCGATGCACAGCATGACCTGGTGCGCAATCGCCAGCGCGAGCTCGGCGCGTTCGGCGGTCAGCACCTCAGCCTGGCGGAAGACGAGGCCGATGCAGCCCTTGCTGGTGCCGTCGCCGAAGGTGAGCGGCAGCAGATAGGCGCTCTTGTGTCCTTCGCGCTCATGCCAGTCGGCAACACCCGGCCACAACAGCTTGTCGAGCGGCTCGAGCGGATAGAACACCGGCTCCTTGAATTCCTTGAGCACCTCGACGATCCGGGTTTCCTCCGGCGTCGCGGTGAGCTGGAAGGGCGGTGCGCCCGCTTTGCCGTTCTCCACGTGCACGAAGCAGCGCCAGTGGTTGGCGTCCGGATCGAAGCCGATCGCATAGGCGGCCACGGCGTCCATCTGGCGCGTGGCGTCGAGCAGGATGTTCTGCACGAAGGCCTGCGGCTCGGGATCGCGCGCCAGGCGCACGAGATTCTCCCGCAGCAGGGTGTTGGCGCGGCCCAGCTGCACCAGCCGCTCCTCCGCGGCGCGTTCACGTTCGTGGCGCACGGTCTCGAGCAGCCGCTCGCGGTGCAAAGCGGCACCGACCAGCCCGGCGGCAATCTCCAGCGCCGAGACGATGGACGAGTCGAATTCACGCACGCGCTGCCAGTCGTCGAAGCCGATGGCACCCACGTATTCCCCATCGACGAGGATCGGCACGATGGCCGACGTGCGCGCCTTGTCGCTGGTGATGCTGACACCGTCGTAGCCCTGCATGGCTTCCGGGCAGAACACCACGCTCTTGCCTTCCATGAGCACCGAACAGAACTGGTCGGAGCGCGGTTCTTTCCACGCCACGCCGTCGCCTTCTCCGTCGCAATGGCACTGGACCGTTTCGCTGATCCATTCGGCCTTGATCTTGAGCCACTTCTCGCCGTTGGGTCCGATCTCGGCAAAGGCGAGCGCGGTGCGGTCCACCTGGGCGGCTTCACCCAGCAGGCGCAGCACTTCGGGCATGGCCTTCATGGCGTCCGGCGACTCGAGCAGCAGCCGGCTGGCCTGGGCCGAAGCCGACAACAGCCGTTCGCGCTGCTGCAGATACTGGTGGTTCAGGAAGCCCTCGGCCGCGCTGGCGAGGTCAACAGGGTTAATGCTCATGGGGCGGTACTTTACGACTGGGTCCACGGGTGGGACATCCTCAATTGGGGTCAGGAACCGCCTTGCCAGCCCCCGCCCAGGGCCTTGTAGACGGCAATCAGGCTGGTAGCCGCCTCGGTACGGCTGCGGGCCAGCCGATCCTCGGATTCCAGCAGGGTCCGCTCGGCATCCAGCACCTGAAGGAAGTCGCTGGCGCCGTTTTCATAACGCACCCGGGCAAGGTCGGCGGCCGTGTTGCTGGCCTTGAACGCAGCCTCGTCGTGCACCAGCCGGTCGCGCGCGCGGGCGTGGGTCACCAGGGAGTCCTCGGTCTCCTCGAGCGCGTTCAATACGGTCTTTTGGTAGTTGAGCAGGGCGCCCTGCTGCCGCGCCTTGGAGGCGGCAATCCGCGCCTGCACATGCCCGAGGTCAAAGATCGCCCAGGAGATTCCGGGCGCGAGCACGTAGGCATCGGTTCCCTTGTCGCCCAGGGCGCCCGAACTTCCGGCCACGTAGCCGGCACTGCCGGTGAAAGTGACGCGTGGAAACAGATCCGACACGGCGATGCCGACATTGGCGGTTGCCCCGGCGAGGTCGCGTTCCGCGATACGGATATCCGGGCGCCGGCGCAGCATGCCGGCGGGGTCACCGACGGGGACGATGCCGGGGAGCGCGGGCAGACTCTGCACCGGCATCAGCTCGGCGCGCAGCGCGCCGGGTTCACGACCGACCAGCACCGACAGGCGGTGAATGGAGCGGGCGACAGCGGCCTCGAGCGGTGCAATGGTGCCGAGCGTGGTGGAGAGCTGCGCTTCGGCGCGCGCGGTGTCGAACTCGGTGCCGGTGCCGCCTTCGAGCCGCGCCTTGGCGAGGTCGAGTGTCGATTGCTGGTTGACCACGTTGCGCTGTGCGACGTCGAGCTGCTGCTGGAAGCCGCGCAACTCGAAGTAGGTGCGCGTCACCTCTGCGGTGACGATCACCAGTGCGTCACGCTCCGCCGCGTCTGCGGCACCGAGCTGGGCATTGCTGGCTTCCAGCCCGCGGCGCACGCGTCCGAAGAAGTCGAGCTCCCAGAAGGCGTCGAAGCCCGCGTCATAGAACTCGGTGCTGCGCGGCGCGCCGGCCAGGGTCTGCTCACGCGATACCTTGGTCTTGGTGTAGCCACCGCTCGCCTGGATCGAGGGCGCGAGGTCGAAGGCGGTATCACGCCGCAGCGCGCGCGCCTCGTCCACGCGATTGAGCGCGATACGCACATCGTAGTTGGACGTGGTGGCCTCGCTCACCAACCGTTCCAGCGTGGCATCGTGGAAGGTCTTCCAGAACTGGCCCACGCCCTGCTCGGCGGAGTAGGTGGACTCCAGGCCGTCGAATTTCTCGGCGGCCTTGACCTCGGGCGCATGGTAGTTGGGACCCACGGCGCAGGCGGCAAGAACCGCCGCCACGATGGGAGCCAGCATGAACTTCAGCTTAGGCATGTGAAGAAACCTCTGTCTGCGGCGCCGGAAGAGCTTCGGCGACTTTCTTGTCACGACGCAGCAGCACGTAGAACACGGGAGTCAGCATCAGGCCGAACACGGTCACGCCGATCATTCCGGACAAGACGGCCGCGCCCATGGCGCGCCGCACTTCCTGACCCGCGCCGTGCGCGAACGCCAGCGGCATCACGCCCATGATGAAGGCGATGGACGTCATCACGATCGGACGCAACCTCAATCTCGCGGCTTCGAGCACGGCCTGCACACGGTCGCGGCCCTGTTCCTGCAGGTGCTTGGCGAACTCCACGATCAGGATGGCGTTCTTGGATGCGAGGCCCACGAGCACCAGGAATCCGATCTGCGTGAAGATGTTGTTGTCACCGCCCTGCAGGTGGATACCCACGAGTCCGGCGAGCAAGGCCATCGGCACGATCAGGATGATGGCGAGCGGCAGCGTGAAGCTCTCGTACTGCGCCGCCAGCACCAGGAACACGAAGATCACGCACAGCGGGAACACGAACACCGCCGCATTGCCCGCGTCGATCTGCTGGAAGGCGATCTCGGTCCATTCGTAGCTCATGCCCGAGGGCAGGTTCTCGTCGAGGATCTTCGAGATCGCGGCCTGGGCCTCGCCCGAGCTGTGACCCGGTGCCGGCCCGCCATTGATGTCGGCGCTGCCGTAACCGTTGAAGCGTTCGACGATGTCCGGTCCGAACGACTCCTTGACGGAGATCATCGAGCCGAGGGGCACCATCTCTCCGGCTGCATTCCGAGTCTTGAGAGGAAGGATGTCGTCCACCTGCGAACGGAACGGCGCATCCGCCTGTGCGACCACACGGTAAGTACGGCCAAATCGGTTGAAGTCATTGACATAGAGGGACCCCAGGTTGACTTGCAGCGTCTGGAACACGTCGTTGAGCTTCACGCCCTGGCGCTTGACCTTGAGACGATCGACGTCGACGTCGAGCTGCGGCACGTTGATCTGGTAGCTGGAGAACACGCCGGCGAGGGACGGGTCGGCCCAGGCCTTCTGCAGCGCGTCCTGCACGGCGGCGTACAGCGCCTCGGCGCCACGGTTCTGCCGGTCCTCGACGTTGAGCTTGAAACCGCCTAACAAGCCGAGGCCGATCACCGGGGGTGGAGGGAATACGGCGATGTACGCGTCCTGGATGCCGGCAAACTTCTGGTTGAGCGCTCCGGCAATCTGACCGGCCGTCAGGCCATCGCGTTCGTCGAAGTCCTTGAGGGGGAAGAAGACCAGCGCCGCGCTCGACTGCGCCGCGAAACCATTGGCGGAGACGCCGGCGAATTGCACCGAGTCGAGCACGCCGGGTTGTTGCTTGGCGATCGCGCCCATGCGCTGCACCACTTCGGCCGTGCGTTCGAGCGTCGAGGCCGGCGGCAGTTGCACCACGCCCACCAGGTACAGCTTGTCCTGCTGCGGGATGAATCCCGCGGGCGTGCGCATGAAGCCGAACACCGTGAGAGCCACCAGGCCCGCGTAGATGGCGATGGCAATGGGTGCGCGCTTCACGGTGTGTGTCACGCCGGCCTGGTACTTGTCGCCGGCCTTCTCGAACAGGCGGTTGAAGTGGCCGAAGAAACGGCCAAACACCTTGTTCATGCCACGCGTCAGCGCGTCGGGCGGCGCGCCGTGCGGCTTGAGCAGCACCGCGGCCAGCGCCGGCGAGAGCGTCAGCGAGTTGAAGGCCGAGATGATGGTCGAGACGGCGATGGTCAGCGCGAACTGCTTGTAGAACTGGCCGGTGAGCCCCGGCACGAACGCGACCGGGATGAACACCGCCGCCAGCACCAGCGTGATGGCAATGATGGGACGGCTGACTTCACTCATCGCTTTCTTGGTGGCTTCGAGCGGTCTCAAACCGTTGGCGATG
>Ga0070689_100001054_pt1 | contig 17334 bp, 16 predicted proteins | sample KBSS23HmetaG_FD_64669 | JGI IMG/M metagenome (GOLD analysis project Ga0070689, IMG submission 64669) | Switchgrass rhizosphere microbial communities from Kellogg Biological Station, Michigan, USA - KBS S2-3H metaG | ecosystem: Host-associated > Plants > Roots > Rhizosphere ...
GTCTGCTGCTCGAGCGCGGTGGTGAATTGGCCCAGCACGTTGCGCACTTCATCGCGCGACACGTTGGCGAGCTCGGCCATGCTGCGCCCGAGGCGCTGCACATCCTTGGCGCCGAGATGCTTGAGAATTTCGGCGGCTTCGCTTTCACCGAGCGTCAGGAGCAGGATGGCCGCCCGCTCGACGCCGCTGCGCGCGCCCTTGGCTGCCTCACTCATCTTTCGACACCCATGACTTCACGACCTGCGCACCGCGCTTGGGATCGGCGGCGACCAGGCCACGCGCCTGCGCCACCTGCTGCTCGTAGGCGATGGCCGGCGCCTCGGGCGGCGCGCCCGCGCCTCCGCCGGCGACGGCCGCCGCGAGCGCACCCTGGCGCAGCGCCGGCATCTTGGCCGCGTTGATGAGGCCCTTGGCGAGCGGCTTGAGCACGCTGAAGATGATGATCAGCAGCACGATGAGGCCGGCGAGGATCTTGCCCGCCGTCTGCGCCCAGGCGCGCTCCCAGATCGGGACCGACTCGAGCTCGCCATCGGTGGCTTCAGCCGTGCCGAGGAAGGAGGAGTTCACCACGTTGACACTGTCGCCACGCGCCGCGTCGAAGCCGACGGCATCGCGTACCAGCGCGGTGAGCCGGTCGAGCTGCTCCTTCGGCAGCGGTGTCTCGGTGACCTTGCCGTCCTTGTCCGTGGTGCGCAGGTTGTCGATGAGCACGGCCACCGACAGACGCTTGACCGTGCCGGCCGGGCTGCGCGTGTAGGCCATGGTGCGGTCGATCTCGTAGTTGCGCGTGGTCTGGCGCGACGTGGAGTCCGGGCCCGTGACGACGGTGGAATTCACATTGTTGTCAGGCGCGGCCGCGCCGTTGGCGCCTGCCGCCCGCGAAGCATTGGGCGGGTTCGCACCGGACTGCGCGACGGCGGGCGACGCGCCGGGGGGCAGCGCCACGCCGGGCGTGGGCGGCTGATTGGTCAACGCGCCGGGGACGCCACCCGCGGCGGTGCCGCCGTTCTTGGCGGCCTCTTCCGAGGTCGACTCGCTGCGCACCACCTGGCCCTGCGGGTTGTACTGCTCGCGGGTCTGCTCGGTGGTCGACATGTCCACCTGGGCGACCACCTGCGCACGCACGCGGCCGGGACCGACCAGCGGGGTCAGCATCTCCTGGATGCGCTGCGCATAGGATTCTTCGAGACGGTGTGCGTACTCGAACATCTTGTCGCGCATCGCGAGATCGCCGTCGGTGTTCGGCGCGGAGAGCAGTCGACCGGCCTGGTCGACCACCGTGACCTGCGCGGCCGACATCTCCGGGATGCTCGAGGCCACGAGATTGGCGATGGCCTGCACCTGCTCGTCGTCGAGACGGCGGCCGGCCTTCAGCTGCAGGAACACCGAGGCGGAGCCCGGCTTCCGATCGCCGACGAACGCGGACTGGCGCGCCATGGCCAGGTGTACGCGTGCGCCCTGCACGTTCTGCAACGAGGCGATGGTGCGCGCCAGCTCGGTCTCCAATGCATGCTGGTAGCGCGCGTTCTCCATGAAGGCGGAGACGCCGAAGCCCGGATCGCGCGTCATGGCGTTCACGCCACCGCCGCCTTCCGGCAGGCCCTGCGCGGCGAGTTTCATGCGCGCGGCCGCCAGTTGTTCGGCGGGTACGCTGATGGAATTGCCGCCATCCTCGATCTTGTAGGGAATGCGGGCGCTGTCGAGCGCCTGTGTGACCTGCGCGGCGTCCTCGCCAGCCAGGTTGGAATACAGCAGGCTGTAGGTGGGTCCTATGGACCACAACATGATGCCCACGCCCGCGGCCACCGCGGCGGCGACGCCCACCAGCAGCATCAGCGGCTTCAGGCCAGCGATGACGCGTTGACCGGAGATGTTGTCAGCAGCCATCGAATAGATCCTCTAATGCCCGCTCACAGGGGCATGTTCATGATTTCGCGGTACGCCTCGACGAACTTGTTGCGTACCTCGGTCAACGCGCGAAACGACACGTTGGCTTTCTGCATTTCGAGCATCACTTGCGGCAGTTCGACGCCCGGCACGCCGCGCTCGAACTTGGTCGCGAGATCGGTGGACTTCGACTGCGCGGCATTGACGCTGTCGATGCCCTGCTTGAGCAGCTTGGCGAAGCCGTTGTCGATGCCGGCGACGCCGCCGCCCGCACCCACGCCGCCGGCGCCACCCACCCCGCCCGGCTTGGTAATCTGGGAGATGCTGCGGATCTGCGCGAGTACGCGATCGATTTCCATCTGGCTCATGGTGAGCTCCGGTTATCCGATTCTTCAGGCCGCGGGGACATCGATCCCGGCGTTGCGGATGCGCGCCAGCTTGTAGCGCAGCGTGCGCGGGCTGATGCCGAGCTTCTCGGCGACTTCCCGGCGGCTGCCGTTCGCGGCGCGCAGTGCCTCGAGGATCACGTCGCGCTCGGCGCGTTCCATGGTCTGGTGCAGCGCCGGCGCAGCGCCGATGCCACTGATGTCGAGTCGTGTCGGCTGCTTCTCGAACAGGATGTGTTCGGCCTCGATGACGGAGCCCTCGACCAGCACCAGCGCGCGTTGCAGCAGGTTGTCGAGTTCGCGTACGTTGCCCGGCCAGGGGTAGGTGAGCAGCAGGTGCGCGGTGTCGGCCGACAGCGCCGGAATGCGCACGCCGGGGCGCGCGCGGATCTGTAACAGATGAGTGGCGAGCGGCAGGATGTCGTCCCTGCGATCGCGCAGCGGGCTCAGCGCCAGCGGAAACACGTTGAGGCGGTAGTAGAGATCCTCGCGGAAGCGACCGGCCGCGACTTCGGCGCGCAGCAGGCGGTTCGTGGTCGCGATGACGCGCACGTCGAGCTGCTTGGCTTCGCTGCCGCCGATACGCTCCACCTCGCGTTCCTGCAGCACGCGCAACAGCTTGGCCTGCAGCGCGAGCGGCATTTCGGTGATCTCGTCGAGCAGCAGCGTGCCGCCCTGCGCCTGTTCGAACTTGCCGGCGTGCGCATTGGTCGCGCCGGTGAACGAGCCGCGCTCGTAGCCGAACAACATGGCTTCGAGCATGTTCTCGGGAATCGCGGCGCAATTGACCGCGATGAAGGGTTTGCCGGCGCGTGGACTGGCGCGGTGAATGAGTCGCGCGAGCACTTCCTTGCCGGTGCCGGACTCGCCGACGATCAGCACCGTGCAATCGGTGCCTGCCACGCGGCGCGCCAGGTCGACGACCAGTCGCGACGATGCGTCGACTGCGACCGGCTCCAGCGATTCGCTCAATGTCTGTTCAGTGCTCATCTGAAACCCCAACCTCTCTGGCCGATGCGGCCAACGATTGCAGTTGCAAGAGCTGTGCCTGCCGTTACGCGTGATGCGTTTCACACGAGTGACGGCTTTCCGGCGGATGGCGACGCAATGGTGCCGCGCAATGGTGCCGGGTGGGGAAAGTGGGGAAAACTCGGAAGGCCCGGCCGCGACGCGAAAATCACGACGGCAAGCGAACGGTAAGGACAGCGGAGAGTTTTCCCCACTTTCCCCACCCGGCACCATGACACCTACGCGGGGGCCATCCCCAGCTTGCGGAGCTTCTCGACCAGGGTAGTTCGGCGCAGCGACAGCAGCCGCGCGGCGTGCGCCACGGTTCCGCCGGAGCGCTGCAGTGCCTGGCTGATGAGCGACCGCTCGATCAGCGTCAGGTGCGCGCGCAGATCGACGCCATTCTCCGGCAGCCGGGTCGGCGATTCCTGCTCGCAGCTCCACACCGACGCCGGCAACACCGCGTCGTCTTCAACCTCTTCGCCACCGGCCATCGCGCCGATGAGCTGCGGAATTCCGACGACTTCGTTCGTCAGGGCCGGCAGGCCGATGGGTGCGGTCCAATCGCTGGGCCGGTATCGGGCCGGCAGATCGCCGATGCCCACCGGACGCTCCGGGCACAGGATGGCCAGCCGTTCGATGAGATTCGACAGCTCGCGGATGTTGCCCGGCCACGGGTAGTTGCCGAGCGCGGTGAGCGTCTCGTCCTGCAGCCGCAGCCGCGGACGCCCGCGTCCGGCCGCCTGCGAAATGAAGTCCTCGATGAGCGCCGGCAGGTCGCTGATACGCGTGGCCAGCGTCGGCATCTCGATCGGGAACACGTTGAGACGGTAGAAGAGATCGCCGCGGAACGAGCCACGCACGATGGACTCTTCGAGGTTGCGGTGCGTGGCGGCGACGATGCGCACGTCACACTCGCTCGAGGCATTGCTGCCGACGCGCTCGTAGATCCTTTCCTGCAGCACGCGCAGCAATTTGACCTGCATCGGCAGGCTCATGTCGCCGATCTCGTCGAGGAACAGCGTGCCGCCCTCGGCGATCTCGAAGCGGCCCTTGCGCGAGGTGATGGCACCGGTGAACGAGCCTTTCTCATGGCCGAAGAGTTCGGATTCGAGGAGCTCGGCGGGGATCGCGCCGCAATTGACGGCGACGAACGGGCGCTGGCGCCGCGGACTCGCCGCGTGGATCGCGCGGGCCGCGATCTCTTTTCCCGTACCGGATTCCCCTAGGATGAGGACCGTGGAATCGTAAGGAGCGACCTGTTCGATCAGGCGGTTGACCGCGGCAATCGCCGCGGAACTCCCTGTGGGCAGCATGACGCCTTCGTTCTCCCTGGCGTTTGTGCCGGCCCTACGATCTTCTGCATTGCGCGCGATTCCCTCGCCTGGCGCACCGATGCATTCGACTGTTTGCACGACTCACCTCTCTCGGGAATATCTTCGCCGCAATCGGTTGAGGAAAGCGTGACGCGTCGTCCAACTTTTTTGAGCTTGTAGGAATCCATCCCTAACAAAGTTTCGCGCGCAAAATGCTGGCGCACGTTGTCAGCGATAAACCCCTAGTGAAAAATCCACGAGTCTTCGTGTCTCAGGTTTTTTCTTACGCGCGCTGCTGGCGCGAGCCGGCAATTTTTCGCCGGTGGCGGCGAAACACGAGCTTCTCGATGTGATCCGCAACCGTTTCGCCGAGCGCGAGGAATCGCACGCGCGCCTCGTCGCGTGCTGCACCTGCGACTACTTCGGCCGGCAGGTGCAAAGGCTGCACGATGAGCTCTTTCAGCGTGATCTCGAGGATGCCGTGCGCGCCAGGGCTGAGCGGCTCGACCGGTTTCCAGCTCGCGCCCATGGCATTGAAGCGGATGGGCAGCGGCCGTGCACGCGGCTGGCTGGCCGCGAGCAGCTGCCCCACCAGGTCCAGCAACAGGTTCAGCTTGAAGTCCAGCCGCATGATGTCGGCGGAATGCGGGGATTCGTCGTCGGGCTTTTCGGTCTTGCCGTGTTCTTCCAGCGCATCACAGGCCTGCAACACGCGCAGGTTGCTCTCCGCGAAGCGCTGCGCCGTCATGTCGCTGACCGCTGCGTCGAGCGGCCGCCACAACACCGGCAGCAGGTCCTCGTAGGCCAGCTTGTCGTCGATGACTACTGTATTGCGGCCGTCGAACATCGTGGGCCCCCTCGGCGGATGCCCTGAAGTCTACTGCCGCGGAGTGCGCGAGCCCAGCATCACGCCGATGGCCGCTTCCGACTCGTCGGCCGCCTGCGAGAGCGCCGTGAGGGCGCAGCGACCATCCGCATCCAGCGGCAGGCGCGCGAGCCAACCGAGCAGTTCGCGGCGTTCGCGCAGGGCTTCGTCCACCCTGCTCCAGCGCTGCTCGAGCAGGTGCTGCGCGAGCTCCTGGGTGCAGCCCAGCACCGCGTGTGCGACGCGCCGCCAGCGTGCCTCGGAGTCCGCGGCGACCGGCGCGCGCGAACCCTGCACGACCGTGAGACGCGGACGGCCGCGCGCTGCATCGCGTATCGGCAACGTCATATGGAGTTCGCCACCTGCGCCCGACCCTGCGCCGGCAATTGCAGCCACGCGGCGCGAATCTCGTTCAGCAACCGGCTGACTTCGTCGAGCCACTCCGGCTTGTTCGAGGCACTCGCCTGCATGAGGCGCGTGCACATGTATTCATAGAGCGCGTCGAGGTTGTGAGACACCTCGCCGCCCGCCTTGAAATTGAGGCTGTTGCGCAGCTCGTCGATGATGGCCACCGCGCGATGCAGCAGCTGGGCCTTCTCGGCGCCGCCGGTGCTGTTGCTCATGAGGCCGCGCGCGGTGGCGATGCGCTCGAGCGCGCCGTCCATGAGCATCACGATCAGCCGGTGCGGATCCGCCGCCGCGACGCCGGCATGCGCAGAGGTGCTGCGGTATGCGGCGAGTTTTGACGCGTTGGGCGGAAAGGCCATCGAAATACTCCGAACTACTTCATGTAGTACTCGAAGGATTTAACGGCCTGGGGACGGCGGACTTGAGTGGTGCCGGGTGAGGAAAGTGGGGAATCGGGCCGGCGTCGAAGCTATGTGAAACCGCTACCGAGCGGATTCCCCACTTTCCTCACCCGGCACCATGAATCTTACTTGTCGCCGATCTTGGAAATGTTGGTCAGCTGCTGCGTCAGGAACGAAGACTGGCTGGAGAGGTTCGAAAGGAGGCTGTCGAGCGCATTGAACTGCGCGTTGTAACGCTTGGCGACTTCCGCCATGCGGGTCTCGAGCGCGGCCTGCTCTTTCTGCAGCGACACGCTCTTGGCGTTCAGTGTCTTGGTGCGCGTATTGATCTGCGCATCGGTCGCGAGCGCCGCGTCGAGCGAACCCGCCAGCCGCGTGGCCACGCCGTTCGTCGAGCCGAACAGTTGTGCCACTCCGTCGAAGTCGGCCGCCAGCGCCTTGTCGAGCTTGGCGGAATCGACCTTCAGCGAGCCGTCCTTCTGCGTGGTGATGCCCACGCTCGCCAGCGACTGGTAGTCGCCGGCAAGCCCGCTTACGGCGCTGGTGAGCTTGTTGCGCAGCTCGGACTCGATGCCGCGCAGCATCGCGTCCCCGAGCAGCGGACCCGCTTTCTTTGTTTCCGGGTCGTAGCTGCGCAGGCTCGCGATCTGTTGCGCCAGGTCACTGTACGCGTCCGCGAATTTCTTGATGCGTGCGATCGCACCGCTGGTGTCCTTGGCGACAGTCAGCGTGTGCGTGGCAACGCCGTCGTCTTCCGTACCCGCGTCATCCTTGAGAAGCGTGATGGTCACGCCGTCGACGGCGTTTTCGAAGGTATTGGTGGTGCTGTGGTGCTCGAAGCCGGCGACGTAGACGACCGCGTCCAGCGCATCGTGGTTCTGCGTGTAGTTCGTGGTGAGGCCGGCGTTGTACTCGAGGCTCGACAGCCCGCCGTTGCCGCCGCTCTGTGCGACGACGATGCGGTTGGCGCTTCCGGCGGCCTGGGCCGACAGCACCAGGTGCGCGCCATCGCTGGCGTTCACGATGGTGGCGCGCACGATGTCCTTGTTGTCCGTGGCCTGGTTGATGGCGTCGCGGATCTGCGCGAGGGTCTGGTGGTTGTCGTCGACGGCAACCGAAAACGTCTTGGTACCGACGCTCACGCTCAGCGTACCGGTGCCCACCACCTGGCTGGCACCGCTGGCGAACGGGTCCGAGGCGAGCTGGTGTGCGCTCGCCAGGTTGCCGATCTGGATGTCGTAGCTGCCCGCGACGGCGGCGTTGGTCGCGCTCGCGGTGAAAAATTCGGGCGCGGAAGCCGTGACGGCACGCGCGGAAAACACGTCGACGGTCTTGAGCGACGCGAGTGAATCGTTGAAGGCGCCCATCGCGCCTTTGAGGTTGGCGAGAGCGGAAATCGTGGTCACCGTGCTGGTTTGCGCACGCGTAATCTGGCTCTGTCGCGGAGCCTTTTCGGCCGCGACGAGTTTGGCGACCAGGCCCGCGACGTCGAGTCCGGACCCGATACCTTGTGAGGTCAATCCAGCCATTCCTGCCTCAAGCCTTTTCGTCGAGCATCGCGCTCAGGGTGTCTTCGATGCGCTGCGCGATGCGCAGCGCGTCTTCACCCGGCACCTGCCGGATGACTTCGCCGGTTTCGTCGTCGCGAATGGTCACGATCATCTGACCGGTGGCCTGGTCGACACGAAACTGCAGCGACTTGTTGATGCTACGCAGGAAGGAATCAATCTGTCGCGTCACCGATTCAATTTTGGGAATCGTGACGACAGGGGCGGCACGCTCTTGCCGCGGAGCGTCTTGTACGACTGGTTGCTCCACCGCGGGCACGGCGGCCTTGCGCGGCAGTGTTGCCGCCTGGGCTCGCATTTCTACATCTGTCTTGGCGTCACCGATTCTCATGGGCTTAGCCTCTCGCGGTATCCGCTGCGCTAGTGGCCGGACGCCGCGAGTCTTACGACTCGCGACGCCCGGCTGTCTCTAGCGTTTGCGGTGGAACCGCTCGGACGTCACCTCATTACCGGAGTAACGAGAGGACGTTCTGCGGGATCGCATTCGCCTGGGCGAGAATCGCCGTGCCGGCCTGCTGCAGGATCTGCGCGCGGGTCAGGTTGGCGGTTTCCGCGGCGAAGTCCGCATCCAGGATGCGGCTGCGCGCGGCGCTCAGGTTCTCGGCAGTCGTCGTCAGGTTGGCGACGGTTGACGAGAAGCGGTTCTGCACGGCGCCCAGGTCGGCGCGGATGCTGGTCACCTGTGACAAGGCACCGTCGAGCACGGCGATCGCTGCGTTCGCGCCGGCCACGGTCGAGATGTTGACCGTGTCGAGACGCGTCAGCGCCGGAGCCGCCGAAGCCAGACCACCGTTGACGAGGTCAGCACCACCGAGGGTGAAGTTCGCAGCGGAGCTCAGCGTCAGCGTGCCACGCGTGGTGACACCGGAGCCGTCGGCTGCGTCCGTGCCCGTGACGGTCGAGGTCTGCACCAGACCCGTGGCGCCGGCGGAGATCGACTCGGCATAGGTCGCGAACGTGCCGTTCGCACCCAGCTTGCTGTTCGTCGCCGTCACGGTGTTGGTCGCGACAGTCGCATCGACCGAGGTGTTGCCCGCCAGGTACTGCGCGTGAATCGCGGCCTGGATGGCCGAAGCAACCGTGTTGGTGACCGCACCGTCGGCCAGCGTGATCAGCACGTTGGAACCCGTGACCGCACCCGTGGTACGGAATTCATAGGTGATTCCGTCCAGCGAGAAGGTGTCGCCTTCCGTCAGTGCACCGGCGGCCGGCGACGACAGGTCGTAACCACCCGCACCCACGACGATCGTCAGCGCATCGTTGCCGCTGGCGTTACCGGCCGAGGACACATCCAGACCCGTGGCGTTGAAGATCGCGGTGGCACCGTCGGCATCGGCCGAAGCGCTGGTCAACGCGATGTTGCGGCCATCCGAGGTCGTCAGCGTCAGGGCACCGGTGCTCGCATCGGCAACCGCCGAGACGCCCGTCTGGTTCGTCACGGCATTGATCGCCGTGGCGGCATTGCGGCCCTGGGTCACGGCGCTCGTATCGCGCGCAATCGCGCCGACGGCAACGCCGTTGATGAGCAGCGCGCCGTTCGTGAGGCTCGAGCGCGCGATCGGGGCAACACCCGACACCGAGCTCGCGGCCGTGGCGGTCACGCCCGTCTGGCTGGTCTTCGAATTGATGGCAGTGGCTTTCGCGGTGGCGCTGTCGGCAGTGACGCCGGCGGCGCTGGTGGCGACGGACACGCCGACTTCCACGCCGTTGACCGTGAAACCGGCACCGTCGAAGGCAGTCGAGGTCACGGCCGTGCTGGTCGCCTGGTAGGCGCCGAGCAAGTTCGTGGTCGCACCGGAGATACCGAAGGAAATGGTCTGGTTGGCATTCGCTCCGACCTGGAACTGCGCCGAGGCAAAGCTGCCGTCGAGGATGTTCTGGCCGTTGAACTGCGTGCTCAGACCGTTGCGCTGAATTTCGGCGAGCAGCTGGGCCGACTCGGCGTTGAGCGCCGCGCGGTCAGAAGCCGAGTTCGTGCTGTTGGCGGACTGGATCGCCAGTTCGCGGATACGCTGCAGGGCGTTGCCGGTTTCGCCGAGCGCGCCTTCAGCGGTCTGGGCGAGGGAAATACCGTCGTTGGCATTGCGAACGGCCTGGTTCAGACCACGAATCTGCGTGGTGAACCGCTCCGAGATCGCGAGACCCGCGGCGTCGTCCTTCGCGCTGTTGATGCGCAGACCGGAAGAGAGACGCTGCAAGGCCGTCGCCAACTGGCCCTGTGATGTCGTGAGGTTGCGCTGAGCATTCAGCGACGCCACGTTTGTGTTGATGACTTGAGGCATTGAAACGACTCCTGAAAAATGTTGCCGGATATACAAGCGACCGGCGGACTCCTAGCTCAGGTGCTGTATCGGGCGTGGGGGCGGCAACTTGAGACCGTGTTGCAAGACCGCGACGATCTGTGAGGCCGATCACGGTATTTGCCGGAAGGCCTAAAGTTGCGGCGGAGGCGTCAACAGGCCGTCAGCGCGCGGTGGCGCCGCAGTCACTCTTATATATATGCGGAAATGGGGACATTCCTCATTTCGTTGTCACAAACGAATCCGTCGTGACGGCTGCGTCCCGAAGAAGCTGGCCGTGGCATTCGCAGGTGAATTGTTACATCGAAATGAGGAATGTCCCCATTACAGGTAGTCGAAGAGCGACATCTGCGCGATGCGTGTATACGCCGCCTGCGCCGCCTGCAATCCCGCGTACTGCTGATTCAGAAGACTGATGGCCTGGGCGTAATCGACGTCCCGCAGATCCGCGAGCAGCGACTGCAGGTCGACCGCCTCGGCCTCGCGCGTATCGGTGGCGTTGTCGATGGCCGAGAGCCGCGCGCCCACTTCCGCGCGCACGCCCACCACGTGGTCCAGCGCCTGGTCGATGTTGGCGATCGCCGCGCCGATGTTGGTGTTGAACTCGGCGCTGGTCTGCGTCCCCGTGGGTCCACCCTCGAGCGTGGTCGCGAGCTGATCCAGCATGGCGAACACGTCGAGCTTCTGTGCCGCGCGGATGTCGAAACTGTCGTTGGTCGCCGGCGTGCCGCTAACGCTCACGGTGATGCCGCGAAAGGTGACGCTCTGCCCCGGCACGAAACCCGTCCCCGTGGCGATCACATTGGGCGTCGGCAGCGTGTCGTCGATCACCTGCCAGTCGGTGGCGGTGGTGAACTGCAGCGTGTAGTTGTCGGGCACCCACTGCGTGGGATCCGTCACGCGGCCCACGTCGATGGAGCCGCTGCCGGTGTTGCCGGCATTCACCGCGGTGCGGAACACCCCGTTGCGCTCGACGATGTTCATGAAAACATCGGCGCCGTTGTGACTGTCGGCCAGCGATTGCGAGCTGGAAATGCGGATCTGGCGATTGGTGAGATCGCCCTGGTAGTTGACGCCGCTGCCCGAGACCGCAAAAGGCCTGGTCGACGTCGACGTACCGGCGAACAGGAATTCGCCGTTGCTGTCGTCGCGGTTGGCGACGTCCACCATGGCGGCGAGCTGCTGGCGCACATCGTTGGCCAGCATGCGGCGCTCGGCCGGACCGAGCGAGGAATTCGCGCCCTGGAGCGCCAGGTCGCGCACCGACTGCAACAAGCCCGTGGCATCCGCCAGCGACGACTCCTCGTAGTTGAGGCGGCTCTCGATGATGTTGGAGTTGCGCGTGTACTGCGCATTGTCGGCCAGCGTGCGGTCGAGGCCCGCGGCGCGCGTGGCACCGATCGGATCCTCGGCCGCCGTCTGGAATTTCTGGCCAGTGGTGATCTGCTGCTGGGTCTTCGCCAGCCTGAACTGGTGCTCGAGGATGGCGTCGATGCTGTTGCGATGCATGCCGGCGGTGGACAGGCGCATGGCTTATCTCCTCACCGCGTTGATCAGCGTGTCGAACATTTCGCCGGCGGCCGCGATGATCTGCGCCGCCGCCTGGTATGCCTGCTGGTAGCGCAGCATGTTGGCGGCCTCTTCGTCGAGATTCACACCGGAAACGGCGTCGCGTGCCGCGATGTCGCTCTGGTTCACGGCATTCTCGGCGTCGCGGCTCATCTGCGCCGTGCGGGTCTGCAGGCCGAGCTTGCCGGTCAGGCGTTCGACGGCCGCGGCCACCGACACCGTGCCGCCTTCGATGACACCGGCCTTCATGGCATCGGCGAGCGCAAAAGCATTGCGGTTGTCGCCGGTCGCACCGGCGTTGTTGCGCACGGTGAACGTGTCACCGGTGGCTGGGGCGCCGTTGATCTGCACCCGCCAGCCGTTCACGTCGATATTGGAACCCGGCGTATAAGCGATGGCCGGGCCGCCGTTGACCGAGTAGGTGGTCGCCGAGGTGAACACGATGTTCGCGGTGGTCAGCAGCTGGGCATTGGTCGAATCGAGCACTTCGCCCGGGGTGACGGTGCCGCTGCCCGTGTTGGTCCCGGCGGCGCTGGCGCGGATCGGCGCCGCGGCAGCGATTCTCGCCGGGTCGGTGATGGCGACACCGAATCCCTGGATGGCATCGCGGGTCGGGTGAATGACGAACTGATCGCCGGTGGCGACGCCCGCTCCCACGACCACCGACATGCCGTCGAACAGCAGCGGATCGATGCCGGTGCCGGTGCCCGTGAAGGTCACCGATGCACCGGTGTCCTGTCGTCGCACCGCATAACCCGTGGTGGTGCGCGTCACGACGTAGTCGTTGGTGGTCACGGCAGCCAGGTTAACGCGCGTGGCCGTGGCCACGGCGCTCGAGGTATTGGTGGTCGCAGGCACCACGCCAACGGCGCCCACGTTGAAGAAGTCGCCGCCGAGCGCGCCGGTGAGGTCCATGCCCTCGCGATGCTGGGCGTTGACCTGCGAGGCCACCGCGAGCGAGATGCGGCCGAGCTCGTTGCGGGCCGGATCGAGCATTTCGCGGCGCCAATCGAGCAGGCCGCCGAGCTCACCGCCGGAAACGCTGCGCGAGATGTCGACGCTGCCGGAAGGCGTCTTGAGCGAAAGCTGCACGCGCTGCGCGTCGAGCGGATCCGCGACCGTGGTGAGCTGCGAGGCGGTCGTGCCGAGCACCAGCGGCTGGCCGGTGCCGATGAAAACGTTGAGGGTGGCGTCGCCCTCCGCGACCACGGTGACACCCACTTTCGAGGACAGCTGGTCGATCAGCTTGTCGCGCTGGTCGAGCAGGTCGTTCGGCGGCTGGCCGGTCTGTTGGATGGCCACCGAGATGTCGCCGTTGAGGCGCGCGATGCCCTGCGCCAGCGTGGATATTTCGCCGGCCTCGCCCACCAGGCGGGCGTCGACGTCGGCGGACATCTCGCGCAGGCGCCCGTCGTAACCCTTGAGGCGTTCGACGAGCGCGTTGCCTTCGGCGAGCAATACCTGGCGCGCCGAGATCGAACCCGGCGTGCTGGACACTTCGTTGATGGCGTCGGTGAAACTCTGCAACGAGGCGTTGAGCCCGTTGCTGCTGTCTCCCAGCAGGTTGTCGATGCGCTCGGCCTGCGTGGCAAAGGAATCGAGACGCGCGAGCGTGCCGCTCGAGCTGCGGGCCTGCTGCGCGAGAAACTGGTTGTAAACGCGTCGCACGGCGACGGCATCAACGCCGCTGCCCACCCAGTTGCCGCCAAGGGATTGCGGCTTGCGCGTGGCGAATTCCACACGCTGGCGGGTGTAACCCTCCGTCGACACGTTCGCGATGTTGTGGGCGGTGGTATCCAGTGCACGCTGCACGGCGCGCAGACTGGACAGCCCGGTCCCAAGCATGTCAGCCATTGTTCAACCTCGGCTCAGGTATCGGCGTTTCGATGTCCGACTTGAACCCATTCACATTTATTGGCACATCAGCGGCAATTGTTTGCCGCGCGCCGAGCGATTCGGCAATCGACACCAGCTTGTCGGCGTACTGCGGATCGGTGGCGTATCCACCGCGCTGCAGGGCCGTGGCAAAGGCGCGGACGTCGGCGCCCGTGCCGAGCGCGGAGGCGTAGCGCGGGTTGTCGCGGATCACGCGAACATAATCCTCGACGTTTTCCGCGAGTGACCCGTAGGCGCGAAACTGGGCCGACTCGCGCCCCGCGCGGCCGTCGGCGAATTCGGTCGTGTCCGACGCGACGCTGGCGCCGCGCCAGCCGCCACCGGCCTTGATGCCAAAATAGTTGTGACTGTCGCCGGTCGCATCCTTCGGCTGCGACGTGCCCCAGCCGGTCTCGAGCGCGGCCTGCGCGACGATGGCGCGCGGGTCGACGCCGAGCTCGCGTGCCGCGGCCGTGGCGTGCGGCAGCATGCCTTCGATGAACTGGCGTTGCTGCTCGGGCGAAACCTTGTCCGCGCCGGCGGCACCGCCGGCCGCGGCGGCGTTCGCGCCGGTTTGCAGCTGTCGTACCAGCATGTCGGCGAGCCCCAGGCCCTTGCCCTGTGACAGCGACAGCGCGAGCTGATCGTCCATCATGCCCTGGTACATCTCGACCTGGTCGCTGCCGAGCAGCGAATCGCCAAAACTCGCCTCGCGCATGCTCTTCAGCATCATCTTCGTGAAGATACTTTCGAACTGACGCGCGACTTCGCGCAGCGTCTTCGGATCGTTGTTCTCGGCGCCACGGCGCAACGCCGCGAACTGACGGAAATCGTTCGCGTCCGGCGCGCTGTTGACACGCTCGCGTGTCAGAGCCGGGTTTGCGGTTGGGTCGATCGTGAGCGCCATGACTATCTAGATGACAATCAACTCGGCGCGCAGCGCGCCCGATTCCTTGAGCGCTTCGAGAATGGCCACCAGGTCGCCGGGGGCGGCGCCCACCTGGTTCACCGCGCGCACGATGTCGTTGAGATCGACGCCGGCGTTGAACACGAACATGCGGGCCTGCGGCTGGTCCACCTGGACCGTGCTCTCGGGCACCACGACGGTGTCGCCGCCGCGGGTGAATTCATTGGGCTGGCTCACCGAGGCACGCTCGGTGATGGTCACGGTCAGCGAACCATGCGACACGGCGGCCGGCATCACGCGCACGTGCGCGCCGATGACCACGGTCCCGGTGCGCGAGTTGACGATGACGCGCGCCGGCGCATCGCCCGGCTCGATCTCGATCTGCTCGAGCGTCGATAGATAGGCAATGCGCTGGTTGGGATCGATGGGCGCGGTCACGCGGACCGACACGCCATCCATGGCCTGCGCGGTGGCGTCGCCCAGCAGCTTGTTGATGCCTTCGACCAGGCGCGCCGAGGTCGTGAAATCCGGGGTGTGCAGGTTGAGGATGACGAACGGCGTCTGGTCGAAGCCCGTCGGCACTGCGCGTTCCACCGTGGCACCGTTCGGCACGCGGCCGGCCGATGGCACATTGACGGCGATACGCGAGCCGTCCTTGCCCGACACGCCAAAGCCACCGACCACGAGGCTGCCCTGCGCCATGGCGTACACCTGGCCGTCGGCGCCCAGCAGCGGCGTCATGATCAAACTACCGCCGCGCAGGCTGCCGGCGTTGCCGATGGACGACACCGTGACGTCGATGTTCTGTCCGGGCTTGGCGAATGGCGGCAGGTCCGCGTGCACGGTCACCGCGGCCACGTTCTTGAGCTGCGGATTCGTGCCCGGCGGGATGGTCACGCCGTAACGGATCAACATGTTCTTGATGCTCTGGAGCGTGAACGGCGTCTGGCTGGTCTGGTCGCCGGTGCCGTCGAGGCCCACGACCAGTCCGTAGCCCACGAGCTGGTTGCTGCGCACGCCCTGCACGGAGGCGAGATCCTTCACTCGTTCGGCGCGTGCCGCGGCCGCGCAGGCCAGCAGCAGCAGTCCCGTGTAGAGAACCGTGCGGAAATTGTGGAGAGCGCGTTGCATGTGTGAATTCCTGGGCCGGTTCAGAACGGCGTGTGCGGCGAATTGAAGAAGCGGTACAGCCAGCCCGGCTTGCTGGCATTGGCCACCGTGCCCTGGCCGCCATAGGAAATATAGGCGTCGGCGACCTTCCAGGAGACCACCGAGTTGTCCGGCGCGATGTCCGAGGGACGCACGATGCCTTCGACGCGCACGAACTCGCGGCCGGAGTTGATCGTGATCCACTTCTGGCCGCGAACCAGCAGGTTGCCGTTCGGGAATCGTTTCGCGACGGTGACGCTGAGAGCGCCATCCAGCGCGTTGCTCTGCTTGCTCGCGCCCGTGCCGGCGAAAGCCGATTTGTTGTCCATCGAGCCTTCGAGGATGGGCGTGCCATTCACCGTGACCGGACGGCCGAACACCGTCGGGCCGGTCATCTCGGCCGTGCTGGCCTTGTTGGTGTTGGTGCTCACCGACTTCTCGGCGTTGGTGCTCTCCTCCAGGCGGATGGTGAGCGTGTCGCCGATGTTGCGCGCGGTGACGTTCTGCCACAGCGACACTTCCGTTCCCTGCGCGTAGATCGCGCCGGGCGTGGGCTGCGGCAGGTCCGCCGCGTCCGGCCCGGTAGCGGAGAAGTCGCGGCCCTGGTCTTCCTGCAGCGAGGCGCAGCCGCCCAACAGCAATACGAAGGTAGCCAGTGCCAGTGATTTGATGACGAGGCTCATAACTGGTTGTTCACGTATTCGAGCATCTGGTCGGCGGTGGATATCGCCTTCGAGTTCATTTCGTAGGCGCGCTGTGTCTCGATCATGTTGACCAGCTCTTCGACCACGTTGACGTTCGAGGCTTCGACGTTGCCCTGCGTGGTGACGCCGAGACCGTTCTGACCGGGCGTGCCCGACTGCGCCGGGCCCGACGCCACGGTTTCCGCCAGCAGGTTCTCACCCAGCGGCTGCAGGCCGGCGGGATTCACGAAGTCCGTGAGTTGCAACTGGCCCACCTGTACCGGCGCCTGTTGCCCGGCGAGGCGCACGCTGACGACACCGTCGCGGCCGATGGTCACGCTCTGCGCGCCCTCGGGGATGGTGATGCCAGGCTGCACGGTGTAACCGCTGGAGGTGACCAGCTGACCCTGCGCGGAAAGCTGGAAGCTGCCGTCGCGGGTGTACGTATTGGTGCCGTCCGGCATCTGGATCTGGAAGAAGCCGCGGCCTTCGACCGCGACGTCGAGCGCGTTGTTGGTCTGCGTGAGACCGCCCTGCGTGTAGAGCTTCTCCGTGGCCACGACACGCACGCCGGTGCCGAGATGCACACCTGACGGGGCCTCGGTGTCCTGCGAAGTCGCGCCGCCGACCTGGCGTACGTTCTGGTACAGCAGGTCTTCGAACACCGCGCGGCCTTTCTTGAAGCCGCTGGTGCTCACGTTGGCGAGATTGTTGGACGTGACCGCGAGCTTGGTCTGCTGCGCATCGAGTCCGGTCTTGGCGGCCCACAGGGCTGGGTTCATGTGATGTCTCCTCAGATTCTCATGAGCTGGGTGGCGGCGTTGGCGTTCTCTTCCGCCGTGCGGATCGCCTTGACCTGCATTTCGAATTGCCGCGCCAGCTCGATCATGTTGACCATGGCGTCGGCGGTGTTGACGTTGCTGGACTCGAGCACGCCCGAACCGAGCTGCACGGCGGCGTCCGAATCGGCGACTCCGCCGTTCTTCATGCGGAACAGGCCGTCGTCACCGCG
>Ga0070689_100001055_pt1 | contig 17310 bp, 6 predicted proteins | sample KBSS23HmetaG_FD_64669 | JGI IMG/M metagenome (GOLD analysis project Ga0070689, IMG submission 64669) | Switchgrass rhizosphere microbial communities from Kellogg Biological Station, Michigan, USA - KBS S2-3H metaG | ecosystem: Host-associated > Plants > Roots > Rhizosphere ...
GGACATGGCAGCGGCAAGTCGAGCTTCACGCGCCGCATGCTGGAGCGCCTGTGCACCGCGGGCTACCAGTTCTGCGTGCTCGACGGCCGCGGCGAATACCTGGATTTCCAGCCCGCGGTGGTCTTCGGCACGCAGGAGAACGCGCCGGATCCGTTCGAGATCCTCACGGCGCTGGAGAAGCCCGACGTCCAGGCCGTGGTCTGCCTCGCCGCGGTGCTGCCGGCCAGGCGCGCCGCGTTCTTCGAAAAGCTGAACCTGGAGCTGCGCGCGCTGCGCGAGAAGACCGGGCGTCCGCACTGGCTCGTGATCGACGAGGCGCAGGAGCTCGTGCCGCGCATGGACGCCGCGACGGCCGAAAGCGGGCCGCCGGCGGAAAACACGATCTACGTCACGTCCGATCCGGGGGCGATCGACCCGCGCATCGTGGCGTCCGTCCACGTAGTGGCGGTCCGCGGCCCCGCCGCGCGCCAGTCGCTCGAGGCCCTCGCGGCCATCCTCCCCGCCGACCGCCCCGCCGAGCCGTTGCGCGCCCCGGGCGAGAGCGAGGCCCTCGTCTGGTTCCGCAATACCGGAGCCGCGCCGAGGCTCGTCACCCTCCCGGCGCGTACCCATCCGGACCGCACCATTCGCAACGACGTAGGACGCCTCCTACGGCGCGCCTGAGCGCGATCTGGAATCATGGACGGGTACCCCGAACGCTGAATCTTTCGACGCGCGTGCCGTCGAAAATTCACGTCGCTTTGCGACGCACATCAACAACTAACGGAGCGCACCGATGGCGAGGCCGGCGAGCGAGCTTCATGGAATGCTGCCCGGACGGTACGGCATGCCGCGCGCGGCGCCCGACCGCTCGGCGATGGCGCAGCTTGCGCGCCAGACGTTCTCCATCGTGCTGGCGGGCGGGCGCGGCGCACGCCTGGGGCCCCTCACCGAATGGCGCGCCAAGCCCGCGGTCCCCTTCGGCGGCAAGTTCCGCATCGTCGATTTCTCGCTCTCGAACTGCCTGAACTCCGGCATCCGCCGCATCGGCATCGCGACGCAATACCAGTCGCACAGCCTCATCCACCACCTGCAGCGCGGCTGGTCCTTCCTCGACGGGCGCTTCAACGAATTCATCGAGCTGCTGCCTGCCCAGCAAAGCTCCACCAGCGGCGACTGGTACAGCGGCACGGCCGATGCGGTCTACCAGAACCTCGAGAGCATCCGCCGCCACGACCCGAAGCTGGTCCTCGTGCTCGCCGGCGACCACATCTACAAGATGGATTACACCCGCATGCTCTACGAGCACGCGGACCGCGGCGCGGACATGACGGTGGGCTGCGTCGAAGTGCCGATCGAGGAAGCGGCGCGCCAGCTGGGCGTGATGGAAGTCGACGAGGACTTCCGCATCCAGGGCTTCCAGGAGAAGCCCGACCTGCCGCGCGCCATGCCCGGGCGTCCCGGCTACTGCCTGGGCAGCATGGGCATCTACGTCTTCAACGCCGACTTCCTCTTCGACGAGCTGCTCGACGACGCGACGGACGAGGAGTCGAGCCACGATTTCGGCCACGACATCATCCCGAAGCTCATCGGCAACGGCGGACGCGTGTTCGCGCACCGCTTCCGCACGAGCAGCGTGCAGACGTTCGACGACGTCTCCGAGCCGTACTGGCGCGACGTCGGGACCATCGATGCGTTCCACGAAGCCAACCTCGAGCTCACGCGTGTCACGCCCGCGCTCAACCTCTACGACGACGACTGGCCGATCTGGACCTACCAGGAGCAGCTGCCGCCGGCGAAGTTCGTGTTCGACCTGGACGGGCGGCGTGGCGCGGCGATCGATTCGATGGTCTCGGGCGGCTGCATCGTGAGCGGCTCGACGGTGCGAAACTCGATGCTCTTCTCGCAGGTGCGCGTGCACAGCTTCTGCACCATCAACGAGTCCGTCCTGCTGCCGGACGTCGAGGTGGGCCGGGGTGCCATGCTCTCGCGCGTGCTGGTGGACCAGGGCACGAAGATCCCGCCCGGGCTTTCCGCCGGCATCGATCCCGAGGAAGACCGCAAGCGCTTCCACGTGACCGAGAAGGGCATCACCCTCATCACGCCCAGCATGCTGGGCCAGAAGCTGCGCCACCTGAATTGACCGGCGGGCCTTCCGCCGCGAAGGGCTTCATGGGCATCCTCACCGACCACGACATCTATCTTTTCCGGGAGGGGACGCACGCCACCCTCTACCAGCGGCTCGGCTGCCACTTCTTCTCGAAGGACGACAAGGACGGCGCGCACGTGGCCGTGTGGGCGCCGAACGCGCGCGATGTCTCCGTCATCGGCGCGTGGAACGACTGGAAGCCCGGCGTCGACAAGCTCTTCCCCCGCTGGGATCACTCCGGCATCTGGGAGGCGGACATCGCCGGCATCCGTCCCGGCGCCTCGTACAAGTACGCCATCACGACGAGCAACGGCGCGCGCCAGGATCGCGCCGACCCGTTCGCGTTCTACGCGGAGGTCGCGCCCGCCAGCGCTTCGCGCGCATGGCGGCTCGACTACGAGTGGGACGACGCGCAGTGGATGAAGGAGCGCCACAAGCACAACGCCATGGACGCGCCCTACAGCGTGTACGAGCTGCACCTGGGCTCGTGGCGGCGGCCCGACGGGTCGTTGCCGAACTACCGCGACATCGCATCGCACCTCGCCGACTACGTGAAGGCCATGGGCTTCACCCACGTGGAGCTGATGCCGATCACCGAGCATCCGTTCTATGGGTCGTGGGGCTACCAGACCACCGGCTACTTCGCGCCGACGTCGCGCTACGGCACGCCGCAGGATTTCATGCACCTCGTGGACACGCTGCACAAGGCCGGCGTCGGCGTGATCCTCGACTGGGTGCCGTCGCACTTCCCCGACGATCCGCACGGGCTCGCGAAATTCGACGGCACGCACCTCTACGAGCACGCCGATCCGCGCCTGGGGTTCCACCCCGAGTGGAAGAGCGCGATCTTCAACTACGGCCGCCACGAAGTGCGCGCCTTCCTCACCTCCAGCGCGCATTTCTGGCTCGAGAAGTACCACATCGACGGGCTGCGCGTGGACGCGGTCGCCTCCATGCTGTACCTCGACTACGGGCGCAAGCACGACGAGTGGATCCCGAACGCGTACGGCGGGAAGGAGAACCTCGACGCGATCGAGTTCCTGGAGCAGCTGAACGTGGCCGTGGGGCGCGACTTCCCGGATACCCGCACCATCGCCGAGGAATCGACCTCGTGGCCCTCGGTCTCGCGGCCGGTGTTCGCCGGCGGCCTCGGCTTCTCGATGAAGTGGAACATGGGCTGGATGCACGACACGCTCGACTACTTCTCCCACGACCCGATCTACCGGCGCTACCACCACAACAACCTCACCTTCTCGCTCTGGTACGCCTTCTCGGAGAACTTCACGCTGCCGCTCTCGCACGACGAAGTGGTGTACGGGAAGAAGTCGCTCATCTCCAAGATGCCGGGCGACCGCTGGCAGCAATTCGCGAACCTGCGCCTGCTCTTCGGCTACATGTGGACGCACCCGGGCAAGAAGCTGCTCTTCATGGGCGGAGAGTTCGGCCAGTGGAAGGAGTGGGCGCACGAAGGCCAGCTCGACTGGGCCCTCGCGCAACACGAGGATCACGCCGGGCTGCAGCGCTGGGTGTCGGACCTGAACCGCGCCTACCGCGAGAAGCTGCCCCTGCACGAGCTCGACTTCTCGAACCAGGGCTTCCAGTGGGTCGATAACAACGACAGCGACAACAGCATCCTCACGTACCTGCGCCTCGACAAGGAGGGCAAGGCGTGCCTGTGCGTGTGCAACTTCACGCCGGTCGTGCGCGAGAATTACCGCGTGGGCGTCCCGGTCGGCGGCGCGTGGCGCGAGGCGCTGAACAGCGACGCGCCGTTCTACGGCGGAAGCGGCGTGGGCAACATGGGCCGCGTGATCGCCACCGACACGCCGTGCCACGGCCGGCCGCATTCGATCACGATCACGCTGCCGCCGCTCGCGATGGCGCTCTTCGAGCCCGAAGGCGACGCGTGAACGACGCACGTCGGGGACTTCGAGAGGAGCTGGCGCCCGCCGCGGTGATCGAGAACGTCCAGCCGCGCGTGGACGGCGGTCGCTTCGCCGCCAAGCGCGTCGTGGGCGAGGAGGTCGTCGTCACGGCCGACGGCTTCGCGCACGGCCACGAGAAGGTCGCCTGCGCGCTGCGTTGGCGCGGGCCGGGCCAGGAGGAATGGAACCAGGCGGAGATGGAAGCGCTCGGCAACGATCGCTGGCAGGGCGCATTCACCGTGGACCGCATCGGACCGTGGCAATACGCGGTTTCGTGCTGGGTCGACCACCTCGCGTCATGGCGCGAAGGATTCCTGCGGCGCATCGACGCCGCCGACGTGCGCCTCGCGGCGCGCATGGGCGCGGAATTGGTCGCGCAGTCGGCCGCTCGCGCGCAGGGCTACGAGCGCGACCAGCTCTCGCGCCTGGCCTCGCAGCTCTCCGAGGAGCAGGAGCCGGTGGCGCTGCGCCGCCTGGTGAACGACGAGGCGCTCTTCGAGCTCGCCCGCAAGCACGCGTCGCGCGGCGGCGCATCGGAGACCATGGAGTTCCCGCTCACGGTGGAGCGCGAGCGGGCGCGCTTCAGCTCGTGGTACGAGCTCTTCCCGCGCTCCGCATCGGACGTTCCCGGCAAGCACGGCACGTTCGCCGACGTGGAAGAGCGCCTCGACGAGATCGCGGCCATGGGCTTCAACGTCGTGTACCTGCCGCCCATCCACCCGATCGGACGCGAGAAGCGAAAGGGCCGCAACAACGTGCCGCTCGCGGAGAAGGGCGACGTCGGCAGCCCGTGGGGCATCGGCGCCTCGGAAGGCGGCCACACCGCGATCCATCCCGACCTGGGCACGCTCGCGGACTTCAAGCATCTCGTGCGCGGCGCGAAGCTGCGCGGCATGGAAATCGCGATCGACATCGCGTTCCAGGTGACGCCGGACCACCCGTGGGTGAAGAAGCATCCGCAGTGGTTCAGGAAGCGCCCGGACGGCACCGTCCAGTACGCGGAGAACCCGCCGAAGAAATACGAGGACATCTACCCGATCGATTTCGACACGGCGGACTGGCAAGCGCTGTGGCAGGAGCTGCACGACGTCGTGGCGTTCTGGGCGCGCGAGGGCGTCGAGATCTTCCGCGTGGACAATCCCCACACCAAGCCCTTCGCCTTCTGGGAATGGATGATCGCGGAGATCCGCCGGGAGCATCCGCGCGCGATCTTCCTCTCCGAGGCTTTCACGCGCCCGCGCGTGATGCACCGCCTGGCGAAGCTGGGTTTCTCGCAGTCGTACACGTATTTCACGTGGCGCGTCACGCGCGAGGAGCTCACCGAGTACTTCACCGAGCTCTCCCAGGACGAATCGCGCGAGTACTTCCGTCCGAACTGCTGGCCCAACACGCCGGACATCCTGCCCTACCACCTGCAGAACGCCCCGCCCGCGATGTTCCGGCTGCGCCTGCTGCTCGCCGCGACGCTCGCCGCCAACTACGGCATCTACGGCCCGGCATACGAGCTCGCCGAGAACCGCCCGCGCGATCCCGGCACGAGCGAGGAATACCTCGACTCCGAGAAGTACGAGGTGAAGCATTGGGACCGCAAGCGCGCCGACAGCCTGGCGCCCTTCATCACGAAGGTGAACGCGATCCGCAATGCCCACGCGGCGATGCAGTCGGACTGGAGCCTCGTCTTCCATCCGGTCGATAACCCGCAGCTCATGTGCTATTCGAAGCGCGCGGGCGACGATCGGATCCTGGTCGCCGTGAACCTGGACCCCAAGCAGGCGCAGGCCGGGTGGGTCACGCTCGACATGGAAGCGCTGGGCCTGAACGAGCACGCGGCCTTCACCGTGGTGGACGAGCTGAACGGCGAGTCGTATCCGTGGCGCGGCCCGCGCAACTTCGTGATGCTCGACCCGAACAAGACGCCGGCGCACGTCTTCTCGATCAAGGTGGGCTGATGGACACGCGCACCGCGGCCACCTCGGTACAACCGGCGCTGGTGGACGACCCGCTGTGGTACATGGACGCGGTCATCTACCAGCTGCACGTGAAGGCGTTCTACGACTCCAACGGCGACGGCATCGGCGACTTCGCCGGCATGACCGAGAAGCTCGACTACATCCGCGACCTGGGCGTGAACACCATCTGGGTGATGCCGTTCTACCCCAGTCCGCTGCGCGACGACGGCTACGACATCTCGGACTACGAGGGCGTGCATCCGCCCTACGGCACGCGCGAGGACGTGAAGCGCTTCGTGCAGGAAGCGCACGAGCGGGGGCTGCGCGTGATCACCGAGCTCATCATGAACCACACCTCGGACCAGCATCCCTGGTTCCAGGCGGCGCGCCAGGCGCCGAAGGGCTCGGCCAAGCGCGACTACTACGTGTGGAGCGACGACCCGAACAAGTACGCGGGCACGCGCATCATCTTCACCGACACGGAAAGCTCCAACTGGTCGTGGGACCCGGTCGCGCAGCAGCACTACTGGCACCGCTTCTTCAGCCACCAGCCCGACCTCAACTACGACAACCCGCACGTGGTGCGCGCGGTGCTGCGCGCCATGGATTTCTGGCTCGACATGGGCGTGGACGGCTTCCGCCTGGACGCGATCCCCTATCTCGTCGAGCGCGAGGGCACGAGCAACGAGAACAATCCCGAGACGCACGCGGTCGTGAAGCAGGTGCGCGCGCACCTGGACGCCAAGTACCGCAACAAGCTGCTGCTGGCCGAGGCGAACATGTGGCCCGAGGACGTGCGCCAGTATTTCGGCGACGGCGACGAATGCCACATGGCATACCACTTCCCGATGATGCCGCGCCTGTACATGTCGATCGCGATGGAGGACCGCTACCCCCTGGTCGAGATCATGTCGCAGACGCCGCCCATCCCGGCCAACTGCCAGTGGGCGATCTTCCTGCGCAACCACGACGAGCTCACGCTCGAGATGGTCACGGACCGCGAGCGCGACTACATGTACCGCATCTTCGCGGGCGATCCGCGCATGCGGGTGAACGTGGGCATCCGCCGCCGACTGGCGCCCCTCATGGAGAACAGCCGGCAGAAGATCGAGCTGCTCACGTTCCTGCTGATGACGATGCCCGGCGCGCCGATCCTCTACTACGGCGACGAGATCGGCATGGGGGACAACATCTACCTGGGCGACCGCAACGGCGTGCGCACGCCGATGCAGTGGAGCCCGGATCGCAACGCCGGCTTCTCGAAGGCCGACCCGCAACGCCTGTACCTGCCGCCGATCATGGATCCGGTGTACGGCTACGAGGCGGTGAACGTGGAGGCGCAGCAAAGGAGCCCGTGGTCGCTCCTCAACTGGACGCGGCGCCTCATCGCCACGCGCAACCGCTACAAGGCGTTCGGCCGCGGCACGCTCACCTTCCTCGAGCCCGGCAACCGCCGCGTGCTCGCGTACCTGCGCGAATACGAGAGCGAGGCGATCCTGTGCGTCGCCAACCTCTCGCGCGTGCCGCAGGCCGTCGAGCTGGACCTCTCGCGGTTCGAGAAGAGCGTGCCGGTGGAGCTCATCGGGCAGGAGCCTTTCCCGCCGGTCGGGAAGCTGCCGTACTTCGTGACGCTCCCCGGCCACGGCTGCATGGCGTTCCGCCTCGCGAAGGACGCGAAGCCGCCGGGATGGCACGAGGAGCGCCTGCTGCAGCGGCGCCTCCCGGTGCTCGTGCTCGCGCCCGGCTGGCAGCATGCGATGGAGCGCACCGACCGCGCGCCGGAGCTGGGCGAGGTGTTCGTCCATGCGACCCACGAGCGCGTGCGCGACGAGGTGCTGCTGCCGTACCTGAAGGCGCGCCGCTGGTTCGCGGCGAAGAACGAGAAGATCGAGGACGTGCGCGTCTCGGTGTTCACGCCGTGGAAGACGCCGTCGGCGACGTGGAGCATCTCCTTCGTGGACACGCTCCTCGCCAACGGCAAGTGCCAGCGCTACTTCCTGCCGCTGGCGCTCGACTGGGAGACGCGCAGCTTCGATCCCGCCGAGAAATATGCGACGCACGCGGTGGCCAAGGTGCGCCACAAGGACCGCGTGGGCCTCTTCTACGCCGCCTTCGCCAATCCGGAGTTTCCGCGCGACATGGCGCGCGCGATGGGAAGCAACCTGGAATTCCCGCTCGCCCGGGGCAAGCTTCGCTTCACCTCGACGGCCCAATTCGCGCAGCACGCCGAAGCCATCGCGGACGACGTGCGCGTGCCCGCGCTCGAGCAGAGCAACACGGCGGTCTTCTTCGGCAGCCGCCTCTTCCTGAAGGGCTTCCGCCGCATGCGCGAAGGCGTGAACCCCGAGCTGGAGATGGGGCGTTTCCTCACGCAGGTCTCGCCGTACCCGAACATCGCTCCCATCCTGGGTGCGGCCGAGTACGTGGAGGAAGGCGCGGAGCCGGTGACGCTCGCGGTGCTGCAGCGCTTCGTCGAGAACCAGGGCGACCTCTGGTCGCTCACCTGCCAGCATCTCACGCGCATGCTCTCCATGCCGGCCGCGACGGCGCCGGGAGAGACCTCGTCCGCGGCCGAATCCATCGCGGCGGGCTTCCACCTCGGACGCATGGCGCTCCTCGGCCGGCGTGTGGCGGAGCTGCATCGCGCGCTGGCGAAACCCTCCGGCGACGCGGCCTTCGATCCGGAGCCGGTGACACGAGCCGACCTGGAGGCGTGGAAGGCAGGCGTCGAGCGCGAGATCGGCGAGACCTTCGACGCGATCGACACGGCCATGCCGCGCCTTCCCGAGGAGGCCCGCGCCCAGCTGCAGCAGCTCTTCGCCGCACGCGAGCCGCTCGTCAAGCGGGTGCGCGCGACGCACGCCGACCTGCATTCGCTCGCCAGGACGCGCTATCACGGCGACCTGCACCTGGGCCAGATCCTGGTCGCGCAGGATGATTTCATCATCGTGGACTTCGAGGGCGAGCCCGGCCGCTCGCTCGCCGAGCGCCGCGCCAAGGGCTGCGTGCTGCGTGACGTGGCCGGCATGGTGCGCTCGTTCAGCTATGCGGCGCACTCGGCCACGCTGCGGCGCGAAGCGGGCGCGCCGAACGCGGATGCCGCGCACGCCGGTCTCGCCAGGTGGGAGCGCGATGCGCGGCACCACTTCCTCGAGGGCTACGTGAAGGCGGCGCAGGGCGTGGCATCGGTGCCCGCCGACGGCACGTCGCTGGGCTCGCTGCTGGACCTCTTCCTCATCGAAAAAGCGTTGTACGAACTGCGGTACGAGGCGGCCAATCGCCCGGATTGGATCGCCATCCCGTTGCGCGGACTCCTGGAGCTCACAACATGAACAAACCCGAGACGCTGCACGCCCCGATGGAGGTCTGGACCGGATCGCCGTATCCGCTCGGCGCCACCTGGGACGGGCAAGGCGTGAATTTCGCCATTTATTCCCGCCACGCCGACAAGGTGGAGCTGTGCCTGTTCGACGAGAGCGGCAAGCGCGAGCTGCAGCGAATCCCGTTGCGCGAGCGAACCGACTTCGTCTGGCACGGCTACCTTCCGCACATGCGGCCCGGCCAGCTCTACGGCTATCGGGTCTACGGCCCCTACAAGCCGGAGGAAGGCCATCGCTTCAATCCCCACAAGCTGCTGCTCGATCCGTACGCGCGCAGCATCGTGGGCAACATCAAGTGGGCCGACGCGAACTTCGGCTACACCATCGGGCACAAGAAGGAGGACCTCTCGCTCGACAAGCGCGACAGCGCCTCCCACATGCCGCGCTGCCAGGTGATCGACGACACTTTCAACTGGGGAGGCGACCGGCACCCGAACGTCAACTTCAACGAGCGCGTGATCTACGAGATGCACGTGGGCGGCTACACGAAGCGCCATCCGGACGTGCCTTCCCACCTGCAGGGGAAGTTCGGGGGGCTCACGACGCCCCAGGTGATCGACCACCTGAAGAGCCTGGGCGTCACCACGATCGAGCTGCTGCCGGTCCAGTCGTTCGTCGACGACCGCCCGCTCGTCACCCGCAACCTGGTGAACTACTGGGGCTACAACACCCTGGGCTTCTTCGCGCCCGACGCCCGCTTCGGCGCCGGCAACGCGGTGAACGACTTCAAGGCCATGGTGAAGACGCTGCACGCCGCCGGCCTCGAGGTGATCATGGACGTGGTCTACAACCACACCGGCGAAGGCAACGAGAAGGGACCGACGCTATCGCTGCGCGGCATCGACAACTGCGCGTACTACCGCCTGGGCGAGGACAAGCGTTTCACGGCTGACTTCACCGGCTGCGGCAACTCGCTGGACATGCGCAACCCCCGCGTGCTGCAGCTCGTGGTCGATTCGCTGCGCTACTGGGTGACCGAGATGCACGTCGACGGCTTTCGCTTCGACCTCGCCTCCACGCTCGCGCGCGACAGCCCGTCGTTCGACCCGATGTCGCCGTTCTTCGCGGTGCTGCAGCAGGATCCGGTGCTCGCGCCGCGGCTGCTCATCGCGGAGCCGTGGGACCTGGGCGACACCGGCTACCAGGTGGGCGGGTTCCCCCCGGGGTGGCTGGAATGGAACGACCAGTACCGCGACACGATGCGCGCCTACTGGAAAGGCGACGGCGGCCTCATCGGCGATTTCGCGAGCCGCCTCACCGGGTCGCACGATCTGTTCGGCACCAACGACCGCGGGCCGATCGCGAGCGTGAACTTCATCACCGCGCACGACGGCTTCACGCTGAACGACCTCGTCTCGTACAACGAGAAGCACAACGAGGCGAACGGCGAGGAAAACCGCGACGGCAACGACAACAACGTCTCGTGGAACTGCGGCGCGGAGGGGCCCACCGACGATCCGGAGATCAACAAGCTCCGGGAGCGCCAGAAGCGCAACTTCCTCGCCACGCTGCTGGTCTCGCAGGGCGTGCCCATGATCACCGCGGGAGACGAGGTCGGCCGCACGCAGAAGGGCAACAACAACGCCTACTGCCAGGACAACGACATCAACTGGCACGACTGGTACTGGGACGACGCGCGCTGGGCGCTGCTCAACTTCACGAAGAAGATGATCCGCATGCGCCAGGAGCACCCGATCTTCCGCCGCCGGGATTTCTTCCTCGGCGTCCCGGTGGGCGAATCCGGGCGCAAGGACGTGGCGTGGCTCAAGCCCGACGGACACGAGATGACCCCGGAGGAATGGGGAAAGGAATTCGCGCGCTCGCTCGGCATGTGGCTCTATGGCGAACACCTGCCGGAGAACGACTGGCGCGGACGCCCGCTGCACGACGACAGCTTCCTCGTGCTCTTCAATGCGCACCACGACACGGTCGAGTTCACGCTGCCGCCGCTTCCCGAGGGGTGGGGCTGGCGCACGGACGTGGACACGAGCTTTCCCGACGGCAGCCCGCCGCACGAAGTCTCCGCGCCGCAGGACAAGTACCCGTTGCAGGGCCGCTCGCTCGCGATACTGCGCGAAGTCTCCACGCGGGACGAATGAAGCGTCTTCATTCGATGCCCTTCGGCGCCGAAGTCGCCGGAGGCACGGCGCAATTCCGCTTGTGGGCACCGGCATGCGAACGTGTCGAGCTCGTGCTCGGACACGGCCATGAGCGCAACATCGTGATGCACCGCGATGCCGACGGCTGGCATCGTTCGACCGTGGACGGCGTCACCGCGGGGACGGCCTATCGCTTCAGGGTGGATGCGGACGATCCGGTGCCGGATCCGGCATCGCGCAGCAATCCGTGGGATGCCAACGGCGCCAGCGCCCTCGTCGATCCCGGCGCGTTCGAATGGAGCGACGGCGCGTGGCGCGGCAGGCCGTGGCACGAAGCCGTCGTCTACGAGCTGCACATCGGCACCTTCACGCCCGAGGGGAGCTTCGCCGCGGCCATCGGCAAGCTCGACCACCTCGCGAGCACGGGCGTGACGGCGCTCGAGATCATGCCCGTGGCGGACTTCGCCGGCACCCGCAACTGGGGTTACGACGGCGTGCTGCCCTTCGCGCCCGACGCGGCGTATGGAACGCCGGAGGATTTCAAGCGGCTCGTGGACGAAGCGCACGCGCGCGGCATCATGGTGCTGCTCGACGTGGTCTACAACCACTTCGGCCCCGAGGGCAACTACCTCAAGCGCTACGCGCCGCAATTCTTCAACGAGGCGCACCAGACGCCGTGGGGCGCTGCGATCAACTTCGACGGCGAGCGTTGCCGCACGGTGCGCGACTTCTTCGTGCACAACGCGCTCTACTGGATCGAGGAATTCCACCTCGACGGCCTGCGCCTGGATGCCGTGCACGCCATCGCCGACGACAGCGAGACGCACATCGTGCGCGAGATCGCGCAGGCGATCGCCGATGGGCCCGGGCGCGAGCGGCACGTGCACATGGTCCTCGAGAACGAGCACAACGACGCGAAGCTCCTGGATCGCAGCGGCGCGCATGCCACCGCCCAATGGAACGACCCCTGGCACCACTGCGTGCACGTCCTCGTCACGGGCGAGACCGACGGCTATTACGGCAAGTACGTCCCCGACACGCTGGAGCGCCTGGCGCGCTCGTTCGGCGAGGGCTTCAGCGGGAAGCTGCCTTACGAAGCGTTCATGCCGTTCCTGCAGAACCACGACCAGATCGGCAACCGGGCGATGGGCGAGCGGCTCGTGTCGCTCTCATCCCCCGAGGCGATGCGCCTCGCCACGGCCGCGCTGCTGCTGGCGCCGCAGGTGCCGCTCCTCTTCATGGGCGAGGAGATCGGCGCGAAGACGCCGTTCCTTTTCTTCACCGACTTCCATGGCGAGCTTGCCGACGCCGTGCGCGAGGGCCGGCGCAAGGAGTTCGCCGCATTCCCGAAGTTCTCGAGCGGCGAGGCGAGGGCCGCGATCCCGGATCCCAACTCCGAAAGCACGTTCGCCGCCTGCAAGATCGACTGGAATGCCGCCGACGCGCAGTGGCTCGCGGCCTTCACCGCGCTCCTCGAGCTGCGCTTCGCCCACATCGTGCCGCGACTCGCGGGCGAGCGCCGCGGCTCGCGCTTCGCTGCGCTGCCTCCGGGCGGCATTTCCGTGGACTGGACGCTGGGCGATGCTTCGGTGCTGCGCATGCGCGCCAATTTCAGCGCGCATCCCGCACCGGGCCTGAAGCCCGGCGCGGGCGCGACGCTTCACACCGAGGGTCGATGCAGCGCGGCGGGGGGCCTCGCGCCGTGGAGCGGCGTCTGGTCCCTGGAGCCGGCGCGATGAACGCGCGCCTGGAAAAGCTCGCCGAGCTTTGCGGCGTCGAGCGCGGCTACGACGATGTCTTCCAGAAGTGGCAGGAAACGCCCGAGCAGGCGATCCGCTCGGTGCTCGCATGCATCGGCATCAAGGCGGAAACCGCCTCCGACATCGAAGCCTCCATCGCCCAGATCGAGCGCGAGCGGCGCCGCCGCGTCGTGCCGCCCGTCTCGGTGCGCCGCGCCGGCACGCTGCGCGACGGCGTGCTGATCCACCTTCCCGAAGGCTCGCTAGCGCGCACCCTCGCATGGCGCATCGTCGAGGAGGAAGGCGGCGTGCGCGAGGAGAGGCTCGAGCCGCTGAACCTGCAGGGCGCCGGCGAATTCGACGTGGGCGAGCGGCGCATGCACGCGTTCCAGCTGCCGCTCCCCGACGATCTTCCCGAGGGATATCACCGCATCTCCATCCTGGAAGGAGGCGCGGGCATCGGCGAAGGCGTGCTCGTCGTGGCGCCCGACGCGTGCTACCTGCCGCCGGCCATCGCCGCGGGCGCGCGCATCTGGGGCGCGAGCGTGCAGCTCTACGGCATCACGTCGGCGCGCAACGCGGGCATCGGCGACTTCACCGACCTGCGCGCGGCGGTCGAGGCGTGGTCCGAGCGCGGCGGCGGCATCGTCGGCACGAATCCGTTGCACAGCCTGTCGCTGCGCGACCCGGGGACGGCGAGCCCCTACAGCCCGGGAAGCCGCCTCTTCCTGAATCCGATCTACATCGACGTCGAGGCCATCGAGGATTTCCGCGAATTGTCCGAACGCGATGCGGCCTTCGCGCGGCAGTGGCATGCGCAATGCGGGAAGCTGCGTGCAACGGCCGAGGTGGACTATCCCGCGGTGGCCCGCGCGAAGCGCGAGATGCTGGGCAAGCTGTACGCGAGCTTCGGCAAGCGGCACGTGGCGAAGGCGACCCGGCGCGCGCGCGCGTTCGCGCAGTTCCGCGCGATGCGGGGACAGGCGCTGCGCCGCCACGCGATCCACGAGGCGCTGGATGAATTCCACGGCAAGCGCTGGCGCGAATGGCCCGAGGAGCATCGCGACCCCGCGTCCCCGGAAGTGCGCGAGTTCGCCGACAAGCACGCCGACGAGGTCGCGTTCCACGAGTACCTGCAATGGCAGGCGGACCAGCAGCTCGCCAATGCGCAGGCGCGTGCGCGCGAGACCGGCATGGCGGTGGGCCTCTACGCGGACCTGGCGATCTCCATCGCGGGCGACGGCTCGGAGGCATGGGCGAACCAGAGCCTTTTTGCATTGGGCGTGAGCGTCGGCGCGCCGCCCGACGAGTTCAACACGAAGGGACAGGATTGGGGGCTGCCGCCGCTGTCTCCGGCACGCATGCGCGCTTGCGCATACGCCCCGTTCATCGCGACGCTGCGCGCGAGCATGGCGCGCGCGGGCGCGCTGCGCATCGACCACGTGATGGGGCTCGCGCGCCTCTACTGGATCCCGCACGGCGCGACGCCCGCCGAAGGCGCCTACGTGCGCTACGAGGTGGACGACCTCCTGGGCATCGTGGCGCTCGAGAGCCACCGCCATCGCTGCCTCGTGATCGGCGAGGATCTCGGCACCGTGGCCGACTCGTTCCGGGAGAAGCTCGCCGCGGCGCGCGTGCTGTCGTACCGCCTGCTCCTCTTCGAACGCGAGAACGGCGGCTTCAAGGCGCCCTCGGCGTATCCCCGCGACGCGCTGGTGTCGTGGTCCACGCACGACCTGCCGACGCTCGCCGGATGGTGGCAGGACGAGGACCTGCGCACGCGCGCCTCGCTCGGCCTCATGAGCGCCGGGGAGCTGCGCAAGCAGACCGACGAGCGGCACGAAGCGCGGCGCGGAATGCTCGAGCTGCTGGCGCGCGAGGGCCTGGTGCGCGGCAACGCGATCACGCCGGACAGCGCGTTCAGCGAGGACCTGGCGCTGGCGGTGCAGGAGCTCGCCGCGCGGGCGCCATCCATCGTGATGGTCGCGCAGATGGACGATGTGTTCGGCGTGGTGCCGCAGGCCAACCTCCCGGGCACCATCGACGAGCATCCCAACTGGCGGCGCAAGCTCGCCGTGCCCGTCGAGCAATGGGGCCGCGACCCGCGGCTGCGCCGGCTCGCGCGCGACCTTGCGGGAGAGCGCGGGCGTTCGCGCGCGCGGCGGGAAGCCCCGCCCGGATTCGAGGACGCGCCGGTGCCGCGCTCGACTTACCGCGTGCAGCTGAACGGCAAGTTCACGTTCCGCGACGCGACCCGGCTCGTGCCGTACCTCGCGCGGCTCGGCGTGAGCCACATCTATTGCTCGCCCTATCTCAAGGCGCGCCCCGGCAGCACGCACGGCTACGACATCATCGACCACAACGAGCTCAATCCCGAGATCGGCACGCGCGAGGATTTCCGCGCGTTCGTGGCGGAGCTGAAGCGCCACGGCATGGGCCAGATGATGGACATCGTGCCCAACCACATGGGCGTGCTCGCCGCCGACAACGCGTGGTGGCAGGACGTGCTGGAGAACGGCCCCGCCTCGGTGTGCGCGGATTTCTTCGACATCGACTGGCAGCCGCCCTCCGAGCACCTCGCCAACCGCGTGCTGCTGCCGGTGCTGGGCGACCACTACGGCATCGAGCTCGCCGCCGGCAAGCTCGCGCTGGAGTTCGAGGCGGCCACCGGCGCCTTCGCCGTGCGCTATCACCAGCATCGCCTGCCGATCGACCCGCGCGAATATCCGCGCATCCTGCAGGCGGCCGTCCGGGAGCTTGAATCGAAAGGCGCCGCGCTCGAGCACCAGGCGCAGTCGCTGCGCCATCTCGCCGAGGCGTTCGCGCGCCTGCCGCCGCGCGAGGTGCGCGACCGCGTGCGCATGGACGAGCGAAACCTGCGCAAGGAAGTCGCCAAGGGGCGTCTTGCCTCGCTCGCGCGTTCCAACCGCGAAGTCGCCGACGCCATCGAGGGCGCCGTGCGCTCTTTCCACGGCCGCGGCGACGACCCGGCAAGCTTCGACGCGTTGCACGAGCTGCTGGAGAGCCAGCCGTTCCGCCTCGCCTACTGGAGAGTCGCGCAGGACGAGATCAACTACCGGCGCTTCTTCGACATCAACGACCTCGCGGCGCTGCGCCAGGAGAACGAGGCGGTGTTCGAGCAGACGCACCGCCTCATCCTCGACCTGGTGAAGGAAGGCGCGGTCGACGCGCTTCGCGTGGACCACCCGGACGGCCTCTTCGATCCGCGCGAGTACTTCCGCAAGCTCCAGGAGGCATGTCCCAAGCCGATCTACCTCGTGGTCGAGAAGATCGTGGCGCCGTTCGAGAACCTGGCCGAGGACTGGGCGGTGCACGGCACCACCGGCTATCGCTTCGCCAACGTGGTGAACGGTCTGTTCGTCGATCCCGCCGCCGAGACGCGGCTCACGCGCACCTACAACCAGTTCATCGGCAGCGACGCGCCGTTCGTCGAGGTGGCGCGCAACGCGAAGCGCCTCATCCTGCGCACCGCGCTCGCGAGCGAGCTCACCGTGCTCACCAGCCGCCTCGCGCGCATCTCGCGCGCGGACCGCAACTCGCGCGACTTCACGTTCACGACCCTGCGCGACGGGCTCGCGGACGTGATCGCCGCCTTCCCGGTGTATCGCACCTACATCGACGAGGATGCGCGGCCGGAGGATCGCCGCTACATCGAGTGGGCCGTGAACCAGGCGCGCTCGCAGACCCTCTCGGCCGACGTGAGCGTGTTCGACTTCATCCGCGACGCGCTCACCATGGACCTTCCCGCGCGCACCCCGGCCCTGGGCGCGGCGATCCGCTTCTTCGCGCGCAAGGTGCAACAGCTGACCTCGCCCGTGATGGCGAAAGGCGTCGAGGACACCTCCTTCTACCGGTACAACCGGCTGCTCTCGCTGAACGACGTCGGCGGCGATCCCGACGAATTCGGCTTTCCCCCGGCCAAGTTCCACCGCGCGAGCGCGCATCGCGCCAGGCACTGGCCGCACACGATGCTCGCCACCTCCACGCACGACAACAAGCGCTCGGAGGACGTGCGCGCGCGCATCGACGCGATCACCGAGCTCGCGGCCGGTTGGCGCCTGCAGCTCAC
>Ga0070689_100001056_pt1 | contig 17297 bp, 8 predicted proteins | sample KBSS23HmetaG_FD_64669 | JGI IMG/M metagenome (GOLD analysis project Ga0070689, IMG submission 64669) | Switchgrass rhizosphere microbial communities from Kellogg Biological Station, Michigan, USA - KBS S2-3H metaG | ecosystem: Host-associated > Plants > Roots > Rhizosphere ...
GTAGACCTGGTCCTGCACGAGGAAGCAGCCGTGCCGCCGCATGTAGTCGAGCGGCGTGAGGTTTTCCTTGGCGGCCGCCGCGGGCAGGCCGGGCACCGAGTTCTCGAAGATCCAGCGGTAATACTCGTCGATCGCGATGCGCTGGCCCGGCCGGTACGGCGACTCGAAGTGCTTGCGGATGCCGAGCGAGCCGTCGGGATCGACGCGCCAGCTCAGCGCGATCCAGAACTCGTCCTCCTCCCAGACCTCGCCGGGGTTGCACTGCCAGGTCCACTCGATCTTCTTGCCCTGGCGCTCGGCGAGCACGCGGTGCACCGGCTGCCGGAAGCCGATCCAGGTCGCCGCGTGCGTCTCCTGCGACATCAGGTCGTGCCGCTCGGTGGCGTGGCCCATCGGCAGCAGCCAGTCGGCCCACCGGCTGGTCTCGTTCCACGTCGGTGACAGCACGGCGTGGCAGCCGACCAGCGCCTCGTCGCGCAGCGCTTCGATCCAGACCGCGCCGTCCGGGTTGGTCCAGACCGGGTTGTAGACGCGCGTGAAGTAGGTGTCGATGCGGCCGCGGCCGCTCTTGAGCATGTGCGGCAGCAGGAAGCTCATCTCGTGGTGCGCGAGCGGCCACTCGCGCGGGTAGAGCAGTTCGCTCCAGACCTGCTGCGGGCTCGGCCGGCTGAACGGCGCGGGCACGAACTTGTTGGCGCCGGCGGGACTGGTGCCGCCCGGCGAGCCGACGGCGCCGACCAGCACCGACACGAATTGCAGGTTGCGCGCGGACGCCCAGCCGCCCTCGTTGCCGGCGGCCGTGTTGCGCCAGACGTGCGACGCGAAGCGCGCGCCGGCCTTGCCGATCTCGCGGCCGACCTGTTCGACGACCTGCGCGTCGAGCCCGCAGACCTCGGCGACGTGGGCCGGCGTCGCGAACGCGTAGTCGGCGGCGAGGTCGCGCTGGAACGCATCGAACGCGGCGCGCCGGTTGCGCGTGCGCTGGTAGTTGCGCCAGTCGACCCAGTCGTGCACGAACTTCCAGTCGACGAGGCCGTCCCGCAGCAGCACGTGCGCGAAGCCGAGCAGCATCAGCGCCTCGGTGCCGGGCCGCGGCGCGAGCCACCAGTCGGCCATGCTGGCGGTGTTCGACAGCCGGATGTCGCAGACGGCGAGTTTGCCGCCCTTCATCTTGCTGTCGATGATGCGCTGCGCGTGCGGATTGAAGTAGTGCCCGGTCTCGAGGTGGCTGCTCAGCAGCAGCGTGAACGCCGCGTGCTCGTAGTCCGGTGACGGCCGGTCGTGGCCGCTCCACAGCGTGTAGCCCAGGCGCGCCGCCGAGCTGCAGACGTTGGTGTGGCTGTTGTGGCCGTCGACGCCCCACGCCTGCAGCACGCGCTCGATGTAGCCGTCGTGACCGGGGCGGCCGACGTGGTACATGACCTCGGTCAGCCGGCCCTCGACGATCGCCTTGCGGATGCGCGCGCCGAGCGTGTCGAGCACCTCGTCCCAGGTCGTGCGCTCGAACGTGCCGCTGCCGCGCGGGCCCGTGCGCTTCATCGGGTAGAGCACGCGGTCGGGGTCGTGGACCTGGTTGATCGTGGCCGGGCCCTTGGCGCAGTTGCGGCCGCGCGAGCCCGGGTGGTACGGGTTGCCCTCGAGCTTCTGGATGCGGCCGTCCTGCTTGTCGACGTAGGCGACCAGCCCGCACGCGGCCTCGCAGTTGAAGCAGATCGTCGGCACCAGCGCGTAGTGCCGCGCCACGCGCTGCGGCCAGCTGCGCGCGTCGTACTCGGTCCAGTCGTCCCAGCGCTCGGGTGGCGGGAAGTTCTCGAGCGGGGTCGTGCGCAGCGTCGTCGGATCCATGGGCGGACTGGGGCGCGACGATACGGCCGTCACCGGCGCACGGCCACGACGACGGCGAACGGCGCGCGCGCCGACACGGCCGTGGCAACGGCGCGTCCGCCGTTGCGCAGGGCCGTTGCCGGGGCCGGTGGCCGTCGTGCCAGTTGACGAAGCCGTGCCCGGCAGGGACAAAGTCGGCGGCGTCACCACTTCACTATCCACGCCCCTCCGCCACCCGGACCTCGTCCCGACGGCATCACCTCGTGATCGCCACCAGCTTCCGTGTCCGCCTGATCCTGGCCTTCTCGATCCTGGTCGGCCTCGTGCTGTTCGTCGGCGTGGTGTCCTACGGCATCAATCAGCAGGTGCGCAGCAACGTCGACGAACTGCGGCCGAGCGACCGCGTCGACATCACCGGCATCGACATCGAGCGGCAGGGCCTCGAGTTCGAGGGCTACTGGAACCCGGCCGGCGCGTTCATCGCGACCCAGGTCACTGCGGAGCCGGAGCCGCTGAAGCCGAAGCTGCGCGGTCCGATCCAGGACGTCTCCAGCAAGGACAAGACGTTCACGATGTACGGGCGGACGATCCATGTCACCGCCGACACCGACGGCGAGGACTCGCCCGGCGGCGGCAGGCCGAAGCCGCTCGACTTCGCGGCGCTCGAGCGCGGCGTCCGCGCCGAGGTGTCCTGCAAGGTCGAGGACGGCCGCTGGATCGCGCGGCAGATCCAGCTGAACGACATCAAGTCGAGCAACAAGGTCAAGGGCATGGTGACGCGGCTCGAGCAGGACGGCGTGCCGCCCGAGCGCGCGTGGATCCACGACCTCGAGATCGTGCTGCAGCCCGTCAAGGAGAGCGGCCCCGAGAGCGCGTTCGGCCGCATCGAGCACGGCACCGAGATGCTGCGCGCGCTGCAGAAGTTCCGCGCCGAGGCGCACCACGCGGTCGACCTGCACGCCGAGTCGGACGCGCAGGCCGACGTGTCGGCGCGCGCCGAGGCGGCGCGCGAGATGGAGCGCCAGGCAGCGCGGTTCGAACAGCAGCTGCTGGAGGCGCGGCGCGCCGGCAGGGACCCCGCGACGGTCCCGGCGCAGGAGTTCCTGAACTACCTCGACTCGATGATGAAGAACGTCGGCGAGCTGATGCAGCACGTGCGCCAGCTCGAGCAGCTGATCCGCGACGGCACGCCGGCGAACGCGTTGAACTACCTCAGCGACGACCTCGAGGGCTTCCTCGACGCCAAGCTGCTGCCGTACGTCTATGCCTACCTGAACAAGGCCGAGGAGGAGCTCGGCGACGAACTGCGCGGCGTGCTCGACCGCACCGGCGCGACGACGCGCGTCGCGCTGATCACGAGCGTCGTCGCCGTGCTGGTCGCGGTCGTGCTCGGCGCGATGGTCTGGCGCTCGATCCACCGGCCGATCCGCCGCCTGCACGCGGCCGCGGTCGCGCTCGGCGAAGGCCGCCTCGACACGCGCGTCGGCTTCAGCTCCGGCGACGAACTCGGCGTGCTGGCCGGCGCGTTCGACAGCATGGCGGCGCAGCTGGCTGCATCGACGGTGTCGGTCGCGAGCCTGCGCAGCATGTTCGACGCGATGGCCGCCGGCGTGCTGCTGTGCGACGGCAACGGCATCGTGACGACGGCCAACCGCGCGGCGCGCGACCTGATCGCGGCGCCGGCCGACGAGCCGGTCGGCAAACCGTTCGGCGCGGTCTGCAGGCTCGGCGCCGGCGAGCGCCTGGCCAGCATGGTGCTGGCGTCGACTGCGGCCGGCGGCAGCATGGAGCGGCGCTTCCTGCGCAAGGACGGCAGCGAGCTGCCGGTGTCGCTGTCGATCGCGGAGATGCGGTCGCCGGCGCAGGCGCTGCAGGGCTACGTCGTCGTCGCGCAGGACCTGACGCCGATCAAGCACATCGAGGGGCAGCTGCGCGAGTCGCTCGCCGAGAAGGAGCTGCTGCTGCGCGAGGTCCATCACCGCGTCAAGAACAACATGCAAGTCATCTCGAGCCTGCTGGCGATGCAGTCGAGCGGCGACCCCGAGGTCCGGCAGCGGCTCGAGGAGAGCCAGAACCGGATCCGCACGATCGCGCTGATCCACGAGCAGCTCTACCAGTCGACCGAGCTGGCGCAGATCGACACGCGCAGCTACCTGAACGTGCTGGCGACGCACCTGCTGCAGTCGTTCGGCAAGGCCGACAGCGTGCGGCTCGAGTTCGACGTCGAGCCGATGGGCCTCGACCTCGACCAGTCGCTGGCGTGCGGACTGATCGTCAACGAGCTGCTGACGAACTCGCTGAAGTACGCGTTCCCCGACGACCGGCGCGGCACGATCCGGCTCGTGCTCAAGAACCTGGCCGACGGCTCGCGCCTGCTCGAGGTCGCCGACGACGGCCGCGGCGTCACGCCGCCGGATCCAACGGCGCCGGCGCGCAAGACGCTCGGCACCAGCCTGGTCGCGAAGCTGGCGCGCCAGCTGCGCGGCGAGGTCGAGATCGAGGGCAGCAACGGCATGTGCGTGCGGATCCGTTTCGCGGGCCGCCTGCCGGCCGAGGCGGTGACGTCGTGAGCGCGCGCCGCATCCTGATCGTCGAGGACGAGATGGTGGTGCAGCTGCACCTGTCGCGCATCGTCGAGGAGCTCGGCTACGAGGTCGTCGGCACCGCCGCGGACCGCGACGAGGCGCTGGAACTCGCGGCGCAGGAGAAGCCGCAGCTGGTGCTGATGGACATCCACCTCGCCAGCGGCACCGACGGCGTCGAGACCGCGTCGCGGCTCGTGCACGAGTACGACTGCGCGATCGTGTTCATCTCGGCCTACGCGGACCAGGCGACCGTCGAGCGCACCGAGCAGGTCGGCGCCGCGGGCTACCTGGTCAAGCCGTTCACTGCCGCGCAGGTGCGCGCCGCGATCGCGACCGCGTTCGCGAGCCATGGCCGGCTTTTGCGCGAGAAGCAGCGCGCGCGGTCGCTGACGGGGATGCTGCAGCGCATGGGCGGCGCCGTGTTCGTCGTCGACGGCGACGGGCGCATCACGTTCGCGAACCAGAGCGCCGCGGAGCTGACGGGCTGGCCCGTCTACAAGACCTACGGCCGCGCGTTCGCCGAGGTCGTCGGCGCGCGCGCAGGGATCGACCAGCTGCAGGCCGCGATGAACCGCGTGCGCAACGGCCAGCCGGTGTCGACGACGACGCTCGAGGTCGAGATGCACGACGGCCGGCGGCAGACCGTCGACCTCGCGATGGAACTGATCCAGGACGCCGACGCGCCGGGGCAGGGCCTGCTGCTGAGCCTCGTGCGCCGCGGCGGCGCGCCAGCCCAGGGTGGGGGCAACGGTGCCGACCACGGTGCGGCGCCGGCGCGCAAGATAGCGGCGGTGCCGACGTCGCGCCGCCCGTTCGGCAAGGGCACGCGGCTGCTGGTCTACTCGCACGACACGTTCGGGCTCGGCCACCTGCGCCGCTGCACGGCGCTGATCAAGTCCGTGTGCGCGCGCTTCACCGACGCGTCGGTGCTGCTGGTCACGGGCTCGCCGATGGTGCACCGCTACGGCATGCCACAGGGTTCCGACTACGTGAAGCTGCCGGCGCTCGTGAAGGTCGAGGCCGAGCAGTACGAGGCGCGTTCGCTGCAGATCTCCGGCGACGCGATCCGCACGCTGCGCAGCAACCTGATCCTGCACACGGTGCGCGACTACCGGCCCAACGTGCTGCTGGTCGATCACTCGCCGACCGGCGGCAAGGGCGAGCTGCTGCCGTCGCTGCAATGGCTGCGCGAACGCGGCGGCTGCCAGCGCATCCTCGGCCTGCGCGACATCATCGACGACCCGGCGACGGTCGTCGATCACTGGCGGCGCACCGGCATCTACGACGTGCTGCAGCACGACTACGACCACGTGGTCGTCTACGGCAGCCGCGCGTACTTCGACCCGATCGCGCAGTACCAGATCCCCGAGCAGGTCGCCGCGCGCGCGCGCTTCGTCGACTACGTCTGCAACGTCGACGACGGCGCGCTCGACGGCACGATCCCCGCCGGGCGCCCGACGATCGTCGTCACGATCGGCGGCGGCGACGGCGGCGGCGACACGGTGATCGAACCGTTCCTGCGCATGATGCGGCAGTACGGCAGCCAGTTGCCGTTCGCGGCCGAAGTGCTGACCGGGCCGTTCGTCAGCACCGAGCTGGAGCAGCGGCTGCGCGAACTCGCCGACGACCTGCCGGTGCGGCTGCGCAACTTCGTGCCGTCGACTGCCGCGCTGCTGCGCCGCGCCGACCTCGTGATCGCGACCGCCGGCTACAACACGGTCACCGACATCCTGTCGCTGGCGCGGCGCGCGATCCTGATCCCGCGCGTGCTCTACCGCAAGGAGCAGCTGCTGCGCGCCGAACGCCTCGCCGCGCTCGGCCTCGTCGACTGCCTGCATCCCGAGCGCGTGACGCCGGAGAGCCTGTTCGCGGCCGTGCAGAAGGCGATGGCCGACGAGCCGCTCGTGCGCGCACGCCAGCGCGGCCTGCCGCTCGAGGGCGCCGCGCGGTTCGCGGATTTCTGCGCCACGCTGCAGGTCGACGCGGACGCCTGAGAGCCCGGGGCGCCGGCGCAGGGTTGCGGCGCGCCAACGGCGGCGTCATGCTCGCGGCGCCGGTACCCCAGACCGCCGCCGCACCGAACCCATGAAGCGCACCGTCGCCGCCGTCGCCCTGTTGGCACTGTTCGCCGTCACCGCCCGCGCGCAGGACAACGAGACCGAGTTCCAGCAGAAGCAGGCGCAGAAGCTCAACCAGTTCGCGAAGAAGGCTTTCGACAAGGGCTTCCCGCGCCAGGCGCGCCTGATCTGGCTGCAGACGATCAAGCTCTACGACGCCGACAACGAGCAGGCGCACAAGGCCATCGGCCAGGTGCGCCTCGGCACGACCTGGGCCCAGGACCCGAAGTTCACCTACCCGACCGACGACACCGGCTCGGGCGCCGAGGGCCAGGCGCTGTTCAAGGCCTACGAGGCGCTGCAGAAGGAACTCGCGCAGGCGCACCACGCGCAGGCCGAGAAGTGGGCGGCCGCCGACCGCACCGACAAGGCCAACTACCACTGGCGCATGGTGCTGCGCTGGGTCGCCGACGACAAGAAGGCGCAGGAGGCGCTGCAGTACAAGGAGATCGGCGGCCTGTCCGGTACCGCGCTCGAGCAGACGCTGTTCGAGCGCAGCAAGAAGATCGAGAAGGCGGTCGCCGAGCAGCAGAAGGCCGACTACCCGGTGCAGAAGGCCGCCGACCAGAAGTGCGCGGTGCTCGACAAGGCGCAGGCGCAGTACATCACCGTCACGTCGGAGCACTTCACGCTGCACGGCGACGCGGCCGAGGAGCAGAACCTGATGGAGGCGCTGCGCTGGGCCGAGCGCACGCTGAAGATCTGCGCGGTCGCGTTCCCGTGGGAGACCAAGCCCGAGCAGATGTCGCGCGAGTGGGCGTTCTTCACGAGCAAGGAGCTCTACCAGCAGATCCTGAAGGCCAACGGCGACCGCATCCCGGACCTCAAGTGGCGGCTCGAGAACACCAGCACGTGCGGCATCGGCGGCGTCATCGTCGGCGCGACCGGCAGCGTGCAGGTGTTGTTCGACGCGGTGACGCGCCAGGTCGCGCAGGGCTGGGCCCAGTTCGGCACCGACGGCCTGCACGAGGGCATCGGCCACACGTTCGTCGGCATGCTGTTCAACAACAACCGCCTGTTCGCGGTCGACCTCAAGAAGCAGCAGGGCACGGTCGCCAGCGAGGAGGACCGCGAGTACCAGTCGCCGGACTTCGACGTCTGGAAGACGCTGGGCCTCGAGATGGCGTGGAAGAACACCGGCGGCGTGGCCGCGCACGACCTGCCGTTCTGCGACGCCGCGACGTTCACGAACGAGCAGCGCATCAAGGCGTGGTCGTTCTGCGACTACGTGATGCGCCGCGATCCGCAGCTGCTGCGCGACATGGACCAGCTCGGGCTGCAGATGCGCGCGAACAAGCAGAAGCAGCCGCTCGAATTCGAGGCGCAGTTCGACAAGGCGCACGACGTGACGCTGGCGACGCTCGAGAAGGAGTGGGAGGACTTCTGGACCGAGGCGAGCCCGGCGCTGAAGGCGATCCAGAACAACACGCCGCCGCTCAGCGCCGTCAGCAAGGGCGTCGAGAAGTGGCTCGAGGCGTTCAACGCGGCGCGCAAGGCATCGAGCCAGCCGCCGGTGACGTGGTCGCTGAACCTGTCGACGCGCTGCCACGACCACGCCGAGTACCTGAAGGCGAACAAGGGCGAGCGCGGACCCCAGAAGGAGCACGAGGAGTCGATCGACCTCGGCGGCACGCGCACCGGTTCGCTGTTCGCCGAGATGGCGATCGTCGCGACCGACGCCAAGATCGGTGACGCCAAGAAGATGTTCCAGCACTGGCTCGACGTCCCCGGCTACCGCGACGCGCTCGTGCACCAGTACCTGGGGGCGGTCGGCATCTACAGCGACGGCGAGATCCTGGTCATGAACGTCGTCAGCGCCCTCAAGGGGGGCCCGCAGACGGCGTATCCGGCGGTCGGCCAGTCCGGCGTGCCGGTCGAGGCCGATGTCGCCGACATCGGTCCCGAGTTGCAGGTGCTGCTCGACAAGAACGGCCGCGGCGCGCAGAAGAAGGTCGGCTTCCCGCTGACGCTGCACTTCGGTTCCAACAGCATCGGCAACCGGTTGTCGTACGCGTGCAAGGTCACCGGCGCGCGCGGCGAGGAAGTGGCGGGCGCGTTCCTGTTCGACGACGGCAAGATCCGCCGCTCGACGGCGCCGGGCATGGTCACGTTCTATCCGTTCGATCCGCTGCCGCACGGCGAGATCGCCGCGGTCTGGACGTTCGAGCGCGACGGCGAGCAGCAGCGCGTCAAGGTGACGTTCAAGACCAAGTGACGCAGCGCCGGCGCGACCGCGCGCCGGCTCAGGGCAGCAGGCGGCGTGCGGTGACCGCGACCGCGCGTGCCGTCGCGCCGCGTGCGAACCAGCAGCGGAAGGCCGTGCCCTCGTAGCTGCCGCGCGCGCGGTCGTTGAACAGCGCCTGCACGTCGGCGACAGCGCCGAGCCGGCGCAGCACGTCGGCGGCGCCCTCCTGCGACAGCTCGGCGGCGAGCAGCAGGTCACCCGGCTGCACTTCGAGCGGCGCGCCGAGCAGGCGCTGGTGCACGGCGCGGACACGCAGGACCTGCTCCGGGAACTCCGTCGGCACCGCCGCGGCGTCGCCGGTGAAGGCGCGGTGCAGCGCGGTCGCGGCGTCCTGGATCGCCTGCGGCGCCTGCGCGAACGGCACCTCCTCGAATTCGAGGCCGGCCTGGCGCAGGACGGCCCACTGCGCCGCCGACCATGGCGCGACGTCGACGGCGACCGTGGCGCCGCCGCGTTGCAGGCGCAGCGCGATGGTCGCCGAGGCGTGCAGCCCGCACAGCCGCAGCGCGAAACCGGGCGTCCACTGCACGGGTTCGCCGGCCAGCGCGAGTACGCGGTCGCCGACGGCGATCTGCGCATGCGCGGCCGGGCCGTCGGGCGTCACCGCGGTCACGACGACGCCGCCACTTTGGTCGGCGACCGTGAGGCCGAGGAACGGGCTGCGCATCTTCTCGGGCGACAGCAAGAGACCCAGCACGCGGCGCCGGACGTGGTCGACCGGGATCGCGTAGCCGCGGTTGCCGAAGCCGCTGCTGCCGGCGCTGTTGATGCCGACCAGCCGGCCGTCGAGGTCGAGCAGCGCGCCGCCGCTGTTGCCGCCGTTGATCGCCGCGTCGGTTTCGATCAGGTCCTCGAGCTTGGCCCAGCGGCCCTTGACGTGGATGCCCTGGGCCTTGGCGACGACGACGCCGGCGGTCACGGTGTTGGCGAGACCGAGTGGGTTGCCGATCGCGAGTACGGGCTCGCCGAGGGCCAATGCGCCGGAGTCGCCGAGCACGACCGGCGTCGTGGTCTCGCCCGCGCCGAGCTGCAGCTGCACGAGCGCGAGATCGTCCTCGCGCGAGATGCTGAGCACGCGGACCGGCCAGGTGTGGCCGTCGAACGAACGCGCGTGGACGGCGTGGTCCGGGCGCATCGAGCCGTCCTCGTTGGTCGCGGAGTCGACGACGTGCCAGTTCGTGACCGCGAGGCCGCTGCCGTCGATGACGACGCCCGAGCCGAGGCTCTCGCCGGCCATCGCGACCTGCTCGCGCGTCGCGAACGGGTTCGCGGTGTCGCCGCCGACCGGCTCTTCGGCGCGGCTGACGTAGAGGTTCAGCATCGCCGGTCCGGCGTTGTGCACGGCGCGCGCGACCGGATCCGCGGGCCGCGCGCCGGCCGGCGCCGCCGCGGGCGCGAGCGCGCCGGGCGCCAGGCGCTCGAGCGGGTCGGCGAACGCCTTCTGCACGGCCGCGACGCTGGTGCAGAACGCGAGGTTGGTCTCGGTCTTCGCGCGGTCGCCCTCCATCGCGAACATTAGTTCGATGGCGTCGCGCCGGCCGCCGTCGACGATCGCGAGCAGCGCGCCGGTCGCGTCGACGATCGCGCCGCCGGCGTTCTGGTTGCCGAGGTTGGCGTCGACCTGCAGCCGCCCCGCGTCGCGCAGCGCCGACAGCACGCCCGCCGACGCGGTGAGCGCGTGGCCGAACGGCCGCCCGACCGCGACGACGATCTCGCCGGGCACGGCGTCGCCGGCGGCGAGGCGCGCCGGCACCAGCGTCGTGCCCGCCGGCAGCGTGCACTGCAGCAGCACGAGGTTCGTCGCCGCGTGCGCCTGCACGACCTCGGCCGGCAGCCGCTCGCCCGACGCCAGCACGACCGTCGCGCGCTGCTCGCCGTCGAGCAGGTGGTGGTTGGTCAGCACCAGGCCGCTGGCGGTGATGACGACGCCGGAGCCGACGCCGGCATGGCGGCGCGCCGCGTGGGGGTCCTCAGCGCCGGGGTCGATGGGCAGGTCCGCGCCCGCCAGGATGCCGACGACAGCCGGCGCCACGGCGGCGACGGCCGCATCGGTCGGCGGTGCGGCGGCGGCGCCCGCTGCCGCGGCGTCGGCCGCGGCCGCGCCGGGCTGCACGCCGAGCCGCGCGAACTCGCGCTGCAGGAACGCGCCGATGCGCGCGCTGCGGAGCGCGACGCCGAAGTTCTTCGCGCGCAGGTCGTCGAGCTTGGGCTCGGCGACCGGCGGGTGGACGTGCTCGCTGCTGCACAGGCCGGCGAGGCGGCCGGCGGCGTCGAACAGCGCCGCGCCGTGGCAGCGTTCGTCGATGCGCGCGTCGCTGAGCAGCAGTTCGGCCGCCGCGATCGAGTGGCCGCGCAGCGGCACCGCCGCGAGCGCCGGCGTGGCGACGCCGGCAGACACGACGCGGCCCTCGCCGGGCTCGGCGCAGACCAGCACCGGTGCGCCGGGTTCCAGCGGTCCGGTGCGCAGCGGCGCGCACGGCAACGCCGCACCGCCGTCGACCTGCAGGCGCAGCAGCGCGAGTTGGCAATCGTCGTCGTGCGCGACGATCGCCGCGCGCAGCGGCGCCGCGCGGCCCGGCACGGTCACGCTGATGCGCTTGTCGGCGGCGCCGTCGGCCTCGCGCACGAGATCCCACCAGGTCAGCACCAGGCCCGCGGCGTCGACGACCACGCCGCTGCTCGGCCGCTCGAGCGCGAACGTGGTGCGGCCAGAGGTCACCTCGACCGCGACGTGCACGACCGCGGCGCCGGTGCGCGCCAGCACCGCCGTGGTCCACGCCGCCGCGGGCCTGCGCGGCGGCGCCGCCAGCAGCGACTGGTTGTGCTCTGCCTGCGCGGCGAGGCCGGCCGCCAGGACGAGGAGCGCCGCCGCGCGGACGCGTAGTGCTGCTGCGCTCATTCCTTCTTCTCGCCGCCCGCGTTCTGCTCGGCGCGCTTGATCGACAGCTCGAGCATGCGCCGGTTCAGCTTCAGGTAGTACTCGGTGTGCGCGCGCCACATCTTCAGCGCGTTGGCCTCTTTCTCCTCGTGGCCCTCGTAGACCGAGCCCGCATAGATCTTGCCCATCACGTCCTCGACCGCCTTCTGCTCGCGCTTGATCGGTGGCAGCAGCGGTGCCAGCGGCGCGAGCACCTTGGTGAACTCCTTGACGTCCTTGCGCGAGTTCTTGCCGTCGGGCTCGAACGTGGCCAGCTGCTTCAGTGCGGCGTCGACCTGCTCCTTCGCCTTCGTCAGCACGGCGGCGTTGGTGGCCGCGCGCAGCGACGGCTTGATCGCCGCGGCTTCGACGAGGCGCGTGCCGTTGCAGATCGCGCACTTGTAGCCGCCTTCGCCGCGGCAGGCGACGCAGTCGAAGATCTTGTCGCCGCTGCCGTTGACCTTGGAAATGCCGCGCCCCTCACAGGTCGCACATTGGAACTGGCCGGCGCCCAAGCACTCGGGGCAGAGCATCTTGTCGAGTGGATCGGCCACGGTGCCGAGGCCGGCGCAGGCGCGGCACGGCGCCTTCTTGGTCATGTTGCACTCGGGGCACTTCTTGTTGTCCGCGAAGTGCGCGCAGTGTGGGCAGTCGACCGTCTTGTTGCCGTTGCAGTTCGGGCAGTTCTCGGGCTTCCAGTCGCTCCACTGCTGCTGGCCCTTGTCGTCCGGCGCAGTCGCGCGCTCGACCTTGTCGGGTTCGAGGTACTGGATCTTGCCGTCCTTCTGCGCCGGCAGCGGCGCCGTGAACACGGCGAACAGGATCGCGAGGAGCAGCAGTGCGCGCGAACGAAGCATCGAGACCTCCACGGGGGGGCCTGCAGGATAGGGGAGCCGCGGCCACGGTGCCAACTGGAGCGGCGCGCCGCCTGATCGAAGGAGATCAGGAGATCGGCGCCAGCTGACCGGCGCGCACGTAGGCCTGTTCGTAGAGGAACAGGCCCAAGCCGGCGACGAGCGCGCAGAGCAACAGCGGCACCGCGTGCGTGATGCCGCCGAGTACGAGCAGCAGCGCGAGCGCGCTGGCGCCGGTGCCGGCAGCAAGGCCGAGCTGCAGCGCCGGCCGGCGCGCGCCGCGCCACGCCGGCACCGCGGCCATCATCGCGGCGGCCTGCTGCGCGTTGCTGCCGTGGTGGCGGCCGAAGCGTTCGAGCAGACCAAGCAGGTGGTGCAGCGCCGCGAACGCGAACACCGTGACGGCCAGGCGCGCATCGGGCACGAACGGCAGCAACGCGGCGCCGCCGACCCACAGCGCCTGCACGAGCAGGTGCGGCAGCAGCACATTGGTGCGCTGCCAGAGGTCGCGGCCCTCGCACTGCGCGAACAGGAACGCCGTGTAGGCGGCGGCCATCGAGCCCGGCACGAGGTTGAGCCAGCGCAGGCCGCCCGCCAGCCGCTCGAAGCCGCAGAGGCGCGCCAGCACGATCACCGTCGACAGCGCGCTGAACGCGATCAGCACGACGGCGCCCTTGACGAGCCAGCTGCGCCAGTTCGGGCGCAGCAGCAGCGACAGGAACTTCTGCGGCCGCTTGAGGTCGGCGACCAGCAGCACCGTCGTCACGGCCGTGAACAGCAGCGCCAGCAGCTCCGGCGCGTAGTCGCGCATCGGGTCTCGAGTCGCGTCGAGCGCGAGCAACGGCGCCCACATCGCCGCGCCGGCCGCGATGCCCTTGGTGACGAGGTACGCCGACACGCGCGTGCCCCAGTGCACCCTGTGGTCGACGTCGAGCACGACGCTGGTGTCTTTGGTGTGGAAGCGCGCGGCGTCCGCTGGCGACAACGGCGGCGGCGGCTGCCGGCGGTCGCTCCACAGGTACGTCGTCGGCTCGGTGGCGCTGCCGGGCTCGAGCGTCGAGCTGTGCGCGCCGAGGTACCAGACGTTCGGTCCGGTGCCCTGCTCGGGCCGCCGCACCTGCGCGCCCTCGACTTCGCGGATCAGCAGGCTGACCTGGCTGTGCGGATCGTGGAAGTCGCCGCTGATGATCGCCTGCTCGGGGCACACGACCTCGCACGCGGGCTTGAGCCCCTGCTCGACGCGGTGCGCGCAGAAGTGGCACTTCTCGGCGCTGCCACTGTCCTCGTTGAGGTAGAGCGCGTCGTACGGACAGGCCTGCATGCACGCCTTGCAGCCGATGCAGACGTCCTTGTCGAGGTCGACGATGCCGTCAGGGCGCTTGTGCAGTGCGACGACCGGGCAGATCGTCACGCAGGGCGCGCTCGTGCACTGGTTGCAGCGCAGCACCGCGAAGTGCCGCCGCACCTGCGGGAAGCGGCCGACCTCCGCGTACTTGACCCAGGTGCGGAAGTCGCCGAGCGGGACGTCGTTCTCGGACTTGCACGCGACCGTGCACGCGTGGCAGCCGATGCAGCGGCGCTGGTCCAGGACGAATCCGTACTGCATCGGCGTTTGCGCGAGCGGCCGAGTGGCGGCCGGTGCGCCGAATCAGTGCTGCGGGATGCCGAAGTGGATCGACGGCGTCAGGCCGAGTGCCAGGCCGATCGCGATCAGCACGGCCATGATGCCGCAGCCGATCGCCAGGCCGATGACGGCGGGCGCGAACTCGCGGAGATCGAACTTCGGAGGCGTCGGGTCCATGTGCGGGCGCATGACGGTAACCTCGGGTCCAGTGGCAGAGAAGGGCGTTCTGCTACTGGGGCGCCCAGTGCAGAATTTCATCGAGCGTGCGCACGGCCACCGGATGGTAGCGCCCGCGGGCGTCGCGGTAGATCGCCAGCGCCCGCGCCTGTCCGTCGGGCCGCTTGAGCAGCGCCTCGTAGAGCGGCTTCAGGAACTTCCGCCGGCCGACGCCGAGCAGGAACTCGCGCAGCCGTGGCATGGCCTCTGCGTAGTCGGCCGCGATCGCGAGCTCGAGCCAGCTCTTCAGGATCTCGGCGTTGCCGGTCGCCGTGAAGTGCCGCGCGCGGTCGAGTTCGGCGAGCAGGGCCCGGTCGGCGGGCATGGCGGCGAGCAGGCGCAGCCACTGCTGCGTGCACCAGTCGGCCATCGGCGGCAGCTTCGACGCGTCGCGCGTCTGCAGGAGGTCCGCGACGGCGCGGTCGACGACCTCGAACGCGCGCGCCTTCGGCACCGGCATGTCGGCGGGCAGGCCGGGGCCGTGGATCCACGTCTGCAGGTCGATCGCGGCCTTCGCCTGCGCATCGCCGGCCAGCAGATGCTGCTGCAGCCAGTCCTCGAACATCGCCGTCGTCACGCTCTGGAACGCGTGGCCGTCGAACCAGCCGCGCAGGAACGCATCGAAGCGCGGCCGGCCTACGTTCTGCTCGAGCCGCCGCAGCAGGCCGGCGCCCTTCTGGTACGGCACGTTGGTCATGCCGTCGTCGGGGTTGCGGCCGGCGAGGTCGATGTGCAGCACCTGGTCGCCGGGCGGCAGCGTCGCGACCTCGGCGCGCAGTTCGGCGACCTCGAGCTCGATCTCCATGTCGGAGCGGTCCTTGCCGTAGACGTGCTCCATGATGCGCTGCTCGAGGAACACCGTGAACCCCTCGTTGAGCCAGAAGTCGCGCCACGTCGCGTTGGTGACGAGGTTGCCCGACCAGCTGTGCGCGAGTTCGTGCGCGACCAGCGCGACCAGCGACTTGTCGCCCGCGAGCACCGTCGGCGTCGCGAACGTGAGGCACGGGTTCTCCATGCCGCCGAACGGGAAGCTCGGCGGCAGCACCAGCAGGTCGTAGCGGCCCCAGCGGTAGGCGCCGAACAGCGTCTCGCACGCGGCGACCATGTGCTCCATGTCCTCGAACTCCTTCGCCGCGCGCTCGACCACCGTGGGCTCGGCCCACACCGCGCAGCGCGCGCTGATCTCACGCCGCTCGAGGCGGCCGCACGCCAGCGCGATCAGGTAGGACGGCACCGGCCGCTGCATCGCGAACGTGTAGCCGTCGCGCTCGTTGCCGCCGCTCTGCATGGCGCTCATCAGCGGGCGCAGGCCCGCCGGCGCGCGGATCGTCGCGTTCCAGGTCACGCGCACGCCGGGCGAGTCCTGCAGCGGGATCCACGACCGCGTCAGGATCGCCTGGCCCTGCGTGAACAGGAACGGCGCGTTGCTGGCCGTCTGCGCCGGCGCGAGCCACTGCATCGCGCCCTGCGTGCCGGGGACCGTCGCGTAGTCGATGGCGACGCGGTCGAGGCCGCCGGGCAGCTCGATGCGCAGCGGCCGGCCGAGCAGCGGGTCCTCGGCGAGCAGCTCGAACCGCAGCGGCGTGCGCGAGCTGTCGGCCGTGTGCACCGCGGCGATCGCGAGGCCCTGCGTGTCGAGCCACAGCGGCGCGCGCGGGTCCATGCGATCGAGATCGAGCGTGGCGGTGCCGCGCGCGAGCTGCTGGTCGAAGTCGAGCTGCAGGTCGAGCGCGACGTGGCGCACGCGCACCTCGCGCGGCCGCGCGCAGCTGTGCACGTCGGTCGCGGTGCCGTCCGGCGTCTGCGCACCAGTGGGGGTTGGCCCAATGGGTGTTTGCCCAGCTGGGGTTGGCATGGTGGAGTCCGGTGCGGTGCACGCCGCGAACAGGAACGCGAGGATGGGGGACCGGGGCGACAGCCGGCGCATGGGGCCCTTCTAGCGGCGCCGCGGGCCCGCGTCGCGTCCGAACCCGCGGAGCCGCAGCGGCGCGCTGCGCCGTTGCGAACGGGGCGGCCGCGTGGTGCGATCGCGCCGTGCGCTGCGCCTCCTCCCGGCAAGCACTGCCCTGGTCCGCCCTGCTGCTGTGCGGTTGCGCCGCGGCGCCGCCGCCGTGGCGCGTCGACGAGGCCGCGACGCTCGCCGCCGCGCGTCAAGGCCACCGCGATCTCGCGGTGTTCTTCGCATTGCCGGGACGCGACCAGAGCGACCGCATGGAGACCGCCGCGCTGCGCGATCAGGCGGTCATCGCCGCGCTGGCCCGCGGCGGCTTCGCCTCGCTGCGGCTCGACGGCTTCGCGCGCCAGCGCCTCTACGCGCAGTGGATCGGCGGCGGCGAGGGCATGGGGGTCTGCGTGCTCGACGCGGAGGGCCGTGTCTACGCGGCGCGGCCGGGCCCGCAGGACGCGCCCGAGCTGGCGGCGTTCCTCGACCTCGCGGCGGCGCGGCGCGGCGACGTGCTCGCCGCGCGCGCCGGACTGCAACGCGCACCGGCGGACGGCCTCGCGGAGTACCGGCTCGGGGTGCTGCTGCTCGAACTCGGCTGCCGCGTCGGCACCGACGAACTGCTGATCACCGCGGCGCAGCGCGGCGTGGTCGACGCGCACCATCGGCTGGCGCGGCTCTACGCGCTCGACGGGCTGGTCGAGCGGTCGCGGCAGTGGCTGCGCAGCGCGGTGCCGTCGCCCGAGCGCACGGTGACCGAGGGCTACGTGCTGTTCAAGGAGCGGCGCAACGCCGAGGCCGTGCAGACGTTCGAGGCTGCGCTGCAGCAGGGCGTCGGCGGCCCCGACCGCCTGCGCGCGCGGCTCTACCTCGGCAAGGCATTGCACGAAAACGGCCGCGACGACGACGCGCGGCAGGTGCTGACGGCTCTGATCGCGGACGCACCGGCGACGACTTTCGGCGCCGCCGCGGT